>Ga0325400_1002088_pt1 | contig 17209 bp, 11 predicted proteins | sample PopdelMetagenome_2_FD_205662 | JGI IMG/M metagenome (GOLD analysis project Ga0325400, IMG submission 205662) | Populus deltoides microbial communities from Bellville, Georgia, United States - Xylem-PdKOR-R1 | ecosystem: Host-associated > Plants > Phyllosphere > Stem > Wood/Secondary xylem... | reverse complement strand
CGCGCGCGCGACGTGGTGCCGCTGCCCGACGGCGCCAGCGCGGCGGACGGCGCGGCGATGTTCGTCAACCCGCTGACCGCGCTCAGCTTCGTCGAGACGGCGCGGCAGGAGGGGCATAGCGCGATCGTTCACACCGCGGCGGCGTCGAACCTCGGGCAGATGCTCCAGAAGATCTGCCTCGCCGACGGCGTTCCGCTGGTCAACGTGGTGCGCAGCGAGGCGCAGGCGGCGCTGCTGCGCGATATCGGCGCCGCCCACGTGCTCGACAGCCGCGCCGAGGACTTCCGCCGCCGTCTCGCCGACGCGATCGCGGAGACCGGCGCGACAATCGCGTTCGACGCGATCGGCGGCGGCACGCTCGGCAGCGACATTGTCCAGGCGATGGAGCAGGCCGCCAACCGCCGCGCCACCGAGTACAGCCGTTATGGCTCGACCGTGTTCAAGCAGCTGTACATCTACGGCGCGCTCGACACCGCGCCGACGACGCTCAACCGGCTGGCGTTCGGCTTCCAGTGGAGCGTCTCGGGCTTCCTGCTGACGCCGTGGCTGCAGAAGGCCGGGCGCGAGACGGTGGCGCGGATGCGCCAGCGCGTGGTCGACGAGCTGACCACCACCTTCGCCAGTCGCTACACCCGCACGATCGGCCTGGCCGAGGCGCTCGATCCCGACGTGCTGCGCGCCTATGAGCGCAAGGCGACCGGAGAAAAGTATCTGATCGACCCAACGCGATGAGGCGGCGGGGCGCGGCGGCGAGGCCCCGCGCCTTAAGTGCCGCCGTCATCCCGAACTTGTTTCGGGATCCACCCGGCCGCACACTCAAGTGCCGGGGGGTGTGCGGGACGGTGGATCCTGAGACGAGCTCGGGATGACGCCGGTTCATCGGGGAGGTGCGCGGCGGGAAGGTGCGCTCAGCGCCCCGAACCACCCGTCATCCCGCACTCGATCTGGGATCCATGCTTCCGCAGGCGCCATCCTTGGAGCCGAAAGCGCGATCGGCGGCGCGCTTAACGCGTGCGCGCTTCCTCGAACGACGGCGTGCGCGGCGCGATGGATCCCGGCTCAAGTCCGGGATGACGGTAGAAGGGCGGACGGGCCGGCTTCCCTACCGCAGCAGTTCGTCGCGCACCCGGATCGCGTGGATCGACAGCCGCACCTCCACCATGAAGGCGACGAAGGCGGCGATCAGCAGCGACATCGCCAGGATGAAACTGAACGCCACCCACTGGCCGATATGATAGCGGGTCAGCGCGCCGACGAAGAGCATCGCCACCACGGTGCAGGTCGCCACCGCGCTCGCCACCGCCAGGAACAGCGAGGCGTTGATCACCTTCATCCGCCGCGCCAGCCGACGCAGCTCGGCGGCGGCGCGGGTGCGGTCATCGCGCTGGAGCGCGGGGTGACGCTCCTCCAGCACGCGCGCGCGATCGATCACGCGCGCCAGCCGCCCGGTCAGCACGTTGAGCAGCGCGCCGATGCCGGTGAGCATGAAGACGGGGCTGAGCGAGGCCTGGATCGCCTCGGCGATGGTGGGCAGAGCGGGAGCATAGGGCATCGCGAGGACTGTGCCGCGCCGCCGCGGCGCGCACAACTGTCGCTCCGACCCGACGCCAGCAACATTGGCCGTATCGCCTGTGATGAATCATTGCGCCCGCGCCCGGCTTCGTTGAAGCGGGCGCACACGCCCTCATCTCGGTGATGCCACCGGGCAGCATGGCCCGGGGCAGCGCAAGGAGAAGACTATGTACGTTCCCCTCGTCGCCGGGCTCGCCCTGGCGCTCACCGCGACCAAGCCGGTGCCCGCCGCCGCCCCTGACACGGCCCATCAGGTCCAGCTCGATCATCGCGGGCAGCGCGTCGACGTGACCTATCGCAGCGACGTCAGCGTGACTCACCGCCAGGTCGGCGCGGTCGGCGCGCCGGGCCGGCCCAGCGCGCTGCGCTGCGCCTGGCAGGCCTCGGTCGCGGTGCAGCGCGAGGCGCGTCATCCCGCCGGCCACGTGCTGGCGCGCACCGTCAGCGCCGAGAAGCCGCTGACCGGCTCGCGCCCCGGCTGGTGCTCCACGCAGAAGGACGCGATCGCGCAGGACGTCGCGGCGCGCAGCGGCACGATGCGCGAGCATCTGCTCGCCGTCGCCGCGCGCGACCAGGACTCGCTGGTCGCCGAGCTCGACGCGGCGCATGACCGGGTGCGCGGCTGAGTGCGGCAGCGTCCCTTCCTGCTGGCGGCGCTGACCGGCGCCGCCCTCGTTTCCCCGGCGGCGGCGCAGGTCGCGCCGCACGCCGGCGTCGAGGTCGCGACCGACGAGCGCCGGCGCGGGCTGAGCTGGAGCGACTCGCAGCTCGCTCCCGCCGCCTGGGCGCGGATCGACCTGCCCTCCGGCATCGACCTGGGCGCGCGGGTCACCGGCACGCGCGGCGACCCGCGCCACGGCGGCGCCGACGCGGTGATCGAGCCGACGCTCGGCTATAGCAGGCTCGCCGGCGGCTTCCGGCTCGACGGCTTCGTCACGGGGCATCTGTTCACCGGCGCGGGCGGGGCGCTCGACTATGGTGAGCTCGGCGCCGGCGCCAGCTACACGCTCGGCCCGATCGAGGCAGGCGCGGAGGCGCGTTACGCGCCGTCGCAGAGCGCGATCGGCGGCGACAATCTCTATCTCGGCGTGCGCGGGCGCGTCGGCATCCCGGCCACCCCCTGGACGCTCGCCGCCAGCCTCGGCCGCTCCTCGGGCAGCGTCGACGATCCGGTCCGCGCGGCGCGGCTGCGGCCGACCGGCAGCTACCGCGACTGGTCGGTGGGGCTCGAGCACATTACCGGCCCGGTGACGCTCGCGCTGGTCTATACCGGCACCGACATCAGCGACGACGCGGTGGTGATCTCGCCCTATGCGGCGCTCGACCATGCCGGTGACCGGATCGCGGCGCGGGCATCGATCGGCTTCTGAGCGCTGTGCGGTATCGCGGGCGGGCTCTTCGGCGGTAAGAGGTTAAGCGACAAATTGGATTGATCCTCCCCTGCAAGGGGAGGTGGCAGGCCGCAGGCCTGACGGAGGGGTGACCCGGCCAAGGAGTGACGCTGGACTCACGACCGGCGACACCCCTCCGTCAGCGCTGACGCGCTGCCACCTCCCCTTGCAGGGGAAGATCAGACACCGCGCCGGGAGACACATGGACCTGCTCGCCCTCGCCGACTTCACCCTGGTCGCCCGCCACGGCGGTGTCGGCCGCGCCGCGCGCGCCGCGGGGCGGCCCAAGGCGACCTTGTCACGCCGCGTCGCCGAGCTGGAGGCGGCGCTCGACCTGCGGCTGTTCGAGCGCGGCGCACGCGCGCTCAAGCTGACCGAGGAAGGGCGTGCGCTGTACGAGCGCACCGCCGCGCTGCTCACCGAGCTGGACGAGACCGCCGCCGCGGTGGCGGCGGGCGGCCGGTCACCGCGCGGGCGGCTCAAGGTGAGCGCGCCCCTGCTCTTCTCGCAGACCGCGATGGGGCGGCTGGCGGCCGGGTTCGCGCTGGCGCACCCCGAGGTGCGGCTCGAGGTGACCAGCGAGGATCGCGCGGTCGACCTGGTCGAGGAGGGCTATGACCTCGTCATCCGCGTCGACCCGGCGCCCGACGCCGCGTTGGTCGGGCGCCCCTTCCTGCGCGACCGGCTGGTGGCGGTCGCCGCGCCCGGCGTGGCGCCGCCCGAAGCGGGTGAGCGCGCCCCCGCGGTGGTGCGCGGCGCCGTGGGTGAGGGAGCCGAGTGGCGGCTGCGCCCCGGCGGCGTGGCGGGAAGGGTCGCGGTGGCGCCGGTGCTCGGCCTGTCCTCGCTGGTGATGGTGCGCGACGCCGCGCTGGCGGGCGTCGGCGCGGCGCGGCTGCCGATCTCGCTCGTCGCGCGTGACCTCGCCGCGGGGCGGCTGGCGCTGTGGGGCGAGCTCGACGCCGCCCCGATCCGATTATGGGCGCTTTACCCGACGCGGCGGCTGCTGAGCGCGCGCGTCGCCGCCTTCCTGGACCATCTCCGCGCCGCTTTCCCGACCGGCAGCGCGGAGGAACTCGCCGCCTTTCTCGCCGACTGACGCCCGCTATCGCACGGCACGATAAGCCTCTACAGCCATCGCGGGGCAAGGGGAGGAGCAGGACCGATGGCGCGACCGCCGCAGCGCGACCTCACCGCCGGGCCGATCGGGCGCACGTTGCTGCTGTTCGCGCTGCCGACGCTCGGCTCGAGCGTGCTCCAGTCGCTCAATGGCTCGATCAACGCGATCTGGATCGGGCAATTCCTCGGCGAGCGCGCGCTGGCCGCGACCACCAACGCCAACATCATCATGTTCCTGCTGATCGCCGCGGTGTTCGGCTTCGGCATGGCGGCGACGATCCTGATCGGCCAGAACATGGGGCGGCGCGATCTCGACGCGGTGCGGCGCGTGCTCGGCACCTCGCTCGGGCTGTTCGCGGGCGTGTCGGTGGTGACGCTGCTGGTCGGCTGGTTCGCCGCGCCCGCGATCCTGCGCGCGCTCGCCACGCCGGCGGAGGTCTACCCGCTCGCGCTCGCCTATCTGCGCGTGATCTTCGTCGCGATGCCGCCGGGCTTCCTCTCGGTGCTGCTGACGATGGCGCTGCGCGGCACCGGCGACTCGATCACCCCGCTCAAGTTCATGGCGCTGGGCTCGGCCATCGACGTGGTGCTCAACCCGCTGCTGATCCGGGGGGTGGGGCCGCTGCCGGCGCTGGGGATCGAGGGCTCGGCGCTGGCGACGCTGCTCGCCAACAGCGTCTCGCTGCTCGCGCTGCTCGGCTATATCTACCGCCGCGACCTGCCGGTGCGGCTGCGCGGGGCGGAGTGGCGCTACGTCCTGCCCGATCCCGCGCTGCTGCGCACGATCGTCGCCAAGGGTATCCCAATGGGATTGCAGATGCTGGTGGTCTCCACCTCGGCGCTGGCGATGATCGGGCTGGTCAACCGCCACGGCACCGCCACCACCGCCGCTTACGGCGCGGCGAACCAATTGTGGACCTACGTGCAGATGCCCGCGATGGCGGTCGGCGCGGCGGTGAGCGCGATGGCGGCGCAGAATATCGGCGCGGGGCGGTGGGATCGGGTCGGGCGGATCACGCGCACCGGCATCCTCACCAACCTGGCGCTGACCGGCGGGCTGGTCGCGCTGCTGACGCTGCTCGACCGCCACGTGCTGTGGCTGTTCCTCGGGCAGGACGGCGGCGCGGTCGATATCGCGGCGCGGATCAACCTCATCGCCGGATGGAGCTTCGTGCTGTTCGGCGTGTCGATGGTGCTGTCCGCCACGGTGCGCGCCAACGGTGCGGTGATCGGGCCGTTGGTGATCCTGGCCGTCGCGATGTTCCCGCTGCGGCTGGGCATGGCGGCGGGGCTGTCGCCGCGCTGGGGCGCGGACGCGATCTGGTGGAGCTTTCCGGCCGGCTCGGTCGGCTCGATGCTGCTGATGATCGGCTTCTACCTCCACGGCGGTTGGCGCCGCGGCCGATTGCCCGCGACGCCGCACGAGGCCGAGGAGAAGGCGCTGGCGCACGCCGAGCCCACCGCCAAGTCGATGCCGGTGGGGTGAGGGGAGGGCGGGTCCGGCGCACGGCTTGATCCCAGAGCGCCGATGGCTGCGGCCGCCTCATCCGCTTGCGTCATCCTGCACTCGTTTCAGGATCTACCCGTCCGCGCTCACGACGGCGGGGGCGCTCGCGGCACGGTGGATCCTGAGACAAGCTCAGGATGACGCTTAGGGGGAGGGGAGGGCGTCGCGCTCGGACCGCTCCACTGCGCCTGCCGCGCATTCATGCCCTCACGGCACCGCCGCGCTCTCACGCGCGAGCTGGCGGCGATCCGCGGCCCAGGCGCGCATCATCGACTGGGTGCAGCCGGTCTGCCCGCCGGTGCCGACCGCGGAGCAGGTGTCCGGCAGCCCGCCGGCGACCCGACCGACCTCGTCCATGGTGGCGACGCGGTTGACCCAGCTCTGGTTCTTCGCGGCGATCTCGGCACGGCGCAGCGGCTTGGGGATGCGATAGGGTTCGTCGAGCGGGGCGCACACCACCACCTCGTCGCCGGCGGGCCTGGGGCATGCCTCGCCGGGCGCGAGCGCGACGCTGCGGACGCGCTGCGGCGGTGGCGGCACGGCGGCCTCCGGTGCGGTCCCGGCCAGAAGGACCGCGGCGAGCAGAAGGGTCATCATCGTCTCCTCCCCGCCGCGGTCGAGTAAGGCGCCGCCCGCCCACCGGGAGGAGAAACGGGCGACGCGAGGTGCGGACAGCACGGGAACGCCGCGACCTCGGCCCCGTGGTGGCGGGCACGCCGCATCGCAGGATTGCGGCATGTGTCGGCGCCGCAACCTTTGTCGCGAAAAAATGCCCGCCCATGACACGGGTGGACAGGCGACCGCCGCGATCTACAAGTGCGCGCGACACGCGATGCGCGGCGGATGGGAGAGACACGGGTGCAGCTTGCCACGATCGACGTCTTGGTGGTCGTCGCCTACGCCATCTTCATCTTCGCGCTGGCGCAATGGGTCAGCCGCGACAAGGCGGGCGCCGGGCCGAAGAACACCACCGACTATTTCCTCGCCTCCAAGAACCTGCCGTGGTGGGCGATCGGCGCCAGCCTGATCGCGGCCAATATCTCGGCCGAGCAGATCGTCGGCATGTCGGGCTCGGGCTATGCCATCGGGCTCGCGATCGCCTCCTACGAGTGGATGGCGGCGCTGACGCTGCTGATCGTCGGCAAGTTCTTCCTGCCGATCTTCCTGCGCAACGAGATCTACACGATGCCGCAGTTCCTCGAGCGGCGCTACGGCCCCTCGATCCGGACGCTGATGGCGCTGTTCTGGCTGGCGCTGTACGTCTTCGTGAATCTCACCAGCATCATCTGGCTCGGCTCGATCGCGGTGACCAAGGTGGCGGGGGTCGACCAGAATATCGCGCTGGTGGTGCTCGGCGCCTTCGCGTTGCTGTACCAGCTCAAGGGCGGGTTGAAGGCGGTGGCGCTGACCGACATCGTGCAGGTGACGCTGCTGGTGCTCGGCGGGCTGATCATCGCCTATCTCACGCTCGGCGAGCTGGGGCAGGGCGCCGGTCTCGCCGCGGGCTTCGCGCGGCTGACCCGCGAGCTGCCCGGCCATTTCGAGATGATCCTGTCGCGCGACAACCCGCATTACATGGACCTGCCCGGCCTGTCGGTGCTGATCGGCGGGATGTGGATCGCCAACCTCAGCTACTGGGGTTTCAACCAGTACATCATCCAGCGCGCGCTCGCGGCCAAGTCGCTGGCCGAGGCGCAGAAGGGCGTGCTGTTCGCGTCCTTCCTCAAGCTGCTGATGCCGATCATCATCGTGCTGCCCGGCATCGCCGCGGTGGTGCTCGCGCCCGGGCTGGCCAAGCCCGACGAGGCCTATCCGACGATGATGCGGCTGCTGCCGACCGGGCTGCTCGGCCTCGTCTTCGCCGCGCTGGTGGCGGCGATCATCGCCTCCACCGCCTCCAAGATCAACTCGATCGCGACCATCTTCACGCTCGACGTCTGGGCCAAGTTCAAGCGCCGCCCGTCCGCGGCGGAGGATGGCGCGGTCGACGATTCGCGACTGGTGCTGGTCGGGCGCGTCGCCGCGATGGTGGCGACGGTGATCGCGATCCTCACCGCGCGCCCGCTGGTCGGATCCTCCGAGCAGGCGTTCCAATTCATCCAGGAGTTCACCGGCTTCTTCACGCCGGGCATCACCGTGATCTTCCTGCTCGGCCTGTTCTGGAAGCGCGCCAACGAGGCCGGCGCGATCATCGCCGCGGTCGCCTCGGTGCTGCTGTCCTGGGGGTTCAAGCTGCTGCTGCCCGGGCTGCCGTTCATGGACCGGATGGGGCTGGTGTTCCTGATCGCGCTGGCGCTGGCGGTGGGCGCCTCGCTGGCGACGCCGCGGCGCGACGACCGCGACACGATCGTCACCGGCGACGTGCGCTACGCCACCAGCGCGGCGTTCAACGTTGGCGCGCTGGCGCTCGTGCTGATCCTGGTGGCGCTGTACGCGACCTTCTGGTGAGCGCGGCGCGCTCGTGCACGCGCAGGAACACGCCGCGGCTCAGAGCCGCGCGCGGTACAGCGAGTGGTGCGTCAGCACGTAGAGCGCGGTGCCGTCGCGGCTGAGCAGCAGCTGGAGCGGGCGCTCGGGCACGTCGATCCGGCCGAGCGCTGCCCCGTCAGCGCCGTAGACGAACACCTGCCCATTGGCGACGTACACGCGCCCGCGCGCGTCGGCGACGACGCTCTCGCCGCCGCGCTCGGCGAACACGCGCAGGTCGGTCAGCGCGCCGCCGGCGCCGACGAGCGCGCTGTAGGTGCGCGCCTCCGAGGCGTTGCTGACGTAGCTGCGCTCGCCCACGCGCGCCGCGACCAGGCCGTAGCCGTCGAGCGCGTGCGAGAAGCGCCGCGCGCGGAAGTCGGGCGGACCCTGCTGGAACACGCGCCACGCCGGCAGCGCGAGCGTGCCATCGGGTGCGACCGACGCGCGTGCCGGGGCGGTGGCGACGTCCCGCGCGAACAGCTGTCCGAGCGTGGTGAAGCGGTCGGTCGCCGGATCGTACTGGTCGCGGAACTCGCCGTTGACCCACCAGGCGCCCGGCAGCAGCACGCGCGACGTGCCCGTCGCGACGGGCGTGGGCGCGATCACGTCGAGCGCCAGCTCGCTCGTGCCGGGGCGGAAGGACGAGACGGTGCCGTCGCGCCCCGCCGCCGAGAGCACCAGCAGGTCGCCCGCGTCGTCGGCGGCGAGGCTGACCGCGTCGAGCGTGGTGTCGCGCTCGATGCCGAGCCCGCGCGCCGCCGACCAGCGGTAGATGCGCTGCTGGAGGCGGTCGACGAAATAGAGCGTGCCGTCGGGCGCGACCGTGCCGCCGCCCGCCGCGTCGAAGCCGCCGGCGAGCTTCTCGACCGTGCCCCCGGCCGCATTCGCCGCCGCGGGCGCGGCTGGCGTCGTGCTCGCCGGCACGTCGAAGGCGGCGAACTCGCGCTCGCGCACCTGCGCGCCGCCGCTCACGTCGACGATCGCGTTCTCGTACGGGAATTTGTTGGCGCGCAGGAAGGTGGCGCAGCCGTTCTCGTCGCAGGTCGCCAGCCCGCTCTCGGCGTTGACGTGCATGTTGCGGAAGCGGATGTCGCGTGCGCCGTACAGCGTCACCGCCGCGGGCAGCGCCTTGGCGGTACGGGTGACGCGATAGGCGTGGAGATTGGCGACGAGGATATCGTGCGAGTCGCGGATCTCGAGCGCGACCGCGTCGCGGCTCTCGCCGCCCTCCTCCTCCGTCTGCGGCGCGATCAACTGCCAGTTCGCCACGCGGTTCAGCGCGATCTCGACGCGGCCGTGGTGCTCGGACGACATCTGGTACACGCGCCCGGGCGTGGTCGTGTCGGAGACGTACAGCCCCGCCTGGGCGTAGGTGTTGGGCGTCCACAGGCCATTGAAGGTGCCGCCGCCGCCGCGCGTCACCCACAGGCTGGGATATTGCGCGTCCCAGCGCTTGGCCGGATCGGCGTCGCTTGTGGCGTTGGCGTTATAGGGGTTGAAGCGCACCCCGCCGGCGAGATCGGTGCCGTGGCCGCCCTGGAACTTGACGTCGTCGACCAGCGAGTCCGCGCCCGCGGTCCATAGCAGGGCGGTGGCGCGCGGGTTGATCCCGCCGGTGGCGAGGCCGACGCCGCTGACGATCGCGTCGCCGCCGTCGGCGCTCGCCAGCAGCGCTTTGGGCGCGCCGATGCCCTGATAGGCGGGGGTGTTCTCGCGCAATAGGATTTGGGTGAGATTGGGGTGGAGCGCGACCAGCACGCTGTCGCGCCGCAGCCGCAGCGTGTCGCTCACCACGTAGCGGCCGGCGGGCAGGTAGACGGTGCGGTGCGCATCGATCGCGCGCTGCAGCGCCGCGGTGTCGTCGCTCCGGTCATCGCCCTTGGCGCCGGCATCGCGCGCGTTGAACCACTCGCGCGTCGCGGGCAGCGCGCGGATCGCGTCGGCGCGGCGCGGTGGCAGCGCGGCGAGCCGCTCGGCCGCCATCGTGGTGCGCGGCGTGCCCATCGTGGCATAGCCGTCGACGGCGAGGCCGTGGCTGAAGCTGGTCACGCGATAGCTGGGGCCGGCGCCGCGCCGCTCGGTGCCGCTGTCGCGCAAGCGCGCGAACACCGGGGTGCGGCGTGCCAGCGCGTTCTCGAACGTCACCTGCGTGTAGGCGTTGTTCTCGTTGGAGACGATCACGCCCGCGCGCGACACGTTCTCGAAACGCACGTCCTGGCCGAACAACCAGTCGCCGTAGCCGCGATCGATCTCGACGCCGACCGGCGTGTCGCGGAATGCCACGTTGACCAGCGTCAGCCCCGCCTCATGCTCGCGGATCGCGGCGTCGCGCTGGCCGGCGAAGCTCGAGTCGATCAAGGTGAACGGCCAGGCCGGCGAGGGCTTCTCGGCGAGGATGCCGTAGCGGCCGCCACGGAAATGCAGGTCGCGCGCGACATTGGCGACCTGGTACAGGCCCGCCAGCGCGGGGCCGAGGTCGAAGTCCATGTGGCTGAGATACGCGTGCTGCGCGGCGTGGAAGCGGATCGCCGCAGTGGCCGGGTTGCCCTTGCCGACCGCGACGTCGACGTTGCTGATGGCGGAGTAGAAGGTGCCGGGATTGGCGTCGGCGATGGCGGGGTCGAACGGCACGCTGCCCGCGACGGGGAAAGGGATGCGGCGCGGCGGCGCGGCGCCGACGCGCCCGCCCTCGCTGCGCCCGCCCGCGCCCGAGCGGCGCGCGCCGGCGAAGACGATCATGTGCGCGACGCCCTTCTGGAAACCCGGCGAGTCGGCACCGAGCGCGATCACCGGCCGCCGCGCGCCGACGCCGAACAGCCGCACGCCCGGCCACAGGAAGATCGTGCGCGTGATGCGGTAACGGCCCTGCGGCAGGAAGACGATGCCGCCGCCGCCCTGGTCGGCCGCGGCGTCGATCGCCTGCTGGAGCGCGGCGCTGTCGTCGGCGCGACCGTCGCCGACGCCTCGCACCATGGTGGCGCGCGGGTCGAGCGGCGCGGTGACGAAGGCGGAGACGCCGCGCGCCGGTGCCGCAGCGGCGGGGGCGGCAAGCGCCGCGAGCAGGAGCGGGGCGAGCAGGAGAGGGGCGAGCAGGCGATGGGCGGACATGTCGGTGGCCTCTCCTCGCCGCCCGCGCGGCGTGCGACCCGGCTTCCTGAGTGTAAGTGACGGACGGCAAGCGAGGAATTGCGACGAAGGTCGCGGTTGGAAACGATGGCTCACAACGCCGCCGCCTGCCCCCGTCATCCTGAGCTTGTCTCAGGATCCACCCTGCCGCGATCCCAGGTGCCGGTGGCGCTGGTGGAATCGTGGATCCAGAGACGAGCTCAGGATGACGCCAGTGAGGGCGGGGGTGGCCCCCTTCGGGCTCTTGTTCAATGAGTATCGCACGGCGACGATCTCGCGGCCGGAGCGCTACGTGCCGGTCTCGCCTATGTGGAAGCCAGCCACCATCCGCTGGCGCCGTCGCGCGCGATCGGCCATGCTGCGGACGCGCGCCGCGGGAGCCGGCGCGGCAGGGGAGCGCGCCGTGACCTTCTTCGAGAGCCTGCTCGCGCTGCTCGGCGTCGCGGTGCTGCTGCTCCAGCTCGCGCGCCGTACTAGCATCCCCTATCCCGCGCTGCTCGCCGCCGCGGGCGTGGCGCTCGCCTGGCTGCCCGGCGCGCCGACGATCGCGCTCGACCCGCACACCGCGCTCGCCCTGTTCATCGCGCCGATCCTGATCGACGCCGCGTTCGACTTTCCCGTCGGCACGGTGATGCGGCTGTGGCGGCCGCTCACCGCGCTGGCGCTGGTGGCGGTGCTGCTGAGCGCGGGCGCGGTGACCTGGCTCGGCGTCGCGCTCGCCGGGCTGCCAGTCTATGCCGCGCTCGCGCTCGGCGCGATCGTCGCCCCGCCTGACGCCGCCGCGGCCACCGCGATCTCGGGCAGCGTCAGGATGCCGCGCCGCACCGTCGCGGTGCTCAAGGGCGAGAGCCTGCTCAACGACGCCTCCGCGCTGCTGCTCTACACCGCCGCGATCCTGGTGGAGAGCCATGGCGGGATCGACGGCGGGCTGGCGCTGCGCGTCGGCGTCGCGGTGCCCGGCGGGGTGCTGCTCGGCTACCTGCTCGCGCTGGCGATGCGCCGCATCCAGCCGCTGGTCTGGGGCACGCTGAGCGGCAACATCTTCCAGTTCGTCTCGGGCTTCGCCGCCTGGCTGGTGGCCGAGCGGCTGGGCCTGTCGGCGGTGCTGTGCCTCGTCACCTTCGCCATGACGATCGCGCGCTCGGCCGGGCTGGTGACGCCGCCGCGCGCGCGGCTGCACGATTTCGCGGTGTGGGAGACGGCGGTGTTCCTGCTCAACGTGCTCGCCTTCCTGCTGATGGGCTTCCAGGCGCGCACGATCGTGGGCGGCATGGCACCCGAGCGGCTGCGCGAGGCGGCGGTGTTCGCCGCCGCGGTGGTGGCCTGCCTGATCGTCGTGCGCATGGCCTGGGTGCTGATCTACAACCGGCTCGCCTTCCACTTTCCCAAGCTGCGCGGCGACTATCCCGCCACGGGGCTGGCGCAGAGCGTGGTGGTGGGCTGGTGCGGCATGCGCGGCATCGTCACGCTCGCCACCGCCTTCGCGCTGCCAGGCCATTTCCCGCAGCGCGACCTGATCGTGCTCACCGCCTTCGCGGTCGTGCTCGCGACGCTGGTGGTGCAGGGGATGACGCTGGCGCCGCTGGTGCGCTGGCTTGGGCTCGACGGCGACGACGGGCTGGGCGAGGAGCTGGCGCGCGCGCGTGTCGCGATGGCGGAGGCGGCGCTGGCGCGGATCGGCGACGCGCCGGGTGCGGCGGCGGACCACTGGCGCTACGGCCTCGCGACCAAGCGCGACGCGATGCGGGCCGGCGGCGACGCGCGCGCGGGCGAGGAGAAGCGCCAGCTCGGCCTCGCCGCGGTGGCGTGCCAGCGCGAGCGGCTCGAGGAACTGCGCGAGGCGCAGGAGGTGGGCGCCGACTCTTTTCTGGTGCTGCAGGAGGAGCTCGACTTCACCGAGATGAGCCTGCGCACCGAGGAGGAGCGCCGCATCGAGGAGGCATGAGCGGCGCGCGACTCGCCCTGGCGCGAAAGCGACTCGGTTGGGCGCGAAGCGCGGGCGGGCGGGTCGTGCTGCCGTGGGCGCCGCCGCGGTACGGGCGTACGATCGAAGCGGGGACACAACAGAAGGGGCCCGACCGTGCGTTTCCAGCAGAGCGCGCCCGCCGCATCGATCACTTGGGCGCTGTTCATCGCCGTGCTGCTCGCGGGTTGCTCACGCCACGCCGCGCCGCCGCCGACCGCGGCGGCCGCGCCACCACCCGTCGTCGCGATGGTGCCCGCGCCGCTCCCAACTGGCGCACGGCCGGGGATGAACGTCCCGGCGCGCCTGCCCGACGGCAGCTATCCCACGCCCAACCGCGCGCTCAGCGGCGCGGGGGCGGTGTGGCACCTGCGCAGCGCGCTCAACGTCGCCGCGCTCGCCTGCCGCGGCGCGCAGGAGGCGACGATCATCGCGCAGTACAATGCGATGCTCGCCGCGCGGAAGGTCGAGTTCGCCAGCGCGCAGGCGACGCTCCAGGCCGAGTATCGCGCCGGTGGTGGCGACTGGCAGGACCGGTTCGACGACCAGATGACCCGGCTCTATAATTTCTTTGCGCAGGACTTGGCGCGCGACGCCTTCTGCGCCGGCGCGGCGGACACGCTGGGCGCGATGGCGACGGTGCCGGCGGCGACGCTGCCGGGCTTCGCGGCGGAGCGGCTGGCGGCGCTGGAGCGGCCGTTCACCGACTTCTTCGCCGCCTATGACCGCTGGCGCGCCGGCCAGCTCGTCCCCGCCACCGTCGCGGCCGCGACCGCGCCGCCGCGGGCGGTCGCCGGGACCGCGGGGTAGGCGTCGGCTTCGCGGATCGGGTTGCCGCGGCCGCGCTCCGAACGCCGACCGCGGCTGTGAGGCGTTACCCCTCCACGCTGGGGTCATCCTGACCTCCTTTCAGGATCCACCGTGCCGCGCGAGATCTGGCGGCGGCGCTCGCGGGCCGGTGGATCTTGAGACAAGCTCAGGATGACGGCAGAGGGTTGGGGAGAGGACGCCTTACCAGCCGCTCCCATCGCGCTAACGCGGCAACGGGGCTGCCACACCCCCGCTTGCGAAGCCGCGCCGCGCCTTCTACCCAGACAATCATAATACCAACATGATACCGGAGCGCGACATGACACGCACGCGGACCCCTCGCCCCCTGTGGCTCGCCGCCGCGCTCGCCGGCACCGCGGTGACGTCCGCCTCGGCGCAGGTGCCGACGCTCCCCGCGATCTTTCCCGCGCCCACGTCGATGGCGCTGACCGGCGGCCGCGTCGCGCTCGACCGCGCCGCGGTGCTGGTGGTCGCGCCCGGCACCGCGCCGGAGACGGTGGCGCTGGTACGCGCCGCGCTCACCGCCGCGGGCGTCACCCAGGTCACCATCGCGAACCGGCTGCCCGCCACGCTCGCAGCGCTCCACGTCGTCGTCGGGACGAGCGACGCCGTCGCGGTGCGCGACTCGCTCGCGCGCGCGGGCGCCTCTGCCGACGACCGGCCGGAGGGCTACACGCTCGTCGCGCGCCCCGACGCGGCGGGCGGCGGGCTGATCGCGCTCGCCGGGCACGATGCCGACGGGCTGTTCCACGCCGCGCAGACCTTGCACCAGCTCGCGCGCCGCGGCGAGGTGCCGGGGCTGGTGATCCAGGACCATCCTGCCATGCCGATCCGCGGCACGATCGAGGGCTTCTACGGCAAGCCCTGGACGCAGGAGGACCGGATCCGCCACCTCGACTTCCTCGCGAGCGTCAAGGCGAACACCTACGTCTACAGCCCCAAAGACGACCCTTATGCGCGCGACCGCTGGCGCGAGCCCTATCCGGCGGCGACGCTGGCCGAGCTGGGCACGCTGGCCGCGGCGGCGAAGCGCGATCACGTCAATTTCGTCTATGCCATCTCGCCGGGGCCGACGGTGTGCTTCTCCGACCCCGCCGACGCCGCCGCGCTGGAGCGCAAGTTCGACGCGCTGCGCGGCATCGGCGTGCGCAGCTTCTACGTCGCGCTCGACGACATCGAGTATAAGAAGTGGAACTGCGCCAAGGACGACGCCGCGTTCGGCGCCTCTGGGGCGGCCGCCGCTGGCACGGCGCAGGCGCGGCTGCTCAACGCGGTGCAGCGCGACCTGATCGCGAAGGACCGCGCCGCGCCGCCGCTGATCATGGTGCCGACCGAATATTACGACGCCAAGGAAACGCCCTACAAGGCCGCGCTGCGGCAGGAACTCGACCCGCGCGTGGTGGTGCAATGGACCGGCACCGACGTGGTGCCGCCCGCGATCTCGATCGGCGACGCCAAGACCGCGACCACGGCGTTCGGGCGCAAGACGCTGCTGTGGGACAATTACCCGGTCAACGATTACGCCCAGACCACCGGCCGGCTGCTGCTCGCCCCGTATGCGCGGCGCGAGGCAGGGCTCGCGGGCGAGCTGAGCGGCATCCTCTCCAATCCGATGAACCAGGAGGCGCCCAGCCGCGTCGCGGTGGCGGGCGTCGCGGCGTTCGCGTGGAACGACCGCGGCTACGACCCGTCGCAGGGCTGGCGCTTCGCCGCGGACGCGCTGTCGGGCAGTGACGCGCGCACCGCGGCGGCGCTGCTCGACTTCTTCGACACACAGCATCTCGCCCCCACCTTCGGCAGCCAGCCGTGGCAGGAGCAGGCGCCGCGGCTCAAGGCGCTGCTCGACGGCGTCCGCTTCGCGCTGGCCGACGGCGACGACGCGGCGCGGCGCGAGGCGATCGCGGCGCTAGCGGCGCGCGCCGACGCGCTGGCGGCCGCGCCCGACACGATCCGCGCCGGCGTGATCGACCCCGGCTTCGCGGCGCAGGCGGCGCCGTGGCTCGAGGCGACCGCTCTGTGGGGCCGCGCGCTCCAGCTCACCGCGGCCGGACTGGGCGCGGCGCTCGACCGCAGCGCTGCCGCATCACGCGACTTCGCCGCGGCGGGGCAACTGGCGGCACAGGCGGCGGCGGTGAAGACGATCCCCGGCGCGACGAGGTTCGACGGCACGGTGAAGGTGGCGGATGGCGTGCTCGACCGCTTCGTCGCGGATGCGCCGGGGCTGGTGGGCGCGGCGCGGGCGCGGGAGTGAGGGCCGCGTGCCGTTAGTCCGGACGATGCCGACGAAATCCTCCCCTGCAAGGGGAGGTGGCAGGCCGTAGGCCTGACGGGGAGGTGTTGCCGCTCGTGAGCCTCGATAGACTCACCTCTGGCGACACCCCTCCGTCGCGCTGCGCGCGCCACCTCCCCTTGCAGGGGAGGATTGGAGAGGAGGCTTCCTCAGCCTCGCGCCACTTCCGCATAGGGCATCACCAGCGTCCCGTCGGGTGCGGCGGTGTAGGTGGTCTGCGTGGGGTAGGCGATGCCGATCTTCTCGTCGGCGAAGCGCCGCATGATCGCCACCATCAGCCGGTCGCGCGTGGCGTGCGCGGTGGCCCAGTCGTCCCCCGGCGTGTCGACCTGGAGCGCATAGTCGAGGCTCGAGGCGCCGAACGTCTCGAAGCCGCACCGCGCCACCTTGGCGCCCTCCGCCTCGACCAGCTCGGTCAGGATCGCGGGCACGCGCGCCAGCGTGTCGGGCGGTGTCTCGTAGGTGACGCCGATCGTGTAGGACACGCGGACGTGATCGCGCAGCGAGGTGTTCTGGATCTCCTTGTCGAGCAGGTTGCGGTTCGAGATGATCCGCAGCTCGCCGGTAAAGGAGCGGATCCGCGTCGATTTCAGCCCGATCGACTCGATCACGCCGCTGGTGGTGCCGTAGCTGACCTTGTCGCCGCGGCGGAACGGGCGGTCGAAGATGATCGCCAGCGCGGCGAACAGGTCGGCGAAGATGCCCTGCGCGGCGAGACCGATCGCGATGCCGCCGACGCCGAGCCCCGCCACCAGCCCGGTGACGTTGACCCCGAGATTGTCGAGCACCACCACCAGCGCGATCGCGAACACCGCGACGCTGACGAGGAGGCGGATCAGCCCCATCGCGCTCATCAGCGCCTCGCCGGTGTAATGTTCGCCGCGGGTGCGATGCTCGATCGCGCCGAGGATCAGCTCGCGCGCCCAGATCGCGCCCTGGAAGGT
>Ga0325400_1002082_pt1 | contig 17219 bp, 10 predicted proteins | sample PopdelMetagenome_2_FD_205662 | JGI IMG/M metagenome (GOLD analysis project Ga0325400, IMG submission 205662) | Populus deltoides microbial communities from Bellville, Georgia, United States - Xylem-PdKOR-R1 | ecosystem: Host-associated > Plants > Phyllosphere > Stem > Wood/Secondary xylem... | reverse complement strand
TGTGTGGCCTTGGGCCACCACAACTAGCCTGCCACTACTTAAGGATAGCTGTTCCGGATCCCTCCTCACGAATTTGCACCAAGTAGGCCAGCCCTTTACTTTACCCACAGGCCTTTCAAATGGTACCACAAGAAGGGTGAGTAGCGGCCATCTGAGGGCAAGAGTTGAACCATAACCTGGGATACCACTGGCTTTCCACTTACCATGGCTCCTAAACCCTTTAGTGCTATCAAAAATGCCTTCCTGTTCAGGTTTTTTTTTTCCTGTTGCTCATCAGTTCTACATATGGATTATATAGGTTCATACTTGGTCAAGGGATGCAAACCAATTTGTTGCTGATGAGGATGATGCTACTTATAGCTGTCGTGTTTCTGGTAAGTAGTTTTTAACCGAATTGGCTGCTACTAGTATTTCTGATAATTATGTTGCAAAAGTGCAAACTAGTAATGAATTTGAATATGTTGGTCTAATTGCTCATTTTGGGGAATAATGAAACAACAGTAATCAAGGAATTCCAGACAAATTTAAAGCAGCTCTAAAAGAAGGAATTTTGGACAATTTAAAGAAGCTTTAGAAATAGTAATGAAGATTCTTAGAATTATAACCAAATTTACACTCGCAGATAAAGCATGATCTCAGTTAATGCAACTACTGGTTGAGAAAACACATAGATGGAATATATGCAAGGTGCAAAATGACTCTTAGAGTGTTGAGGCAATCTGGTCTTAATTTTTCTTGGGTTTTGATTGACATGTTCTGTCTTCAGCATTGCATTGAGCCACACCAAACAAACATGTGGAAAGAGTTTGGTTTGGCTTTGGGTTTTGTTGAAAAGTATTTTTTGGATGAACTTAGGAGATCCATCCCCAACCTCTCATAAGCATGGAGTGGCAAAACGGAGGAAGATACAAACAGGGGGTCAATTGGGATTTGAATGGGTGTTTGGATAAACTTATCTTTTGACAGAAGTTCTGTTATCTATAAATGTTTTGAAATTTATTGCAATGCATATGTTCTATACATGGTTTTGAAATTTATAGAAGTACATATATTTGTCACTTTCTTCTAGTCTTGAGTGTTTCACTGAGTGCCATAACATGCAATTGTGGCATCTCTTCTGCTTCTGCGTATACGTTTTGCTTTATTTCAATGTCACCGTCCCTATCAAAATGATCTCTGCTATTTTTTTTTTCTGCTGTAATTTGCCATTCTGAAAGATTCATAGTTGAAAATATTTTAATTTCTACATGTTGATTGACTATGTGAATGGTATAATTTTTTACTTGCTGTCCTTTTCGGCATTGTGTGCAAGGGTTATGAGTACCGATGTCAAATGGTTTTACTGGAGTTTAGTTATTCCTGCTTTCATCTACTTTTCTACAGATGTAGGATTTTAGTCCAATATGGAGCTTTGCCAATGGGTATTTAACCCAGCGGTACTTGCTTCTATAAAGTATGGGATGGGACAGGTCTTAAGTCTGAGTCCCAGTAACTACCCCTGCCACTAAATGAATGAAAAATCATTAGGTTTTTGTTGATGCTCTTCACCATCTTAAAATTGCTATCGGTAGGTGTACTTCTGCTAGAGGAGGTGGTGAATTCTTTTGGCAGTGAAGGAATTTATGCCATTATAGATGCCATGAGAGAGAGATTCAATGAGTCTGAACGAGAAAAGGCTGCTGGTTCAGCAGCTTGGTGGCGAGTAAGTAAAGGTTTTGCCTTTCTTTGTATTTATTCCATGAAAGTTCAATTTGCAATTTATGGCCAATGACCTGTAGTTGGGGCTGTAACACTTCTACTTCCACTGAATCTCTCCCTTTTAATATTTTTCCTTTGCATTTAGAATGAAATTTCTAAGTCTTCTGCAAATTCATCACAACAGTCATTTAAGCTGCTGTGCTTGTAGCTTTATAAAGAACTTTGCTAATAAAAAATCCAGGTAAGTGCAACAGTTGGAGAACTAACTGTTGGCCAGACTTCACAGAACCATCAATGTGACTGTTCTGTGGTTGTGTTACATAACCTTTGTGTCAGGGAATGAAAAAAAGATAGTAATCAGATCTAATATTTGATAGTTAGGAATTTTAATGTTGTGTGATTTTAGCATTATTTTAGAATATTGTTTATTATTTAGTGTTTAAATTTGGATTTTGAAGGTTTTCTTATTCAAATAACATTGAATATTGATTATCAAATAAATTGTCCTTCCAGAGATTTGGCTCTCATGATCTGTTTTTTTTTATATATATATATATATATAGTTCTAAACCACCTCGCGAAGTATTTTGTGCTTGAATTTAGTTTTAATCTTTCAAGATTGTTTATTGACTTGCGTTTCTTGTGGTATTGTATTACTTTCCCTGTGGAGAAAATGATTTCTTTGATTCTCTCTGTACAGCTCCGACTCATTTAATAAACCTTAAATTTACTGCATAAGGGCGTGAGCTATTTTACTGCACCTGTGATGGCAGTATTGTCAAATTGTTGTCTTTTGCCATCCATATCTCCAGTGAAGTTTCTGGAATGAGTCTGTGCGGTCTCTTTTATTTTATTTTACTCTTGGTATTTGGGAAGTGAAATTTCATGCTCTTTTTTCTTCACTATAAGTGCACACATGAGACTTCCTCAGGATCCAAATGTTTGATCTGGTCAACTGATTTGCTCCAAAATATTTGCTGCTATGTAGTTTCACATGCCTGCTTATGATCTGTGTGAAAGACTTTGTTCTGTAGTTTAATCTAATACTTTATCCATCATTTCAACTGTATTTTCTTTTCAGTCATCTTACCTTTTCTGTTGATCCATCTTGACATGGTAAAATCTGGTAGATAAGGGAGTCTATCCTCTTTGCTTTGGCTGATCTCTCAGACCAATTGCTTGATGCAGAGGTATTTCTTTTGACATCACTTATTGTCGTGTTCTGATAAGCATGGTTGGAAGCCACTTTTGTTTTATGTGGAGCATATGATTTTTTCATAGTGTTCACTTTATTTTATAGGCATCAGGGATAATCAGTGTGAATTTAGGAAACCTTGTAGAGCAGATTGTCACTATAGATGTTGGAACAGGTATAAATCTGTTTTCTTTCTTCTGTTTTATTTTGTGCCAATACTTGTTCGGATTGTTCATTTATAGGCACAATTTTTGTGCAATTATTTTGTTTTGCAGGGGTGCATGAATATCCCTTTCTTTATGCACGTATTTTTACATCAGTTGCTAAGTTCTCCTCTGTGGTAATTATACAATATTTCCTTGTGTTACTAAGTTTACATTGCCTTTAAAAAAATATTAATTTTTAGTATCATACAGATCAGCCATGGAGTTCTCGAGCATTTCCTCCATGCTGCTATCAAGGGAGTTGGCATGAATGTGTAAGCATCCATGATTACTTAAAAAAATTTACCTTTCTTTTTAAGAGTGATAAATATCTTTTGACAAATTTTTATCCTAGCAGGCCTCCACCTGTGAAGATGGGTGCTTGTCAGGCACTTTCTCAACTCCTGCCTGAAGCTAACAAAGAAAATATTCAGCCTCAACTGATGGGCTTGTTTTCATCTCTCACAGATCTTCTTCATCAGGTAATGCTGCAAGATGATTTCTTCAATACTATTGCTGAATGTACATTTATTAGTTCTGTTTGATTCTGCTTCATAGGCATCTGATGAAACATTACACCTGGTGCTTGAAACACTGCAAGCATCTATTAAGGCAGGTGGGTATGGACATAATTGTAAATTATTCTGAAGCCTTTCCAGTTTCTTGCCTATCTGCAATCTCAGCTTCTGTAGTCGTGAAATTGCAGTTCATGAAGCAGCAGTATCATTCGAGTCTGTTGTCTCACCTGTAGTTCTTAATACATGGGCATTGTATGTTTCCGATCCTTTCCTCAGTATTGATGCCATTGAGGTTCTGGAGGTATTGATATTAAATTTCTTCTTCATCTAATTTTTTAGTTTATTAGGGAGAAGTGTTACAGCTGTCAGGGTATCTTGATTCACTTTCTTCACATGTGCTTATTGTTTATGTGCAATATTTTCTTCTTGTTTTGTTTCTATTTTTTTTGTCAATTATTCACATTTCATGGATGTGATTGACTGTTGAACATAATTGGTGAATGTGTGATTTATTATTTATATGCCTTTTGATATTCTGAGTTAGCCTGATGAATTAATATCCAAAGGCAAGCACAGATATAAATATGATCACGGGTGAGAAAAAATTGAAATTATTAGTATCTATTTTTATCCATGCCAGTGCCCATTTTAAGTCCCAAGGACATTAAAAGGGAGAGAGTAGGCCCATTCTGTTTTTGATCTGTGAGCTAGTTTATCAACTGAATTCTAAATATCTTTAAAGTTTACAGTTTTAAAGTCCTTGCGAGGTTTTAATGTACCAGAGGTGGTGGTGCCCCTCTGACTTTCTGAATTGATCTTGCCTGGGGTGATATCTTTTGGGGCTTTTACCTTGGCTTTGATGATTGATGGTATCGAGTTCACTTATCTGTTTAGCAATGCTTAACTAATTGTATACTTTCAAATAATTTGTCCAGGCCTTGAAAAATGCTCCTGGTGGTATTCATCCATTGGTTTCTCGAATTTTGCCGCATATCGGACCAATATTAAATGAAGTATGGTTGTAAAAGCTATGTTAAACTAAATTGTGTTGCAATTCTTCAATAGTGATTTAAAGCACTTGTTTTTCATGTCTTTCCATGGTCATTATAGCCTTACCAGCAGCCTGATGGATTGGTGGCCGGATCACTTGATTTGGTGACTATGCTATTAAAGGCAAGTCAATCCTGATGAAGATAATATTATGCATCTATAAATCTATCACACCACACTTATTTCGTTGAACATTCTCTTTGATCTTTGAACCCTCTTTTCATCATGAGGCATGCTCTGCTAATTTCATTTTGTGGTAGCATTATGCAGAATGCTCCAAGTGATATCATAAAAGCCATTTATGATACTTGCTTTGATGCTGTTATTCGAATAGTCCTTCAAAGTGATGATCACAGTGAAATGCAGGTTTATTTTTTCCTGAGACATGTATTTAATTTTCATACTTGTATTGTATATGGATAGTGTAGAAATGACTTCAGTTTTTCTGCATCATTGACTAGAATGCCACACAATGTCTGGCTTCATTTATATCCGGGGGGAGAGAAAAAATACTTTCTTGGGCTGCTGATTCTGGATTCACAATGAGAAGTTTGCTGGATGCAGCTTCAAGGTTGGTTATATTTTTTGTACATTTTTATTTATTATGTTTATTATTCTTCTGAAACCTTGAGGAATTGCATTAACTTTTATCAGTTGTTTAAGTTTGTTAGATTCTAAGTACTCAATGCCTTGATTCGTGTGTTCTGAAGGGAAAAGATGGAATGATACTTATTGGGGATCTTGTTGCTTCTGTGTTCTATTTCTAAGTTGTGTAACTGCTCTTTCCAACATATAACAAAAAATTGGAGTTTGAGATAAGCTCATGCAAGACAAGTTCTTTTCTGCCATGAGTTAGATGAAATCGAAAAAATATCTTAAAATTAGATTTAACGTATTAAGCATAATTTTTTATATATATAATAAGGCCGATCATGAATGCAGATTGGCATAGGACAACAGATTTCCTAAACTGAGATACCTGGTTGCTTAGCACATTTAAATTTTTTTCTGGTCCATAAATGGAATACTGACATCTAATTTTGTAAAATGTACATGTAATTTTTCTTCTCAGTGACTTCATGGTTTCTTGATGGTACCCCATGTAGAACTTTATGACAAAAATGATTCTCGCAGATCATGAACTTTCTGTACAATTTTGTTTCTTAATGCTAATTAAATTCTTGGGTCTGCAGGCTTCTCGACCCTGGTATGGAAAGCTCTGGATCTCTTTTTGTTGGGAGTTACATTTTGCAGCTTATTTTACATCTACCATTGCAAATGGCAATGCATATCCGAGATCTAGTTACTGCTCTTGTTAGACGAATGCAGTCAGCTCAAATAGTGGGGTTGAAAAGTTCATTATTGCTTATTTTTGCTAGATTGGTACGTGGCCTTCAATATTCATTACTTCGATTTGTGTCAACTCAAACTCTTAAGTGTCAACTTTCTGTTGCCAAGTAGGCCAATGATAAAAGATATTGTCAAATAATCATTCTTGCTAAGCTGACAATCATTTTACTACTAATTGGGCTTCAATCATTTGCCTTGCTTGAAAGTTTGTGAATTGTTCTATTCTCTTTTATTGACACCCGCTGCTTTCTTATTAGCTGCTATGGCCAAGATTTCACAGGCACTTCATTTGGTTTTCATGGATTGACTTTAGAACGTTATGCTTGTTTAAAACACAGGTCCACATGAGTGTTCCTCATGTTGAACAATTTATTGATATGCTGATTGGTATACCAGCTGAAGGCTATGGAAACTCCTTTGTTTATGTGATGTCAGAATGGACTCAGAAGCAAGGTAAGTATGCTTCCCAATTACTTGTGCTCCTATTTTACAGATATGTTAAGGTGATAATGCTATTCTCCTGGCCACACATTTCTAATCTACATTCAATTTTTTTTATTCTGTCCTCTCTGTCGTTGTTTTCTAGTGATAACTTTTAATTAATCAATTTCTGTTTGAAATATTGCCTGTGCAGTACTCGCCTTGGCTAGATTTTAATGTTGAATTTGATTTGATAAATTGATGGAATCATAATATTTAAGCAGGATTATTTTGAGTTTAATTACCGAATTTCATTTAAATAATATGGATTAAGCAAAAAGAGTACTGATCCTAATCGATTGAATCTCAAAGTAGTTCATGAGTCCATCTAAGTTGTTTGTCTGAATTCCATCCTTTCCCAAGTTTCATATTTAGAGGATTGGAAGGAACTTAATACCTGCATGGTAGCCATTACCTTTGCATATATTTTTCCAGTGTGTGCTAGTTCAGGTTAGTGGGCTTTTTGTTTTTTGAGGTCCTCTTTTGAATATTTTAATGCGCTTGATTTACAATGTCTGAGGGTTCAATTATCTTGCATTCAACTTATTTATATCTGGATGAACTAATTATAAAACATGTCTTGTGTCTTTGTTGTTGATGAAGCATAATGCCTGCAACTAATTTGTAATGTTTCTGTCATTGTTTTCCAAGCAATCAATGGTAGTCAAAATAAACTTACATTGATTTTGAACTCCCAACTTTTTGATTGAATGTAGGCGAGATTCAAGGGGCTTATCAAATTAAGGTCACAACCAGTGCTTTGGCCTTGTTGCTATCCACTAGGCACGCTGAATTGAATAAAGTTAATGTGCTAGGACATCTAAAGGTTCATCCATACCATTAAGCTCTGAATGCACATGTTTAGGGATGCATGCTTGTTTTAAGAACTTACTCTTTTTATCAATAGTCTGCTGCAGGAATTACCACTCGGTCAAAAGCTAAATTGGCCCCTGATCAGTGGACTTTAGTGCCTCTTCCTGTAAAGGTACCTATGAATCTAAATTGATGACATTGAATCTTTTGGATAGAAAGTTATCCATTGGCAAGAATTTCAAAATTATTTGTGAACAGAAGTCAATTGCTTTCTTTATCTCACATTCACCATATATCTTAACACTCCTATTCATTTATAAATCACAATTGGTGTTGCTTCCACAAAAACATTTATTGTTCTTTGCAATGTTTTTGCAATTTAACTCGTAGCAATGTTCTATACAAGATTTTGAGAAAGCAAGCTCCTCCCTTCACACTAACTTTTCTTTTTTCCAAAAGGACCAGTTTTGCAGATATCCTCTTTTAGCTTTATCATCGTCTAGCAGGTTAACCCTTAAAAAAATATGAATAATGTAATTCTTCTTCCTTTCCATAATGTCCCATATGCAAAAGAAAAATATTATTTTCAAATCTAAAAAAAATAAAACTCTATAACCAATATGTAAAGGATATATTACATAGTTTAAAAGGGAAAAAAAACATGGTCCTGACTATAGCTATTAGTTTATTGCAAAGTTTTTAAACCCGGCCTAGTCGCCAGCCCGGGTTCTGGGTTTTGACCGGGTTGGCCGGGTCAATTTCTATTTTATAAAAAATTCAAAATGACGTCATTTTAGTAAAAAAAACAAAAACAAAAATCAACGGGTTGCAACCGGGTTTTGCCGGGTCAGCCCGCCGGGTCGGCCGGGGCACACCGGGTCATGGCTTATCCTATTTTTTCATCAACCCGGCCTAGTTCCAGCCCCAGGTCCCGTGCCGGGCCGGGTTTCAAAACTATTGTTTGTTGTATTTTGTGGTATTTTTATTTTCTTAGGTAATAAATTTAAACCAAGAGCGCACAATTTTACTTTTCTGTTCAAAGTTTGATTGGTATATGTGATCAACTATTTGGGCGCTTTCCTTGTCCTGTTTGCTGTAGATATTGGCTTTGCTGGCAGACACCGTGATTGAATTCCAAGAACAGGCAATGGCTGATGATGAGGTAGGGGCATCATTTTCAGGTTTCCTTAATGTCATTGTCCTCGTACCTGCAAGGAATATGACTCTTTTAAGGTTTGAACTAACTGTTGTGGCAGGAGAGCGACTGGGAAGAAATTCAAGGAGGGGTGGCAGAGTCTAATGATAGTTTGCTGTCCTCTGCTGCTGCTCCATCATTCAGCAGAACTACATATGGCCAACTTGAAGCAATGGCGAAAGCATATAATGAGGTGAATTGATGACATTTTTCCTGTTCTTTTGTTGTATTTTCCTCACATAATGTTATTTTATATTTTCTTCTCTGATGAGAAATTTCCTATTCTTTCGTTGTATTTTCCTCACATCATGTTATTTTATATTTGCTTCTCCCTTTTACTTCTCCAATACTGACCAAATTTTTGTGATATTCAAGAATGAAGAGGATTGGGATGATGATGATGATCTATTGAGTGTTTCCGATCAGCTCAATGGGGTAATTTTCAGCATTATCCTTTTTTTTTTTTTGGGGGGGGTGAATTTTCAATATTTTTTCTTCGAGTTCTTTGAATATTTGAAGTGTCACATACAGCTTTAATTTCTTGAAATATTCCTAGCAGATTAACTTGGTAAATTATCTTGCGGACTTCTTTGCAAAGTTCGTTCATAGCAACAGACAGCTATTTGATCATCTTTGCCAGGTTGACTTACATTCCGGTTCATGCATTTGAGTCATATTCTCGACAATTTACTTTAGCATTCATGGAAGGAATTGAAAATCCAGTTGTTTTGGTTGAAATTTCAGAGTTTGGCACAGGCTCAACGTGATGCTATACAGACATTGCTACGATGCTGAGCTGCGTGTTTTTGGGGTTCCATGGATGGGGTTTTCTTATGTTTGAAAGAGTTGAGTTTGAACCTGGGCCCTTTATTGTGGGGGAGAGCACAGCTGCTAATGCGGCTATGCTTCCACCACACCAGGGTTGATTATTGGGTGCTAGGTTTTTTTTTCCTTTGCTTTTTGTTTTTTTTCCCCTCTTTGTTGGGTTGGGGGCGTTCGGGTTGATTCTATTCATTGACTGAGATAACTTCCACCAGTTGCTTTGTAAAGCTAATGTATCACTTTATTTTTAATGTATATACTCTTTTTTTCTTTAAAAGTTTGATTCTTGTTTCAGAAACTTATCCCTGCTGGTCAGCACTTGCATGTTTATTTGTCTCTCCTCTCAACGCTCTCCTGTTTGCATGGTACGTTTAGGCTTTACTTACTTTCCGGTTTTGGTTTTTATTTTTATTTTTGTGTTTTAAAAATATTTTAAAAAATTTTAAATTTTTTTATTTTAAATTAATATTTTTTTAATGTTTTTAGATTATTTTAATGTGTTGATATTAAAAATAATTTTTTAAAAATAAAAAAATATTATTTTAATATATTTTCAAATAAAAAATATTTTAAAAAATATTCATAACTACATTTGAAATGAAATGCCGATGCATACCAATTGGGTTCTCCTTTTCTTTTTTCTTTTTTTTTCCTTGGAATTGTCAGTTTAAAACAAAGCAGTTTAATTGCTATCAAGAATAAGTGATTGAGCAGATCTAAGAAATTATTTTTCAGTTAAATTACTAGTAGTAAATCTAACGTCTTAGGATTAACCTCTTACCTTTAAATTCGTTTGTTATCATTAAATTTGGAGGTTGAATATCTTTTCTGAGTCATATATGCCATACGTATATATTATATTAATTTATATTAGTTCTTCACCAACTTAAGAGACATAAAACAATTGTAATTTTGGAAGCGGAAAGGATAGAAAGGCAAATAATAAATAAAATCAAAGCCCATTTCGATGGGGGTAGTAGGGAGAACAAAAATACTTGAATGAAAAGACAAAAACACCCATTTATGTAAATTAAAGAAAATTTTATTTTAATAATAATTTAGTTATTAAATTGTGTTTTTAAAAAATAAAAATATAAAAAAACTTATGAATGCAAGTTTTTTTAAATTTTACTCTTCAAAATAAATTAATCTTGTTATCAAAACGATAAAAGACTGATTATGCCTAATATGATAATAATAAATATTTGCTTAAAAAAAAAAAACTCTATTGCTTTCAATAGCAATTTAATTGATTTTATTTAAAAGTGTCAAAAATAATCCTCACATTATTCAAATCCAGTACAATGAACCTAGCTACAATGATTCATTTAGTTAGTTTTTTTTTTGCTGCTGCTGCTGCAAGGGGGGGAGGTGAAAGGGGACCAAATGGTTAGGCATCAAATTAGATGGGCGGAGTTGCAATGTACCGTGTTCAGCAACCTTTGGACCTTACAGACTCGAGGAGGACATGATTCCCGATTACGCCAGGTGCTCGCATGGGGGGTGGGTGGTTGGGTTAGAGACACGTGATTTATGAAGTGAATACAAATTTTTTTGCAAGATATTAATAGGACGATGTTCTTCTGAAACATTATTATTATTATTATTATTGATTAATATGCACTGCAGTTAGGTGCGCCTCATCCATTTATCGCGGAGGTATGAGTTACTTTTAAATTTAATACTACTTTTCCTTTTGCCCCCGCAAGAGAATAGAGAGAGAAGACTATTCATCACGAAACAGGTCTGACGTGGAGCAATCACGTGATTACACGCTGAGCTTGTATCCCTCAATAAAGTGTCAAGATATTTTTATTCATTAAAAAAAAAAAAAAAAAACGTTGAAGATATTTTTGTCTAATTTTCGGAAGATATTTATGAATCTGATTTCTCCTTTCTTCGCTTTGTTTTCAAAAACATTTAAAGGGTGAAATTAATAAGATGAAAGTAGTTGTATGCTCCTGCATTGCGGGAGAAATATCATCTTGATATTTTATTTATTTATTTATAATCAATTATTTAATGATTTGATTATATTATCACAGTCTTTGTTTTTATGTTACCGTCATTATTGAAGTTATATTTATCTGTGTTGTTTCTGTTGTGATTAAAAGCTACAATAATAAATAAATTATACAAATATATATATATATATATATATATTTGTATAATTTCTGTAACTTTTTTTTTCCCAGTCAGTGTCAATGTTTAGTTTTTTATTGATTAAAATTAATTTTACTCATCCCAAAACTAAAACTAAAAGGCAATAAAAATTTTAAAAAATAAAAATAGTATTAAATTTATAATAAATAAATACTAATGTATAACTTGATTTTGTAATTTTATATATTAAGATTTCAAACAATGTATAATTCAACTTTTATATCATTATTTTTTTTTTAAATATGTCCAGTTAACAAGGTTATGTAATTTAATTTTAAACCTGATTTAAATAAAAAAATCAAGATAAAAAATTTAAAATTAAAATCTACTTTAATAACAACACCGAAAAAAATTCTTATTTTTTTAACGTTTCAAATTTTTTTAAAGTTACAGCTCACGAAATAAACCAGTAACCACTATTTTTAATCATATATTTTTCAAGTTCAAATCCATATAAAAACTCCTAGAAGTCTAGATGATATAATTAAGAAGGAGAAAATTAAAATTAATATTTGGCTAACTGATCTAAGGATTTTCGTGTCATTCTAAAACTTAATTCCTCAACTTTGGCTCGAGCACCTCAAACTATTCCTGCTATCAAAAACAGACCCCTTCACCTCTCGATTAATTTTGATCGCAAGTGAGGTCACATGACGGTGTATAAAAAGTTACACGTGTCCCACGACTTTCCCTTTTTCTTTCTCCAAGCCAAAAAAAAAAATAAAAAAACAAAATTTTGAAATATGAATTTTCTTATATTTACCTTTTTCTTTCTCTTCTCTCTCGCTACCTCCCAGCACCAATCTAATCACTTGTTTTTTTTTTAGTGCTTGGTATTTTATTTTGGGAGTATTTTTTTATATCAAAAATAATTTTAAAAAATATTATTTTAAAATAAAAATCACGCCATACAAACTCCTGCTAGTAAACCATCACTCATGAACTTGTGATTATTAAACAAAATTCATTGATGATTGAATTATTTTTACTTTCTCTCTCGGTTTCTCTTCCATGCACTGTCTGCAGTCTGCTGGCAAATGCGGTGATTGAATTTCAAGAATCGGTACTGTCGAGAGTAAGAAGGGAAGCATCTTAATAGAGAAAGTCGGTGGATTTAGATTTAAATTACAATACTCTTAATAAGTATATTTAATAATATTTCTAAAAACTTAAAAATAATAACATAATTAATACCTTACTTGCATGCATCGAAAAGAAGTGTTTTTTTTAAAAAAATCTATTTTTATATTTTCAAACTTCAAAATCAATTCTAACAATTAAGTAGATGGTAATTATGGCAAGATTTGTTAGTTAGGTTTGTCTGGAGAAAGTTCTTCTAGTTTCAGGTTCGCTAGAGTGGATGATATTGAAATTTTAAGCTGGAGTGTTTATTTACGAGGTTTTTATCTACTTATTTTTGTTAAATTCAAATTATTTTTTATTTGAAAAAATATTAAATTAATATCTTTTTAAATATTTTTAGCCGAGTTCAACGTAAAATTAATATAAAAAAGTTTAAGGGTTATAACAAGAGAGAAATGAGCAAGAAAAATAAAGGTACGTGTCAGGAAGCTGCTGTGTTATAGGCGCTGGAGGCCCTTGCTAAAACCCTTTTTCTTATTATTATTATTATTATTATTATTATTAGTAATTAAGAATTCTTTTCAACGAGGATTATTTTATTTCAACCCTGGCCTTTTATAAATAGTGAACTGGACCCACTAAATTTGAATGTACCGAATAAAATCGTTATTTTTCGGAGTAAGAAATGTCCACATTATGCTTGGGTCTACGAGGGTTGCAACCTTGGACTCGTTTCTTCGCATGATGTCTACTGTTTGATAATCAAGCGAAGTTACTATTATTTTTGTATTTTAAAAATATTTTAAAAAAAATTAAATTTTTTATTTTTTATTTTAAATTAATATTTTGTGCTTTAAAATCATTTTAATATGTTAATATTAAAAATAATTTTTTAAAATATAAAAAAATAATGTTAAAAAAACTTTAAATATATATATATATAAAAAGACTTCGGGACGTTTTCATATCTGTGTCGTCATGTCCCGGAAAGTTGACAATACGAAAAGGCATGGCATACGCCTTCCTTCCACTTTCGTATCTAATTATTGTACTTTTTATTTCTTTCTTGAATAAACTTACGAAATTGTCTTCAATATTCCTCTTCGTCTCGTCTATGGACAAACGTTCAAAGATGGCTGAGGTCAGTTCCGGCGCCGGGTAAACTTGATGTAATCCGATTTCTTTTCTCATGTTTTTCGAGGAAGGGGACAGGCAATTTATTCGATCAACATCGCCATCAAAGACTACCTACTAGGGCTAGGGGACAACGAGTCCCAACAAAAGAATTTGATCCTTCTTTTTTTCAATTTTTTGTGTGCGCAACAGCCCTTTTTCTGTCTTTCTTCTCCCCTTTCATGCCAAGGATGCCTCTCGGATTGAAAATTGGTTAAGATAAGGGGAAGGCGCGCCACCACCTTCCTCACCTGGTTGGTGTGTGGTCAGTTTTCTTTCTCTCCTCGATTTTTTTATTCAACATTTATCATTCGAAGCCAGATTACACGTAAACTATATTATCATGAGCTGTTTTCGTGGCGATTTTCACATAAAAAATACAAATTTAATATTTAAATTTAAGAATTTATAATTTGAATCGATTTTTGATTGTTAATATTCATGAGAATTTATTCTAGATATAACATTCTAACATGGAACGTGTCTTTAAAATCAACTAGAAAGAAAACTTGGTCTTTTTTAATACATAAACTGGTTAGAAGACATTCCTTATCATTTAAAATATTTTGACAATCCATCTTTTATATTTTTGAAAAGAAAAGAAAAAATAACTAAGTTTTCTAATTTTTAAAAATATTAAAAAAATCCGGATTCCTTATTTTTTTTTAATATTTAATTCGAGAATTGCCTAAAATAAAACCAAGACTTGCACCTACCCATTAACCCATGGACTACACCCACCCAGATCCATAAAATGGTCCCCTCCACGAAGCTTGGAGATTTATTGCCTCACCGCCATTCTAAGAAACACGTGGTTAGATTAATCCCCCTTTCATTTTTAAGGGTTTAGCCCTTCACTCGCGCACTCGAGCAATGAGCAACCAACGCTAAAATATGCTTGGGTGCATTTAATACTCTTCCCCTCTCAAAGACTCAAACTTGGGAACTCTCCTTAAGTACTGATTTACGAGAGCCAGCAATTGAAACAGCGAACTCATCACCATCCTAGAGAGAGTAACCCAATAAACTAGAGAGAGAGAAAGAGGAACACACGCACAGATTTTTTTTTCGTTGGTATATTTCGTTCTATTGTACTTTTTTCATAGAAATTGCAGGTGTTTGGAGTACTGGGGTGTCTGATTTTAGAAACAAAAATAAATACACATAGGGAGTAATCAAATTTATTAATATTAAATTAAGGTTTCCTTCTTGTTAGAGTCCTGAGATCTCTCTGGGGATACTTACTCTTTCTTCTGGTTTGTCTCTCTCTCTCTCTCTCTCTATACATATATATATATATATATATAGACACACACACACATGCTTATGCGTATATGCAAGAGAGTTATCTTTCTTTCTTGAATCTTGAGAGAACCAAGACAACTACTTTGGTTCAGTACTAGTACGTCACTGAGGCATCAAGAACTATAATGGGTAGGCGTCGATTTTTTCTCTTTTTTATTTTTGGGTGATGGGCTTTTGTTAATTAGGTGGTTGTTTCTATTTTTTAATTCTGTTTACAAGGTTTTTGATGCGGGGTATTCTGTTTCCAAGGGTTTTTGATGCGGGGTATGTGTGTTTCTTAGTCATGTTGTGTCTGTGTGATCTTAATGACAACATTTATGCCAGTAAATTATTTCTTCCCTGGTATTTGTGCTTTATTTTACACATATTTACATATCCTCTCTGCTTTAGATTTCTCTCTTTATTCCAAAATTTGTTTTAAGAAAAAAGTGATTGTTAAGGATTCCGTTATAATTTAGGAGTGCCTTTTATCAGTTATCCGTACTGTTCTAGGCTATTAGGAGTATGTGTTTTGCGTTGATGATGGTTATTTCTCAAGAAACCAACCTTTTGGTTTTATGGGCTGGTTTTGTTCTCATAGCTTTTCTTTTTTATTTTCCGTTCAAAATTTTTATTTCTACAGAGATCAACATGAGCTTTTCAAATGATATGGATGATGAATATGAGAAGCTCTTTAGGAGATTGAATCCACCGAGGTGCGTATCATGCAGATTCTTTATCTTCTTTTCTGAATTTTCCCATTGAAAGTGACCTAAAATTATGAAGCGAATCAGATTTATATCCGTTTTGTTCACTTCTTTTTTCCCTTATTTTTTTGTGTGTGTTAGGGTTGTGATTGATAATGAAGCTTGCAAGAATGCTACTGTTATAAGGGTAAGGTTTTTGTCCTTTTTTGGGGTATGCGCGTGCTCGAGTCTCCCATTATTCTTGGTGTTCTACTGGGTACCAATCGTTTCATTTTGTGATACAGGTTGACAGTGCTAACAAACATGGAAAACTTCTTGAAGTTGTACAAGTCCTCACTGATCTGAACCTTATCATAACCAAAGCTTACGTATCCTCTGATGGTGGATGGTTCATGGATGGTAATACTTTTTTTTTTTGGTTTCCAATTTAGCTTTTCTTTTTGGAGCATAAAAGGTTGATTATTTTGAGGTTCTCTTTCTTCTTCTTCTTCTTTTTTCCACCAGTTTTTAATGTTACGGATCAAGATGGAAACAAGGTTACCGATGAAGCAATTCTAGATTATATTACAAAGGTGAGTTGTTATTTTTTTATTGATATTATTTTTTTGAACTTTTTGTTCTGCTTCTTTATTTTTGGTTGGTTGAGGTGCAAACAGATCTGATTATTTGGTTTTATCTCAAGTCGTTAGGGACAGAATCTTGCTTTACATCTTCCATGGGATCTTTTGGGGTTAAACAATCTATAGATCACACTGCAATTGAGTTAACAGGAAGTGACAGACCAGGGCTGCTATCTGAAGTGAGTGCTGTCCTCGCCCATTTAAAATGCAATGTATTGAATGCAGAGGTCTGGACACACAATATGCGGGCAGCAGCCGTGATGCAAGTAACTGATGATGAAACTGGGTCAGCAATTACTGACCCAGAGAAGCTATCGAGGGTCAAGGAACTTCTTTGTAATGTACTGAAGGGCAGTAACAAATATAGGGGAGCTAGGACTGTCGTGTCTCATGGGGTCACCCATACTGAGAGAAGGCTTCACCAAATGATGTTTGCTGATAGGGATTATGAACGAGCTAACAATGATGCTTTGGATGAGAAGCAAAGACCTAATGTGAGTGTGGTGAATTGGTATGAGAAGGACTACTCAGTGATAACTATAAGAAGTAAAGATAGACCAAAGCTTCTCTTCGATACGGTTTGCACATTGACAGACATGGAGTATGTAGTTTTTCATGCTAATATAGATGCTGAGGGTCCAGAAGCTCATCAGGTATAAATCATTTGCATTTTAATTTCCTCCACAAATGTATTTAGGGATGACTGATCTTTGCGCTTGATTGTGTTGGCCCGTGGATTTATGGATTCTTTTGTAGGAATATTATATCAAGCATGTTGATGGTTCCCCTGTAAAATCAGAGGCAGAGAGACAAAGGATTATACAATGTCTTGAAGCAGCTATTGAAAGAAGAGTATCTGAGGTAA
>Ga0325400_1002076_pt1 | contig 17232 bp, 12 predicted proteins | sample PopdelMetagenome_2_FD_205662 | JGI IMG/M metagenome (GOLD analysis project Ga0325400, IMG submission 205662) | Populus deltoides microbial communities from Bellville, Georgia, United States - Xylem-PdKOR-R1 | ecosystem: Host-associated > Plants > Phyllosphere > Stem > Wood/Secondary xylem... | reverse complement strand
GGGGCCTAGACTAAGGTCCTGCTCTAGTGCCAATTTGCAATGAGTAATTGATTTTACCAGCGATCTAGGCAGTAGTCATTACATGACAAGCAACCCTCGATGATACCTCTACTTAAGCAAAACAAAATTGATGACTTACTGCAATCATGTGGCCTGTAAGATAAATCATGCAAATCATATATCTTGCTTTTATGGCCATAGAATAGTTTTAGTATTTGCTGCTGTGGAAATATTATTTTTTTTCCTGCAAGATGCATTTGTTATATCAAATGGTTTTAGTGGATGTTGTAACTTTATGTGTACCACCATGGCAACCCAGTGTCTATTTTCTAATTACCAAATACTATTTCTGTGTATATATGTGGGGCTCAAGAAAAGACACTGATAGTAAGCATCTTCATCACGCTCTGGTTTTTTTTTCTTCTCTAATTTTTTTTTTATAAAAAATCTAAACCAGCAACTCCAAATTCCACTCATTGACCCAAGCCCAAAATTATCACTGCAGATGTACAAAATAGGAAACTCAAATAAGAAAATCTATTGGGATTATTATTGGATCTGACCGTATCTGCTACTCTTCTCCAAATTAGTAAACTAAATATAGAAAAGTGGTTAATATATTTTTCTTAGCCATCTGACTTGGCTAAGAAAGTTATGAGCTGGCTACAATTAATATCTCAAATAGACATAAATGGTATTTTCTTATACAAAAGTGAAAGTAGAACTATTACTAGTATGAACAGCAAGGACAACTAATTTCGTTAAATGCATGATGCAACGAATGCGTGCAGCAATGTAATTATTTTTAGAAGCACTTTATCTAAATTATGTGATTTATTTATTTATTTTATGGTCTAGTGATATTTTAAATGAGGGTTGCCTGCAAAGTCTACTCATTCCAGAATTACATGTTACTTCATTTTAGCAAAAGCTAAGTGCATGATACAGTGAATTAGTTTTGCTTATGCAATTGTTACATCAACAGAATTATTGATTGAGGCAAGCTCTTTTTCGATTATTTGATTTTCTTTACTTCTCTTTAATTTATGGTTTAGTGACTTTGTAACTCTGTTCCTACTATATGCAATCGTTTTTGAAAGCAGAATTGCATGTTACAATGTGTCTGTTTGAGTAAAAAAACAATGACAATGAAACCCTTTTGTATTATATATTTATCAGCCACATGGTCCTTACATTTAATAATCTGCAATGTGGTTGGTGAGTTTATGGTCAAATCAAATGAGATCATGTCTATTAACGGTCATGGATAACGAGAAACGAATAACAGAAAACGGTAACTCCTTTTCTGCATCAGTTGTGATCCTTGCTCAGTTTTGAAAGTTTTTCCACATGGAAGATCATGCGAAATTGTACTTTATTTTATACATTCACTTTAAATATCTTTAATGTTATTCTGTCATTATAAAGTGTATGTCGACCAATAATTTGTATTGTGATTACTCCCTTAATAATCTCTATTTTTTTTTAATGTTTTTCCCCATTACAAAATCAAGCCTGAAACTCTTTCTTTCCACCTCTTCCTCAAAAATAAACAAGTAAAACTCTTTCTCACCCTCCTGTTTGGCTCTCTTTTGTTAATGAAAGCAAGAATGGAGAGAATGAGCAAACAAGGAAAGAAGAGGGAGATAACTCAGGAAGATATAAAATTCCTGAGCCAGCGCCATGTGTCACTCTTCGTTCAATTGCATGCTTCTCACTGTCACCTCTACAGCTCACCAATACCTTCCAAACTCTACATATGCCCACACTCTCCCCTTATAAACTCTCTTTTTGTGTACCAATTTTATCACCCACTCATTTCTACACTCCTTGGAATTCTATTACCGGGCTTCTTTAGTTTTAGGCAACCTCTGTCTCTAAATCATAAGTTGACAATTCATTTATGTATGTAACTTTTCCCAATATTTATATGCTATTGTTTTCTTGATTCTGCTAAAAATTGCATCGTTGTCATGTTTTAATCCTCTGCTGCCAATTTTTTTTAAGTAGAATGTTGAGGCAATAAATAGTTTGCTCAAAAAGAAAAGAAAAAAAAAGATTTTGTAGTGCTTGAGTTATGACTGTGCTCGCTTTTAGTAGCAATTTCTTTTAAAGAGCATATGCTAAAGGTGGAAGCCAATTTCTAATCCATGGGATTAAAAATGTTTGAGTTCTTAAATGCAAACCTAATGGCCAGATCTGCCCTTTCTAACATAATTGTTACTTTACCAGTATCAATACTGATTAGGAGGTATTGATGTTTGAATTCTGTTTTCTTTTGTTTGATGTGATTGTAGTCGTTTAATGTATGGGAATAATGCAGAACTTCCTTGGAGCTTTGCTCTGATTTATCTGCTCTGCCAAGCCTTGTAAGAAGACATATTCAAGGATGTCTCCAACAGCTGGAAAAGGTAAGATGATTGACAGTTTTTGGGGCTTGAACCGCAAAAGGAAAAGTCGTCCATGTGGAAGAAGCGAATCAAACACTTACGGGGTTGTTTCTTTAGCTTCATGTCCATGGGATGCAAATGAGAGCACCACTTCCATTTTGCCACCACGCCCAATAGGAGATGATGGGGTGATTTTTCTTTTTCTTTGGTTTGTTATGAGAAATTTCTTGAGACTCCAATTCTAGTTTGTCTTTTTCTTTTCTTTAAATTAGTTTTGATGTTGGTTATGTTATATAAAAGCCAATGTAGCATAGAGTATATGAGCTACTGTTATCATTTTTTTTTTCTGAGCCATGAATTGTATTTGTTTGGTTAGGGTCTCTTCCTGTTAACAATTGGCATTCTTCTCTTAATTTTCGTTTTCTTTTCCAAAGGAAGAAAGGAAAAGAGAAGGAAAAGCTATTGATGATTCCGAGAAGCATATAGAATATTTTACTTAGTGCTGGTGGATTAGTTTAGGTCTTTGATAAGCTTGATGCAGCAATGTCAAGAAGAGAGTTGTCTACTCAAAGTGTCAATTGCTTTGTTAGAAGTATTTTTATGGGATTTGCATTAGCTTTTGTTGTTTATCTCACACAATAATGCCCCCTGCTCTGGTCTGCCTTTTGTTTTCAGAATTACTATGAGTGTGTGATCTGCGATATTGGTGGTGAATTGCTTTGCTGTGACTTCTGTCCATGCACTTATCACCTTCAGTGCCTTAATCCACCGCTTGAAGTATACACATTTTATGTCTCAGTTTTCCCTTTTCCTTTGATCAATGTTCTAATTATCACAAAGACTGATATTTGTTATAATTTGTTTATGCTCAAAGTGTACCCCCCCTGGAAGTTGGCAATGTCCAAACTGCTGTAACGAGGCTGATCCTGCGACTCAATTGCTATGTATTGAAAGTTCCAAAGAAAATGTCTCATCTAACAATGCAAAGCAGGCCTTCTCTCATAATTTGTTATCTTCAGACATAAAGAAGAAACTAGAGTTGTCATCAGATCTGCCTGCACCTGTAGAGTCAGGATCTCTTGCCCATGAGGTATCCTTTTCCTTTGATGTTTTTTCAAGCATAATGCAGGTTTTTGTCTGGATTGGCTTCTATGATCAAGGAATTCATCTCACCTCATACTATGGATAGTTAAAGATTGTCATTGTAATGCCTAGATGTTTTGCAATAAAAGGCTTGGGCATTAAGGGGAGAGAAAAGGGAAGGGGTGACACTATGATATAACTTTCTCATTATTTACTCTCATTTTTCATTTTGTAGGAGGTACCTAAGTATTTGTTGCTATAAGTTATGTATATATTCAACAATTAACAACATGCTAGAATGATGTTATTCTTCCTAACTTTTCCTTTTATAAGTAGCTGCTGTTTCTTCTTCTCCACTTCATTTTTTTCCAAGTACAAATCTTGTGTTGCAGAATCTTCCTGCTGGTTCATTGCAATCATTATATGATTTAGCTGAGGCTGGGGATCTAATGGAAAGAACATCCAAGAAATATGTTCCTACTAAAGAACAGCTGGTGAATATTTTCGCGGATTGCTATTTCTAGATCTGCCATTTATTTTTTTGTTTATAGGTATTATGCAAGAATACGAGCTATCTTAGATCTCCTCTAGTATGTTTTTCATTTCTTTGCTCCTTTCTTCCCTTTTCTGTTCTAGAATGCTCTCAATCATGATGGTGATGAAAAAGGAACAGAAACTTGTACTAGAGCAAATGAAATAAGAGAAGGAGCGGATACTGATCCAAGTAAATCAACATGGGTTTGTGATTCTTCTGAAATGGTGAAAGGAGATCGTGCAGATAAACCTGTTATCAATACTTCAAGTTTGCTTGATGGCTCAGGCATTCAATTTTGGTCAGGTGAAAAGGCTGACAGGCTTTCTGAAAGTGAAGATCTTAATGCAGTAAGTGTACGTATGTTGCATCAATCATTCCAAGGCAACTCAGTGTTAACATCAACTATTTGAGACAAAATCGTTGGGATTCAGAACTTGTCTGATTTTAATGGGAGTGGTATTGCATAACAATGTAGGTGAAAATTTGTGACAGTATGAAATCCAACCCCCCAATAATTGATATTTGAACCCCACAAAATCAAACCCAAATACATGCTGTTGATTTATTTAGCATTGTTGAAACAATGAAAGGTTCTCCCTAGGCTGCATAGATGCTTATCTGCCAACACAGACACGCATATTATTCTGTATTGTGGTGTCATTATATCTTTGTTTTGTCAATACGCTGTCTTATTTGTTTGGTTGTTTATGAGTGAAATGTTTGTCCTGTATCAGCCCCGCAACAAAAAACCAATAGAAGAGCAAGGGGAAATCATGGCATGCCTAGGCCAATCAACAAATAATGATATTTGTCCAGCAAGTGATAAGGTGAATCAGTGTGACAAGCTTTTGGTTCTGAGGTAATGAATAATTCACTCCTTCAGATAATCTGCTTTTCTGCTAATTCACAACTTAGAAAGATTTCCACCTCTATAACCAAAACCAAGACCACTGCATTGTAATCTCTCTCTTCTCATAAAGAGTGTCTTCTTTGAACCCATGTTTTTAGTTAGAATCAAAAAAGGGAAGTAAAAGAATTGATGCTCCGAGTATTTGGTATTGGACATATACTTTGGAACCAAATGAAAAAGGACAGGACATGCTTTGTGTGACAGAGGGAGTGCTAACAAAAGAAACTCATGACAGCAACTAAAAAAAGAGGAGGTGTGTAGGTTTGTATTAGATAGCTAGATCAATGAATTCACTAATAGGATGATGTCTTTGGAAATTTTTTGCCAGGGATGTCATGCTGGGAACAACAACGGGTCATTACAAGTCCAAGCAGGTATGTGAAAAACTCATTCTGCAGGTCGTTTCTAATTTGTTGAAGAGTATTTATTGACTCTTACTTGACATGATGTCAACGTAGAATATTGGAGGGAGGGAAATACAGCAGGCATGGCTGCCTGAATATACAGAAGCTGGAAAAGCTCTGAAAGAAAAGGAGTAAGTCTAAACTTCAAATTAGCACAGCTGTGATTTAATTGTGTTAATATATATTTTAACAACTTTTTCCTTTAATAGTGCCAAGCTTCGTGCAAGACAGAAACAAAAGCTTGCTCTGAGGAACAATAGTACCATTCTCAGTCCAGCAACCATTGAACAAGTGCCAGATGCTTGGTCGGACATGGAGCTTGATTCCCTTTGGGTGGGAGTCCGAAGACATGGGCAGGGAAACTGGGAAGCAATGCTCAGGGACCCATTGCTTTTTTTCAAGGGTAAAACTGTAGAACATTTAACACAAAGGTGGATGAAAGAGAGACTTCAAATCTTCAACCTTGAAGAATATGGAAATCCACAGGTCGACAGGCATCAGGTAGCTGGAACTACCTCACTATCATCCAAGGATCAACTCTCTTCAGGGGAGGTGAAGATAGATGAACCAACGCTTCTTCTGGGGGGGATTAGTTCGGATTTCCATTGCAATCAGGGACTTGAATCAAATTCAGCTGAAGTATTCAACCACAAACAAACAGCCTTTACGAAAATAGGCAAAGGCTACATGCAAAGAGATAAAGATACCTTCAACTGAAAAACAAATTGTCGAGTCAATTTCCCTTTCCATCGCAAATAATGTTTGATGGTTGGAAGTCAGGAATCAGGACAGAGAAATTGGGTTGCTGGGACGGAAAAAAAAAGCATTATATGCCCAGTTTTTATCTTTTTATTTTTGGTAAATATCAGACAGACAGTTGGCTGAAAGTTGCATCTGAAGAAAGAGAGTAATCAATAGGATGTTACCTAGGGAAGGTATTCGGGATTTTCGTCAGTGTGAGCTGCTGCTTTGGTTGTTTTTTCTTGGGCTGATTGGTTTCTTGTATGTTTTTTAACCTGTATAGAGCTAGAAAAACAAAAAGGAAAGAAACAAAAACTTATTTCAATAAACGAATTTCTGTTTGCGGAACCTAGTATGATTGCTACTTCCTAGTATGATTTAATACAGATTTTACCTTTGTTTGTCCACCTGTTCTAAATTACCGCTTTCTTGCTCCGTGTCCTTCCCCATCTCGGCTCACTGGCACTCTAGCAATTTCCTTGTTAGTATTATTACTTTCGGCTCATACCAGGCATAGCAGTATATTTTGTTAGTCACTAACTAAAAACTTTCAAGTACGAAACTTTGTTAATATTAATCCAGCATTCCTAGGCAGCATATTCGACAGGCTGCATCATCCTCCTACCCCTCCTCATCTTTCCACCATTGGATCTATGATGTGTTCTTGAGCTTCTGAGGTGAAGACACGCAAGAACTTTACTTGGTCACCGTTACTTTGCTTTAGAAGGTGCCGGAATCAACACATTCAGGGACGATAATGAACTATGAACTACGAAGAGGAGAAGAAATATCATCCGAACTGATACAAGCAATCCAAAAGTCTAGAATTTCAATCATCGTATTCTCAAGACACTATGCGGCTTCAAGATGTGTCTTGATGGACTAGTGAAAATCATGTAGTGTCGGAGAAGCTCTTGACAATTGGTTTTGCCTATATTCTATGATGTTGATCCATCAGATGTACGGCGCCAGAAGGGCAGTTTTGAAGAGGCATTTACTAACCATGAGCTACGTTACAGTGTTGGATACAAACAGGGTGGAAAAATGGGAAGCGGCATTGACAGAAGCAGCCAGTTTGGCGGGCTGGGATTTGAGGAGCGTTGCAGATGGGTAAGTCAAGCCAGATCCTTTGGGTGGAAGTGTATGATAATGCTGTCATTGTTTAGCCTCAACAATTTAGCTCAATTCTTAGTTGTTGTCTATGCAATATGATATCAGAACTATTATATTACCCCTATTCTTATTATTAACTAAAACTAAGTATGGTTTCACTATAACTTCGTCCTTACTTATCATGAACGAATTTTTTTGCTTGAAATGCTTCGATTTACCACAAATTTTAAACGTTTTTTGTTTGCAAATCTTGTATACTTAGATCATTGAAAATTATAAGTTTGTGAAAATATTTTGGAACATAATTTGTGTTAGAACAAGGTCCTCAATGTTAAGTAGTGGAGGAGAGTTTGGTTTTTGGGTTTCTATTATATTTAGGCTGCATTAGTGTAGTAGGAGCCCGGGTCTCCAGGGGGTGTAGCGTGATGGTAAAGGGTTTGAGATCTGCACAGCAGGTCTCGAGTTCGAGTCAGGGCGTGCACTTCTTGTAAGAGCCTGGGACAGCCGGGGTTTTACTCCCTCACCTGGGCCCACAAAGTGCGCTTTCCAAGGAGGTGAGGTTTCCTCGAATCCAAAAAAAAAAGTAGTAGGAGCACGGGTCTGGTTATCACCAGGTCCACGTGTGCAGGTCTGGCACGCATTCGATTAATTTTATTTTTTGTTTTTCTTTAATTTTTTTAATATTAATTTTTTAAAATAATTAATTATTTTTTCTTATTTTTTCACAAAAAAATTAATTAATTTATATATATAATTTTAAATTTTTTAATTATAATAACATAGTTGATATAACACCAATTTATTTCTTTATAAAAAATATCAACATTGGTCATAAATTAACATTTAGAAGAAGAAAAGGGAGTTTAAATTAAAAGGATTTATATTTTTTTCACTATTTATTATTTAATCAATATCGATTTTCACATAAAATTAATGGTGTTTTTGTATTTTTTTTATACAACCTCATAATAATTTCTTTTTTCATAATTTAGAATATTTTATTTTAAAAAATTAGTATAAAAATTCATTGTTATAAAGAACAATGATTCTTCGTGCAACCTTAAGAAAGATAATGATTAATAGCTGATTTTCTTATATATAATAATTGAGGCTTAGTGATTGATAATTGATTAGTCTAAGAAACAAATTTAAGAATACTTAATGAAAATAACACTTAATACAAAACGAATTGTTTTCCTTAAAATAAAAATATCAGTACTAATTATGGAAAGATTGCCTGATTTGTCAAACTGTTATTAATTTCTGTTATTGATGGTCTGTAACTGCTACAACCTAAATGAGTCCCAAAAAATGGATTTATTCAACAACCTACTCTGCAACTGTTTTCGACGTGATAAAATAAAATAAACTGAAAAACTAAGAAAATTAAAAAAAAATAATTAAAAAAATCAAACTGTAAAAAAAAACTAATTAGAATATTTAAAAAAATAGATTGATTTGGTTTCAGTTTCATAAGTTTGAAATCAAAAAACTGAACTAAATCAAACCGATATTGATAACGGAGTCAAAGAGAAAAAAAAACCGAGCTAAACTGGACAAAACTGAAACAAAATGAAAAAAACCGAGCCAATTAAAAAAACCGAGTTAAACCAAAAAAACCGAGCCAATCGGTTGGTTTTCGGTTTTTTCTCTAAAATAACCGAATCGGTCAGTTTGAACCGGTTTCAGTTTTTTTTTAAAAAAAAAATTAATATAATTGTTTTTTGAGATAAAAACTGAATTATTTATAATCGAACAAAAATTAGTTACCCTGTATCAGAGTTCAAAGACATCAGACCACCGGTTCTCTCTCTCCCTGCACGCACACAAATACACATAGCAAATATAAATATGGATGCATATGTTTCTAATACGCTAAAATTTCATTCGCAGGTACAGGAACGGATAATGAAGGGTGTAGGTGGTTTTTTTCCTCATGGAAATGAGATTCCGAACACCTTCATGCATTCAGAATGAGGGTCCTTCAGTACATTTTGATGCGTCTCAATTTGATGGTGATGATTTGTCGGGCGTCCTGCTTACTCATCCTTACGTGATGACTGATGATTATGTTGAAGATTTTAGTGTCAGATTCGTTGATTATTCGAGAGGTATTAGGAGGGATAATTCTAGCAATTCCAGTGGTGCAGGGAGACAACATTTGGAAGGGATCGCTGTTCAACGAGTACATCAACCTGGGCAGTGAGGATAAGGTGAAGAATGAAATAGACTTTCATGATCATGTCACTGTGAATAAGACGGGGGTCTCTCTAGCATTCGCAAAAGATATGTATGCCAATGACTACACAGTCGATGATGAGTCAACAGAAGAAGAGACAGGGCTTGAGTAGAAGAGAGGTCTTGTTATACAAGAAATGAGCCCTGATGATGGGGCATAGCTGCATAGAGATAATTGGAATTTGAAGCATAATATGTAAGTTAAAATATAAATAATCATCTTTAATCACATGCAGTTTGCTTAGACAGTTACTATGGGTAAATGATGTTGGAGGGGGGCTCGAGCTTCGACTCCAAATGCCCTGTTATTGGAATTGTAAGATGGAGCGGAACATAATATAAGATTGTTCGATTACTCAATCCAGTGTATCGGAAACCAGAAAAAGGACAGGAGCTACAGCTAGCCTTTCTTCTCCCTAATGCTTGGATCTGCCCTCGTATTTTCTAATGTAAATGAGTTAGGAAAATAAACTTTTCACTCACTTCATTGCTCTTCTATAACAGCAGTAATATCCATCATGACTTCACTGGTCAGCTTACAGGATGGTGCAATTTCCGGGATCCCTATAAAGGCAAAGATGAACTCGATCAGTTATATAGAAAAATAGAGATTTCTCCACTTGAATATGCGCAAATGAGCAGGAAGTACCTCTTCACGTCTTCATAATTGCTCAAAGCTTGCTCGAATTTAAGCCAAAGGGGACCGGTCTCTTGATGGTTCACGTTCTTTGGCCCAGAAAGATAAGCTGGAACGACAAACTGTGGAGTTCTTTCCCTGTTTAACAAGTTACAACTATTAATGGATGGGACACAATATATCACGAAGGATTACTCAATACGAGACCAGCTACAATTCAAATTTCATGGTTATCGAACTCACCTCCCTTCATATTCCGATAACCAGGCCAAATAGGCTGCACCAAAGTACATAGACACAAATGGCTTGGTCAGATCACCAGCGGAATCTAATCTATAAGCCCTGTAACCCAATTCCCTGAGTGCAAAGAGAAATAACAACCACATTTTAGCGATGGTCTTAAGAAACAATAGAAAACCACACCAATGAAAAGGTCTATCTCAAAAATACGTTGTATATATTTGGCGCTGGGAGCCTTAAATAGTTTTACACTCAAAATACATACGTATTTTGTTAAAACTCGATCACAATAGGTATTGTTTGAATAAAAAGATTCCACTTTCATAAGAATCAAATTGCTTAGGAAAAATGAGAGCAGGCTCCATGGAACAGCCTCGGCAATCAATCAAAATGCAGCATCCAAACTTGTTTAATTTGTTTTTATCAAAAAGTCAAATGCATGTGTAATTTTTTATATAAAAAAAAAGGGTATACAACCTAGAATTTCAAAAAATTATTCCAGTATTTGCGTACATGTAAAGCCAGAAAGCTGTAGAGTAGTCGATTCCCATTAATCCGATTCGTGGTCCAACCCCATTCACAAAACGCATGCTCACCATCTCAGCAAGAGCACAAATGACTGACTGTGCAGAAAATAGGTATCAAGGAAGAAGAAAACAAGAGAAAAATATTGAGCAGGGGACAAGTTCACGAAAAATGGAAATTTAGGCAAGGATAGAATGTTCAAGAACTGAAACAAACCATAATAGAAATGAGAATATTTAATAACCTTGTAAACCACTCAAATCTCACGAGAATTTTCAATTCTGGTTAGGAAAGCATGATTTGCTACCTTAGCAGATCAGTTTTATCTAATACTACATCCCCAAGTAATAAAATCTCAGGTAAAACCACTGCTGTTAGGTCAAACCTAAGCAAAAATCACATATTGAGCACAAGCTTGTAACATTATCCATTGTTTCCAAGAAACTGAGAGCAAAAGAGAAGACAGACGTGTGATTTAAGATCATATATCCACTCCCACCATCTTATTGGTCAGAAAAACAAATAGTTTACTCCATTTCTCTTCTTTAAAGACCCTTAATAGAGCAATACCGGACAAAGTATTTGCTGTTAATCTGAATATGAGTTCACACATTTTTAGTGGAGCTTATATGCTATAAAGTAGCACATGACATAAGAGTCAACCTAGTCGTAAGATGCCAGTTCTTCAATAGATATCAGCCTTGCCATCTATCTGAACTAGATTTTCTAAATTATTTTGCGACTTTGGATGCGTCCAATCTACATGACACAAATGCCTCAGCAGGAAGGACAGATTGCATGTACTGTCATGTAGGTTTTGCTAGAGCCTCCAACAGAAAAGGAGTCATTTCCTAACACAAACTCGTATCACAATAACTAGCAAATGAATGTGGGATCATCCTCTCTGCCAGGTGGCTGAAGTGAATAACTACTGGTAAATACCTCTAAGAATTAGAAATAAAAGAGAAGAACAGAAACACAGAAAAGAAAAGGAATTATGAATTGGCCACATAGTAGCATCTTTTTACAGATAAAAGGAACTTTTACTAGCTAGGATATATACTCACAGGTTTAACTCCCCTTGTACTGAAGTGTTTTGAAAGAATTATGTCTGCAACTGCCTGCATGAAGTCAGTATTGGTGATTTGACAGATTATTAATGGCGTATTTCATGTTCATAAAAGGTTATTTTCAGTTAATATGTGAGAGAAGCTTTCATCAATGATATGATATGATATGATACTTTTAATATCACAATCATACAGATGATATATAACATGAAAGCTCCGTGCTCTATCAGGCTATCTGCAAATTTTTGGTTTTAGGCTCCTGCTGTCCATAGGCCAATATGCTAAAGTGATTAGCATTCCATACAAGAATAATGGAAGTTACTTGAAGGTAAGATTATTATCTTATGGCAATAATTTAGAGGAATTTTCACGTCTTTATTCGTACCTTCATTTCTACCCGAGATAGATATGGTTTCATGTCCTTGTCATGTGAAAAGCGCACCTTTCCTCTTTTTTCTCCAGATTTCGTCCACTCTTTTGCAACTTCAGAACAACTCCACATCTCTTGCATTTCTTCTGGGGAAGCTTTAGAGTCCCAATATATATAATTAACACCTGTTTCCTCCAAGCAGCAACAGGTAAATTAACAACTGAATGAAACCAAAATATCTTTTAAGAAATAACTTGGAAAAGAGGAGAGCTTGGCCCCATTCAGGGTAGTAGTCGATTGATAGTGTCTACATAATTAAGATAATAAGTTTTATAGCATATTGGCGTGATCTCTACTCAAGATGTATCTTTCTATGTGACTTCATAACAACAAAAATACCATCTTATGTTCAATTACACCACCATGTCAGCTAAAACAATATTGACCAAGTCAACTGCAATAGTAATTGTTCTGAGCTTGTCAATTTCATATGCTCCACTAGAGAAATACGTTCTTGTTATTGAGTAATTATATGCTCTAAAAAATATCACAAAATTGTGAGGTAAATCAAGTTCAAAAGAGAAAAGTGACACCCATGCATATGAAGACTGGAAAATATCACAAGACCTTTAATACATTCGGTAAGTGAATGTTTACACTTATTTTCTTTTCCCGAGTAATTGTATATTCTGTAAGCAAAAATCTATACAAAAAATACTTTCACTGAGGCATAATCACCCCTGAAGGTTCTGAATGGGCAGTTTCTTGAGTAGCCTAAAGATTAATATAAGGATCACAAGGCTACTAAATTACATGCTTATGTAGGAAAAATTGTTAGGATTTTGAATACCCCTGGTACAATCACCTAAAAAGTTTAGCTTGAGTTGCATTTGACCTTGATCTGTTATTCAAACAAGATTCTGGCACATTGGCAGTAGATTCATAGTCATTCAATTAGATGAGAACTGAGAAGTTGTTGAGCCTAATCCAAGCCTTATGAAGACACTGAATGCAATTGCAAGTAATCTTAAGTGGTGAAAGTACAACCTGTTTTTTCTGAAGGTGCATTTGTATTTTGTGTAGCAGGTGCAGCTTGAGCAGTTGAAGAATGAGCATTGTTTACTGAAGGACCTTCATCGACAAATCTTCTGCATAATGACAATACAGTTCACACAATATCAAATATAATCTATCTATTCTTTTAAAATGTTACACTGGATCCTGCTTTTTAAAATTAGTAACAGTCATGGTATTGCAACCTTTTTCACAAGTCAGGGTTGATTCAGTGATTTGTAACCACAAGCCTCGGGAGCAGCAAACTAGGATCTACAAGGAATGACTATAAATAGTGTTGGGCTACAAGTTACAAACAGAAAATGCAGGTACTGCTGTTCCTGAGTGTAGGTGGCAGGGGACTCATGTCATATTAAATAGACTACGGTGGTGATAGAAGTCAAATAACAAAGGCCAAAATGGCCACATGCATATGTGTGAAAGTGTTACATAGAACTGCCTAGGCACGGGCCGTGGAACAACCTTTTGAGCACGCACAAAACCTGTAAGGTTATTTCAAATCATGCATCTAGGCCAAACATCAAATTTATCTTGCTAATGCAATTGTAAAATTTATCTTGTTACTGTTATATTTAGTAAACGAGAAGTATGAGTTACAATAAAAAATGTAAAACAGAGGAAGCTAAAGTATTTTCATAATCCCACAACTACTTTAGAGATTGCACTATTTGCAGAACCATACAATACAGTTGCACAGTTCCCGATATGTTTCAAAGATCTTCACAATTTAGATAAATAGAATTGACAAAACAAACAAAAAATTCATATCGAAAATTGTGGGGAAAACACAAATTTGCCAAATATCAAAAAAGAAAAGGAGATATTCAGACAACTCCAAGCAAGGACTTTGTAGCAAGTTCAGTAAAAACAAAGAGTTCTCAAGCAGATGAGTATGTTGGGATTTCCAATTCACCTTTTGAAATTGTTTAGAAAAAAATTTTGGAACTACTAGGATTCCAAAGTCAAGTGAGAAGAAATAAAAGATAATAAATAAAGGGGTGGAGAAGAAAAAGAGAAATGCAGGGCTTATATCATCAAGCAGTACGCAAAAAAAATCACCTGGATGGGAGACTTTCTTTGACTGAAAGGTACCGTTTCCAATATTGCAAAGTTGATTTGTGAGTTGCTTTTTTAGTACCACCATTATACGCCCTAACTACGAACTCTTCACTTCTTTCTCTGCAAAAGACCTTGAAAGTTAAATTCCTAAATTAATAAAACTCAAAATAGAAGCTTTGTCACTCACAATACAACGTTTGCTTCAATACAAATAAATATGGATAGAGCCAAAAACAGCAGGAATAATCAATTGAACCAATGGTGTCTCTGATCGACAACTTACTCTTCTTCGAAGTTCGATAACCATTTAATATAAGCAGCACCAAAATAGACGCTAACAAAAGGTCGATATAGAATATCTGGATTCCCTTCTACTTCATATGCCTGATAACCTAAGTCCCTGCAGCACGATGCAGTTATAACTTCAGCAAGCCAAAATAAAACCAGCAGAAAAAGAGATGGTTAATAAGGAGCTCGAAAAAATCAGAACATGTATTTGGTACCTGACCAGCCACTCTGCTGTTTTTGGTAAAATCTGCATGATCCCCAGGGCTGTCTCCTTAGTTTTCTTATCATACCACCGTGTAGAGAGGGGCTGTCTATCACTTGCAAGTTCAGCTACAGCACATATCATGTCCTGCAGACACGGGGAATGGATGCAAAATAGAACCGAGCAGTTAGCTTCTTAAATCTTAATTACTCATTAACGTTGCTAAAGTGTAGTTACGAGGTCACACAATTCTTCCCGGAACCAAAAGTTTGTTCAAGAACAATTCAGAAAGCAGTAGGCGGATAACTAAGGTGTTGGTTTCTGCTTATCTATCCCAGGAAAAGCGACAAGAAGAAACAAAAGGTTAACTGAATTTGCAGCAATTGAAACAGAAAATATGATTCACTCAGCATTTGGTCCATTGACAACATATTTTAAGGATGATTGGAATAGAATAGAACAGAAAATAGATATCAACGATGGCTTTTTCAGTTGAACCAACCAATCTTAACCCCCAGGTTGATATATGACCAAGTCATTTCCATGTGTCAGTAGCTTTGTGTAGAAGCTATTTACTTTCTTTACCATGCTACAAGCTATAAAAGTGATGCAGGCATAGCGTAAAAAGGGTGTGAAGGTCAGGACACTTCTCTTCGGTTACTATTTACATGAAGTTGAGTTATGAGGCCAGTCCGTTTGCATAATGTAATTCAGGATAGCTGGCTTTTCTGTGTCTCAGACCAACGAGCTGGGTCCCAATTTGATGGTTTTCATGAAGACTTTTGCCAATTAGCGGATTTATAAGTTGTTTCAGTCAGTATATTGGTAACCATTACCCGCCTTTAGCCTCTTTCTAAGCAATAAGAGTTAAAAGAAGTAGTTGATGAGGGCATACCGGTTGTATCTGTGAATCATAATGTCTTCGGACAATGATATCAGCTACAGCCTGAAGGAATACAAAATAATGCAAGGTACGATTAGATAACAAGATCAAGAGCATATGGCTTGCATCTAAGAACCCATCAAATCCAAACTTGTATGCTTCAAATTCTTGAGAAGTAAAGGACAAGAAAGGCAACAGATAAGATTAGCAGCGCAGACGAATAGGCAATTATGTTTCAAGCTCCCCAAGATTTAAAAAGATGAAAGGAAATTGTCATTATGGTACTGCTTGAATTGATTACTTCATTAGCAAGTGGATTGCATAATTTTATACGTGTCATTTTGATGAATACAATACAAAGCAGCTACAGTTGTCTTTGAAGTAGATGAAGGATTGTTTTACCTTCATCTCAGTCTGCGTCAAATAAGGCTCTCCATCGGGATCTCGTGAAAGGTGAACTTTATTTCCTTTAGTCTCTCCAGCATCTAACCATTCAGTGCTAACTTCAGGTTCCTGCCACATTGCTTCCATGTCCTGGACATCAACGCAGTCATTCCAATAATCAAAGCTGGTGGCCATCCTGGAGCCTTTGTGCTAAGATGGCATCTATCAACAAAGAGAGTTTCAAGGTGTAATTATTACATCAAAAGAAACTATGTTGACGAATTTGAAAAATTCTCTATGTAAAAGGCAATAGCTGCTGTGCTGAAGCTGGAGCTTCGGAAGAGGAAGGAACACATGTAAATAACAAGAAAAAGTTTGTAATTCTGCTGTTGTTAGATATTTCTGGCACACTTGATTTTCACGCTTGCAGGAAATACAAGTATAACATCGTAGCATGACCTCAAAACAAAGCTCCACTTAACAGAACAAGATCTAAGAAGCAGGTTGCAACTTAATTTTTAAGGTATCTAGAAATGCCATAAACACTAGAAACACCTCACCCCAGAAATGGGGAAACGAAAATTGATTGGAGAACTTGACATGCGATAAGGCTTGTAGAATTCCGATACCAGTGGCATAAAAATAACTAATACGCATCAGCGAAGGCAATATCAATACCATATATGTGAGTCTAGCATTCAGTTCATCAATCTATTCTTTTGAATGTAACGAAACGTTTATCTGGCATTTGAAAGCTAATTCAACAAAGAAAAATATATAGATGAAGTTCCAGTACAGTGAAATGTTTGAACAGAAAATGCTGGGGGAAGAAATAGCCATCCAGTGCCCCAACATTATGATATGCTTGACAGCAAGTAGTAGTCATATATCTATTTAGCATTCTTTTCACATTCTAATAGGCAAGAAATGTGGACAAGCCAGTGAATTTTATTTTTTTTAAAAAAAAAAGAAGTCTACTTGGGCAATTCCCAAACCAAATTGGCAAAAAAATAATGCTTTTTTACTAGATATATCAACTATTCAAAGACCTAAGGACCACAGATGTCGCCAAACGAAATCTCAAAT
>Ga0325400_1002074_pt1 | contig 17234 bp, 13 predicted proteins | sample PopdelMetagenome_2_FD_205662 | JGI IMG/M metagenome (GOLD analysis project Ga0325400, IMG submission 205662) | Populus deltoides microbial communities from Bellville, Georgia, United States - Xylem-PdKOR-R1 | ecosystem: Host-associated > Plants > Phyllosphere > Stem > Wood/Secondary xylem... | reverse complement strand
TGTTCTGTTTATTTGGCAGAGAATTTTAAAGCAAGTGATATTTGCTCTGATGCGAAAGAAACTTGCAATAACTGGTTTTGCAAAGTTGGTTCAATTCGAGAGCTACTTCCACGCATGTGAAGTCCTTGTCTTCTTATATTCTCTGTATTCTTTAGCCTTATTTGGTTGAAATTATGCCAAGTGTGTGAAGCATTTTTTCCTCTCTTATTTGTTCTTTGATTCATAAACTCTCTGCATTGATTTTTAGTTTGTAGTTTTGTTTGTACTCTGTTTGTTAGTCTCATATGTTTTGTTTAACTGCAAAGAGTGGCATCTTGAAAAGGAAACTGCTCCTACGATGATATGTCGGTTTAGTTCAATTATGATTCAGGTGCTGCATTTACTAGGAGTTTAACTTAAAGCAGGAGTAACTTGGGAATGCTTCATAATGTTTTAGTTTGAAATGATCACCTTATGTCAAACAATGTCACACAAGCGTTTGCCTTAAGACAAAATATGCATCTGTAGAGATTGTCTTTTTTTTTTTTGGTGTGTGTGGTAGATTTATATGTTAAAAAACCAAATTTGTGATTTTTTTTGCTATTCTCTGTTGGCTAAACATTTCTTTGTGCCTATCTGGCACCAATTTCCTTTTGGTGGTTCAAAGGCAACAAGCAAATACCTTAACAATATGTCTAACAGTCTTAACTGAGTATATATAGCAAGATATGTTTAAGAAACTGAAAATCATTCCTAAAATGGCTCCCATAAATCAAGACCAGTGTGCTGAACTGAGTTGTGCTAGCTGTGCTCGAAGCAACATGCAGTTGATTTTGGCATGTAAAAATATTTAAGATGGACCTTGTAGAGCGGTTCAATAATGCCTTTGATAAGGTGAGTGGTGAGGTAGTGTTGCTTTCTAATAATGCCTTGCATAAGGAAAAGTATAAATACATTTTCCTCCTTGTAGGGATTTGCATCAATTCTCAAGTAGGGGATTACCTCAACTATTTGAAACAATCCCCTACTTGAAATGTGATGCAAATTCCTAGGTGAAGGAAAATCCATCTACACTTTTACTTACGCAAGGCATTCTTAGGACATAATACTACCTCACTGCTCATTGTATCAAAGGACTTATTGTATACTCCTCTATAGACCTCAATAATCACAGTCACATTTTGATCATCATTGTTAACAAGGTTAACCATTTTTACTTTGCTATGGGCGGTAAAATTGACTGGCGCTTGAAGGTGGGATAGTTATTGTTTTCTCTACCCAAGCTCAGTATAGGTTCGCATCATGCTTAGGGGAGCTACTGGATGCTGATCTTCCTCATTTCCTTTAATCTTAGTAATTTCTTTTTTCTGATGTTCCAATTAGCTATTATTTTTTTCTTCTATGTTTTGGTTGTCTCGATAAAATTGAGTTATGCTCAAGCCTTGGTGGTCAATAACTTAGAATATTAAAATGTTACCAATGGTTCATGTAATTTTATTCTTATATTTATTTTCTTTTGTTAATGTATTCTCAGTGAGACTAGGGCTACTCATGGGAATCTAAGATTTTATACGCTATCCATATTGTCTTCTATTTACATCCCATTCTCTTAATAATAGTTTTTTCTGTCTAGTGGTTTGATAAATTTCTTTCATGTTTATGCTTTTTTGTTTTCCTTTTAATATATAGTCTTGTGAGCTTCGTTCTCTTTTCTCTCTCACATGTTGTTTCTGGGTATTGTGCTTCAGTTATTTGGAGTTGGCTATATTTCCTTGCTGGCGTTTTCTGATTGACCAACCTCTAGATAGTCTCCAGCGCCTCGTTATGATGGCAAGAGGGGTAGTTGATCCCTTAGCATCTGCCTACTGCCGTTTGTACATGGCCCACTGTGCAAGGAAGTTGCCTTTGTCTGATATAGGTATATGTTTCTGCTTAATTTCAGAAGTGGCTTATTGCCATTCATATGCCATTTTCAGAGTATGAAATATTATTAGATTTCAAGTTACCAAATGTGTGGTCTTATGTAGTGGGTTTGGCACACCCTTTTCTGGATTCATGTGGTCAAGTTTTATTCAAATCTAATTAGGCCGGTTTGATTTGTGTTGAAGATCCAGATCAAATATGAGTTTGATTTGGTCCTGCTAGAAATATAGACTCTTATTATGCAGCAGGCCATATTAGATTATGTTCATCTTTATGTTTTATGCCAGGGTTTAGATGTGAAAATAGAGGGAGATAAAACTTGAGAGGAATGATTGGAATTTCATTAAAAATCAGGTTTTCTAAAAATTAGGTAAATGTCTATTTATATCATCATGCTCACAACATAGAATATACAGATTCAGCCCTTGTCCTTGTGATATTCTCAACTGCTCACATCTAGGAGTACCATCCAAAAACCATCTGTGAGACTGTACCTGTTGAGTTCTTTCTTTCCTATTATGACTTTTAGATTCTGTATCCTGTTTCCATTTTTCTCATCATAGCTCTTTTCCATTGCTAATCTATCCTAACATATAAATGGCATTTGTAAGTTGATCTAAAATGACACATACATTTTATTATATTGCATAAACCCCTCTTCTCTTACCCCTGGCCTGTAAGGGGAGAAAGAAGCACTGGAGAAAAGATCAGGCAAAGATAATGTGCGAATGGGGTCAAACAAATAGAGCAAAAAATGTTGTTTACCGACTGGAGATAGTTCTTTTCTTGGTTATCTCTCTCTCTCTCTTGCATTGGTGAATGGATGGGGGATTGGGGGCGGTCATTTGATGTAGAAAAAGAGAAGTATGACACCATTAATGATGAACATGCCAGCTCATGCAGTTTGCATTTAAAATGCTCTCACTGCTTAGGGATAGAAAGATCACTTTTCCCACAAAGTGATCTGATATTGGGCCTCTTTTGGAAAATTTCTGTGTCGTGTTTCATTTTGAGTTGACCATGCCCAGTCATCACTAGTGCACCTGCTGAAAGGATTAAAAAGTTGCGATACACTATCTCGTTTATATTTGACATATTATGTTAATTTTACTGTAGCAGGGCACCTGGTCACCTGTGTTAATGACACCAAAATTCTATTGATGCGTCATTTATCAGCAAAGGAGGATGGACATTTTGCTGACAAGAAAAGGTTGCTTGTTAGTCTGATGGAACCAACTATTGAATATATTATGAAATGCATATTTGAGAATACTTCTCAGTCTCAGGTCAGTATTTGGTTTCTTTGGTAATTATGGTTGCAGCAGCACTCCCAATTTTCATTGTTGAAATCTCAACACAAGCTGTCAGAGTACAGCAGCAAAACCATATGCTGTCAGTTGACAACGTTTCTTTGATATTTAAATTGTTCTGAACTCTAGTAGTACAAGGAGAGAACAGTACAACAATTTAGCATTTGGGCTTTGCAAAACTCATTCTGACTTTTTTTCTCTCTCATTACAATAGAGACACAGCTATGTGCTCCTTAGTAACACTGTAGTACACTACTGAAGTATCTCATCACAAATTGCTGCTGTAAGATGAATTAGTTGTGCCTTGTGTTGTATTGTTATATTGACTCACTTATTTCTATTGAAAGAGACAAGTAGATTCTGTACTTCTGGAGTTAGGATTGGGAAGGAATCAAGAAGATTTATATGGGAGTTCCCCTGGTATCTCATTTGTTCTTCACCATCTACTGAAAGAACTTCCAACTGAAGTAATTAGGTCCAATTTTGTGGGTATCCTTCATCTGATTGAGTGCAGCCAAGATCATTATTTCGATCAGGTATTGCCCGTGTTGCATGCGTGCACGCACACACACACTATAGGTATTTACATACTTGTCGTGCATGCAAGGACTTCACAATTTTGCGTTTTAGTTTTTCTATTTCAAAATTTAAATGTCATGTTTGAGTTAGTGTTATTTTTTGGTTGGCTCAGTGCTTGAATTACAGGTTACTTGGATTCAGGCTCAGTGAAAGTAGATCCAAACTGGACATTGTCTACTCAGTAGTGGATAAAGTTATTCAGGTCCTTAGAGCTTTATATTCCTGTTTTATTATCTTTCAAATTCATCAATCATTTTACTTTTATGCCTAATGTGTATGGTACACTTGTCTATGAGATGATTTTGTCCCCTGCAAATTATGGGTAGGCCACCAATATCAATGAGGGGGGTGATTCAATAGAATTTGAGCATAGAGGAAGGGGAAGGTGCCCCACTTAGAAGTTGAATTTTTCCTGCAAATCCTATCTCTCTCATCTTGCCCAATCTCCTATTCCTTTACCTTTCCATCTTGCCCATTGTCTTTGGAAAGTGAAGGAACCCTTCAAGGTTAATACTTTTATTTGGACAATAGTTCTTAATAAAATCAATAGTTGCAATTTGTTTCAGGCAAGGGGACCTCTTAAGGCACCATAACTTGCTATTTGTTTGATGGACTGTAATAGTGGTGAGAAGCATCATGGCCTTCTTTTCATGTATTGGATTGTGGCCAGGATATGTAGGATATGTGGAACAGGTCTTTTGGTGCGAGTCTCGAGCATTGGGAAAAACCCCAAGTAAGGTGGAAGAGTTGTTTTTGAAGTCGTTAGCTTTGAAGAAGGCTTCTTCAAGGACTTCTGGCTTATATTTTATTTCCAGGAAGTTCTGGTGGGAATCTTGCTTTTCCTTGAGGCTTGGTTTCGTTGGTATTCATGGCTTGTTCTTCTGTGCAGTTGTAGAAGTTTGTTTAGAGTGCAGTGAATATGAACTTTAGTAGCCATAAAAATGGCAGAGATAGGTGCTAGACTTGCTAGATAAAGTTAAACACTTGGATATTTTGACGCTAAGAACTAAACAATACAAATTAGTAACTCAATCACCCATATGCCAATATTTTGTTTCCATATAAATAACTGAAATATATACGAATTTGAATGGCTCATCTCCCTTTTAAATAGCTTTGTGAGCTACCTTTCCAATATTCTAGAAAATCTCTTTCAGTATTCTGTTCTGTTAATCCAACATTTTTCAATGTCATTCTTGTTTACTTATTATAAAGGGCATGTGGTAGGATTGTCTACTTTCTTTTTTGCTTGGTGTTCATTTGTATTGCTTTTGGTTGTGATTTTCTTGTTGAGTCGTGCATTTTCAAGAATGCTTGATAGCCATTGCAGTAGAAGCACCTGTATCTAATTTGAAAGTTAAAGTTTGGCTATTCTATTGATGCGGAATGGCTGCGGAGCTTATGGTAAATTATGATAGAATTTCAGATGCTGCTGATATTATTGCAAGTTTAATCAACATTTAGCTCTTCAGAAGAATGTTCTTTGATATGTACACACACACACACACACACATATTTTCTTAAGCTTAGCTCTTCAGAAGAATGTTATTTGATATGTACACACACACACACACACACACACACACACATTTTCTTAAGCTACTCTTAACTGTATTGCTATGCTTATATCTTGTCTATTAATTCCAGGCAGTTGCTCAATATGATAGACTTGATCAGTACGTGACGGTTGTGGATGCTTATATGGACATTGTTCTTCAAAATCAGATGGTAAGTTTGGATGAGTTGCAGCATTGGCTCCTTTTGGCCTTGTTTGCCTTAATTTCTTATGAAGTTGTGCATGCTGTTTGGTCGCTTCCATTCCTGGAGCCACACCCCTAATTTTGTTTCTGATGATATCATGATATCTTGCTGAGATGCATTTCTTGACTCTGACCACTTCGTACTGCACCTTTCAAAGTGATTCTGAGAATAACAAGTCAATTGTAAAAGACCCAGCATGTAGAATTTAATACAAATCAGTGCTATGCTGAGAAGCTTAAGGGATTTAAAGCACATATCTTAAGGAGCACGTGCGGAGATTGTGAGTCTAGGGGTGTTCTCTTTCATGTGGTTGTAAATCACACCCACTGCTCTTCAGTTCTGGAAGGATAATAGAACATAAAACCATGTTGCTTTTACTTTAATCATTGCTAATAAATAATAACTGCCGAGTGCAATGCTTTCCTATTTGTGCCTCTTTTATGCTGTATTATTGGTATTCTTCTGTGTGTTTGGTGCTGTAGTTATCTGTTCTCAGAGTCCAATGATTATGCCAGGATAATCATTTGAAAACCATTTTAGAGGGTATTTCAAAGCGAGCATGCCATAAAGAAATACATGAAGATGAGCTTGAAAGCTTGAAGTCGATTTTGATGAAGCTTCTTTCTCATTTCACAGACTTGCACGATGTACTTGCTTTGGTAAGATAAGAGTGCAGAATCCATCACACCTCCCGTACCCTTGTTTTTATTAATTGCTTGTAAAGCATGCACATGCTGAGAAAGTAAATGGTTTGTGGTTCAACGCCATGATGGAATTTGATTTAGCTGCTAACAAGCAATCGGTTGTGATCTATTTCTGCAGGACCATTTTCTTGAAATCTTAGATGTAATGTATGGAAACCCTAGGAGTAACATCAATATGCATATCCTTAGTATGGCGACAAGGTAACTCTCATTACCTATGTATATCTTCCTGGTAAATCTAATGTGTGTTTACTTTCTAACTATTTTTGCTTTTTGTTGCATTGATGCCATTCATTTTCTTGAGCCTGCTAAAATATCTGTCAGTCTATAGGAGGATTTTTGTAGTCTGGTAGGTTGGTGCATACCAATAATGGCTTAGTAAACACTGCAGCAACCAAGTATGTCTGACCTGGGTAGTTATCTGATAAGTTGTATGGATACAAGGGCTTGTTGTGCACTTCTTTTAAATATGGAGCACACTGAAAATACCATTAGTGGTTCTGAGAGAGTTGTGTTAATCACAAACAATGTGGCATTATGATTTCATGGAACTTTCAGAGTTTTGGAAGTCATTTCATTCATAGAGCCACCTTTTGCTTCTCCTTTTTTTTTTTTTTCCTTTTTTCTTTTAAATGAACCATCTATTGCTAAGGTTTCAAAACATCTAAATTTTCATGGTCTTGTATGAGGTAAAAAAAAAAAAAACTGGTGAACCATTGCATTATTTAGTAATCTTGCTTACAACATGAAATACTCAATCCTAGACTACACAACAAAAATACAGGATGTGACCTACAAGATTCATTGAGTTCCAGCCTTGTTGCTAATTGTATCAAAATTACATGATGTAACAGACATTGGTAGATTCATTTGTGAAATAAGATTCTGGAAAACCATTTTCAGTATCTTCATTCATTATTTTGTAGTTCTTTATACTTCAATATCTGCCCCTTTCCTTACACTTTAATATGTTCTTTTCTAATATCATGCATGGCAATGTTTGAAGAACTTTTATCAACTCTTAGTGCAGTTCTGACTATATCTTGTGCAGGACCGGTTATTTGCATGATCTGTCAACCATACAGTTGCTTTTTGAAATTTCTCAGTCTCTACATGATGTTATAGATTTTGGAAGTATGAAAGATGATGAATACCAACAGCCACTACGGCTGATTTCTCGTTTTGTTGAGATGGTAACTAATCTCAGCTAGCTGTATACATCTTTCCTTATGTTCTATGATGTGTACGTAGCCTATCATTAGATCGGTTGACAATTATTGTTGCTCTTGACTATTAGGTTGACTATGGGACAGAGATGGAACGACATCTAACGTTTTTAGTTGAATGCCGTGGAGCTTTCGGTATCATAAATGAACTCAAGGTCAGAACTCCTTTTTTTATAAATGAAATGTATAGAAATAGAGCCCTTTTTTCCTCCTTAGGTTACAAGATTTCTAATTCTAGCATATCCAGCATTACAATTACACTTTTTAAATGTTATACAATTTTCTCCTGGTATGCTGTTAGATGCTTTTGAAGCTAAGATGACTGTGTTTGTACTATATTTAGGAATATGCTTATGATTAGTGTTTCTACTGATCAAGCTGTCCAAACTTGAGCGTAATAGGTACTCCTTCACAATGGAAGTAGGGAATCTTAATTCTATATACAAAATTATTGAACTCTGTTATATGCAGTCTAGAGGAGGTTCAAGGTATAGAACATGGAAGGCTACAATGTTTTTGGTATCCTTTGTTAGCAGAGGTATCTTCATGTTGCAGTACTACTTTGTATATACCAGCTGCGGTGCTCATGCACCTTCAAAATATTGGAAGGGAAAAGAGAATAAAAAGAACTAAAGATTTTTAGAGACATTTGACATATAGAGGCATTGTTTTTAAAAAACAGTGGTGACTTATGTAACGGCCACTATTTAACAGAAAATCAGCATTGTTTTCGTTACTGCTATTATCATATTGCTAACGGCATTTTGTACCAAAAACTGATGTAGGTTGGGAAGATAAATCAACTCAAAGCAGCAAAGAACAGTTAATATGATGGCAAAAACTTGAAGAAAATTGAAGCTGGAACTAGAAAAATAGGTTTAGCAATTTTAGACAACCTCTAAAACCTAAATTAATTGATAGAAAATATGACATGTCCTGGAAAAATAGTATAGGAAGCCCTATTTATACTAGTACTAGGTCTAAATCCTAAGTGCGTTATTGGCTTCGAGTTTTAACGTGTTTTTTGTCAAAATTTGATTTTTTTTGTTTTAAATTAATTTTTTAAATTATATTTAGATCGTTTTAATGTGCTAATGTCAAAAAAGAATTTTAAAAAAAATAAAAAAACATTAATTTTGATGCATTTCTGAGTGAAAAGCATTTTGAAAAACAGTTGCTACCACGCTCCTAAACACCCAATCCTTATAGGAAGAGAAATCATTATTAAAAGTTATATGAGTAATATAGAGTCTAAATAGCATATGGATTCCTAAACTAATTAAAAAAAACTAAAATTACTAAGGAAAATATTTATTCTTCCAAAAGCTCCTGCTTCAAAAAGTCATTATATTGGATAACGGTTGTCGCAGCCCATGTTTTGAAGATAAGGGCCTGCTTTCATCTTCATTTTTCACTGTTCTTCATTTTTTCTATGACCTGGGAGCACCGAGTGGTAGGTACTCTTGGAGTTCTAGTTATTAAAGGCCTTCCACAAATTATTTTTGAAATAACTTTCAAAACTTTTTTGCTAACAATTTTAGTTGTCTAGAATTTTAAAATATTTGTTAAATTGAGCTTTAATTCTTATCACTAACATTTGTGTTGGTGGTGGGTCATTTAATTTTCTTAACCTAATTTATTCATTTTTTATATTTATTTTTTGGATTTAATTAATTATAATTGTTTATAGTTTATGATTAGAAATTTAGATTAAATTGACTTCAATTCTGGTTACTAATACTGTACTAACCTAGGTTGTGATTTTAAGTTAATTTGTTCTATTATTATCTTTAAGTTTGACTATGTTTGATTTCCAGGATGATTCTTAAATAAAAATGAATATTTTTGACATAAATGTAAGTTATTATGTATTGTTTGCATGATATGTCTAACTACTAGAAGTGTTGATATTGTTTTATTTAGTGAATTATTAGAAAATATGCATCATGAAAAGATTTATCTTGCTAGTGATTTGCAACAGCAATGACCCCACTGCGATGGTACCACTGTTATTTTATACGATGAAAGTCCATGATTCACGATCATAACTGCAATTTAAAACCATGCATAGAGAAGAAAGTGAAGAGATGTTAATTATTAGTGGTAGAAAAGGAGGGGAGAGAAAAGACCAGAGAGGAGTTGTATGAGGATTATACATCAATAGTGCGTGGCAGTGGCATAGTTAATGTTTAAGTGCAGTGGAAATGTCTAACTACCCAGTGACATTCAAACTTATTTATCATGATGGCTATGTTATTGACATTGTTCACAAAGAAACAGTTAATGAAATTAAAGTCATTGACAATTGACCTAGCTAGAAAGGAAACATAATTGGAGAGAAGTTATTTTGTGTGTTTAATTTGTTGGTTTTTTTTGAGATTTTTATATACTGTCTTCACAGAACCAGTTTCAGTTCATAAACTGAAGATGGAATTGACTCTGAATATACCCTAGAACCTGTGTGTTCTGAAATAAGAGGTTCCGTTACTATCTTAAACTCTTCATCCAGTACTTGAAATTTCTTGCAGGAGACTCTAGTCCATTCAAGCAATTGTTTGGCTATCAAAGCTTTGAAAGATGGAAGAAAGGGCCTCAATTTTGTCAAATCTTGCATAGCATTTAGTGAGGTCACAATACCTTCTGTTTTAGAGCATGTTGTGCAGTTTAATCTTTATATTGAGACCGCTGAGGTAATGTTCTTGCCTTTGATGCGACTATCTGGTGCTGCAAGTAAGCCACATATGTTCATCATATTCGTTTTGATATCTCAGGTTGCTTTATTAGGTGGTTTAGTTTCTCATTCAGATGGCCTGGTGGTTTCTGCAATAAGCTGCCTAGAATGTTTTGACTTGACAGATGGTTAGTTCATCATTTCTTACAATTGAAGCACTTGAGTCAGTTCCTGACCACTCAATTTATTTGATGCTTGCCATCTGTTCTTAATTAATGAGTATTCAGTTATTGCTAATCACTTCTCTCAGTTATAATACAGAATCAAGAAAATGTAATATCTTTGGTTGTGGACTACATAAGCTGATATATGCTATCCTATCCTATACATTTATTGGTAATAATCTCTCAGTTGTAATAACAGCCTAGGCAATGTTAAATATCTGGTTATAAACTTACACAAATCATAATGTGCTGTGCCAACTGATCCCTTTCTCAGATAGTTGCTAAATTTAATCAGAGAAGGTTACATTCTTGGTTTTTATTTTTCCAAAACACCAACTACTAAGTTCTGGACTTTGAATGGATGATGTTGAGTTTAGCCCATTTTCGAAATTAACATCTAATATTAGTATATGCATGTTCTTTTGTTTTCAAGTTAAAAAATCAGACTGCTAATATGGGGATATAAACCCGTATAACTGTCAGAGAACCAACTGTGTCCACTTATATTCTATCCATCTCATTTTTGAAATTGACATGTAACATTATTGGAAGCATTTTCAAGTTCAAAAATCGAAAGCTATTATTGGATAGAAATTAAAGTAACTGTCAGAGCATTAAATTGTTAACTTGAAATGCCAACCTTAGGGTAGTCACTGTGTAATGAGCAAAATGCAGAAATGATTATGATTTGCTTTATTCCAAAGAAATTGCCACATTTGAACATCATTTTTGGAAAATTAAAATTTAACCATGCTATCCCATTGGACACAGTAAGTTTGATGTGATAAACAATTCTTTAATTGTAACACAGTAGGTGGGTTTTCGTGATCAGTTGTCTCGGCATATGAATAGAGGGACATTTAGAGATACTTCTCAATATTGTACATCTGATTTCTAGGTTTCTGTATTTGTTGTTTTGAAGTCTTTACCTTTCACCAAGGAAGTTGATATCATATTTCCACATAGATAAAGCAAACACATACATAAAAAACAGATGTGAATAAATTTGCTGGGAAATGTAGGCGCTTCTATCCTCGATAACTACTCTTGCCCTTGACATGAAAAGTTTGTAAAACAGTTTGAAATTGGGCATGGATGTGACATGTCTTGGTCTATGATGCGTACATGTATTTGATGTGATAAGTCCAATCTGTGACACAAACCTTAAAATTAAATGTGGTCTTACATTATGAGTGATGTAATGTTCTGATTTTTATTGGTTGCTCAATTGGCTTGTGCGCTTTGTGTAGGCTCCAGAACATCAATTGATGCTGGTGGAATGCTCTCATCCATTCAAAAATTATGTAGCCTCTTGGTTATGTTTCCAGGTCTCTGAAACCTTTTATCAGTGTTTTTATCTCTAACATAACTGGTGAAAAATTTAAGCTCACATGGCTTATTTATTTCATTACTTTCTTTGGGATGTCTTCTGAACAATCCTTTGTTTTTCCAAAATGACATCCTGAAATTTTTAGACAAGTATTCTTTCTACAAGCCTTTAGAAAGGATAATAAAGGTGTGAGAATACTGTATTTAACCAGCTTTTGTTGTAATGAGGTCAGAATTTTCATTAGTTCATTGCGGAAAACTCTTCTTTTCATGTTAACTGCTTATTAGATAGCCCTGAATTTGGTTAGTTATTCTGATTTTGCTGCTTGATATCCCCAATATTTTACTTGGGATTTTAATAAAAAAATCAAACAGAGGTTTTGAAAAAATCAGAAACTGTAAAACCAAACCTGGTGCTGCTTGAGTTTATCTTCGATTGAGAATGGTTTAGCATCTTAAGAAAATGAATGAGAATAATCTTTCTTCTATGGCATGCTGTCAAGTTGTCATGTATAAGATTTATGTTCTGCGGAGTCACACTGTTCCTTTAACTCTCTTTTTTTCTTTGTTTTTTTTAATACATGTATATTTCTTCTAATATGAAGGTAATCCTGACCAAGGCATCACAAGATTTCCAAATAGCATTCTCTCTCTCATTTATTCCAAGTCATGGTAAGCCTTGTCTGTTACTGCTTTAGTTTTGAAATTTATCAATTTAATTTAACAAACCTCATCTTCATGAAATGTTGTTGTAGGATGACTCCAAGAATGAAGATAAGGTTATTTTGTGGGATAATTTTGTTGTTGGCAACACTTTCTCAGGATAAGCTCCCATACTATCCATACTGTGCGGAGGTACTTCTACTTCTCTTCCAATTTAAGGTTTCATGTTTAAGTTCTTAAAAAAATTTGAAATGCCTTTTTCTTACTATTTTCGGGTGGGTGGTTGGCTCCAAGTCTCAATATTATTTCTGTGTCGGCAACAATTTTTATTTTATATACATCTTTTAGTGATTAGCTAACCGCAGTAAACTAAAAACCATGTGATATGAGCTGGGATATTATATATGGAAATGAATATGCTCTGGCATTAGATATGCTCATATATTGCTAGCATTATTCACCCTTGGATTTAATTAAGCATGAAATGAGACATTTCATGAATGGCAATTTGGAAGAAACCCCCAGCTACTGCAAAGTAGTAGTATTGTTGTTTATGCTGCCTTTAATAGCTACCTATGGTTTGTCTCATACTGAGTTTCTTGCAACAATCCAAGTCCAGTGTTGCATGCACATGCAATTTCTTTTACAAGTTTGGTTTACATCTGAAAGTTCCTATGATTTTCTGTTTGGTTTATTCAGATTATGGGCAATGACCTGTTATTCTTTGGTGATCCGTCCTACGTACATGAAATTGCTGCATTGTCTGAGTGTGTTCTTCAGAATCTCATTAGTTTCATTGAACAAGAGCCACCGAAGGTAACAAAGCTTTCAACAAATGAGTTGTAATGCCAACATGCCAGTAATAGGCCATGTTTCTCATATGCTGATGTGATGTATTCTAATTAAGGCTGCTCGTGGAACCATGGCACTCGAAGCTTGCAACTGCATCGCATCATCTTTTGTGGTATGTTTCTCAGTTATCTTTTGATGACTTAATTTTAGTATAATTGTTTGATCTTGAAAAACAGAATTTGCACAATTCATTTCTATCATAGAGAGGTACATTGGCTGTCATCTTCCATCAGTGCAAAGAATATGCACCAGTGGATGGGCATTAAACCTGCCATGCCAACAGCCTAATCATCATGCCATTTGCACCCGTTAGGACCAGTTAAAATTTCTATTTATCCATTACACATCTTTTCTGGAAATGGTTTGCCCCATTCTCATGTTTTATCTTGGGGATATATGTTTGAGCACTCAGGTAACCTTTTCATCTTAAAGCGTCAAATTATTCTGCCCCAATGGCCTCTTAGTATTAATAAATTATAAACACCCCTTCTTTTCCCCGAACTGTCAATCTTTAAAAGGACTTTCTTTTGCTGGAGTAGGATCATGAATCAGATTGCTTAGGACCCACTGCTCATCATGTGTATGACGCACACCTTTTAACTAGCCAATATCTACAATTTTAATAGTTTGCATATGCTGTAATTCATGGGTGATTTGTCGCACCCCAAAAAGTTTACCAAACAGCTAATCCCTCTGTGAAAGCTTCCCCAAATCTGGAGCCAAGGAAATATAGGTGATGTCCCAGTAGCCTGTTGAGCAACTGGCAGAAAAAGTCTTTGCTTTCCAAGTCTTGCAATTCGAAAATTTGATGCCTTAACTAATTAAACATTCCATTGGACCTTTCCTCTTCTGCCTTTTGTTTTGTGCAGGTGTGTCAGGATATATTAGAAGTTTGCTGGAAGCTGATTGAAACTGCTAGGTTGTGCCTTCGTGCTGATGACAGGTACTTGCAGTCCACTATCAAATATTTAAACGAGCAGCTGCCTCCATCCTGTATCTGATATTTGCACAACACTATGATCTATCAAAATGTTAAATGGTTGATTTTGGAAATGTACATTTATATTCCCTGAGCGGTTATTCATTTAAGAAAAAAGAAAGAAAGAAAACAACGGGAAGTTAAGAGCCTCTTGTGGTACCACTTTCTATTTTGGTTTTCTTTCTTACAAAATTTGTTTTATGTTTTTTGGCAAATGTTTGTTATTTTTTTAACAAAGATGTACAAAAGAAAAAAAAATTCTTGTATTGATCTAAGAAATATAATAATATATTATTAATTAAAAATATGAAAAAAAATATTAGTAATTTATTTATTATAATTAAATGGTGATATCATGGAACATGCATGGCAATGGTGCTAATGATGAAGACATGGTCACAATGAATGTGATGCTAAAAATGATAAGGATTACTATGATTTTTATTTTATTGATGAGTGATAGTGGTTGCAGTGGGCAATAATGATGTGATGCAAGTGCTTGTAATAGTATGGTAACTAAAATTATTATGAATCTTAACTAGTCGATTAGTTATGTTATAGAAAAGATATTATTATTTTAAATTATCATATCTAAAATAAGATGTATTTTTGCTTATCTTGTATTTCTAATTAGCCGTTGTTGTGTCTAATTTGTTAGTGGTGGTCTATCTACATGGGTTATAATGAATTTATTATAATTAGTCAAACAATGAAAACTTTTTATCTTGATGATTGATATAGGTTTAGGTCATTTTTGGATAACCTTAACATTTTTCTCATTCATCCTAATATTTTTTACACTAACAATAGATCTAATAAATACAATTTTTTTCATGTAAAAGTCTTATTTTTTCAAATTAGTAAATAAACATTATTTTTGCAAAACAACCAATTAATTCGTAAATGTTCAACATGCTCCTCTAAATTCTTGCTATAAATCATAATATTATTAAAATAAACCACAATGAACTTACCTACCATTAATCTCATGAAAATATTAGATGTATTAGTAAGTTTAAAAGGCATATCTAACTATTTATACAAATTATATTTAATTTTAGAGGGGGTTTTGCATTTATCTTCTTTTTATATTTCTATTTGATAATATCTATTTTTCAAATCAATTTTAAAAAATATACAAGATTCATACAATTTAACTGATGGTGCTACTTTAACATGTTATCCAAGGGTCATTAATCATTTGGTCCAACAAAGCATGTCTAGGAAAGCAGTAAAGTCAAAATTAATTGACATGAGGGGCTAAGAAAAAACTGTTTTGAATCATACTAATGTTTTTAGACTTATTGCTCAAGCAATTATATTAAATAAAAATATTCAACATAATCATAAGTACAAAGATATATAGTAAGAGATCATGACTTTTGATACTATTTAAAGGGATCAAAGCTGCATGATCACAAGTGAATATTTAGTTAAGGGTATAAATGACATATTGAATTTTATTGTTATATTAGTTTAATGGTAGCTTAATATAACATTCCTCACCTATATTTTTCTCGTTTATTCACACATTTCATTTCCCGTATGAAGTGGGAGATGTTGATAAATATCTATATAGATAATAGTTAAAAGTGATTAGGTCTAAATTTAATAGGATTAAGTTGAGAAAAACAATTTAATCTAAAACATTTATTTAATAGTCATAACACACGTATAACTCTTTTATATATAAATACCACATAATAGATAAATTTTAATCTATTATTTTTTTATGTAAGTAAATGAACACTCTTTCTAAAACTCTACTCATTCTCTCGGGTACCATCAAAAGCTAAAGGGATTTGTAACATGTGTTAATTGAGTGACTCTAGTAGCCACTAAGAAACAAGTTTGGTTTAATTCTTGTTCGTCCATGGACATAAGAGCTTGTAATTTAAATGAGAAAATCTTAATCAATTATACTTGATATGTGTTCTCAGAAAATCTTTTTTATTTTATTTTATTTTTATTTTATATCAACATAAACAATTGTGAAAGATCCATAGCCTTGAAAATAAGGCAAAGGACATCCAAAAGGATGTAACAATAGCCTTTGTCATGCATGTTTAGACCATTAAAATAGCCTCTACACATACAAATTCATGGTTGTCACAATAACCTTTGTTCATACAATTTTTTGTCATCAAAACAGTCCATATACACACAAATTTATGGTTGTCACAACAACCTTCATTTATACACATTTAAACCATCAAAAGAACCTTTATACACGTAAATTCATAGTTGTCACAACAGTCTTTGTTCATATAATTTTTAGCCATCAAAATAACTCTTATATACAAATTCATGGTTGTCACAACAATCTTTGTCTATGCATATTTATGCCATCAAAATAGCTCTTACACACATAAATTAACAAGAAATTCAAACAAGATTTTCACCTTCATTCAATACCCTCACTAGTCGGGCCTAGTACATGTTTTTCCCAACATTTCTTTTTAATAACCTTCATAATTTTACTTTTTTTGTACATAATTCAGGATATTTTAAAAAATTAACATCAAAATAGTCATCTTCCCTAATTTTACACTAGAACTCTATAATTAGCAATTGAAAATGTCTTTCCCTTTTAAAGAAAGTAGACGTTAAAAAAAAAAAACAAGAATTAAGTTAGAAGGCACTTTACCAATCTAATTTGAAGCTATTCAATCCATTTTTTGGCTTTATTTCTTAAATTTTTCATCCGTCTCCAAAAATTCTCATTATTCTCCATAGCCTTCAACTTTTCAAATCCTTAACTCTTTTTTATGTTCAGTTTAAGATGTTTCTCTCACTTCTTTCACTAACTATTATTCTAAACTCTCACTTTGGAGTGAAGGTTGTAAGTAACAAAGAAGAAGAAAGCTTTCTTTCTTCTTTCATGGTCGACGGCCTCAAATATATATAAAAAAATAATTTCATGTAATTTACAAAAATATCCCCCGTTTATACACCTTATAGTTTTGTTCCTACATGCACACATCCAGGTACGAAATAATCAAGTACTAAATATATGTTATAGTTAAATGGGAAG
>Ga0325400_1002073_pt1 | contig 17237 bp, 6 predicted proteins | sample PopdelMetagenome_2_FD_205662 | JGI IMG/M metagenome (GOLD analysis project Ga0325400, IMG submission 205662) | Populus deltoides microbial communities from Bellville, Georgia, United States - Xylem-PdKOR-R1 | ecosystem: Host-associated > Plants > Phyllosphere > Stem > Wood/Secondary xylem... | reverse complement strand
TGTAGTGGTAAAAGGAGTCTCGAACTGTGTTTGATAATGATGATGCAGAAGGAAGTGCAACTGGATTAAGAACACACCAAATTAGTGCCTTTTGCATTTCCAACCATACCAGACCACCATGATGAACAGATTCACTTAATAACATGTTTTAACACAGATTAAAACCTGAAAGCATGAATTGCTATTTCACTGGTAACAGAGACGAAACAAGACAACAAGTCAACTTCGTCCAGAACTTGAAATAAAAACGGACATATTTAATGCTGTCAGCTAATCATGGTTATTGCTCAAGCTCCAGCATTTTATTACAATAGTAACCCTCAAGGGTTTAACTTACAAACCATTTCCCCAGACAGCGTATAAGATTCTTCCTAAGCGTAAACTCACAAATCTTTCTCCACATTGGGCTATTTCCCAGCAACCCGTGCAATGTCATAACATCACCCACATTTCATACCAGTTTCATGACATCAATTTGCTCTACAAGAATGTAAGAAATAACATCTATTATTTCGTCGATCATTCCTCAGTAAACAAGGTGTCCAAAGGGCTAGAAGTTGACTCTGCATTTCTGGTCTCATCAAAGAATCCATTAGATGCATTTTCCCTCCTAGATTTCCTTTCCTGGATTATAGATTCTTCTGTTTCTGTGCAATATTTCCCCTGTTTCACAGGTCTCTCGGCTACAATAAACTTATGTCCATCTCGGCTTCTTTCAGAAAAGCCTGCCCAAACTGAAGACAACCACGAGTGAGAACTACGACAATTGTATACAAAAGTTTGAATCTTAGTTGTTTTTTGTTTTTTGGTTTGTGAAGGGCTATTCTCTATACTAATTTAGTTCTTGGTGCTATTAGGTTGTCAATACCATTCATTACATGATAATGGTGACATATGCAGCTGAAAGAAAAAAACACAAAGGCATGTGGAATGAAGACGCAAAAGATATTCGTCCATTATGTAATTTGTATTTAAGAAAAAGTTAAATGCGAAAAAGAAATGACAGAATAGAATGTACAGGAAAAAGAGACTTCTCAAATTCTATAATTTGGAATGGATGGGTTCAATATATGACATGAAACTTTTGACACAAATTACAATTACAGTATTCTAACATCTGAGCAATTTTTACTTGTTAAAGGAGACTAAAATCTTGCAAGAAATAAAAAGGGAAAGAAATGTTGTGCATTGATTTCTTCCAAGAGAGCCTGAAAACATTCAAAAAGAAAAATAAAGTACGAAGAGAGTAGAAAATGTCATAAATTTACACTACACAAAAAACCAGAGTCATCAAGCAGGCCTAAAACCTAAAAAACAATCCAAGTGCAAGCATCAATGTCATGCATACCTCCAAAATGATGCAGAACAATAGAAGCTGCAACAGTAACATTTAATGAAGCCGTACCACACCCATACTGTGGAATATAAACAAAAAAATCGCATATCTCACATTCCTTTGTCGAAAGCCCAGTTCCCTGCAACCAAGCCTTATTCAGAAATCCAGAACCACACCATCCATTTCCATAAAAAGCAAGCAACTTTTCCATAGAAACACAGAACAAAAAAAGACCCACAATCATGAATTCAATGATTACCTCGTTACCAAGTAGGAAAGCAGTACTTCTCTTAAAAGGGTGTTCATTAACAGGCAAAGCAGAATCCGTAATCTCCACGCCGCAAATATCACAATCTTTCTCCTAATTAAACAACATAAAACCCTAAACATCAGATATTCGTGATAAAAATCTGGAAAAAGAAACAAGATTTGGAAGAGAGAGAAACTTTGAGGAAGTTGCGGGCATCAGAGAGAGAGTGGAAGTGGCGAAAAGGGAGGTGTGAAGTGGAGCCATGGCTGCCAAAAGAATTGAAGTCTCTGCGGCCAACAAGTATAAGCTCTTTGACGCCAAATGCAGTAGCACTTCTTGCTAGTGTACCCACGTTGTGTCTCTTTGCTATGTTGTGTACCACTACATAGCTTTCTCTTACCATTTCTCCTCCTCTTCTCTGCTTCTCAGTTTCGTGAAGGTTTTTAGGGTTTTGCAATTTTTGCCGGTGCTTGAAACGACAACGTTTGCAACATTACCATTTCATTTCTTTTACCGAGTGATATTCATTTATAAAGTTAATACTATAGCTCGTTAATCTTGAGTTAGTTTGTATTTATTTTAATTAATTTTATAAATTTTAAAATTAATAATTATATAAATTTTTAATGGTTTTAAGAAGATTGAACTTAGACTTGAATTTTTTTTATTCAATATTCTCATATTTTTTTAAAAGATAAAAGTAATCTCATTCAGAGTATTTGATTTAAATATTAATTAAATATTAACTTTACATAAATTAATTAAAAAATAAGATTAAATAATTTAATAAATTAACTCATAAATGGAATGATTTTAATGTTAATTTTTTTCTAATTAAAATTGAAGATCAACATGATTAGGTTTGAGTGGGACCCAATCAAATTAATCATAAGTTTTTTTTTTAATTTTTATCTAAAATAATATCAAATTAAAAACAAATCTTCAAATCTATATTCTAAGTATAGTATAAAGAAAAATATGTATAAAAATGAACCAGATATTATCTTTATTTTATAATGTTTGGATAAATTTATATTTATTTCATCAAACCAAATATAAATCAATCTCGTTCTCGTCATTTCATCTCATTAATTTATGATACTGACTTTTCTCTTCCATCTTGCACTCCGATTAAACTCAACATGTTAGGTGAGAGATAATTGAGGCTGTGTTTTACTTTAATTGAAATTTTATATTTATTTATTTAATTAATATATATATATATATATATCATAATTTTATATAAATCTATCTTTTCAAACAATAAATGCAACTGTAAGAATTATTACAACAACAGTAATGAAGTGATGGACTGCACTAGTGATGATGAACAGAAGAAGCGCAAGCGCAACCAAAAGGTAGCCGTAAAGCAGGCCCATTACTGTCCCGTTGGATTGCCTCTCTGTCTCAGGCCATCGGAGCACCTCCACTGGCAGCAACTCTTTGCCTCAAAACTCAATTTCCTTCACTCGAGCTGAAATAGCGACTCTATTACTCGTCCAACATTGAGTATTTCAACATTCGCCAATGGATAATTCATATCTTCCAGACTGCCAACTGACAGAAAAGCTGTCAGCAGACGCAACACCAAGGACATGTAGAAGTCATTTTTCACCTTTATGAAGGAAGAACAAAGTTCACCATTCCCATCAACTTCTTTGGTTTTTCAAGTTAAACATCCCTGGGAAGGTGAAACAATTTCACCCCAACTGTTGCAGGACTTCCATCCACATAGAGGACAAAGCAATTTAGCCTTTTAGCATTTCATTTCAAGCTTTTCTGAGGTGATTTAAACAAGGTAATATTTAGATTTTGATATGAATTTTTTTATTATCTAATTTTAATGCTATCGTGTATAAATTTTAGCTTATTTGTTGGATTGAGTTGATATTTTTACAGGAGTTATTATATATATTATTTTATATTGGGTTAAAATTTTAAGTTAATCAAAATTTAAAAACAAATTATTTTATATGATCAAAATTATTAAACGAATCTTATTAACTATGTTTGTACAAACCTTTATCTACTGTTTGAACTATATCTAGAGTTACAGAAGGAATTCTGTTAAGATTATAATTGAGTTGGAAAATAGACATTTATACATTTCTGGTGACATATGACAAGCCTGCTAATTCATACGGATAAAGAAGAACGACGCATTTGAAATCAGAACTGAAATTGTTAGGAATGTGTCAAAATTAGAAAAATATTGTTTCCTTGTATATTATGGATTCCAGTCAATACAATGATTCCTAAATGATCTTGGAAGCATGTATAGCAGCTATTAATTTACATATTCTACAAGTATTCCATGTCAAATAAAAAGATATTTATGATAGTAATTATTATCCATAGTTTGCAAGATTTTCGTATTCATTATAGATTGTATGTGGTGGCAAAGAGGTTTGGTATTCTTTCGTAGTTCTTTTTCTTATTTTGTAGGATTTCCTTATTCAAAAGAAAGATTATGAGAGGCTATTTAAAAAAAATATTTATGTCACTTTCCTATCTATGTTTTAGAGTACACTTTCAACTAAACAAGGAAAGAAACTTTAACATTCAAGATAGTATTTTTCAAGCATGGAAAGAGGCTTAATGAACAACACAAAGGGATACTCTTTTATCTACAAGTTTCATATTCGGCTACAAGGGATCCAATGCAAGGAGATACGGTTTTGGTGTTGTTTTGACAACTTGTATAATCTGAATATTTCTTAAGGTTTATTTATTGTTTTAATTAATATTTGAGATAATTATATTTCAGTTTTAAAGTTTTTATTTCTGCTGGGTTTGTTTTGATCCAAAATCAATATTTAAACTTGTTTTAGACATTAGACTTATGCTTAGCTAAGTTTTTAATTAAGACCTATTAGTTTGCAATCCAATTAAAGACCAATAGAGTTATTATCTTAGGACTATATTATGTTTTGTTTTATTACAAGTTTAGGCAAGAACAAGTTAACTTCGAGTTAAAGTTCAATCAAACTTGAATATTCAACTTTCTTGAGAAAGTTATCATGTTTATTGTGGGTTTTCTTACCATGTAATTACAAGCTTCGCTTCATTTTCTTTTATGTTGTAAGAGATTTAAGGGGAAGATCGCAAAATATGGGAAAAGCAATACTGAAGCATAAACATTGCACTGTAAGCCAATTTGAATGTCTTAAACTCTTTCAATAGGTGTGACTCCGACGCATTATTCAACTCAAATGAGTCCCGCAATTGTTGCTCAAAACACTCAGCTCAACTCCATAACAAATTAAGAGCGAGCATATCGCACAGGAATACGCTGCTGTATGGGACCTCTACACGAGGGGCAGTCCTTCATCCCTTGTTTCTCATGGAGCTCATTGCATGTTGTGCAAACCACCTGATGAGCACATGGGAGAAATACTACAGCCATCTCTTCCGAGAGGCACATCACACATTCCCTTTCTCGTTTCACACCTCCTGTCTCAGAGTAGTCATGGAAATCGTTGGCCACTTCTGAGATCCATGGAGTCCTTGACTCCTTTTGAGCCGGACTACTTTTTATATCTGCAAGTCTGCTAGCATAGCTTCCATCAATACCCCTACGAAGTGCTGCAATTTTTGAAGAATCAGTCTTCAGTCTCAATTGGGAGATTTCTTTTTCAAGCTTCTGAATATCATCCTTGTACTTCTGTAAATTGGTTTCTGCTTTCAATTTGATCATGCCCTCCTTGGATTTAGCTGAAGCCTCGATATTTTCTATTTCTTTTCTTAATGAACTGGCCTGCATAAGCAGTTCTTCCTTTGCCTTCTCTTCCTGTCGCCATCTAGCCTGTGATATTTTTCACTTTCAATGAGAAAGGGCCTAGTAATAAAGCATGCACGAATAGAATGTGATGTGTCGAACCAATTTGCCAAGCACACTATATACTTTCCAAAAAATTACATATTAAAACTCCACAATCGAATACAGATGTTTAACATTACACCATCAAGCTTCTGGGAATTATGCTTCAGGGGTAAGATGGTCAGGCAAAGACAAACAAAAATGCTCCCTAAAACACAGACAAACAAAGGATAACGAAATGACAAATAAATAAGACCTCAGTTTAAAGAAAGGGTTTGCAAACCAATTTGAAGGAAAGAACATCTAGAGGAGAATCCAGCAGGACAGTGCTGCCAGAAATAGAAGGATGAGAGACCAAGAAATACAGTTGGAAAGAATCTGCAAACAAAATTTTGATCACTATACACAGTAACCCTGACATTTTTTGGTTAACAAAAATCAACAGGAAGTCTACAAAGGATCAATATATGAAGTCCATCATATATTTACAGCTCTAGTGCCAAAGCATGCAGATGCCAGCAGAGAAGTGTCGTTCATTCTGTTAGCAGCAGTAGCATATATTCTAGCCTAAATCATTACCTCTACATGTGCGCTTACCACATCAACTAGCCTTCTAATAGAAGTAGCCTGATAGTGTATGTCGTACAAATGTCAAGGAACACAACTGCATGTAACACATCACGCATGCCCATGAAAATGCAGTAAAGATTCTCAGACCAGGTATCAACCTAATTGAGCATTGTTCACCATTCCATCCATAATTCTTTTTTCTGAGCAGTGAAACAACCTATATCTCAACCAGCTAAGCTATGAACCACATGGTAAGTTGCAATGTTTTGAAATGGTCAATAAGTTGGCAATGAGAAACCTGTCACTGGCTGCACCACTCAATGATTGATCAAACCCCCCCATACTACGTAAAATTCAAATGATTAGCAATTGTTACAATATATCCAGCGTGTAGCCTCTGAAAAAAGATGGAGGAAAAGGAAATTGGAGCCAAATTCTCAGAAGCATACCTCATGCTGTTCCTGTATTTGTCTAGCCTGCTCAAGATCCTGTAGTAGCTCTAAAACCTTGTGTCTTTCAGTTGCAAACTCTTCCTGGAGCAGAGCTTTTTGCTTTTCCCATGACTGAAACTTCATTAGTGTTTTCTTCTCCCTCTTTGATACTTCCTGACAGCTTGCAGCTGACTCAACTGCACGTAACTTAGCAGCCTCCATTTCTTGCCTCAAAGCAGCATTCTCCACCTCAAGCCTCTGGACAGCAGAATTGGCCATCTCCACCTGCCCGCTTGCCTTGCACAAAGCATTTTCCATTTCAGTAAGCTTCTTCATGGTGCTTTCCTCCAGAGTTTGCTTCTCTTTCTTAAGCCTTTCAACCTCTTCCTTCTCTTGTCTTAGTGACTTAAGTTCAGCCTTGTCCTTACCCAGCCTTCGAGCAGCCTGCATAACCTTTTGATTTGCCCATTCTGTCCATTCTTGGAGCTGATTTTGTAGTTCCTGTGCCCTTGGAATAAGCTTCATAATCATCTCATCCTTCTTGTCACGGGGGACCCACTGTGTTAGAGACTTGTCATACAATATCCCAGCATAACTAGACATAGGTGCCTCAGCACTGCAGCTAGTAGGCACTAAAGTTGAGTTGCTTTTTGCAGGCAGTGAAAGAGAGAGCTCGGTATCAGCTGCTGATGATGCAGGTGGGGTGGTGACTGTAGGTAGAACTGGAAGGACACTTACTGGGGGTAATGCAGATGAGATATCAGTCTTAGGGATCGAAGAGCTTGTACTAGAAGATACTGAATTAAATGTTACATGGGAAGAGGGATTGCTAGGAAGATTCAGGTTCCTGTTATCTTGAGGCACATCAACTCCCATTGCCTTGCTTAATCTTAATGAAGCATTCTTTATGTTAACAGAAGTAGAGTCTGAAACAGATTTCAATTTTTTATCCAAGATCAAACCACCCAAGCCGCTTAGTTTCCCTGCTCTCGAAGCTTTAGACCCATATGTCCGATAACTCTTCTCCAAATGAACTGACTTCTGTCGAAGTATGTATTCTCTCTTATTAACACCAGAATGGACCTTCCTACTGACGATAAACTTTTCTTCCAGTATAGTAGATTGAGATGATCCTGCAATGTTGGAGGATTTATCATCGACTGTAGAATTCGATCCCTTATCTGATACCAGTCCATTGACAACAGCAGAGTTCTTAGGTTTTGTATTTTTGGGAACTCCTGTCACATTGGTGCTTGTCTCTGATTGAGAACAAGGATTTGGAAGGTTTAGTTCAGAACATCTAGCTTCTGGTTTCAACTGGGGTTGAGTAGAAACAGATGCGGTCCCATTTGAAGCACCATCAGTAGCAAAGCTGCTCAAGGGATCACCATCCATTGCACAAGCATGAGAAACATTCATGTCACAAATCAACAAGCACCACATTGCATCTCCAGTGCTGAAGAAAGGCCTGACTTCCCGAAGTACACAAACCAATTCTGCCAATACATACCTCCCCAGCTGTTGTAAATCCTCAAAACAGTGCTCTCTTGAAGGTTCAATATCATGACCATTCCTAAGAAGTGCTAAAGTATTATCCACTATATTTGACACGGTGTATTTACACCCATAACAGAGACCAGACCTCAAAATAGCCTTCGTAGCCTCTTCCTCAGTATAACCACAAGCAACAATTTTCTTAATTGCACCCTTAAATATTGCATCCAAATTGCTCAAAACAAGTTCTTCAAGCTGAGATTCTGTAAGATCACTCCAATCAGCATCATGGGATTCCTCTGACTCTACTTCCCCTCTAGGCTGGCTTGGCCCAACCTCAGATGAACCTAAGGCACTAGACAATCCAAGGTCAAGTTTTAACCCATCAGAATGGTATTGGTTTACACCACACAAGTCACAGGCACTGGACTGCCCATGACCTGGGGCGGCTTCAAATTTCTCAGCAGAGAATTCATAACCTGGACACTCATTCTGAGCTGAAGACATAATCTTACTCGGGTCACCCAAAGGTGGATCCGCACGGAACTTCCTCTTATTCCTGCTTCCCTTTTCTTGGATAGACGCCATTGGCAAAACTTGAATGGGACAACTACTACTACTTGCTTTAGCAACCATTGACGCCATTTTAATCTGTAAATAAACAAAACCAATATCTTTATATCACTCAAACCTTACCGATCATCTATCCGTCAACCGGCGATGCACCCCCCCATTTAATGTATCAAAATCAACAGAAAGAACATTCAAATAATCATAAAAAAAGCAGCTAAATCAAGAATCAATACAAACCAAGCAATCAAAAAATCATTTCTTCACCATTTTATCTCACTAACAAACAATAACCCAAATCAAGAATCGCAAAATCAATCAATAAAAAAGAATTCCCAGATACATAAACGAAGAAGAAGAAGAAGAAGAAATAATCAATAACCAATGAATTAAAAATAATCCTAGTTGACAAAAACATGATATCTCAACACCAACCATATAAATTTGAGCAGGAAATGGAACAAAACAGCTTAAAATAAAGGAGATTTATCGATTGAGGCAAACACAAATGATATAAATAGATAGATAGATAAAACATCTATAAAAGAAATAAAGATTTGAGACAAGAATGGAATGATCGAGGCGTACCAGAACTGTGAGCTAACATAAAAATCAAAAGGGTATTAAAAATTGGAGACCAATCTCAAAACACCACAGAAATGGCAGAAATATATGTAGTTATTTCTCCTCTCTCTTTTTTAGTTTTTCATAATTGTATTTGTTGCAAATTATGTAGTCCTAGAGTTTTTTTTTTTTTTTTCTCAATAATTAATTTTAACCATACCAACTAACCATGGTTAGCTGTATATAATTAGAGTGTTTTTAATTTAGTTTTTAATAAGCATTATTAAACTCGACTTGATATAAAGATTTAACTCAAATTAGATTAAAAAATTAGATGAAAAATAACACTTTTAAATTTAAAAGAAATAATAATTTAATCAAAATCTAATTAGATTTAAAAAAAAAACTAAAACAATTTTATTTTATTTTTTATTTTTTAAATTAAAATAATATTATCATGATTAATTCAGGTTATTTAATTAGTGTGACTTGAATCATAATGTTTTTTAATAAATTTGATTTTGATATATATAAACTAATACTATAATCTTTTGATAAATAATAAGATAAAAAATAATAAAATTACCCTATTTGATTCAAGTTTAAGTTTAATTATTAAACTTTTAAAAAGATAATATAATATAATATATGTTCCATTGATACAATTTTTTTTTTATTTAAATGCAACATAAATATGATAAGATTATTCTAAATATGTGTTGGTGAAGACAACATAAATTAAGTAGATATTATAAATATACAATATTTCTTTTAGAGTGTGGTTGGCCTAACTTTAAATCTATATTTATTAAAAAAAATAATTACATGTGATTAGGTTAAAATTTACTCAATCTCTTAATTTAACAAGGGCACCTACTCATTCTTAAAAAAAAAAAAAAATCCAAACATGGCACCTACTCACAAATTGTTGTCTTTTTATCTCTTTTTTATTTTATTTTATTTATTATCATTCCAAATATTCATGCAAGGAAAAGGAAACGGAAATGTCCTATCAAAATGAAAATGTATTTTTAACTCTCGAGAAAAATTAAAAAAAAAAACAGGAGATTGAATGCATTTCTTTCTTCTCTCTAATTGCTGGTAGCAATTCCATCCACGCTTCAAGTTTGTTGATAACTTATTGGAGTCACACAAAGAAACACCATCTCCTTTTATTTGATTGTGATGCATGTTAAATCATAGTCATTTAGCACGATTTTGACGATATGGTTAAAGAGGATTGATCCAAAAAAAAATTCAGGATTTGTTTATTTTTTAAAATTAATGTGGATAGCTGGATAGCTGACCAGGTAATTGTATCCATTTTGATTAATCCTATAAGTTCTGAAGTTAACGACTATATAAATTTTTACTCGTGATCATCAGAGAACAAACACAAGGCGTGACCAATTAAATTACCCTTCAGGGTTAATGATTTATTATCTTATTTAGGCTAGATTTGGAGTTGAAGCAAATAAAATATTAGTTGGGTTGGGTTTTAGAAACTCGATTAATTTGATAAATATTAACGGGTCAATATATAAAAAAATAAAATAAACAAAACATAATCAATTTATTTTAAATGATTGTTTTAGTTTATGGATTAATCTAATAATGCAGGATCCTTTTTAGGATAGATTTTAAATTGAATCAGATAACTAGCACCGAATATTTAGTTGCATAATTTTTTTTTCATTATGCTTGCTAGTATGTATTTGATAAAATTTTCGGTGTATATTTGATAATGTGGTGCACGATACTTTTTAAGAATGATTTCTAATAAAAAAAACATTAAAATGATATTTTTATTTTTTGAAATTATCATATCAAAAATATAAAAAAAAACCTAAAAATACATCAATTTAATGTTAAACAAACATTTAATTTGGAATTTAGTTTTCAAACTATGATTTGCATCTAAAATCATGGTTTTAAAAAAAAATCAAATGATACCCTTTCCAAAATCAAGTTCATAAAACTATAGTTCTAAATGGATAACGAAATAATTATAAACTTATTCTTCTTTATTTATTTGGCAAATTTAACCATGACAATCAAAAGGTAAAGAGTGTCTCTAATTCATATAGTCGGAGAAACCGAAAAAGCACTTATTAATCTTTAATGTTGGTTACCTTAGAGTATTTTTTACCAAATGCAAACATAATTTTAATAAAACTTGATGTAATGATTTAGTGAAAGTAATGAGATAATCATAATTATTAAATCTAGTCCGACCTAGCATGTTGATATAGAAAATAAAGATTTATAATCTAATTGAATTTGAATTTATAATTAAATTAAATTAAATATTGATTTAGCAAAACTCATTCAATCCAATTAAATTTTTGATGACCTAGTTAATTAAGATAAACCAAATCTACTTTGCCTATAAAAAATAAAATACTATCATTTTAATAAAAATAATTGATATAGCTACCCAAGTCTTTTATTTAGTTGGAGTGCATCCAAGAAATTATATTATTTTTAATTTAAAAATGAGAAAACAACATGATACACGTGAAATCTTCCTTCCACTTTTCAGAACAACATGATAAACATTCCAACTATTTTTCCTTTTCCTTTTAGTTTTTTGCAATCTTTTTAGTTGAATTTGATAGTCGGAAGCATCGGGAAGCAAGTGAAAAATACATGGGAGTGTGAATTGGAAAATGAGACTGACTGATGAGACTTTGACGCCGCGCCCGGCGTAGCCCCTCCTTACTTGATGGGGTTGAGCCCCCACCTTTCATATGGTAGTAGGTGGGAGTCTAATTTCAACATTTTTAATGGACTCTTAACCATGTTTTTAAAACCTACTCCGGTTTAACATATTAATCTAGAATTGGATTGACCTAAGATTAAAATCGAGTTAAATCTAAAAAAAAATAAGGAAAACAAAAATTCTATTGCAACCTATTAATTATTTATTTTTTAACTAAAAAAATATCATTTTAATTTATAAAAAAAATTAGGATTGACCCGGGTGACCTGGTCCAAACTCATGACCCGAGCTTTGGACCGGGTCGACCACTAGGCCAAGTTTAAAAACTCTACTTTTAAGCATAGCTGTGAAATTTAAATTTGCTCGGCTGATCGACTAGAAATTTAGTTGATCTAAGATATTAATTAATCAAAGTTAAAAAATAAAAGAAATTTTTTTTAATCTAATTAAAAATTGACTTGATGATATGATTAATTCAGGTTAAATCTAGTCAAAACCTAGCTTTTAACTCATTGATATTTTTTTTTTAAATTGACTAGAAGATATCGTTTTGGTTTTTATTTTTAAAATTTTTGTTCAATCTAGATATATCCTCCTAACCCGTGATCCAAACATTATACTTGTTACATCTCAGGTTGGATTTTACTTCTATGCTTTTAGGCCATGGATTTGTTTTTGTTGGAAAAGAAAATTGTAATGCTATTAGTCAATATAACAATCATTATAGATTTAATTCGGGTTAAATCTAGTCAAAACTTAACTTTTAACTCATTGATATTTTTTTTTAAAATTGACTAGAAGATATCGTTTTAGTTTTTATTTTTAAAATTTTTATTCAATTTAGATATATTCTCCTAACATGATACTTGTTATATCTTGGGTTGGATTTTAGCTTTTAGGCCATGGATTTGTTTTTGTTAGAAAAGAAAATTGTAATGCTATTAGTCAATATAACAATCATTATAGGAATTAAAATGATGTAATTATACTTTGAATTTGATATGGAATTATAAGGGTAACTTATCACCTCCATTAATTGTGTTTGACATAATTTATTCGATTTGTAAATTTAATATTATTTTTTTTTCTTTTACAATACCTATTTCGGACTACAAGTATAATATTATCTATTTTTTTTTAACATTACTTAATTTAAATATTAATTTGATTTATATTAAAATTTAGTCACTTATTATTTTTAAATGGCTCACCCAAACAAATTTCGGCATTGAGGATAACCGACCCCACAATGGCTGAGCTACCAAAACAGGCATCCACGTCTCCATTTCCACCACCTCGTCAGCAACCGCTTCACCAGAGCGATGCAGATGAGGATGATGACAACGTTAAGCAACTCAAACAATGTTCCTCTCTCTACCTATCGCTACAGGTATTATGTCCCACTAAATTAAGAAAAAAGGAAAGGCTCTAAAACCCTAAACCCAGCAAGGGTATTTCTCAGTCACTGATTTGACTAAACTTTTTTTTTTTTGTTTTCCTTTTGCTTATAATTTTCAGGATTGCCTTGTTATTTCCAATAGAAACTGGAAATCTTGCCAAAAGGGTATATGCTAACTTTATTTGTTGTTCGGGGTTGCATCGTTGCTCATGAACAAGTGCTGACACTCGTCCTGCTTGTTAAAATGTTTCACAGAAATTCAAGCTTTGAAGGCATGCAATGATAGGATGAAGAATCACAAGGGGAAGTGAAGATTCGTCACTCAGAAGCTCCAAAACCGTGACTAACTCTCGGCTCAAAATAAACTCTCTCTTGACTTCAGCATTCATAACTCTCCGATTGGCAATTTTTTGTAATCCAATGGATTACTGTAACCATTTGAGCTATTGAAGAATTTTGGAATGCTTCTCGTATTGGGATTCAATCCAAAAGAAATATAGCATTTGCTTCTCTTGGTTCACAGTGGTATCATACAGTACTTTATTGTTTCCAATAAATTGGCAAGTAGGAGATGAGAAAATACTTGTGTTGTACAGCAGAAATAAATGGGCACTGGGAATTACGTGTTAATTATTTGGACTCAATACTTTATCAGCTTGTAGGCTTGCAAAAGAAGAGAAGAAATTGATAGAAGAAAAAACAGTTATGCTAATTAGCAAGTGTGTTTCTAGGATTGACTCTCTGCTGTTTCCTTTTTTATGCCACCAGTTAACATCTTAATTGGCTCTTAAAGTCCTTGTTGCTTCAAGACGATAGATGCAGATGCTCCTTGGCAATCAAAGTAATGCCTGCCCTTTCTTCTCTATTGAAGATAGTCATGGTGGACAATCTTCATGTTCATTTCGGTATGTTTGTCCAATCCTAGCCCCACATACGCAATTGAGAATCATTGTTTTTCTTAAAATCTCTCTCTCTCTCTCTCTCTGAGAAATCATTATAATCTGAGGCATTTTGGTGACTGTCAAAAACTGCTCTGAGTCTTTAGAAACCATGATTTCTGAGACGGACATAACCATTTGTAGAATAAAAACCCTTAGCTTGGAAGGGATGCGTAGGCAATTCCATCTCATTGCCCGAATGCCCAGGAAAAAGTAGATTATTTTGATGGAAAAAATGGAGATCCTTTTAAAAAGCCTTGTCTCTTGAAATTTATTCACCAAGTTCCTAATAAAATAGGATGCCACATTACGTACTTTTACACAACAACACCTCAGAAAAAGGGCCAAACAAGGGTGACAATAGATATAAGAAATGGAGGCTTGGGCTGGGATTTGATTTCACATATTTTTTTGTGCTTAGACTGGTTCTGGTGGCAGGCAAAGGGGCTGGGTTTACAGTGGAAAATGAAAGCCTTTATTAATTAACTCCAGAGAGGAGATCACTGAGAAGAAACAAACTTGATAGAGATGCTGTTGACACAATGGCGTTCGTCTGTTGGAGTCTTGTGACCCTCGCCCTTGAATACATGACCCAGATGCCCCCCACAGGCTGCGCATGTGATCTCAGTTCTCCTCCCATCAGGGTCCGGCTGAAACTCAAAAGAAGAAGAAGAAGAAGAAGAAGAAGTTACAGATCGATTTATCGCAGCAGCAAGACCTTCATAGAAAGCAGGCCGAAGAAGAAGAAGAAGAACTTACAGATCGATTTATCGCAGCAGGAAGACCTTCATAGAAAGCAGGCCAGCCACAGCCAGAGTTGAATTTGGTGGTGGATTTGTAAAGAGGTGTCCCACAACCACCACAATTGTAAACTCCTTGCTCAAAAAACTTATCATATTCTCCACTGAATTTCGGCCTGCATGTTTATGTTTATATTTATATATCATCAGATCAAAATCACTTGAAGGTAGTATGATGAGAAGAGAAGGGGGGGAAGAATCCATGACTCACTCTGTTCCCTTGTCACGAAGGATGTGAAACTGCTCGGGGGAGAGAACCGCCCTCCATTCTTCCTCGGTTTTCTGCACCGAACCACCTCCTGCCATCACTGTTTTTTTTTCTTATAATGGAGCTAATGCAGAAAAATATGCTGTTATGACTGTATATATCCTATCCTAGCTTGTATCAAAGTAGTATTTTAAGAAAATAATCAAAAGTAAATATTTTTAATTATTTTTTAATAAAACTTAAAAACAAGAATCAAGAGAATATATATATATAAATTATCAATAATATTTTCTTCCATTATTTCTGGAGCAGCTAGTGGTGGGTGGATGGTCATGGTCATGGAATGTACAAAGACTGAATATAGAACCAAATTCATTCTTATTGTCAAGCCATTCATTGCATCTTTGTACTCGTCATGGGCTTGGGTTTGGACCCCCATACAATTTGCTCTCAGCTACTCTCGTCCTACTGCAACTCCTCCTCACCAATCTGTTGGGAATTGCAGCTGGTAAAATGAAATAGAAGTGCAGGGAAGTTGAACATGTGAAAGGCTTGTTCATTGTCTAATCTGTATATGAGCTTATGCTTAGCAAAGCAAGCCTCACTAACGAATCAAAACACCAGAGATTTCCTCAACTTTCCAAATCTAATTGTTATTTTGAAAATGATCGAAGAAAAAAACATGCGTATACACTTCAAAACTGCTAACTGAAGTATATTCTGCAGTCCTGGTTGCATGTTTGCCTCATAAGGGATCGATCATCCTTCACCATTTGCTCTACCAGGAGCTTCCAAACTATCATGTGGAATCTTTTTGTAAGGAAAGGCAATCACTAACATTAGCAATGCAATTCATGCAGAAAAGTTGAATAATTGGCAGCACTAATTCACATCTTCAAATGCTTGATGCATACCAAACACCCCCATATGATTTCTGCAGGCTGAGACGTTTCCTTAAAATGTCAGAGATGTTGGGGATTTTAACCGGTAATGTACTGATAATTGCTCATTTAAAGCTAAGCACACTGACACAATATTTAATGTGGTTCGGCAAATCGCCTAGATCCATCGAAGAAGCCATTTGATTATATAGGGAGAGAACAAGATTTATAACAATAGAGAAGGAGGAATCTTCCACTCTTTAGCAACTCTCAACCTCACTCTATTTCTCTTTTCTCAGTGCTGCAATGGCAGCTACTGCTGGCTGCTCTTTGTAGCCCACTCTCTCCTATATTTCTCACATCTTTGGCTGCACTCTCTCTCTCTCTCTCTCATTTTGCTCTCAAATAATGCCTCTATTTATAGGCGATTCATGACAGACAAGAGGCCATAAAATTATGGCACAAATGGTGGGAGCACATGGGTTGCACCATTTTGTTAATGGTTGGTGTAACTACCATTATAGCCTTTTGATAATGGCAACCCTCTTTCTTAGGGTAGGCTGCAAATGCTCTATGATTGCTGCACATTAATGGCAACAATCCTAACAATCACCCCCTTTGCCATTCATGTGGGCAATTGTCCTCTTGCTTCTTCAGCATATGCTTGCATCCTGCAGCTCTTCCAAGCTTACCATTCTAAGAGCGTCTGTGGCCAAGTTTACAGGTACTCGCCAAACCTTTCAATCACCAGAGTCACCAAAGCACCCCTTTGCTCACTCCAAAGGATCACTTCAACCAGATGGTCTCCCACATCACATCTGAAGAGTGTTAACGCTTGTCTTTGGGACATAACATTCCCCTTCGAGCGTATCAACCATGCTCGGTTTGGAATGATTTTTCAAGCCTCACACCAAGACTTACAACACCCCCTCAAATGAAAATTTCTATTTCCAAATGCGACAATCATTATCTGAGTATTTCAATATGATCATGAGCTCACCACTCTTTCAAGAGTCTACTCATCCTGGAGTTGCGTCTACCCTTTGTTCCACTCTAGAAACCACGCCTTACTTCTTCGTGAGTCTCTCACTCGTAATCCCAAGAGTCTAGGTAGCTCTTCACCTTTAACAATGGGGGTAGCCAGGGTCGAAGCCTTTTACAAGGCTAAGGAGGGCTGTAGCCCAGGTAAAAAAAACTTAATAACCCACTTTCCCTTTTAATTTTTACACAGCCAACCTATGTCCCACTTTCCCT
>Ga0325400_1002071_pt1 | contig 17241 bp, 16 predicted proteins | sample PopdelMetagenome_2_FD_205662 | JGI IMG/M metagenome (GOLD analysis project Ga0325400, IMG submission 205662) | Populus deltoides microbial communities from Bellville, Georgia, United States - Xylem-PdKOR-R1 | ecosystem: Host-associated > Plants > Phyllosphere > Stem > Wood/Secondary xylem... | reverse complement strand
TTTCGGTTTCCTTTACAAGTTTAGTTCATGTCTAACTGTGGATATCACCTCCCAGCAACAATTAGCATGTGAACTTGTTATGGTTGGCTGGAATTTTTAGGGTCCCTTTTTCTTGTCGTTTTGGAGGTATGCTGTGTGAAGAGCTCTATTATAGTGGGGCATGTCAGGTAGCAATCACATCTACCTCCTCTGTTATTAGTGAAACTGCTGTTGCTTCTGCTTTTGCGTTTGCTGTGGGGTATAATTACCGCGTGCATGTGTCTTGTCTGGCTTGAATTTCTGGGTTACATTTTGGTTTTATTATACATGTCTCTTTGAAATTTCAAACGTGGCTTTTTGACAAAATGAACAGAAGCAACAGTCCAACGTGCATTTCTAGCCTCGATCATCTTTTCCCACATCATGGTTCTTTGGTATTGGTTTTGTTCTCCATTTTTGTATTCACTTTTTGCCGGTGGCATATTGTTCTGTTCGCCTCATACATTAAACTCCGGCTGATTCAGGGTGGCGGACGAAGAACTCTCGACTTAGTCAAAATCTAATTTGATTTTTTTAAAAAAAAACTCAACACTGGTGTTTTAATTTTTTCTTGTTTTGATTATCCCACGTTTTAGTAACTTTGATCAAACAAGGTGAAGATCTAATTTGAGTTGGAATGTGCAGGTATCAGTGGATTGTGCAATAGTGATAAGTCCAAGAAAACAGTCTCTTACTTACAAGCAGTGTGGATTTGATGGATTGAATGTTTGAAGGGCCACAAAAAAAACCTATTTTTTCTTTCATTTTCTCTCGCAATAAACAAGAACAGAGAGAGAGAGAGAGGAGAAGAGGAAAAAGGGGAACGCTACACTTGTGAAAATGGGAGACCAAAAGGTTTTCCCAAGATTTTGCTGAATCTTATATAGTATTATTATTTTTGCTTCATTGTGAAGGAAAGACTAAGATACTGGCTGTGTGTAAAGTGCCAAAACAGTTGCCCTCTTCGCACCCTCTCTTCCCGCCTGAGATATGGTGACCGATCAAGCACCGGACATCCTCTCAGTTAATAAACTGTGTCAGGACTCCATACGTTGATGTGACACAGCACAATTCCAGCACCATTAATTCTTTCCCTAGTTGCTTGGCTTTATCTATCAATTCCTCTTGAGTGATGTGTGGTCCCATTTTCATCCACTCTGTAAATTAATGTCAAATTAAGGTAGTGATAGGATGTTATTTGATTATTAGTATCAATGGAGTCAATTTTATAGATATAAAGTGTTGTTGAACAAGTTATTAATATATGGATAATTTTGAATAATTAAAACAAATACAAGGACAAAATGGCACTAATTTGTTTTAAGGAAAAGAAATGGCTTGTGCGTGCATTGCATTAGATTGTTGGCTGGCTTTCTCGATTAAATAAAATTTATTTTTAATGTAAAAATAATGTTTAGTTGTTGTTATTGTTCAATAAGTTGGTTTATTCAACCATGTGATTAAATTGTTAGTGAATATACTATATAGTCAATCAATTGGTTACACGTAGTACTGATTTTATTTATGTAGAATATATTTATTGTTAATAAAGACTTTTTTATCTTTAATATTCATTTGTATTTGATTAATTGATTTAATGTTTAATTAATGAGTCTAGAGTAAAGATAAAATCCATATGACAAAAATGTTTTGTAAAGAAAATTATAAAGTTGTTATAATTATGAGATTTTTATTGCATTAAAGCATTGTTCCTAAAAGTTCTTGATCAATGTTCTAATAAGACTAGATATTAATTAGAGTTGTTGAGATCGATATATATTATATTTCTTTTTTATGAAAAGAATCGGTTGCTCTCATAAACTAAAGCATGAGGGATACCTGGAACTAATATGTATATGCTTGTCGAATGACATGTACACTAAATTAACCCGCAAGAAAATTCTATATGGAGGGATCGCCTATGTCTATGGAAAGACTCTCATGATAGTTGTGTAAGTGATTCTTAGACTTGATATCACTAAGATATCTTATATAGAGAGTGTTATGTTTTGATCATAATCACATATTGTCCTAATTAAGGGTAACAAACGAGCAGATATTGGGTATAACATAAACTACATGAAGGCATTTGAGTAAACAAGATATGATTCATCATCCTAGGTGAATTAAAAAAAAAACAATTCATCTATTCTCAAATAGTATTGATTGTGAAATCCTTGGCCAAGGTGGAATGAGTTTTGAAAAGAGTTACAGAATCTTATTCAAAGAGTCAATGAACATAATGTTGAGAACTAAAATGAGTTAACAAAGCAGATATACTTCATGCTATAATGTTTAAATAGAAACATTCATGATGAATGGATAATAATTACACTGAAAAATTAGTCATTAAAAGTTTAAGTCAAACCATTTATGAATTTCTTAATATTTAGGGGATCATGACAAATTGTTAAACACATTGCAGGATTTGTTTGAACTAAGACCATGACTTCCATAACTTTTTCTGAATACGAGCAAAAATTTGAGATAATGCAACTAGCTGAGAGGAATTGGCCAAGGATCAAGGCCAAGGAATTACTGTACATAACTAAAGTGCATTGTTCTGTAAATAATATGAAGAAACTTAGGTCAATTATGGGTTATATGAATGAAATCGTTTTGAAAGGATGTATGTTAGGATCTCCCATCTAATAAGGATTCTAGTATAAATTTCAACAATCAAAGCCCTATTGTATTTCTGGGACCCAAATTATAGATGTTTCACCTTCAAAGACATTGACTATTAAGGAGTATGCTCAGATTTTGAATTTCCCAAACAGCCCTTATAAGGTTTATTTCAGACAAAGAATTGGAGACACAGCTGTTGAACTCACTAAATTGTTACATTTAAAAAAAATGGCCATTATAGAACAACTGATGAAGTTTTAAGTGGAAGCTTATTGAAGCTAGGTTAGAGAAAAATAAAGATAAGGGGAAATTAGGAGATGAAAGATACCAAGCAGTTTCCTTTACCATCTCTGGGTTAGTGTTTTTTTTTTATCAGAAGATACTTGGATTATGAGTGTTGAAGCCACTAATGCTTTTATTGAATATAAGCAAACAAAAAGCAACTATACTATAACCATCTTGGCTGAGACTTTCTTGTTATTGAACCATTATAGATTATATGGAAGAGGTGCAATGAGATGTTGTATTCCTTTATTATTTATATGGGTGGTAGGCCATTTGGAAACTCTAAGAAAGAGTTTCAATAATTTATAATGGTTATCCTTAAAGCTTGTTGTGAGTAAAGATTGGAGTAACTTGGATGACAGAGCATGGGTAAAGAAATATCAGGTTATCCTTTATAGTAATTTCATATGGAAATCCTATTAGGTAGGAAACTCCTCTTATATCATGAATTACAGAGATAAAGCATAAGTCTCACTAATTGGACTATCTGGTTATATTAGTTATTCACTTTCATTGGTTGCTAGACGGTTTGGAAATAACTATTTGTCTTGATTCAACATGTATCAAGAACTTGAGGTTTAACTGAATACATTGGGCTGTTCAAGGATTCTGATTCTTTAGCTAAATTAGAAGTTATCAAACAAGATTGGAGGCACCTTATACTGGTTCACAGAGGTGAAGAAGAGGTTGAATTCCTAGTTAGTTCTAATTATTTAGTTTGGAGAAACAATGGGTTATCCATAGTATTTGATAGCTTTAAAGTACAAGGCCCAATAATAGTTGACAAAGCTAGACCATTTGTCACCGAAGAACCTAAAAGAAAGAGAATTAGTAATGAAGAGTAGCTACAAGATGAACTAGATAAGCTTAGAATTGAGTTAAGTCATAGAAAGAGTCAACATAAGTTTTTAGAAAACTAACTTATTGATGAGGACAAGATAAAGGCCTTTTTGAACCAACAATTATAAAAAATGATGAAAAGATAGTTGCCTTAATGTAAAACCTAGAACTAGGGAAGAGCAACCAAATAATGATTAGTGAATGGCAAAACATAACCAAGAAGTTTAAGGAGATTGCACAAGGGATCCAAAAACAATTGAAAGAAAGGGTGACCAAGTATGATGATTTGGTGAGAAAACATGTGGTGATGTAAAAAGAACTAGTTACTCTAAAAAGAGCTTTCAAGGGCAAAGTAAGTGCTGACAAACTGATTGCTTCTTTAACAAAAGAAAAGAGATAATAGTATAAGAACAGGTTGATCAATCTCAGCATTAAATATGAAGATTATTATGAGCTCAGTATTTGGCTCAACCTGATGATGAAAGAAAAGTTAAAAAAGCAGATGAATCAGACATGAGGAATTACCAAGATAGAACAAATGCCCTAAGAAAACGTATCATCATGGTTCAATTTAAGCTAGAAATCCAAGATAAGGAATTAAAGAATCTAAAAGGACAATATCTAAAGGCTGAGGAAAAGCTGAGTAAACTAAGAATGACAAGATTACACCAATAGATTTGATGTCCAAATGAACACAAAGATAGTTGAACTTAATATTGAGTAAGAAGAACTTCAAAGGGCTAGAGACTAAATCTAATAGAAAGGAAAATTTAGATACTGAATAGAAACAACGAGTCACTAGCCATAAGCAATAGTGCGTTGCTTCAAGACAACACTTTATTCCATTGCAAAATAGAACAGACAAATAGGTTAATTGATAAGGTGGCTCGATAGGCAAATGAACTGTAAGTAAAGGCCTCTTTAATTAACAACAGTGTTAGCAGATACCAGGAATACTTGAACGATGTTTCAGCCTTCATTAGAAAACCAATATGTGTATTGCTTTTGAGGATAAATAAAAACATCTAGGAATCTTATCTCTCCGCGTATAAAAAAGCTAATCTCCATATATAAGAACTATTTGTCTTTATTGAATGAAAAGGGCTTAGATTGGGCCCTTTTATATGGTACTCTCTAGCATATATGTGATCTAACTGATATGAGAACTTGGAAAAAGATCTCTTTAGATTTATTAGACTATGGATTTTGCATATATTCAACAAAGAAATCATGAATTAACTCTTTATACAGGCTAATTCATATTCGATGTACATGTATATATACTCTCATTTGCATTCATACATGAGCATACATGCATACATACTTTAGGTTTTAAATTTCATGTGTGCATATACAGGTTGAAATATAGGTCCCTGCAAAATACAACACTAGACTTTGATGAAGAAACATGGAAGACAATGAACGTGCCCATCATGATGCTTATTTTCAAAGGGAGTTGGACTTCTTGAAACTTAACATGGCTGGCATTACCGACCTACTCGAGTAGACACGTAAGAATATATTTGGTAAGTGTTCGTCTAATTGACTTGTGACATTTATCCAAGCTTAGACTACAATCCAATCAGAAGAAGGGATGGGTGGCCAAAGTCAGGAACCCCACTATAATATGACATTCATATAATCGACTATACATGCACCATCCACAATAGCTATGGATGCATTTGCTAATAAGTTTCACAAGATAAAATACTTTGAGGATATCAAGTATGATAAGATAGCAGCATTAGAGGCAAAAGTGAGGGCCATTAAGAGTGTTGAATTATATGATCCTGTCCAAATTGCTAAGATGTGCCTTGTTTTAAATGTGGTTGTGCTGAAACAATTTCGCGTACCTGAATTCATGAAGTGTACTATAACTCAATACCTATCCACTCATCTTAAATCCTATTGTAATAAGATGACAGGGGTTGTACATGATGAAAAGTTGTTAATGTATTTTTTTTAAGATAGCTTTAGTGAAGCTGCATTAAACTAGAATATGAGGCTAGACAACACGAAACTCGAAAGTTAAAGGATATCGTAGATGCTTTTATTAAAGAATATAAATACAACATGGACATTTCTACTGACAGGTCTAGCTTTTCTCTTTTGAAAAAGAAAGATAAGAAGACTATGCATGAACATGCTCAATGATATAGAGATTTAACCGTCTAAATATATCTCCTACTTTTAGATAAAGATATGGTCACCTTGTTTGCTAATATCACCAAAGCTCCCTACTATAAGCATGCAATGGATAGCTCAACTTAGTAGTTTATAAAAGTTATGATAGTGGCTGGGCGTATTGAACCAGGAATACAAAGTGAAAGAATCACTGCACCCATAGAGAAAAAAGGTTTAAAGGAAAAAAAAAAGATGTTAATGATGTCAAGGGTGGGTATAGAGGTAAAAATAAAAATTTCTAAAATTACAACACTCAAACCCCTTCATCCCAAATAGCCAATATCAACTTCAACTCATATTTTCCTACTAAAAAACTCAAAACTCAAAATAACTCAACTAATAACCAAACTCAGAATCAACTCAGAAGAAACTATAAAAGAACCCAAGAATAATTACCCCCACTACCCTTACCTTTGAGTGAAATGTACTAGAAGTTACTAAGTATTGGACAAGTAGCTTCAGTTCCTATCGCATAACTATAACCACTCAATCCTAATTAGTAAAAACCAAAGCTCACTTGTGAATATCATATGGGCATATTTGGGCATAACATTAAACTTTCAATACGTTCAAAAACAACCTTTTACAATTGATCAAAGCGGGATGAATAACATTTGATAAAGCTTCTAATATAAATACAAATTCTGTGCCTAATCATGCTATATGTAATAGAATTGTAAATGCAGTAAAGACTAGAGACCTAAGGACTTGAAGGTATCTCTAAATAGGATCTATAAAATGCTCATAAGAGCTAGATATAAGAAGAGTAGTTGTGAGAATAAGCTGATGAATAAGAGTTTTTGCAAGTATCACAAAAAAGGGGGTCATATGATTGATCAATATGAAAATTTCCACAATAAAGTGATACAGATGCTAACTTAAGGCACTTTGAGAATCGAATAGGCAACGAGCAAAGAGATACTTATAGTTGATAAACATAGAAAGAATATAAAAGTTTAACATGTATATTTTACTGTCAATGGGTTATCCAAATTCATTTTGTCCAAACCCAAAGTAGCAAGTAATGGGAGATATAGTGTCTTGCCATATAATTATAGGTATTCTTCTAAAGCTTGCAACCAACACCTGTTTTTCAAGCAGACATTAGAGGCTCGACTCGCAGTGGAAGGTGCTTTACACTTGAGGAGCTTGAGAAGCAAAGAAAAAATAAGGTTAAAGAGGTAGTTGACTTGTCTGAGGAAATAAACAAGCCTGTAATTGAATAAAAAACTAGTGAATTCCTGAAGTTGATAAAGCACAGTGAATATAATGTTGTTGAGCAACTCAAAGGAACTCATACTAGGATATCTATGCTATATTTGATCTTAAGCTTTGAACCACACTGAAAGGCTCTATAAAAGATGATAAACGAGGCATATGTGTCTCAAGATATATGTCAAAAGACCATAAAGCACCTGTTAAGCAAAATTCCTATACGAAGTTATCGACTCAATAATTTTCACAACCTACAAACAATAATTTTAATATTTATCCTATTATCCTAGATTTCCTTAACTTGGCCATAAGATCAAGTTCCTATTTTTCTTCAATATTCGCTCAATAGAACAATTCTTATAATATTCCATATTTATGAAAAATAATAGTACAATTAATTTAGTTACAACATAATTCAAGACACATGTTCTTATACATAATAAAAGGATATCTAAAGTATAGTGCAACTAAATTATATCATAATTTATAGAGACAATTTCTTTAAATACATCATCCATAATTAGATTAGATAAGTAATTATAATTTTATATACAAATTTATATTACGAAAAATATTTGTTCTTCCAAATACATCGTTTGATTAGACAAAATATACAAATTCATTAAACTACTGTTCGGCTCAGTGCTGCGAGGTACCTGAGAAGTTATTATATATTTTTACACTCAAAGATAATTAAATATTATGACTTACGTATGCATGTGTATATGTATTTGCCACATCCTTTATCAAACAATTTATCTTTATTATTCCCTTACATTCACAAATCAATATCATTAATACCAATTCTTACGGATATACCAAGATCAATAAATCATCTAGATGCTCTAATTGACCATTAACCAATACACTAATCACATTACCCAGGGAATTAGTTTCTTTGATTGCTTTTATTTTCCTGTTTGTGGGCTAAGCCCATCCCACATGACTGGGCAGACCCATTAAAATTTAAGGCCTTGTTTGGCCCATCCTAATTTTGCAAGGGAAAAACTTATTTTTCTTCCTTCGGAACGTGTTTGGCAAACATGCCCTTAGCTCTAATCATGCATTTTTCTCCTTTGTATATCTGACCCATTACTAAACAGACCCCAAAATAATTTTAAAAAATCTAAAAAATTCAGGGATCATTTAAAAATTATTTATAAATCACTCGCATATTTTTTCAACCATTTCATTTAATATTCGGGTTGTAAACTTACACTGTAGATATTGACCCAATATTAAATATACGTGCTATTCTTTAAAATTTCAGAAAAATACAAAAAAAAATCCAAAATTCCTTATTTAAAAAATAAAAATATATATATAATTATATCTATGTGCATACAACCAAATTCTAAACTTTTCACTCATATTTTATATAAAAAAATAGCATTTTTATCATACTTTGAAAAATACAAAACTTAATTAATGTATCATAACAAGTTTATGATTATCCATTAAGATTTCACCAAAATTTCAAAAACACCACAAAAATCAATTTATTTAATTAATATTTGGAATATGAACTTTACAATGTAATGCATATTCATGGTATTAAATTAAATGAATTGAGCAAAATAAAATGGTAAGAAATAATTGTAAACTTTTATATGTAGGGGTATAAAATTATATTGTAAAGTATATCTTCGTATATTAAAGATAAAAAAATTAAAATAAATACACTATTAAAACTTAGGCCTTAGAATAGTTAAGTTTTAGCTTGATAACGCAGAAACCTCCTTACTAAGGGGAATATATTTTGAGCCTATAGAGATAGAGACCTCCTTACTAAAAAGGATCTACCTCAAATCTATAAGATAAGGACCTCTTACTGAGGAGAACCTTTTTTAAACCTTAGACAGACCAACAAATAGAAACATAACTTAGATTAAAAAAAAAAATCAATCAATATAGCAACTTATCATAGATAGGGTGCACTGGGGGTAATGTGTCTTTCTTATGTATAACTAGCTCGTTACCTGGACTCTTGCAGATTAGTAGGTTTCCTAGTGACCATAATATAAGGTGGAAACTCCTGAACCCTTCAAATCATAATTTAATAATTAATCCAACATGTGTGTGTGTGTATCTAAAATCCCATTAATCCAAAAGAAAGATTTATCATTCATCATCGTGCATGCCACAACAAGGATTTTAGGATTAGTTAAAGAGATCAATTCAGTTAGAAAGGATATTTCCATGACATGGGGAATCATGACGATGTGGATAGGGACTTAAACTCTATTAAATTGAAAATTTTTAATTTCTAAGGCAGAAACAATCATGAGGCTTATTTGGAGTGGGAGAAAAAGGTTGATTAGATTTTTAATTCTGAAAAAAAAAAGATGAAGTTGGTGGTCATTAAATTTATAAATTACGCATTGATTTGATGAGATCAAATTATAATTAGTAAGATGAGGAATAAGGAGCGACTTATAGAGATGGGAGAAGATGAAAGTCTTGATGAGGAGGAGTTTTGTTCCTAATCACTATTATATGGATCTAAATCTGAAGCTATAAGGTCTGGGTTTCAAGACAGCAGATGAATATCACAAAGAGATACACATAGAAGTGATTTGAGCCAATGTTGTTGAGGATAGAGAAGCTACCATGGCTAGACTTCTTAATGGGTTAAATATGGACATTGCTAATATTTTGTAGTTACAACATTATGTGAAGTTGAAGGACATGGTATATATAGTAATAAAAATGAAAAGACAAAATAAAAGAAGAGGTAGTGTAAGACACAGATTAGTTCAATACCTTCTTCATCAGTTTGGAGGACGAATATAAAGATAGAAGGGGTTGCTCAACCGAAGTCCTTTATGTATGCTAAGGCTAAACCACCTAAGACCAAGAAGGAGACTCCTACATATGGGAAAGGTAAAACCAATTCACAAACTATATGTAATTATGATATAAATTATTTTAGGTGTTTAGGGAGTGAACACATTGTTTTTTAGTGTCCAAATAAAAGAACAATGATCATAAAGCATGGTGGGTGAGATTGAATCTGAAAGTAAAAAATATGATGATGATGAGATGTTACCTTTAAAATATTGCAATGATATAGAGATTGCATATTTAATTGTGGAGTAGGCCTTAGCTATAAGGAAAACCATTTTTCACACTAGATGACACATCTAAAACAAGGTATGTAATATGATAATTAATGGAGCCAGTTGTGCCAATGCAACTAGTATTACTCTTGTTAGAAAATTTAATTTGAATACTATGAAACATCCTAAACCTTATAGATTGTGGTGGTTAAATGAATGTGGTGAGGTGAAAGTCATTAAACATATGCTGATTTCCTTTGCTATTAGTAGATATTCTGATGATGTTATATATGATGTGGTTCCAATGCATGCAAGTTATTTATTTTTAGGGCATCTATGACAGTTTGATAGGAAAGTTATTCATGATGGATTTAGAAATAGATATATTATTGTAAAATATGGTAAAATCATCTCTTGTACCTCTATCTCTAAAACAAATGTATAATGATCAATTAAAGCTGAAAAGAGAATGTGAGGTTCGGGAGAGTGAAAATTAATGAGAGGAAAATTATGAGAGAGGACAATCAGATTTGGTTAATTCTAAATCAATAATTAAACCAGTTGAGAGTGGAGATAAGACCCAGGAATTAAAAATGTAAGTGTGAGTGATGATCATTGTGTGGAAAAATTAAGAAAACCACCAAGTTTCTATGCAAGAGATGGTGAGATCAAATATATATTTTATACTAACAAGCCAATGATTTTACTTGTGTATAAGAGGTTTATTTAATGCTAACGATCTTGATCATGTTGTTTCTAGTGTTGTTATTTCTTTATTGTAAAAGTTTGATGATGTATTTCTTGAAGACATTCCCAGTGGATTACCACTATTGAGGGGGATAAAACATCATATTGACCTTGTAGCCGGAGTTGTAACTCCTAATCGACCAACTTATAGAAGTAATTCTGAGGAGACAAAAAAGCTTCAATGACAAGTTGATGAGCTGATGATGAAGAGGTACATTCGTGAAATTATAAACCCTTGCGTTATACCAATGCTATTTGTGCCTAAAAAGGATGGAACATAAAATGTGTGTTGATTACATGTATTTTGTCAACACCATAACGATAAAGTATAGATACCATATCCCTAGACTTGATGAAATGCTACATGAGTTATATGAATCATGTATTTTCTCTAAAATTGATTTAAAAAGTGGGAACCATCAGATTGGGATGAAAGAAGGGGGTGAATGGATAATTTTATTAAGACTAAGCATGGTTTATATAAAAGGTTAGTCATGTTTTTTGGACTTACAAATATACCTAGTATGTTTATGAGGCTAATGAATCATGTGTTGTGTGTATTTATAGGTAATTTTTTTGTTGTATATTTTGATGACATCCTGATCTATATCAAGAACTTGAATGAACATCTTAATCATTTGCGTAGTGTACTTGATGTATTGCATAGTAATAAATTGTATGTTAATCTTAAAAAGTGTACCTTTTGCATAGATAGAATTATGTTTCTTGGATATATTATAACTGCACAGGGTATCGAGATGGATGAAGACAAGATTAAGGCCATCCGAGATTAGCCTACACCTAAATTTATGATTGAGGTAAAGAGTTTTCATGGTCTAACTAGCTTTTATAGATGTTTTATGAATGACTTTAGTACCATATTTGCATCATTAACTGAGATTGTGAAAAAGTCTATTGGTTTTAAATGAAGTGATAGACATGACATGGCTTTTAACCAATTAGAAGATAAATTATATACTACTCCTATTTTAGCTTTGCCAGACTTTATAAAAGCTTTCGAGATTAAATGTGATGCTTCAGGTATAAGTATTGGAACTATGTTAGTACAGGATAAGAGGCTCATTGTCTATTTCAATGAAAAGCTCAACGAGGAAGAATTGAATTACCCAATATACAACAAGAAGCTTTATACCTTGGTGAGGACGTTGGAGATATGGTAGCATTACCTTTGGCCTAAAGAGTTCTTATTCATTCTGATCATGAATCCTTGAAGTACTTAAAAGGCAAGGTAAGTTGAGTAGTCAATGTGATAAATGGATTGAATTTATTGAGATCTTTTCTTATGTGATCAAATACAAGCAAGGAAAAGAAAATATTGTGATTGATGCACTTTCACGCAGGAATATTCTTTTATCTATATTGAATGCTAGATTACTAGGATTTGAACATATAAAAGAATTATACATGGATGGTGATTTTGGCAATAGTTGTGATGCTTATAAGAATTTTACCTTTGGTAAGTTTTATAGGCTTAATTGATCCTTGTTTAAAGAAAATCATTTATGTGTTCCATTAAGTTCTATACGTGAATTGCTTGTACGTGAAGCACTTGGAGGCGGGTTGATGAGGCATTTTAGTGTAAGACTTTGGATGTGTTGCATGGGCATTTTTATTAGCCTAAAATAAAAAAGGACGTGCAGCGCATATGTAAAAAATGTATAACTTGTAGAAAAGAAAATTTTAGGATTCAACCACATGGCTTATATACCCTTTTGCACGTACCTAAAAAACCTTGGGTAGACATTTCTATGGACTTCGTATTAGGTTTACCTAGGTCCAAACAGGGCAGGGGTTTGATTTTTGTACTTGTTGATAGATTTTTTAAATTGATGCATTTCATTACTTGTCACAAAATCGATGATGCCACTAACATCGTTGATTTGTTCTATATGGTGGTAGTATGGATTTATAGGGTCCATATGAACATTGTTCCTGATACAGATGTTAAGTTTCTTAGCTATTTTTTGAAAGTGTTATGGGGAAATTTAGGTACTAAGTTTTTGTTTTCGACTGCATGGCATCCTCAAATAGATAGACAAATTAAGATAATTAATAGGACCGTAACACAACTATTACATACTATCATTCAAAAGAACTTAAAGAATTAGAAAGATTGTTTGTTATTCATAAAGTTTGCATATAATTGTAGTTTGTATTCTACTACTGATATTTCACAATTTAAGATTGTGTACAATTTAAGATTGTGTATGGCTTTAACTCTTTAACTCTCTTGGATTTGATTTCTTTGCCTATTGATGAAAGAGTTAGTTTGGATGGTAATTGTAAAACACAAATTATGAAAACACTTCATGAGAGTGTATAACAATAAATAGAAAAAACAAACTGCGTGTATGCAACCAAAGCAAATAAAAGGCACAAACAAGTTGTCTTTCATCCTAGAGATTAGGTTTGGGTGCATATATGTAAGGAGAGATTTTCAACCCATAGTAAATCCAAGTTACAATCAATAGGAGATAGGTCATTTCAGATCCTTGAAAGGATCAATGACAATGCTTATAAAGTTGATTCACTAGGTGAGTATGGTGTTAGTACTATTTTTAATATTTTTAATTTTTCTTTGTTTGATGTAGGTTATAACTCGAGGTTGAATCCTTTTGAAAAGAGAGAGGATGATGAGGATTAGCCTAACACCATGACTAAACACACTATTGACCCTTTAGAGATAGCCAAGTGGGCCAATTACAAGGGTTAGAGCAAAAAAGTTTAAGGAAGCATTATGTTGCACGTGTGCAGCGTCGCAGCGATCGTCCTCCTAGAGCGGGATTAGCATGAAAGGGTGTGGTGGAAAGAACAAGAAATTTTTATCCTTTATCAATGAAACTAAAGAAATGAGAGTCACCTAGTATTATAGTCACTAGAAAACCTATTGGTCTGTGAGAGTATAGATAAGAGGCCAGGTTGTGAATATGGAGTACGTATCACCCCTAAAACATCTTACCTAAGGTAAGCTGCATTGTTATTTGTCTGAAAAAACTAAGGTTGTTGTGTTTTCTAACCATTTGTTTCTCTAAGGTTTAAGAAAAATCCTTATCAGTAAGGAAATTCTTATTTTATCAAATTAAAACCTAGCTATTCTAAAGTCAAAACATAATAAAAAAAAAACTATCTTTTTATTTAATACCGGAAATATATCTTACGTATAAGTTCATAATTCCAGATATTAAAAAAAATAAAAATTTTGGTAAAGATTTAAAACAAATAAAATAAATAATAAAAAAACTCTTTTATTTAAAATCAGGAATACGTCTTACGAATAAGTATGTAATCCTAGATATTGAAAGAAACCAATTTTTTTGGTGAATTTGAAATATATGTCAAATTCTATGACTTAAATAAACTAGTTATTAAATCAAATAAAAATACATGCAAAGTAAAAACTATTTTTTATGATTTTTTTATATAAAAAAATATGCAGATATAATCAATTTTTGAGAGACTTGGTCATATGCAACTTAAATAAAAATTATATTTTTAAAAGAAAGATTTGTTTATAGAAGGGAAGCAATTTGTTTAATACTGAAAAAGCACCTCACATAGAGGTCACAACGCCAAATATTAAATAAGTGAGGGTAAAAAAAAGTAGGGAAATAAAAATCGATTGCAAAAAAATTTTCCAAGCATTTGAAAATTTTGTTAAAGCCACGTTTGACAAAACATAAAAATCTCAACAAAATACCAATTTAAAACAAATTATTTGCTAATCAAACTCAACTCATACTAAACATAATCCTTGAATTAAAAATCTAAACTCAAATCAACATAAATTCAAACATAATCCTCAAATCAAACATTTAATGTTCAAATATCAATACAATATTACAAAATAAAACTCACAATCCAACACAAATTATCAAGTCATTTCAAAAGCAAAACACACATCGAACCAAATTAATAGTGTCCAAAATGTTCAGATATTATACAAAATAATGAGCATTTGGTTCCAAAATTTCACAATTCTATAGTAATTTGTCCAAAAATGATTTGGGTTAATAGATTAACCTTCTAAGGCATTTGAAGGGTCCAGGGACTAAAGGAATGAGGTCTGAAGTCTTTTAGAGGTACATGAATAGTACTGGAAAGCTCCTGAAAGTGGTGGAATAGTGGTGATACGCCATCGCCATTGTCAGCACATGAGTTCACGCATTTTCGCGGGTGAAACCTAGAAATAGGTGGATCTAGAACTTTTTCTTCTTCTCTTTCTTCCTACATTGGCAGTGATACACTATTAACTGTAAAAGACAAGAAATTCGCACAAATAATTAATTTTATTTTCATTTCTTTTTTAGATCTGATTCCTTCTCCCTCTTAGTTTATATTTTTTTTCTTCTTCAGGTGGTTGTTGTTGCTATCACAAGTGAATGACGTTAGGTATTACTAAGGAATGGCTGGCAATAATGGCTAAAAGAGAGGTAAAGACAACTTTTCAAGATGTTAGTGGCCACGGTCTATAAGGACGAGAAAGTGAAGTGTGGGGGAGGATGAGAGAGTGAAGTGTGGGTTGTTGCTGGTTTGTTGGTTTTGATCGAAGAAGAGAGAAGCTTGATTTTCATTTTTTTTTTTTGTAAGGTCGTTTCGGCCAAAAGGTTGGTAAAGAATAAGGAGATCATGGGGGAGGATGGCAGCCCATGGTATCTCTATGGTTAATAATGAGAAGGAAAGGAAATGAACGAGGAAAAGCTCATTTGGAGTTGTCTAGAGATTGAGGCTTTTGGTGCTTAGTCGTAGTGGTGATGAACGTTCTGTGGGTCAATGATGGTGGTTTTTCTGGGTTAATCAAAAGGAAGACGAAGGTGTCAGATCAGTTTTAACATTGTTGTAGTGGGTTCACAGTGAGAGAAAAAAGGGAAAGCTTGAAGTAGGTTTGTGAAGAATGACTGTTGTTAGTGTGGAGTGAGGTTGGCTGGTGGTCTCGAGTTAAAGGGTTGGTGTTGGAGGTGGTCTATTGGGTATTCAAGTAGAAAGGGAAGACTGGTAGTGAAGGTTGTTAGGGTTGGATCTGCAACTGGCGTTGAGTTTGTTTTGATGAAGGAGAAAATAGGGATAGGAGACTGAAATGGTGTTTGTTGTCACTAGTTCAGTGGTGAAGGCAAAGGCAACTGTGGTTAATGGTGGTTGGTCACGGTGGTGGCGAAAACAATCTAGAATAAAGGGAAGGTTGATGCGGTTTTTTGTTGCTTTTAGAGAAAGAGAGAGCATGTGAGGGAGAGGGCTTTATGGGTGAGTTGAGATGGGAAAAAGAAACCGGTCTTTTTTTGTTATATGTGTGCTGGATAGTGTGGGAGAGAATACTGGTGTGTGAGTGAGTTTTTTTGTTCCCTAACTAATTCTTTCCTCAAATATCTCCTTTTTTGTGTGTAGTACAACCACTTATTTATAGGCAAAACTAAATTATCTTTTTCCTCACAATTGCATGGTGCCCAAGGAACACAAAATCACTTTGGCCTCTTATTTTTTCTTCTTTGCACTTTTGGTCTCATTATCTAAATATTTTTTGTATTTTTCATTTTTCTTATTTTTTTTAAATGCAACGTCAGCATTGACTTTTTAAAAAATATCAATATTTTTTAATGAGCGCGCTAAAAAACTAAACACACTAAAAAAGAAATTTTAAATTCGTTTTTTAAAAGATGCTGAAAATACCGAAAGCGATGCAAATAAGTCAAAATTTTATGTATTTATTTATTATTTGTCGCTATTTTTGGATTTTTTTGAAAAAATAAAATAAAAAATAAGGGTAAAAAATTGGGTTTTGACACATTAAATGGTCTTGTTCAACATATTTAGGTCAAGATGGACTTAGAGGAGCAAGTGGTGCCAATGGAGCTTAAAGGACAGCTTTTGCATTTAATCCAAATGCAAAAAAGGGTCTAATCCATATGCAACATAGACATGATGTGTTCGGCCCTATAACAGCCTTGTTTGAGCGATATTTCCTAATATTACAAGGATTAAGTTAGCAATTATTTTCCTTTTTATGCAAGGCAAATTCGGCCAAATTAGATCCTTAATGAGAGTGGATTTTTTGCATTCAAAAGAAGTTTTTTAGTTGACTAAGGAAACTAAGGGGTAACATATTTGTTTCTTAAGCAAGGAATGATAGTTAATGATTCTTTTAATTTATGAAGGAAACTAATAAAGTCAACAACTAAGGATGAAATAATCATTATTTTTGTCCAAGTAAAGCAAGGAAACCAAACTCTACAAGGAAAAGCTAGAGGCGGCA
>Ga0325400_1002068_pt1 | contig 17249 bp, 10 predicted proteins | sample PopdelMetagenome_2_FD_205662 | JGI IMG/M metagenome (GOLD analysis project Ga0325400, IMG submission 205662) | Populus deltoides microbial communities from Bellville, Georgia, United States - Xylem-PdKOR-R1 | ecosystem: Host-associated > Plants > Phyllosphere > Stem > Wood/Secondary xylem... | reverse complement strand
CCGGCCATCATGGTCTGAATCAAGGTGGGCGAAGCGGTCACATATTTGCGCGTTGAATGCTTCCTCGTCCTCCAGAAAGTTGACAATGGTGGCACCATCCAAAATCTCCACACTCATTTTTGGTCTCTCGCAATTTACTCACAAACTAGAGCTAGAGAAGGTTTAAAACCGTAAATAAAAGGGAAGCTTTAGAGAGAACTAATATGATATTGATGAATCAGGAGTTGGTTCTGTGCTCTGTGAAATAAAGAGAAGCTTTAGAGATAACTGACTTGATGTTGATGAATAAGAAGCTGGTCTTGTGCTCATTTATACGTAAATGAGGGGCACACAGACAGTTGACGAGCAGTCAGAAATATAGTTAGCACCCGGCCGGTTTCCATTTGGTTTTTGCTTTTCTGAGATGATTCTAATTACCCTTTGCTGCATCGTTATTTGACGCTTTGCATAATCTGCTGCTTCGAGGATCGGTCGGTCAGCCACTAAAAAATTAGTATTAGAACTATCTTAAACAGGCGAGCCATCAGTCATAATCTAATGGCAATGGCAACTTGGGAACGGGCTTTTCCCCTAATAATATTCGGTGGGCTAGCCGTGTTTATAAAGTCGGAAAATCAAATGAATGTTGACTGACTCGAAGGTCCAAAGATGGTGTTGCTAATTTCAAACGCCCAGTCAAAAGCAGCGACAACGGTCAATTTCCCTTCTCCTTCCGAGACAGGCCATGTTCTTTTTTTTTTTTTCTTTAAAGAACATGGATTTTACTAAAATTATCCTACGTATTTATTTATATAAAACCATTTTTCTTACTTTCTACAATTTAATTTATTATTCTCATGCTCATCTCTGTTTTTTCAATGGAATAACTTTTACAAAAAATTAAAAAAAATAAAAATCAATCAATTTAAAAAACATAGATTAAACCACATATGGTAGTAGTAATTTGAAACCCACTATCAAAAAGAGCAACTATGGTCAATTTCCCTTTCCCTTTTCAATCAAATCAATTCTTAGGTCATAATACAAGCCAAAATTGCAAATTAAATTACAATTACAAAATATAAAAGTTAGATAAATTATTACAGCAATTTATAATACTTAAATTTAGCAATAAAAGTTTAAAATGTAAAACAATGAGTAATCTCATGGTCAATCTCAAATTCAGAAGCGAAAGTTGTTTTTAGTCCATTTACTTTTTTTTTTTAGTTTGCGGTCCGTTTAGTTTTAACAATTTTAATTTTGATTTAACAAGTTAAAAAGGTGTTCACTTGAAATATCACATTTCATAGATAAATATAATTAGTATATAAAATTTTAATTTATTTGAAACAACTATAATTTCATAAAGTACTTATAGAAGCCACAATATATCACGAGATATGAAAGTCAACTAAACTAGAACAGTAACAAGCAATGCATGCCCACCCTTCAAGATATTATTAAAAACTTCTGATAAATTTTTAGTCATATTGACATAGTCATACCTTCCATCATATGAAAGTGTGTTTTTGGTTTAACTTTTGTTTATACCCTTCTAAATCATTTGATCATACCAATTATTGAATTTTTGCTTTGATGGTTCATGAAACATTAAACTTAAAGGGTGTTTGGCATTGAGGTTGAATTTTCTTTTCATTAAAATTTGAAAAAGGTTTTTGCTTTAAATTAATTTTTTTTAGTGTTTTTGGATCGTCTTAATATGTTGATATCAAAAATAAATTTAAAAAATAAAAATATATTATTTTGATACATTTCCGAGTAAAAAATACTTTGAAAAGTAACATCTATCACACTTCTAAACACCCTTTAAAGATTTTTTTTTTTAAAGTCAAATCTTTGTTTCAAGTGTTGAAGTTACTCACGAAATGATAATAATAAAATCTAACTGACTCAGACAATATCTTTGTCATGACATTCTTAATTGCAATCTATCTATATGATAATATATATAATCCAATACAAGCAATTATCACATATCAGCAAATACAATCTAAGTAGCATGTCTAGTTTCATATAATTCCTGTCAGGAATTGCAAAGAGCTGCCTCCCCGCTTTTTATACCGTTGCCTGAGAGTAGCCTATCATCCTCCCATATTAAAGGATTCAGATGGAGGAAATAAGAGCAATGAGCTTTAGAGCGTGTTTAGCAGTATGGTTGTGGATGCTTTTCAAATAACTTTTCGTGTCAAAATGCATGCCAATGATGTTTTTTCATTTTTTAAAAATCATTTTTGACATCAGCACGTCAAAACGATCCAAAACATACAAACCATATTCAATTTTAGTAAAAAAAAAAAAATTCAAAATTTTTGGGAACGCAGCCGCCGCCGCGTTCCCAAACATAGTCTTAGTTTAAACTCTAGAGCCTTGCTAATAAATTGATTAGCAAGTTGTGCATCAATCCAAATGAGGGATTCAGCCCTATGATCTGATAAATAGAAATATAATGAAAAATAGAAAATTAAAGAATCAGGCTTATGCATGAGCTAACAAATCTGAACACCCTGCTAATCAAAAAGCCAAATCTTTACTCTTTTCGTACCAGCTGTGAACTGTCTAGCAATTCCTCTAAATGAACCTTCATCCAATCTCTTCTCAAAACAGAAATCGTTCTGCAAAAAAGACACTTCTAAGCACCTAAAAAAGCTGACATTCACCAGCTAGCAGGAAAAAAACAACAAAATCAGTATGAAATATGTTGAGTGACGGGTTTTCTATTTCCATTTCATTGGTTGGGATAACGCATGACAGTGACCTTTAACATTACCAGAAACCACGTAAAGATCAAGGACTGCAACTATCAATTACACCACAACCCTTCTGCCTAATGCAAATTACACCCAAAGCAAATGATAAAGCAAACTTACAGAATAACTCTCTGTTCATGAAGTCTGCCCATCTCGATGAAAGTTAAAGGAAATAGAACACAATCCTCATTTTTCGCTGTGAGACATGCATCGAACTGTATGTTTCTTCAGTAAAGATTACATGCATTCTTGCCCAAAAAGACATAGCTAATGACATGATGAGGTTCCCACTGGGATGAAGTCTTACAAGGGAGCATTTGGAGATCGTCCTGCTCCCAGCAGTTCATATAAATCGGTCAATATAGATTTCAATGAAGCACATACAAAGCTAACAGACCCACTTAATACATAGATCGATTACAGTGCAGCAAGAATCCACAATGGGTTACGAGGCATTGAGACTGATGAAGTTGTAAAAACTTCATATTGAATTAGGCTTCCTCCTGTCCTGAGCTAAAATGTAATATACAATATCTTTGAATAATAATAATAAAAATTATAGAACAAAAGACTCTTAATAGTTAAATTAATAAATATAGGAGTAGAAAATAGCGTGTATAAAAAAAGAAATAAAATATACTAATGTGATGCAATAAGTTTGACTTATGACGTGTGAAGTAACGAAGCTTAGATTTTATCAGAGTTATTTGACTTGAATTGCTTAAAAAAAAAAGGGGATGTATGCTCTACGTAGAAAAATCTGTGTATGTAACTTCTTGAAATTATGAAAAATATATTGAGGTATATGTCCCATAATTATTTGACAAAACTGGGTGAAAGTGTTAGGCTAGATTGTTTCACCAAGAAAAAAAAAAAATATCGAGATGAAAATATATTAAATTAATTTGAAATAATTTTAGTTAATTTATCAATTAAAATTATGAATATGATACATGTCAACCCGGTTATTCTCCAAACTCACAGCTCAGGCTATAAGATTAAGATAATTCTATATAAAATAAATCAAAACTAATTATGAAGGACAATTATCAATCAATTCATTGTTGAAGAATGGAATTGAAAAAAAATTCAATATAAAAACACACAATCAAATAACTCAAGTCAATCCTAATTAACCCGCAAAACTCGTTATCCCATGAGACCGAGATAACCTAATAGAAGTAAACAAAAAAAAATCATGAAATTTAATTTTCAATTAATATAATATTGAAGAATAAGATTGAAATAAAAAAAACCCGAGTTAACCAGATTAACCTGTTAAACTTGCAAGAACGGTTATGAGGTCTAGATAACCACACAGAAAGAAAATCGTAATAAATTATAAAACTTAATTTCTATAAACTAAATATTAAAGTATATAAAAAAAATACATAATTAAAAAAAAAGAAAAAATATTTTTCATTTAAAAAATATATTTATTTATTTAATTTTAAGATTAGTATATTAAAATAATTAAAAAAATATCATTTTAATATTTTTTTAATACACATATATTTTAAAATAACAGGATAAAACAAAATGCAAAAAGTAGGGGTGAGCAAAAAATTTAAAAAACCGATTAAATCGAGAAAATCAGAAAAAAATAACCAAAAAACCATAGTTTTAAGAACCAGCCCTGTCCAAGGCCCGGGTTTCGAGTTTTGACCGGGTCAATTTTTTTTAAAATCAAAATGACGTCATTTTAGTAAAAAAATAAAAGTCAACTGTTGCAACTGGGTTTTTGACCGGGTTTTCCCGGGTCAATCCGCTGGGTCACACCAAGTTTTTCCTTCCTCTGTTTTTTCTTCAACTCGGCCCGGTTCTAGCCCCGGATCGACCTGCCGGGTTGGGTTTTAAAACTATGAAAAAAACCGAACTGTGAAAAAAACTAATTAAACCGATTATAATTTAAAAAATTGACTGGTTCAGTTTTAGTTTTATAAATCTGAAAATAAAAAAACTAATTTGAAAAAAATCAAACTAAATAAAAAAAAACTAAGTCAAATTAAAACAAACTGAAAAAACCAAATCAAAGTAATTTGAACCTGTTTTTATTTTAAAATAACCAAATTGAACTAAAATTTATCGGTTTAACTGATTCTAGTGTAAGTGTAGTTTCAATTTTGAAAACAATATTATTAATTTTTTTTTATATAAACCAAAATAAACTGAAAATAATTACCCGAGAAAAGAAAGCCCCAAAGAGAAGAAGATGATGGGTTTTTTTTTGTGGGGCCTTGGGAGTTCCCTACCTATAAAACCGAAGAAACATTTCCCTCCAGTTCACTCTTTCCCACCTCACCTCACCTCGCCCGCTCAATCAAATCAAACGCCCGATAGAACCCCATCCATTATCTATCCATCCAATTGATGCCCCCAAATCGCCCATCATCCGGATGGATAATCGACCCGGACCTGGACGAAATAGACCTTGACCCCTCCGATTTCACTTCCTCTCTCCCACTTAAAAAAGTCCCCAACGGCGATGTTTTCCAAGCCTCCCGTGCCGGTGACGTCGAACGCCTCAAATACTTGCTAGAATCAGGCGTCAATGTCAACGCGCGGGACCAGTGGGATTCCGTTGCTTTGTACTACGCTTGCCTCGCCGGGCACCTTGATGCCGCCCGCATGTTGCTGGAGAGTGGGGCTATTTGCTCCGAGCACACTTTCGACGGTGACAGGTGTCACTATGCCGCTTTGAATTTGAAGGTCAGGAAGTTATTGAAGGCTTTTGAGGCCAGGCCGCCGCCTTTGGCACCGTTGCAGGCCGCCTTGAGAGATACTTTTTTGAGCTGCGAGGCTAATAGGGTTTATTTGGAACAGAGCGAGGCTATTTATCATGTTTCAGGTTGGTGCCTTAATTTCGTTTTTTTCCCTTTTCATTTTGAAAATGACTGTATTTGCTCATTGTTTGGTGAACTTGTCAAGTAATATTCTGTATTCAAATAGTTAGAGCCGTGTTTGGTTTGCATCAGGATTGGAAATGGAAATGGAGAGGGACCTCTTGTTCTATTCCTTTCCTTGTGCAATGTTGTTTCGTTTGCTAATAGAGTGGATGAAGATTCCGCAAGAAATGAAATATTGTTCTTCACGTGGGAAATTTATATCACATGTTTTATTTGGAAGTAGAATTGGAATTCAAGTCCCATTTTAGAGTGATCCAAACATGGCCTAAGCTTATATCTTTCCATTTGATTTTGGATAAAACAATCGTTTGAGCATCGTTATGGTGTCACTGGGACTAGCCTTTTTTTTTTTTTTTTGCTTAATCAGACTTCGTTCCACTGCATGCGTCTTTAGTGGTGTTTCTCTGGCAGATGTTCGGTCAGAATGGAAAGCTTTATCCCGCTAGTTAATAGAACTGCATTATTTCTCGGGTGCATGCCTTGACCTCGTGTTTGTGGTTCATCAATAGCATTTTTAGTTAATTCTATCATTTTCTTTCATTCTATTATGTTCTCAACCAGTCTTTGCATAAGCTGTGGCAACACTTAAGTTGTTTGGAGCTATCTATCTCACTTGAGATTTAATTAGATTTATCCTGTTTAGGGAGGGTTATGGCGGATTTGGACAAAGTACAGCCTTAACTTCCATGGAATCATAAGCATGAGTAAATGGGTTAGAGAATTGAAAGTCAAAAAACGTTTGGATATTTTGGTGAGACTGAGAAATCAATTCCACAAATGATATGATGCTACAAAATCTGAATCAATTGAAGAGACTCGTGCTGAGAAATGGAGAGGACATGGTGAGCTTATTTGTGAGAAATGGGGCTGGGTATTTTGATATTTCAGTTTGTGATGAATTTGTGTAGCGTGTAAAGGTTTATTTAAACATGGATGATGTGTTTTCTGTGTCCTGGACTAGCCTTTTTCGTCAACAATCATGAAACCTGCCTTCCTTGAGGTTAACTTTTTGGGAGTAGAAGATCTGATGAGCATGAGCTTCCTAAGACCCACATGAATTGTTCAGAATTGTCTTTCACCTTTTTGTGAAGGTTTTGTTTCTTATGCATATATGTTACAAACAATGGATATTTCAAAGTAACTCTATTCTACTTCCATAATCTTGAATTTGTGCATATTGCAGCTTTATGAGTTTTTGATTGTTGGTCAGATTATCGTGGTTGTGCATTTTTTCTCCTGAGAACAATATGGATTTGACACTCGACATGTGATATTGTTGAGTAGGTCTTTCATCCAGTGGGGTATCCAATGCCAATCACTTCCCTCCAGATGTCGTATTTTTTGTGCAAGGTAGGCCTATTGAAGCTCACAGAGTCATATTAAGTGCTCGGTCACCTTTTTTTAAGAGAAAGTTCAAAACTGATTGGAGAGGCCGCAGTGAAGTGAGATTAGCAAGGGAAAAGTTGTCATATCCTGCTCTTTACAGTCTCGTTCACTTCTTTTATTCTGACAGGCTGGAGATTGCTGTAGATGACATGCAAGATCTGGTAAGAATCTGCAAGGTATGCAAATGTGAATCTTTACAAAGGGTTCTTGAGAAGGAATTGATTCACCAAAAATATGCAGAGTACAAAGCACTGAGAGATCTAGACAACTCTCAGAAACGTTATATCTTACAGGGCCTATCACTTCCTGAGGAAGACAGGCTTCCTGCTGCCCTGCACAGGGTCCTTCAGAGCTCTTTGGCAAGGTCCACTATGCAACAAAACCTAGAGAATGATGTTGATAGGCTAGTATCGTCTTTTGATGTAGTGCACATGAATGATTGTGTAGATGATCTTGCTGATATTTGTGTAAGAGTTGATAATAAGATTTTTCGTTGCCATCAAGTGGTTTTGGCATCAAGGTCAGAATACTTTAGAGCAAGACTGTCCCATATGAAGGACTTTCATGAAGGGAAAGTGGGGTTACCTAGTGATGCTGTTCCTTGTTTTGAAGAACATGATTTAAGCATGGAGGCATTTGAGAAAATGGTGGAGTATATGTAAGTGCTTTCTTTTCTTGTAGAAGGCTAATCCTAATTAAAATTGTCTAGAGGGTAGTATTCATTTCCAGGCTTGGTCCATTGGCCAGTGCCAATTATTCCTTGTAGTAGTGGTCCCTGGGCTCTGTAGATTTAGAAATAGTCTTAGGTGTAGTCTGAAATGTGTTGCTTAAAATCTCAGCATTCTCCTTGCAATGTGTGTTGCATAATCAGCCGTTTTAATTCTTGGAATCATTATATGCATCAACGAAATTCACTTTGTTATTGGCAATGCTAAGCACAACTGTCATGGGACTTATTTTTACTTCTTTGGTTCAGGTATACTGATGGTTTAAAGGATATAAATCCAGGGCAGGTACGTTATGTGTCAAAATGGCATGTGCCTGACTTGATATTATCAAATACTGACTCTATTGTTTGAGCAGGCAGAGGAAATGTTTGATGCTGCTTCAAGATATCTATTATTTCCCCTTAAGCGCGCAGTTGCTGATGTACTGTTGCCACAACTAGAAATGGTCTCACCAGCAGAACTGTGCCATTGGCTGATACTGTCAGACATGTAAGATGCATATTTATTGACCTTCTTATTTCTTAAAATTTAATTGATTTCCTGGTTTGAATGTATTTGGGATGGGCTTGAAGTTCAATTTATTCAGGTGTTGAGAAAGAGTATATATTTGTGTTGTTTCAATCACGTGTCAGGGTGTGTTGAGTTGAGACACATTGAAAACAGGTTTAGGAATCTAAATATCAGCCACCTTTCTCAATGAACAGATTGTGTCATGCTATCATTCAGGAATTTAGTGGTTAAGCTCCTAATTTGAAGTCCTGCTTTTCTGATTTTTCTGAGGGAACCAGAATTCAGTTTAACTGATGGCCATAAAATTGACCTTTAGTTGAACCTAAATGTATCTTACTAGTTAGAGCCAATTGGTGTCCACTGAGTTGTTAATTGGTGAATTTACATGCGTAGGTATGGTGTCATCAAGATCAGGGAGTACTGTCTGGATACCATAGCCTGTAACTTTGAGACATTTGCTGATACTCGTGATTTCCGAGCAATGCTTTTAACGGTGCCTCCACCATCTGGAGATTCCTCGCTCCGCACAACTGCCCCAAGCGCTCCTGGAGCTGCCCTGAATACAGACCAGGGAAATCTCCTTGATGACTTGCGAGAGAAATGGCTTGAAGCTGAAGCGGCTGATCTTGACAAGAGAGATGAGAGTGCATTACTTTTTGACAAGCGCCTGGAGATGCTTATGCTTGTGGCAAAGAAAGAATCTGAAACTGTAGTGGATGATATTCAGGATTCCCCTGCATGAACTTTCCTCTTATGTGAATTTTGTTTTACATAATTTCCTTTGCACACCCTCGCACAAAGTTGGCAAAAGAGAAGGTAACGATATAAATCTTGTCATTGTATAATTCTTTTTATGGGTTCTGTCCTTATACTATTGTTTTATTAAGATTTGTGCCCTTCCATTAAATTGACAAATGAAAATTATTTTTTAATGAAACTTGAGGGGAAAAAAAAAACTGACCACCCACTTTTTCCCCTCTCCCTCTGTTCCTACCAAACAAATATAAAGGTAGAATCTATATATATAAAATTACACGACGAAATACATTAAAAAAAAAAAACAAAAAATACATGGGCAAATCGTATCATTAGCCCCAGTTATTTCAGCATGATGAATGCAACAATGTGTTGAAAGAATATGCCTAGGAACATCAGTATCTAATTAAAGAATGCAATTTACCAAGGCTTCCCGTCTGTTATGCACATAGAAACAGTTTATCTGCTAACGGCTGCTGTATTTTCCTTCGATTCTTATCTTTGGAAATGAATCAGTAATGAAAAAAGTGCTGCAGCATTTTCAGGTCATTTCATGTAAGGATCTTTTTCCTCCACATGTGTGGCATCTGAAACTGCATCGTCCACCGTCAAATTGGAAATCTCACCAACCAGAACTTCCTCTTTCTCGCCATTTACAGACGGGGGAGGGGATGCATCAGGAACATCACTGTCTTCAGCAGCAGAAGACTCTGAGTCACCCTGTTGCTGCAGGCTCCAGTACATTATGCTTGCAGTCAATGTAAGGATCATCTTCTGGTTTACCTGTCATAATCATAAACACGAAAGCAAAGTTGATCGTTACAATCTGCCAAACTAATATACTGTACTCTGGTTAAATCCAGTTCTGATGAAATCAGTTGGGGTCAACTCGGTACCATCCGTTGACAGACTTCTTTGCATTTCTTTCAAAGAGTTCATTAAAGACCTCAAGTAAGGTCGTCAAAAGAGAGAGCTAAAGAATCTGGCAAATAACATTGTGGTGCATGAAGAAGACTCGGGGGCCGAACCAGCCTTGATGATTCATGGTGGCCTTTTTTATTAAACTTTTTAACTAGACAAATGGGAAGAAGACACGGCACTTCATTTAATATTCAAAATATGTTCGTTCTCTGTTCAGAACAGTGAGCCCACCTCTATAATATCCTCGGGTAACAAGAAGATGGAGCACCCAAGCTTTCGGGCAACACTGATTATATAGGTAGCATTCAACTTCTTATCCTCGTCTGCAGCGCCAGAAAAAAATAAAGTGAGACATGGTCTTCGTGTCGATTGTGTCAAACTAAACTAGGCACACAGGTTCCAGCGTAGTGCTGCTTAGGAAGCCAAAATGGTTTGAGCTCGGCATGTTCCCCATTTGTTCGGCGATTGCCATACAACTCCAACATCCGCAAGCAAATAAGAAATATGTTGAGATTAGAGAGATAAAGGATTATGATGTACCAGTTTCTCCTTTCGTAACCACACTCCAGTTGACCACTCTAGGCTCCACTGCGCTAAGAAGCTCAAGGAAGAAAATTCCATTTGAAAGGTTCTTATCCTAGAAGCAAGACATCAAAACAGAGAAAGGTAAATCCGAAGGTAGAACTTGGAATAAAATTGTCTAACAAGGTCAAATTCATTCATTACCTTGAAGCTCTCCATTTGAGACGTTCTACCTGCTTTCTTCACTTTGTTGTTTGCCCATTTTAGAATGTCAGCATCTGTAATCTCTTTACCCTGGGAGTGGGAGGAGTGAGATCTTAAGTTTTTCAGGAGTTGAAGCATCGTAAACCTCATCAGTTGCCATAAATAGGCTGTGGGGAAAAGAGAGGGAAGAGTCAGTTCTTCGCAATATAAACTGAAAAGCAGTCACAAACAACTAAATTGGGACAGAAACGTTGTCAAATTAAAAGGGAAGGGAAAAGAAAATTGTTAAAGAGGTTGTTGCCGAAGCTACTTTAGAGCAAACAAGTTGATTACACATAAGCTGATTAGAGAAGAACGTCAACCACCACCACCGATGCCTAATCAGCTATAACCAATCAAAGAAGGAAGAAGTCAGTGGGTTGAGTTGAATAAGATAACCTAATATGAGCTTCTTATTTCCTTGGACAATGTCATTTCCAGCTACATTCACAAGGGAGAAGCACAAGTCCTTCCCTATCTGTATTACTTGGTTGCAATTCTCAACTTTTCTAAATGGCATCTTTATAGGAGGCTTGGATGCCAGCTTCCAATTAACTGATCCAGGAGAAACTTTGTCAAGAACTTCTAGAAGAACCCATCTGCAGTGCAAATCATAAACATCAATGAAGGTTCAATGAAGCTTCGTTTTGAGGAGGAAACGAAAATCTCACCCGTTCCTGATATCCTCAAAAACATTATTGACATATGTAGCAGTTCCAAGACTGTTGATCCACAGTCGGAAGCACCTCTCTTCTCGAGAAGTTTGGGCATCATCTGTCATCATCTCAGCGAAGGACATCTTACTGGTATCAGCAGACAGCCCATTTCTGCAAGAGAAATTCAGGTACTGGTGACACAAATTTCAAGAATAATGCGTACAGAAAAATTCAGCATTTGCACAAAAAAGACTTTCTAATTCAGTACAATCAAGTTGCATGGAGGGCACTAAATAGGAAGCTTTTAGCAATATGGAAAAATCAATGTGAATGAACAAAAAGCTGGCTGGCAGATTGAAAATTCCATTAGCCACAATATATTGATGGTAATTGGTGAGAAGCAGACGATGGTCAGACTGTAGTGAAAGAAATTGATAAAATAGTTGACTAGATAAATCTTATTTCGCAGCCTAGACAAGACCATGGTTCTCCACAAGAGGTTGATAGAAGAAGCAGGGAGATCAATAACCTAATTTAAATATTTTAATGACAAACTAAACTTCCAGAAGCAAATACGGCAACGGGAAAAAGAGCATCAAAAGGTAGAGGAAATGCAAGCAAAAATGTCACTTAAAAATGTTAATCTTTTCTCAGTACCTGTGATGGAATATTTGAGCCACAAATGCAAGATTAAGATTTGGCGATCCCTCAACAATGTCTTTAGAAGTGAGATATCCTTTACAATCCAGCTTCTCTGCCTGCACAAGAACCATGTTTGCCCTCTCTGTCGGATCCTTGGTATCCAAGGAAGCAGGGCTACTGTGTTCTGGGGCAAGAGCATTGAGAAGGTAAGCATAGGCCTCTCCATCCTGCAAATTCAAGGGTTAAAATTATGAAGAGAATAAGAGATAAAACAAGAATACCAGGAAGTTTTAGTTTACAAAATCCCAAATGAAGTTTATTTAATGGAAGAAAATCTACAGCAAAAACTGATTTTGTTAATGCAAATATCTGCTTCAAATGCCCAATTGATTAAAAAGTGCATGGGAAATCCACTCAGCCAAAGTTTTTATCCCAAATTAAAATGCCACCAATTGCATAAGATATGAACATGAAGTATCTTGGCATGGATAAATAATAAATTGCTGAATTTGCTTACCTTCACATCAGAAGAGAAGTTTGTAACCTGTTTACTGTAGCCAGCTTTCTTCAGATGAAAATTCATCCATTTCAGTAGAACCTTTTCAGGTCCCAAACCCAAGAGCTCCTCCACATCCTGCAAATTTCTGTAAGTAATAAGCAAAACATATGGGATAGCACAAACAGATTTACCCAACATCCCTCATACAATCGAAGCATGGAAAGAAGGTAAATGAAAACGACAACTTCTGACCTTGCTGTCATCCACCAATTCCACAAGTTGAGGAGTTTTCTTAAGATTAAGATCGGCTAATAGCTGAATCTGAAAGTTGCCACCATATTGGAAGATGACATGTTAAAAGCATAGACACCTAATCTTCGAGTCTTTTAATTTAAACAAGACTATCACCATCATCATTGTTTCTATATATATCCTGCTTCACAAAATGAATTTTACACATGTAGTGGAAGAAATTTTAAGTTGAATACCTTAATAATTTGAGAAATCAATCCAAGTACCAGATGGGGCTGCAAAAGAGAAACTGGAAATATTGAGCATAACTGAAACCACAAAGAAAAATATAACAAGATTGCAAGGGAGAGCTAAGCAGCCCAACTTACTCTTGCTTCAACAATGTCCTGTGTGCCGATATTAACAACTGTACAGCCAATAGCCTTTGCAGAATTAAGGCAAAGGGTGTGGTTCTCATTCCTTTCCCATGGATTAAGGGTCTCTTTTGTGTTAATAGCTCGCTCATCTATGGTCCCAGGAACAGCCACATTTATAAGCTTACTGCATTAAGCATTAAAAAGCATCAACATATATTCAAAACATCCTCCAACAATAAAATTGCTGTCAAGCGGATGCGACTCATCTACCAAAGAAGAACTCCATCTTTTACAAGATCAAACAAGTCATTTGTTGCTGCATCTAATGGAAGATATTTCTTCAAGAAGCGATCTTCCGCCAAGTAGCTGTTAATGTGGGACACATAGGAAGCCTTCTCTGACTCGTTGATGTTATGGTGAACTGTAGTTGTGGCTGCCTTGAGAAAGGAAACAGAGCTTTTCAGTTTCTTCCCACCTGATTTTTTAGTTGCTCGGCTTTGCAAATTTATGTATGCCTGCCATTTAAAGTTTAGCAAGGTCAACGCTTAAAATTTAAACACCAAGATAACAAGAAAAGCATTTTAACCAGTGCTCAAACAAGAAAATAATCAAAGAATTAAAAGCTAAGCTAAACAAGCTTTAATTAACCTTAAGGAAGGATTCGAAGTCGAGTTCTTCTTCCATGTTGAAACCAGCCTCCCCCAACATAGCCTTAATACCATCCTCGTTAAACATCTCAGTGAAGGCCCTCAATTTAGCAAAAATAGGTGGCAAATCCCCCACCGTGACACTACCGGACTGAGTCCTCGTCGACACAAACTAAAACCAATCCACAAAACAAAAGACAAAAAAAAAAGACATTAGAATATTAACAATAACGAGAATGTAATGAAAAGAAGAGAGAGTGAGTTAGTTACCTTAGATTTGAGGGAGCGTAACTCGACTTGAGTGAACTGGCTTTGAAGCCATGGATCAGAAACAAGGACACCCACAAAACCTGACATCTTTGCCTCTTGTGCTGCACAAATTCATTAATCAGCTAATCAAGCTAAAACTGATTCCCCTCCCCCCCCTGAATGCATGCATTCATTGATTAATTATGTAACAACAAAACTGATTCATTTAAACAATAAAAACATTAAAATTTGTCAAGGGATTCATAAGAAAGAGGAAGAAAAAGAAGAGAAACAATAATGATGATATGCATGAATAGGATATCTGATCAAACGTCATTGAATCGCGAATGTATGTAAAATCTAATGCAGCATATGAGGGTCAAATCTGGTAAAGAAATGGTATTTTATATAATCCAAAAGAAGAAGAAATTAAAACAAAAGCAAGAGACAATGACCTGAAAAACTCAGAGATTGATCATAACGTCCTTCTTTTGGGGCAATTTGTACTTGAAAGATAATGGAGAAAGAGAGAGTCAAGTGATGTTTTGGAAAAGAAAAAGGATATATGATTTGACGATGGAATGAGAAGGAGAGAAAAGCGTGTTGCCTGTAAAGACCCGCGAAGACGCAGGGCCTAATAGTAGTATGAAATTATTTTTTATAGAGCGAGAGAGAGAGGACCCAAAAATGCTGGGCTACAAGAAACACATAGAACCAGCCAGCTTTTCTAGTTTAGTTTACACTTCTAAAACTTCCCTCTCCTTTTCTTTTTCAAGTTAGTGTCTGTAAACTCAATTCTATTTTTTTTTAATTATTTAAAAAAAAAACATTAAATAAATATTTTTTAGATGTTATTTAATAATTTTAATGTGTTGATATCAATAATAATAAAAAATATAAAAATACTATTTAATTTGATAAATTTTTAATTGAAATACTTTCGAAAAGCATCATAACATGTCTTAATACCAAACACATGCATTTAATAAGAAAAATATTTTTTCAACTGTATAGGTGCCATCGGAAGACTTAGTAGAGGTCGGTTCATGTTTATTTTTAACAATAAAAGTAGGTACATGCTAAGAGTATGTCTAAATTGATTTGGAATCTAAGCCCTGTGTGTGTGTTGTCAAATATAAAGAACTACTAAGGCATAAAATAGTGATTTGGGATCTAAGCCCAATAACATTGCTCAATCCTCAGCAAATGATTTATTAGAAATGTCAATTAGGCAAATTACATGGTTAAGAGCCAAAAAGATTAAAGATACATTAAATGGGTTAATTCAAGATATTTATGTCAAATTAAGCATTAAAATTAAAACAATGGATGATCAGACTTTACTTAATGTAGTCCATGCAAAGAAATGAGCTGATTCTTGGTTTTGAGTCATGCAAATTAAGCTTATTTTTCTAATATACAGTTTAATGTTAATGGACATAACTTCTGATCTGACCGTTGGATTGAGTTTAAAGTTTTTTTTTTTAAGATTTTAAAGGCCTTGATTAAAATTTTAAAGGGATCAGACATCCAAAAAGCTTTTCTGTAAAGCCCAGAAGTTAATATTCAAGATTTGCAGTATTTTCTAATTAATTTAGGATTCTTTTTTCTATTTTATTTACAACTCTTTTGTTATTTTTTCAGTCTTGTTTAGGAAGTTTTATCTAGTATAAATAAGGTTATTTAACTTGTATTTAGGTTTTGGGGTAATTTTGATTTCAAAAATAATATTGTGTGTGTAAGGTTGCTCATACTCTTAGTTTTCCATTGAATTCTTCAAAACTTATCAAAGATTACTTCTTTGTGACGTTCATCCTTATAACTTCAATTCTTGGTTTGTTATAATCAATGAGTTAGAGTTTTCATCCAATAACTATGGTTTATTGGTTCAATTGATCATTGAATCATGTTTTTTTTTTCAATCTAATTTTAGCTTTCTTAGGTTGTGTTCAATCTTGATTATGCATTTGAGGGTTCTTACACTCCGGGTTTATATTAGTTGGTATCAGAGCTTAGTACCAAAATTAAGTTTTATGTGTTTTGTTCTTTAGTTTAGCTTAATATTGCATTTTCATTGAATTATATATATATATATATATATATATATATATATATATATATATAAAAGTTATATGGTATTTAGTTTCTGCTAAAATTTATATATAGAAAATAAGATTAGATCACAAAATCAGATGGATTAAAATCAATTTTGTCGAAATCAGTAGCCTTAGAAAAATTCCATATATAAATTGTTTTTATTAAGTTATCTTATTTTGAATTCAAATTCTTTTTCATATGATTTTAACTTTCATGGACTGTGATCAATTTTAATATGAGTTTTATCCTACCTTTCGAGTTCACAACAAGATGATAAATTGAGATTTGGTCCATCTTTTACTAGTAATGTTCTAAACTAGGCTCAAAGCCACTACGAGGAGGGTGAATTAGGTTGTCAATTAAAAAATTAATTTAAACTTAAAGCAAAATATAACTTAAATGATCAATCCAAATAAAAAAAACTCAAATGTCAATAGCGACAAACTTAAAATCTTATTTTTTAAATTGGCAAGACTGATTTTGGTACTGGAAAAATTCTCATGTTTTGAGAATTTCTTATTGTGTTTTTTTAGATTTGTTGGTATGGAAATCAATTTCTAAATAAATTAAAAGTTATTTGGCAAAATTCTCTTTACAAGATCTTGATATTTGAAGTTGAAAGTCATTATTGTCTCAAGATTTTTGTTTGAAGTATAAACTGTTATCATGACACTTCATATATCCATGCCTTGCTTCTTTGATGATTTCCTTTAATGATTTCATTTATATATATATATTCTAGCTTTTATGCATATCTTAATTTTGTATTTAATCGTCATTTAGCTTAAGCAATAATACATGTTTCATACAAGCATATTATATATAAATTTAAGCATATCTTATATAGGCATTCAAATAAATAAATGTTTTTTTAGATTTGTTGGTATGGAAATCAATTTCTAAATAAATTAAAAGTTATTTGGCAAAATTCTCTTTACAAGATCTTGATATTTGAAGTTGAAAGTCATTATTGTCTCAAGATTTTTGTTTGAAGTATAAACTGTTATCATGACACTTTATATATCCATGCCTTGCTTCTTTGATGATTTCCTTTAATGATTTCATTATATATATATATATATATATATATATATATATATATATATATATATTCTATATTTTATGAATATAT
>Ga0325400_1002067_pt1 | contig 17249 bp, 7 predicted proteins | sample PopdelMetagenome_2_FD_205662 | JGI IMG/M metagenome (GOLD analysis project Ga0325400, IMG submission 205662) | Populus deltoides microbial communities from Bellville, Georgia, United States - Xylem-PdKOR-R1 | ecosystem: Host-associated > Plants > Phyllosphere > Stem > Wood/Secondary xylem... | reverse complement strand
TATGTTTGTGTGTCACTCACTATATAAAATACCAATATGCTTTGTCGACTGAAAATGCTTGAGGTAGGAACCCTATATATAGGCATTGCCAAGGTTACCAGACACTGTTTTTGAAAAGTTTATTAAATTTCTAGTACCTTCTATCACTTTCTAGTCTTGATGATGATTGAAAGGAACGTGTGATTTAGGTGGTTGTTTTAGTGGAGGGTGCTGGTGGTGGGTGTGGCGGTGGTGGTATTGTGGACGACTGTCTGTTTCAGTCTTCATGCAATGTTTGCATAGAATAAAAGATTTATCCCCACTTTTTGACATGAAGTGTCTTATAATATTTAACTTTGGAAATGGGACCAACGGCTTGCATCTCCCACTCTATCATTCTGTTCAAATTTGAACTCCACTTTCAAATTTTAATACATGAAATATCCATGCACTAACGGTCTTGTGGTGATTTATGCTAACAATTGTCTCCTTAAGCATCAATGCATCCACTAATACTAGTAATTTAAGCACAAAGATGTCTGTTTAACCTCTTCAAGTATATTCACAATGGTCTAAATTTGCACGACAAACTGGGTTGTCCAGTCAATTTCTTATTGCTGGTGGACTTGGAATAGGACTCATCTTCTTTTTCCCATATAAAAGAACACTGGACATCATTGAATATGAATAGATGTGTACTTTAAAAACAGTTTCTGAATGCTGATTTATAATTTAAAGCTTGGTGCCTGTTTTGATGCATGAAAGCACTAACTATCCTTGCATTACTACAATGGAATGTTAGGCCATCTACATGGTTGATATATACACAGTAGTCTTCTATTCTTGCACAAGTTGAATTTCAGTACCATGCACCCTCAGATTATCACCTCCTTTGATGCCATGTTTTATTAAGTTTCAGTGGCTTAATTGGCTATAATCTTTACTTTAATGTCTGTGCCTTGCATCACATCCTTTTTTTATTTATTTTTTTTTCCTCAAGCAAAACATGGCACTGTCAAATGCCAGTAGTTTCCAACTTTGGTGCCTCTATTGATGAAAGCACTATATATTCTATGCTATCAAATTCTTTAGTATTCTTCATATGTTTTCCTGTCCTATAGAATAAGCCACAAGTACAAAGTGTGATTAACTCCTTCTAAGCTTACACGTATTCCAGCTCCCATTGAACTTCTCAATCCCATATTCTACTCTTCAGGATATCCTGAAAATCTTAGGCCACAGACACCCACTAACTTCCCAACCAAAATTTCCCGGTCCCAATCTCTCCATGGAATGCCGAGTGTGGTCTCTGTCTTCTTTCTTTAGATTTACGCTTATACTGACAACTGGCACATTACTGTTTTCTACTTTGCCTAGGGTGTCCATCTGTATAGCATGCTTGCTTTCAATCATAGCAACCTAGCCATCATTTCCTCGAGGAAAAAAGAATTGGGCCATCGTCAATTTACTGAATTTCAAGTACAGTAAACGAATCACAAGTATTTTATACAATACGCAGCTTCGTCAGGACTGTGTGTAGTGCAACAATAGGTCTAAAGGTGCTATCCTATGTTTCTCTCAAATCTGCGATTAGATTTTAAGAGGATGCTTGTTTAGCACCATACTGACCAGGAGATAAATTGGTTAGGGAGAATTTTTGCGATGTGAAGGATGCCAGCTGGGAAAGAAGTGGAAGCCATTATTTTCTTATAAGTGGCAGCCATCATGTGCATGTGCTCTTTGATTAGCTAGTCAGTTCTTTTTCACCAACTCCATTAACGAATGTGATCAGAAGGTTCTTCATGGATATACATGCTCTCATTAGTAATACTTGGTATCATCAACAATGATTTTCCCATTGATTAATAAAGGATCGACACAGAGAGGATAGCAATGTAGTTGTTAGATTTAAGATTCAATAACAGATTGCCGAGTTAATTAGAGTAAGTTAATTAGAGTCGATCAACGAGTCAGGATTTATCATTTTTATTGAAAATAATGCCTTTTTATTTATTTATTTTTTTAGTTTTCATCCAATTTGGTTTAGATTCAGATCAGGTTGTGGATTAACACACAGGGTAATCTAATTTTATTTAATCAAAACTAATTCAAATTAAAACTTGACTTAAGTCTTAAATATTCATGGGTTTTATTAGGTCAATTTATCGAGCCAGACAAAATTTAATAACTATAGAGAATAATAATAGGTAGCAATAGCTATTGTGCTACAAGTTACTTTTCAAAATATTTTAGATATGTTCAGGAGAATGATAAAAGTTGTTTTTTAAAATGTTTTTTTAGTTATAAATGTATCAAGGTAATATTTTATTTATATTTTTATAATTATTTTTACATTAAAACATCCAAATGATTTAAAAAAACAAAACAAAAATTTTTGAAACAAATTTTCTTTTCAAAATTTTAAAAACATGATTCTACCGCAATTTCAGGTTTGAAGCAACCATGATTTCAGTCAAATTTATTTTGTCTTCTGTCACTGCTACCGCATAAAAATAAACACAAATTTTAAGGAATATTTAGCTAATAAACTAGTACTCGAACGGAGTTTTAACCATACAACCAACAGTTTGTGAATCAATGGCTCCAGTCCATCACTCAATCTGATAACTTTTGCGTTCATCCCGTATTCAGTCTTATAATGTTTTGGATTTTTCTTAGCACATGCTATAAAAATTTATGTAGTAGCAAATTTGTTTGATAGCTTGATCCAAAAACAAACTAGGGTTTATACAAGCAAAGAGCTCTTGCTTCATATTGTCAACTTGCTCTTGATAGCATCCAATATGTTCCATGGCATCTGCCGAGAAAGAGCTGGTATTGATTCTAGAACATTTAATATCTCTTGAAAAAAGAAGATTTAGATTGACATAAATTGATCAGGACATACTTTTAACTTTTAAGGTTTCTTTTTGCGACAAACTTAATTTTGAAACGTTAACCCTAGATTTTTTTGAAAGGAAGAGTAACTTAAGTTCTGCTTTGTTGATAATGAAGGAAAATCAAATTTGAAGCTTTGAAAAAGTCTTAACTGTTCCTGTCCAAAAATGTGTTTTGATGATGCTCTAGAAAAGGAAAATGAGAGGCTTGACGTGCAACGATTGCAAGCTAATTGGGATGCCAGATCAATGCAAAGTTGTTCATGTAGCGCAGAACCTGCAGCTGCAAATTTCTTCTAGATAAGAGTTCAGCCATCAAAAGTACTTAGAAACTGGAGCCTGGGCGTTTAGATAATGCCTCTGAAAAAAAATCTTAGAGGTTAGATTTTTGTAAACTCATGTGTAAGGAGTTCAAACTGATCACCGGTTCACTTTGGTTCAACATTTTTTAAAATTGAATAAATCTAATTTGATCTTTTAATAAAATTTGATTTCATGTATAGTGGGCTATAATGAGTTTTTTTTTATAAAAAAAACTAAGACAAAACCAAACAAAAAGAAATAAAAAATTTGTAATTAGTTTTTTTTTGGTATAATATCTATGATCAGTATTTATTTCTTTATTAATTTTATATCTGTTTTTAACTGTCATTTTTATCACTCCTGGCAAATTTGCAGTCATGGAATTTTCAGCAGCCATGTATTGAGGTTCACTGATTCCCACTGCTGGCATGTTTTTTTCACTCCATGCAAAGTCTGATCAACTGTCGGGGAGGAATTCTTGTCTTTTATAATTACCCTTTTATTGCGACAAGAGCCTGTTTTTATGAATCCTTGTATTTATTTATTCAAACTGGGGAGGAGGGAGAATGCTAGAATTTGAGAATAAATATATATATATATATATATATATATATATATATATATATATATATATATATAGTTCTTGATTCTATTACTATTACATGCAGACTACAAGTCACATGCACGCAACTTGCAGCCGCTAGCGAACATGCTTTATACTAGTACATGAAAATATGCATACAGGTAATGCTACTACAATTTATTTAACATACAAATGACCTCAAGTTCATGGCAAACCATATTCACTATCCCCTCCATACCCTGATCCATACCCTGAGCCACTACCATAGCCAGAACCAAAGCCGGATGCTCCAGCTCCTCCTCCACCACCACCACCACTTCCTCCTCCTCCTCCACCACCCTTACCACCACCATTGCCACTTCCATATCCTGACCCACTACCATAGCCAGAACCAAAGCCGGATGCTCCAGCTCCTCCACCACCACCTCCACCACTTCCCCCTCCTCCTCCTCCTCCTCCTCCACCACCCTTACCACCACCATTGCCACTTCCATATCCTGACCCACTACCATAGCCAGAACCAAAGCCGGATGCTCCAGCTCCTCCTCCACCACCACCACCACTTCCTCCTCCTCCTCCACCACCCTTACCACCACCATTGCCACTTCCATATCCTGATCCACCTCCACTTCCATAGCCTGACCCACTTCCTAACCCACTTCCTAACCCAGTGCCTCCACCCCCACCTCCTCCACCACCACCACCACTACCTCCACCTCCTCCTACACCACTGCCGGAGCCATAGCCTGAGCCACTGCCAGACCCATAGCCAGAACCATATCCACTACCTGACCCCATACCACCGCCTCCACCGCCGCCGCCGCCTCCACCCCCACCCCCACCCCCTCCTCCTCCAAGACCACCACCGTATCCCTCACCACCACCAGACCCATACCCTGAGCCGTGACCAGAACCTGATCCAAGTCCTGATGCTGAACCACCACCGCCGCCCCTCCCTCCTCCACCCCCACCCCCACCCCCACCACCTCCTTTACCTATTGCCTTGGGTGACCTAGCAGCAAAAGTGAGGTCTAGAATAAATAAGATCAAGAATGCAGCCCCTATCACTCTTGAGCTTGCCATTTCCAAACTTCACAACTCAATGCAGCTAGTGAAGAAATTAGCGTGGTTCTGTTTTTTTGTCACTCAATTTATAGAAACCGATCAATGCTTCTTGACTGAGAATGCTTAAGGTGGTAACCCTATATATAGAGGCATTGTAAAGGTGATGATAGAAAGGAACGTATGTTTTGGGTTTTTGTTAGTGGTGAGTGTTGGTGGTGGCCTGGTGGGGGTGACGGTGATGTGGTGGACTGTCTGTCTGTGCCTCATGCAGTATCTGCCTAGAATAAAAGCTTTATCTCCACTTTTGACTTAAGTTGTCTTAAAATGTACAAATTTGGAACTGGGACCAGTGGCATGCATTTCCCACTTTCGTCATTCTGTTCATATTTGAACCCTACTTTGAAGGCATGGAATTTACAGACACTAGCACTTGTTTGGTGATTATGTTAACAGTTGTCTCCATGAGCATAAGTTTATCAACTAACAACGGAGATTTATGCACACAGATGTCTGTTAATTAATCGTCCTTGTATTTACGTCACACACTGGGTTTTGCAGCGTTTATGCGTGTGCGTGTGTGTAGTTGTTAGATAGCATTTTGTAGAACACTCATAATTTATTATTAATGCTATAGTAATGGGACTTGAGGGATTCATCTGGATTGATTTTACTATTCTGAATAAAAAAGCTCAACACAATATTATTTTAATTTAAAAATACACAGTTTTTTCACTGACTGGACTTGGATCCCTCAAGCTGGCCGGGTCAGGTCGGGAATCAGAACACCGACAAAGGGTGCCGGAATGCTGGTGAATAATCTTAAACTTTGGTGCCTGCATATGCTCTGTCACATGAAAACATCATCCTCGTGGATCACTGCTAATAGGAATGTATATATACATGGATGGTTGATTGTTAACCTTCAATTCTTGCGCAATTATTCATGACTTCTAGTTCCATGCATTTACAGATTAGCATCACTTCCATTAATGCCATGTCAAATTTATTTTAATAATACACTGTAAATGCATTGGTCTAATGTTGTGCCTGGCAGCACGTATGCATACCCTTTTTTCCACGATTTTTCTTGAACCTCAGTGGCTCTTCTAGTCACGAGAGCACTATCGGTGCCATCAAATTTCTCAGCTTTCTCCGTGTGTTTTCCTATCCAATAAAATAAGCCCTAACTTTAGGTAGCGAGAACATCTCGTAAGCCTATAATTAAGCAAGAAGAAGTTTCCATTACTGTCCGCCCGTATATTCTCTCCATGGAGTGTTAGTGCGGTCTGTCTTCTTTCTTTATATACGCTTACTCTGACATCTGGCACCTCACTTCCTTCTTCTTTGCCTTGGATGGACATCTGCGTAGCATGCTCGCATTCAATTACAGCAGCCTAGCCATCATATCATTGCCCAGAATAGAAATGGGCTTCTGCAATTGCTGACTTCAAGTGTGAACGAGTCACTTCTTCTAGCCACTTACATTGTGCCGTACACAACGTGATTCGGTGTGATTTGTTATTTATTACGGCATTGATAGTCATCAAGAAACGTTAAGGTGGTGTCATATGTTTCTGTAATAATGACAGATTGGATGGATTTGTTTGGTAAGATTTAGGTGGTTGAAGTTTAGACTCTGAAGGATGGCCGGCCGAGCTGGAAGAAGTGGAAGGCATCATAATAACAAGACTGACCATCGTTAATGGCATCCACTACGTGCATGTTCTTGATTAGCCAGTCAATTATATTTCACAAACTCCAATACTGAAAGTGATCTGAATACTCTCTTCATTTATCCAGCTAGCACAATTGTAGTGAAAGTTATTTCAATCACTCATGCCACGACTAGATTTAGCATCCAGGTGGATGATTATGGATTCTTCTGGATTAATCCAAAATATTTGTGTAATTTTAAGATTTTTTTTAAAAAAAATTAAAACAACTTTATTTTATCTTTTAAATAGTTCAACTTTGATAGGGTTATAGATTAATCTTTTAGATCTAACCAGGGAATTCCAATCTTAAATATAGTTTGGATTGGCCTCGAAATTGACAATTATTAAGGTGATCCTAATTTAAAAACAAATGATTTTTTCGAAATGATGTGATTTTAGATAAAGGCACGCTTGCATATGAATTTATGCTTGGGGTTTATATATTCAGGTTCCTCGATCGGCTAGTAATGTCACAATCCTCTGGAAGAATGGCATATTGTGGTAAGGATATGATTTCCAACAAGACACATATGATGTTGGATGTGCAAGATTAACATATATAAACATTTATTTTTTTAGAATTTTTTTTAATATGTGCATCCTTTGATAAAACACTACAAGATTTAACAGTTTTACCTATGAAATTTTTCCGTCGGCATAAGACACATATTCCATCATTTTTTGTCCATTTGTAAATCTGTTGGTAATAAAAAAATAAAATTACCCGCTTCATTTTGTCGGTATATCCCTCGGTAATAATATTTTTTTATTACCAACGGATTTACCGAGGGATATACCGACGGAAATTCCATCGGTAAATCCGTCGGTAATTATTTAAAAATATTTTTTTAAAAAATCATTTTATAAAATTATAAAATAATTAAATTAACATAAATCAACACTGTATAATATATACTCAAAATGCTTGGGAAAAAAAATTAACTCAAACAAATTTGCAATAAATAAATAAAAAAAAAAATAAATTCAACTAAAAAAATTTATAAGAAAAAAATGAAGTTGCAATTGCTAAAAATTTAAAAATCTTATAAATAAATCAACTAAAAATTGGTTTCATATGAAAAAAATAATCTCACAACAACATTTATACAATTATTAAGAACAAAAACAATTAAAAATAAAATAAAAAAACAAATATAGTAAAAAAATCATGAAAAAAGAAGAAAAAAGAAAAATCTTACCTTAATGTAGTTGCAAGTGAAGCTAAGGAGAGAAATTTTTTTTTGTAAAGCATATTAATTAAAAAAAAATTAAGAGGATAAAAGAAGAAGACATACCCGAGCATGGAGGAAAAGAGAAGGAGATGAGGAGAGAAAGAAGAGAAAGAAATAGATATGATGTTTTTACATATAGTGAAAAAGAAGAAGAAGAAGAAGAAGAAGTAGTAGAAGAAAAAGAAGTAGAAGAGGAAGAATTATAAGAAATGAGTCTGTCTCTTGTGAAATAAGAGTACCCAAGCTTTTTATTGGGGCATTGAATATTAATATTTTTTAATTATTCCGTCGGTAATTCCATCGATAATATTAAATTTAAATTTTCAATTTCGTAAAAAGTTTTCAGAAACCGCCTATAATTACCGACGATTTTTCAATCCGTCGGTGATTCCGTCTGAAATATTTAAATGAAAATTTTGAATTAATTGAATTTTTTCATAAAACCGTCAAATAACACCGATGATTTTTCAATCCGTCGGTGATTTTGTCCGTAAAGAATAACAATTAACAGTGCAATTAGAAGATGAACAATTCTAGAGCTCTCTGGAGAATACCGACAGAAAATTCCATCGGTGATTCCCTTTATAATTGACATGATGAACAATGTTCACAGTTTACCAACGAATTTTATCGACGGAATAAATTTCATTGGTAAAAATGACATGTCATTATTTTTTTGCTACTTTGTTTTAATTTTTTTCCCACTGTAATTCCCTCGATACTTCCGTTTGTATCTATCGATTTTCTGGTAGTGAAAAAGTTTTTCTTTTTTTTATTCAATAAATTTTATGTGTATTGATTTTTATTATAAATAAATTTTAATAAATAAATTTCTTAAACACAACCGAGTGAATGACCAGTATTGTGATATTAATTTATTTTAAAAAAACAATTTGTTGCCTTTTAATTTATTTTTTCTTTTAATTTTAACCCTCATTCTCTAATTACTATTGTTTTTTTTATCTATTTTTGTTTTCAAATCACCCTTCAACGTTTTATTTTTTATGAATTGGGGTTTATGATTTTTTCATGTATAGCGTTTCCGATCTGATAACCCTGGTCACATGTTTGAAAATTTAATAGGGATTGACATCTTTTTTTTTATATTGTTGTTCGACATTGTTTTTGTTTTTTAAAAAATAGCTTTGTGGTTTTCTTCAAATTTTTTCAATTAAATTATCATGATTTCATGACTTAAGACGTGAGTTTGTCATGTTAATTAAACTAACTCGACCCTAAATGTCCAAATTACATGTTTATCGTGCTAGCTTAGATTGATTCACACCAATTTGTTTTTTTTACCATATTTTATCATTTCATGTTTAATTGGCTAAAAATTAAACATCATTATATTTTTGCTCGTAGATAAAGTTTTTTTTTTCTCATGTTATCATGAGCTTTATATATATTCCCGTTTACTATTGTTAGTTTTTTTTTAATATGATTCAAATAAAATCCACTTATTTATCTAGTTACTACTGTAACCCACCCGAGTAATTAGACATAACAATTAACCATCTAGTAGGTAATCCAGTGGTAAGAGTTTGGAACTAAGGGGTTTATTCCCTCCGTGGTCTCAGGTTTGAGCCCTGTGTTTGCTAATATGATGACCACTTGAGGCTTACATAATCGTTAACTTTAGGACTCGTGAGATTAGTCGAGGTGCGCATAAGCTGACTCAAACACCCAAGTTAATAAAAAAAAAAAATTAGATGCAACAATTCTAGTAACAACTAATAAAGTGCGTTTAAAGGTTTCCATTCCTGCAATGTGGCGCTAGTGCTCCTCCACTGAAGCATGCCTGGTGATTCCTGTAATACATGCTGCTATGATATCACCTCTAGTAGAGGAGGATTGCTTGGCCCCAGGATATCAGGACATGTTTCTGTGATCTATTAATGATCATTTCACCATTATCATAGGTCAGAACCACTTATAAATTATGAACAGACATAGGAAGAATAGAAGAGAGAAGAAAAACTAGTCATGTGATCATCATATTTATCACAAAAACAAGATGAAGCTGTCTAGTCAAGGAAAAAATTTCAGTTCTCACAAGTGATTTATGTACCATAGGGATCATATAAGGGTCGGTCGATCAAGACAAAATCGAAATGAACTCTGTTTGGTTTGGTTTGGATAGGTTTCAACTAAAGATTCTAGCAGCTACCCATTGTAAGAATAAGAATATTAATATTAAAATATGATCAAGAAATTCCACTAAATCCACTCTCTTCATCATCTCGTGAAGCACTCGAACCTCTGGTTTGACATTGCTCGTTACTGTTACTATATTTGGTAAGCATTTATAAATCCCCACCCCCTCTGGAGCTGGGGCTTTAGATCTTGATCTTGAAGTTGACCCCTCAACAGAGGCATCTTTCGACTTCTTCCTCCGAGATTTCTTCGTTATGTCTGGTAAATTTGATGGCGACTCGCTTTCCCCACTGGGATCCTAATGATTCCGACTTGTTCTAGTACCATCCAATTATTCGGTGTCATTTCGTGAAGACCTCTTTAGTTTTATCTGATTTTTCTCTGGTTGGAGATTCAGCTGATGATTACTGAGTATTATATTTTCTTTCAACTTCAACTAGAGTGCTACAAAACGAACATAACAAGAGAACACTGTAGATCTGGGCAATCTCATAATAGTTAAAGCTAGAAATAATAGCCATGATACTGATTGTCCATGCCTGACAGATTCAGCTGTTAAGAGTCTATCTTTTTCCAGTAGACAGGATAGAGTTGCGTTCTCTTAATCTGTGATTGACGTGCTATGTTCAACGCGGAAGATAAAAATATTTCGCACAGTTTTTAACAAACTACTGTGAGCCCCCTGCATATTCTATTTATCATTTCCACCAATCGTCCGTCTTTCTTTTCCGCCTACTCTCCCCCACTAATTCAACTCCATCTTCAGTTTCTAAATTATTCTATGTTTCAGTCCTTGCTGCATATTTCACGTGATTTTGCACAGCCATTTTCTGGAGGCACAGAGTTTACCCACAATGATTTAGGCCTGGAATGCTAAAACTAAGTGTATCTATAAGACTAATTGCTTATTTTTCTAGTTTAGATAATCTTGTAAGCCCACATTCATTGCTAACCAAAACCCTCCCCCCCCCTGCTCACAGTGCAGTCGGGATCCTCGTATTAACAACTTTGGTCTATCCATCCCTTTCTCCGTAAAGTTTTTAGTCCAACTAGACTTGGGATGCAAAGCTTTCGAAAAATGGCAGGGAACAAATGTTTCGAGTTCAAAATCAAAACCCTGCTCTGAAAATACAAAAAATGAAAAGGGTTAGGACTCGATATTTTGTTGCCTTCAGAGATTGTTATTTGGAGGTAGCAACACATCGAACGATTAAAAAGTTAAGTGTTCCTGAAGAAAATCCAGCGTGAAAACATGACGGACTGGACTGCTGGTTCGTATGCGGGCTTGCTAGACTAAGTGTCCAGCTAGCTCATGGCTCGGCAGTACTGGGTCTATCATTTTGGACCACACTGATGAGGCCTGGTCGAACCAGCCTTTATAGCTTCTGGGCCATGACTTCAATGTTGCCTGGATTGTGTGCTGACATGCCAAGGATGGGAGGTCACACAAACACAAAGTTGTCGAACCCAGCTCAAGATTTAACCCGGTTCAAGATTTAGATTATGTTTCATCGAGTCAATTTCATAACAATATGTTTTTAAACTGAAATAATGGTTTTTAAATAAGATTTTAAAAATATTTTTTTAAATTAACTTGGTGGTTTCACTCAAGATTCATCAAGTCAATTGAATTATAAATTAATTTTTTGAATCTTTTTTTAATTTGACCGGATCCGTCTTAATTTTTTTTTTTAAATCCAGGTTAAATTTCACATTATTAAATTATGGATCTGGTTGATAACTATAATTGCAACGATTTTCTGTTAGATTCTTCTAAGATAACTTATAGATTTTCCTTGGCTAGCTCCGGGGTCAGGTCCTAAATAATTTTTTTTTATCTTTGCAGTGATGACTTTGATTCCATTTTTTTTTTTTTTTGTTATTAGTCAACTCTAATCTTTTAACTACATAATTACTGGTTGTGATGTGAGAAATAAACTAAAAAATCGATTAAACCGGAAAAAAAATAACTGAAAAAATTAAATCGTAAAAAAAACCGATTAAAATTTTGAAAAAACCGATCGTTTTGATTTTATAATCCTAAAACCAAAAAAACCAAACTGAATCCAAACTGAAAAAACCGGAAAAAACCGAGTCAAACCAAAAAAACCAGGCCAGTTGGTTTCGGTTTTTTTTTAAATTTTGATTTGGTTATTTGTTTTTGATAAAAACCAAATCGAACTGAAAATGATTACTCCTAGTTATTATTTTGTATAGTTGATGCATGTGGATTTATAGGGAGATGATATTTTTTTAGTTAGTTTAAGAATATATTTTTATTTATGATGTTTTTATTTTTTTCATTAATATTATATATTTTTATTTTTTTTCTATTTTGTTTAGCATCTTTATTATTTTCTCTTTATTTCACGTCTTAATTTGTCTATGTTGGTTTTTAAACTTATCTAAAGAGTTATAAACTCTTGGAAAAGCACGTTACATAATAGTTATTTATTCAATAATAACAAAAATGAATTAAGGTTTCGTGTTGACAAATTTAATTTTGTTTATTTTAGAAAATTAAATTTTAAGATTGATGATTTTATTTATTTTTATTTTTTCCAGAATTTTTATTTTTTTACTTTTATTTTAAAGTTTTATAGCTTATTTAGGTTGTTTTTTTAAAATAAAAAGATGTGAAACTTTTAGAGAGACAAACTATATCAAATTTATTTATTGAGTAATAAAAGTTTAAATTGAGGTTACAGGTTATAATCCCATTGACTTTAATTTTGTATTTCCTAGTTATTATCTTAATATATTGTTTATATTTACGTTAATAATTCTATTCATAATTAAAAAAAAAGGTTTTTAAAATTCTTGATACGAATGATTTAAGAGTATAAATTCTTATTTTTTTTTAATTAAATTATTTGTTCATATTTGTTAATGAATTATGAATTCGTTCAAATAACCTGTTCATGTAAAAAAATGTTCCATTTCGTCCCTATCTCGAATAACCGAATAGTCACTTGAAAATGAAAAGGACCCATGTGAAATAAATAATTTATTAAAGGGCTTAATGTATATTTAAATTATAGCGTGGGGATAAAATTTGATTCTTCTTTCTTATTTTCCTTTACACATACGGACAGCAAGTGCTGCAGTAGACTATAAAAACCCACCAGAGACAACTTTCAGATTTTTACAGTCTGCTATTTTCACACACTCTCCCAATCACAGCAAGCGATCTCTCCGCTTGTCTGTTCGATTCTTCATTTCATCACTCGAAGAATCAACACCGTCCAATCTCTGATCAGATCCACAATATTTCTCAACCTGATCCACCAACGCCCCTGATTTCCTCGTCAATTTCAATCCAATTCAGGTACATTTCCCTTCTTAATCCTGGATCTGTTGCCTTGCATCTCAATCTGATAAGATGTCTTTCTTGTTAACGTTAAATAGTCAATTAATTAAGCTGATGGATTCAATTGTTTAAGGTTTCACAAGTGATGAATTTCAGTAACCTTGAACAGTTTTCTATGGGAACAGAGGAGTTTAAGAAGGAAATGGACGTGGCCAATTGGTTTTCGCAATTGCCTTATGAACAGTGGGTCCCAATCCCTGTCTCCGGCACTCGACCTTCAGCTCGGTACAAGGTGATGTTTGTTACAATTACAAAAACCTAGTAATCAATTATTGTAATTATAGTTGTTTCGATTAATGAATGTATAATTTTCTTAATGGCAATGTGACGTGTTGTTGTCAATTTTTAGCATGCTGCAGGAGTTGCTGACGAGAAATTGTATATTGCGGGCGGGAGTCGTACTGGTCGGTATCTACCTGATGTTCAGGTATACGATGTTACCGGTTGTGTGCTTGTTGTGTATCGACGTGGGTTGTGTGTTTACTTGATCCTGGATTGGATGTTTTTGCAGGTTTTTGATTTTAGAGGTTTGGTGTGGTCTAGTTTGAAACTAAAAAGTGAGGCGGATGGTGGAAAAAGTGAAGAGAATGGCGCACAGGAAGTTCTTCCGGCCACTTCAGATCATAGTATGGTAAGACTTTGTATGCATTAATGCAGTGTTTTGACATGATTTGTGTTGTGCATTCAGACAGTTTATTGATCTTTGTGTCAGGTTAAGTGGGGGAACAAACTTCTTCTCCTTGGGGGGCATTCGAAGACAACTTCCGATAGTATGATAGGTTTGTTTCCTTACAATATTTTTCAAGAGATGGGCTTAGATGTTTTTCTAAATTAGTTGGCGATGCTCGCAGATGTATATTGAGAAGAATCTTTTCCTCTGTCATTGATTTCTTGCAGTGAGGTTCATTGATCTGGAAACACATGCCTGTGGTTTTATTGAGACTTCAGGAAATGCTCCGGTAACTGACTTTATTAATGGCTTGTTTTTTTTATATATATCTGTCCTGGGCTTGTTCATCGAGTTCATGTTTTCCTCTATGATATGTTTTGAAGTTGTTATGTACTCTACAAGGAGGCAAAATGCGCTTTTGTTTATGGAAATTTGGTTGGTAATTTCTTGAGTGTATTTCAGGTAGCCCGTGGGGGGCATTCTGTTACACTGGTTGGTTCTAGACTGATAATTTTTGGCGGAGAAGATAGGAACAGGAGATTGCTGAATGATGTGTATGCCCTCGACTTGGAAACAATGACTTGGGATGTGGTAGTGGCGAGGTAAGTGTCTGTTCAACTTTTAGATCCAGCTGCTTGCAACTTTTCAGAAGTCTCCTGCATCATTTTCTTGTGTCTTGATAGGCAGACACCTCCAGCTCCCAGATTTGATCACACAGCTGCAATAAACAGGGAACGCTACGTTCTAATCTTTGGTGGCTGTTCTCATTCAATCTTCTTCAATGATCTTCATGTACTCGACTTACAAACTGTAAGTGTTGCTGTTTATTTATCTTTTGGGATGAGAGGTAGGTGTTGGATGTGGGGCTTGATTGAATTGACGTGTATAATGCGAGGTAAATGTTACCATGTTTAATTTATTTATTGAGAAATGAATTACTAGAAACTCAATGCATATGTTTAATATGTGTCAAGAAGTGGATTGCTAAGGCATCAGAATAAGATACATAGCATGCCAGTGTATTCTATAAATGATAATATTTCTTGATGAAATTATTAGTCCATGAGACACTTGTAAACAAAAGAAGCATGCTATGGGTGTTGACATTGGCTTGCATATTCAGTGATAATATTCCAGTGGCTGCTTCTAGACTAACCACGACATGCTTATTTTTTTTATTTTATTGCATGGGATTTTTATGTAATAAGAAAATTATGTTGACTGAGCAGCAGTTACTGCTCTGGTATATCAATATTTGGAATATATACAGATTTTGCGTTCCCTAGATTCCATAGATGCAGACATCTGTCTCCTTTTAACAATGACAAGGTCTTCTCTTATCGTAGATGGAGTGGTCCCAGCCTGAAGTTCAAGGTGATTTGGTCACTCCTAGGGCTGGTCATGCTGGTGTAACCATTGGTGAGAACTGGTATATTGTTGGTGGTGGAGATAACAAAAATGGTACGCTGTAATGTGTCTTTGTTTAGTTGTATTCCTACCATTGGATGCGCTCACCACTATTCTCTAAAATTGGTACCTCCAATTGGTGATGATGTACAGGTTGCCCAGAAACCCTTGTGTTAAATATGTCTAAGCTAGCTTGGTCAGCATTGACAAGTGTAAAGGAAAGAGATCCACTTGCTAGTGAGGTCAGTACTTTGTGCCTTTCTCAAGTTTTTAATTTTAGCCATCTGTTTTATTTAGGAAAATTTTTGGACCAGAAGCAAAACATTGTTAGTACATCATTTTTCAGGAAAGCTGGATAATGGATAGCAATTTCATAGGTCAAAGATTAATAATTTGAAAAGGACCGAAAACAATCAAAATCAGTTTAAAGACACGGGATCATTCTGGATCTCATTTAAATTATATGGCTATAAGCTAATCATCAATTTGAAGAAGACGAAGAAACCCCCAGTTTCAGAAATCAATTCACTGATTGTAGGTTTTAGACTCCAGAATGATCCGTTTATGGATTCCATGCTTGTACAGTGATTTTGATGGTAATTTTAAGTGGTGTAGAAAATTCATAGTTGTTGGGGAAACACAAAAATTCTGGTGGATTATAACTAAAATGATGACGAAACTTGTATGCTAATTATGTGTCCTAGAAAGCTCAATCAACTTTAATGTGTTGATCTAGCTTAGCTGTGGTTGAATTGACGTAGTAGTTACTTCTAAGCTAGCAAAATTTCTAAATATAATTTCAAAAGCAGGGACTTAGTGTTTGCTCAGCATTAATCAACGGAGAGAGGCATTTGGTTGCCTTTGGTGGCTATAATGGGAAATACAATAACGAGGTATGTGCTATAGTAACATTTGCGCTGGTTATGGTGCCTATATGCACCATCTTTCTCACTATAACCTGATTTCCTTGATTGGCCTGTATTTTCTAGGTTTTTGTTATGAGACTTAAACCAAGTGATGCATCACGTCCAAAGATTTTTCAGTCACCAGCAGCAGCAGCAGCTGCAGCTTCTGTTACTGCTGCATACGCTTTAGCCAAATCTGAAAAGTTAGATTTCTCCAGCTTAAATCTGAACTCTAATGGAGTTGGAAACAATCCTTCTGAACTAGATTTAGCATTTGAAATTGATGCACTTAAAGAAGAGAGAAAGGAGCTGGAATTGTCCCTCACCGAAGTCAGAGCAGAAAATTCTAGGCTCACAGAAAAGGTTGATGAAGTTAATGGTACTCATGCAGAACTGTCCAAGGTATGTTCTTGATGATTATTTTCTTGTACTAGGGAACACATACTTTCATTAAGTGGTAATATATAGTTTTAATAACATTTTCTCTTTGGTTTCTCTTTCTTTCTTTCTGTTTCTTTTCTTTTTTTGAAGGAACTCCATTCTGTTCAAGGTCAACTAGCTGCTGAGAGATCAAGATGCTTTAAACTTGAGGTGCTCCCCTCTCTCTCATCTTGTTCCTGCTATCCCTTTTTTTCTCCCTCTGCTAACCTTTTTATGTCATCTCTTGGTGATCTGACCGGTTTATTGCTTGGACCTTGATTCCCTTTTCCTAAATCTGGTCTACTTTGGTTAATTGTAATTTCCAGGCTCAAATTGCTGAGTTACAGAAGATACTGGAATCATTGCAGTCCATAGAGAATGAAGTACAACTACTTCGAAGACAGAAATCTGCACTGGAGCAGGAGATAGAGCGTAGTGCAGCTCAAAGACAAGGTTCTGGAGGTGTCTGGCGCTGGATATCTGGCTAAACTAGCAAATCATCGAACTGTTCAAGGCCAAAGCCTCAAAATTGTGCCAAAATTTTAG
>Ga0325400_1002066_pt1 | contig 17251 bp, 3 predicted proteins | sample PopdelMetagenome_2_FD_205662 | JGI IMG/M metagenome (GOLD analysis project Ga0325400, IMG submission 205662) | Populus deltoides microbial communities from Bellville, Georgia, United States - Xylem-PdKOR-R1 | ecosystem: Host-associated > Plants > Phyllosphere > Stem > Wood/Secondary xylem... | reverse complement strand
TTTTTTCAATTCGGATATCTGCGTATGGATGGGGCTAGACTTGGCTTTTTAGATTGTTTTTATTTTATTAAAATTAGTGCATGTGTGACACTAGTGAGCTTATACTTTTCAAATTATTTTTTATTTTAAAATATATTAAATTATTTTTTTATAATTTTAATATATTAATATTCAAAATAAAAAAATCCTGAAAAAAATAATTTTAATGTATTTTTAATTAAAAGACACTTAGTACCATATTATTCAACGAGTAACGTTCAACTATTATTCTGAAGTTTAAGAAATGGAAATAATAAAGATAAATAAGATAAAAAAACAAATATAAAATTATATTTGATAGTAATATAAAAAATAAAATAATTATTTTTGTTTCCTGTTTGGTTATAGTAAATAATATAAAATAAAATATAAAAAAATTATCTTACCCTTATTATTATCATAACATTTACTGCTGTCAAGCTTATATATTTAAAACAATTTTATTATTTTATTTTATTTTACATTCTAACTCTGTTATTTTAAAAAATACATTTTCCTTCCTGAACTTTGTAGGTTTATAATATTTTTCAAATATTTCTTGTTTAGAAATATATTAAAATAATATAATTTTATATTTTTTAAATAATATCAAGTAAAAAAATTATAATATAAAAAAAAATGTGTTTTTTTTAAAAATATTATCTTAAAAAAATCCGATGTATTTCTTAATTTAGAAGTACAGAGACTCATTTTAAAATTATATTTATGGCAAATCTATTTTTATATTTTTATCTCTATCATTTGAATAGCACACATCATTGTCGCTATTATTCTTGTCTCTTCTATCTTGATATTGTAACCAAACATTGCATAAGATGTGTAAAGGACATGGTTATTAACTGTCGGTTTAATATTGTGTTTTTATCTATGTTTAGGTGCATTTTAAAAGAGTATTTGTCATGAAAAATATTAAATTAATTTTTTTAAAAGTTTTTTAATTATTTTACTATATTCATATTAAAAATATTAAAAAATAATATATTTTAAAATAAAAAATACTTGAAAAATATAATGCATCGTAGTACCAAGATACTAAAAAAAATAATGATTTTAGTATTTGTAATTGTGACAATGATTATTTTTTAAAATGTTTTTTTTTTAAAAAATATCAAAATATATTTTCATATAATTTTTAAAATATATTTTCCAACTTTAGCACATTAAAAATTTTTGAAATCATAAAAAATTTTAAAACAAATTTTTTTTTTTTTTTTAGAAAACATCCCTCTAGCATAACATGGACCAGTAACATCGTGGGCTCCAAAGTAAAATTTGATAGAAAAGTGTTTTAAAAAAAAATTAAATTTTTTTTTTGATATTTTTATATTAAAATAACTTTAAAAATAATTTAAAAATATTTATTTCAAAAAAAACAAACACTTTATGCAGAACATGGACCGGTAACATGGTAGGCCCAGAGTACCATCTTGATAGAAAATAAAGTTTTCTCTCGGTTTCCGACAAATTGGAAATCTACGGTGGACGGGCAATGAGAAGATTGGATCTGGTTGTCTACCACTTGGGGCAGATATTTTTTTATTGAGAGAAATTATGAAAACCTATAGGTTTTTAAGACGGACAAGTGGGCTCGTGTGTTTTGTAGTTTCTATGGCTCCTCCGTACTCGATGATCACTTTGTAATCACGTGATATACATGCCACCGTGTATATTTATTTGTGGTTGTGATAAATTTTTAAAATATTTTTTATTTATATAGTATATTAAAATAATTTAAAAATATTAAAAATATATTAATTTAAAGTTGAGAAAAAAAAATAAAATTAATTTAAAAAAAAATACTTTAAAAATAAAAAATAAACATGGCCGAATCTTCGAAATGCTTTTCACCTTCGACGCCCTTCTGCGCTCGAATTAATGAGTTGACGTGTCACCGTAGATATTTTCTACCTCTTCCTGTTTTTCTCCACATGATGTCCCCATCGGCCATCACTTTACTTCGTTCGGTGGCAAGAAAGAAAATTTGGTGTCAATAAAAACGTTTCTCGAATGATTTGAAAGAAACCAATAATACATTTTTTGTTGTTGTGTTCATATTGAGTGGTCAAGATATTCTTTTATCACCCTTTTACGTTAAGATAAAAAATCTTTTATAGAAAAGTTACAGACAAATTGTCTATTCATAAATAAAAAAACCAATTCCTTGCTTAAATTATTATAAATAGCTAAAACATATCAGTGTTTTACTATTTATTGCTCATTTAATTTTACATGCATAACATGAAATCTGTGAAGTGAATATTTAGAGTAGGCTTTATCAATGCGAGGATGTTGACTGGGCTATGAACATAAAAAAATATTTACAGGATCTTTGTTTTTTATGTGGATAATTTGCCTTTAATCGAATTTGAAAAATAAACATGTTTTCAATGGTTTGATATTGATTTAAAACCAACCATTTAATAGGTGGTATAGTGGTAAGAGCTTGAGATCAAGAGATTTGCTTCTTTATAATTTCAAGGTCGAGCCATGTGGTTGCTAATATGATGATTACTTGAGACTTACATGGCCGTTAAATTCAGAACCAGTTAGATTAATCGAGATGCGCGTGAGCTGACCTGAACACCCATGTTAATAAAAAATAATAATTTAAAATTGTGTTTTTCCACCTCCAGCAAAATAAAAATATACAGAATAGCTTGTAGATTAAATGTGGCTACGAGACATGCATATTTATAAATACAGACTTATCAAATGAAAAGTATTCTATCTATACGTTAACTTGATAATATAAATCAAAGTTTATAAATATATAAGACTAATATGTAAATATGATTGGTTTATTATGATAGGACTGTGATTTAAAAACATGAATTAGTAATTTATTGTTACAAGAACCTACCAAACAAAAGATATCGTATATACATGTCTAAATCTATAAACTTAAAATAAAAATATTTTAATTAATTATGTTTAAATTAAAACTAGAAAGAATATCTATTTGTTGAAGAATTTTAAAGTAATTAATATTTTTGTTGTTATCTATGACAAATCATTTATCTTCAAGATTTTACTACCCTTCACATGCATAACTAGGATATATGTAACATACTTTTTAAGATTTAAATAAAGTCATTTTAATTTATATGTATTTTAAATAAAAGATATTTAAACCAGAAAACATAAAACTTAAATATTTATCAACAATATAAACCTAAGTTATTAAAACATGAAAAAAAAACACTAAAATATAAAGTACGGAAGTGTATAAAAATCAAAAAAATTTATGATATAGACTCTTCATCTACCCCGCTTTTTATGGTGAATCTTGAAATCTAGAAAATTAAATAATTAATATTTTTTTTTACTATTATTAATCTTTAATTAGCTATTATAAATCAATAATTAAACTTTTAAAAAACAAAAACTACTTAAATAGAAAAACCAAGAATTTTGTGAAATTAATTTCCAACTCACTCGTAACCTGTTTAATCAGAACAAGTTTTCAACAGGCAATTCTTCTCTGATACTACCAGGAAACCGTGGTGCGAGATCTGGAAGAGAGTTGTTATTTCATCTTTATGTTTCCAGTCAAATTAATTTTTTTTTATTTAAAATCTAAAATCTAATTTCTATATTTTTTAAGCTTCTTTGTTTTGTCAATTCAATAATATTCCTTTCCAAAACATCCTTTGTTTTTAATCACAGTATCACATGTATTTAGAAAGGCACAAACCGTCAACTATAATCATGGGACTGATGCATACCTTAAAAACCAAGACTGGTTATAAAATCATATTATATACAGTAACTAATTTGTAATTTAGTCGAATCTTGCAACTTCACAGTGGAAAGGAGACTCGACGCAAATCGACTACCAAAAACTAGGTGCCATATCCAATGGCTAAGTTGCTGCCTGTCTAGGCGGCATCAAGATGCAGTTAAGTGACAGACCAGATGTCGGGTGAAGCTATTGCTCCAGCCAGAGTTCCAAAGACAAAAACAAAAAAAAGAGAAACGAACTCGTTTCTATAGTTTGAAGGGTTAAAATAATTCGTCGTTTTTTTACCAAACCAGCGAGTTCATCCTTCTATTTTTTTTTATATAAATACATTAAAACAATATAAAAAAATAATTAATTTTAAACAAAAAAATAAAAAAATTAACCGATCTTTATTTCATCACAATCCCAAAGGAGACTAGAGTTACGAGGGGTGTTATATCCAAAAGGAAAATGAAACGTCATCAAGAATATGTGCGCACCATAATATGAAAAAACAAAGTAACGGGCAACAAAAATGTGCTTTCAAATCTTTCAAGATTACTAGACTTTTACAAAAGTTTTTAAATGTGTATTCGATAGTCGATACTCTTCTTACGATTCTCCCCTCGTTTTTACATGACAGGTGTTTTTTTTAGGTGTGATGCTGCCCATCACCATCACCATTCTTATTCCACATATATATATATATATATATATATATATAAAATATCCAAACAAATGCGCTCTCATTACTATCTTATCCTCCATAAAGTTACATAGAAAGTACATGTCACCACCTAGACCCAGCAGCTTCACAAAATCTTAATTAATTCCCAACTATAAATCCAAATTTGTACTTGACCAAAACAACCCTCCTCAGGACGCTCAAAACTTAACCCTGAAATTTAATTCCCCTATCAAACAAGCAAACAACACCCAATCACAAACCACGCAACCACCACCTCGCTTTCAGAGCCGAGCCGAGCCGAGCCGAGCCAAAAAAACACTTCTAAGAGAGAGAAAAGCCACACACAGGCCGTGATTGCCAAGGCATGTGGGTCCCACTAAGACCGGACTTCAGAACAGATTTCAAACCGGTTAATAAAATAAAAAAAAGTATAGTGGTTAGAAAATAGAAACCCCTGGAGGGCCTGGACCGAATAAAAAAAGAAACAAAAAAAAGAAAAGAAGCAAGACGTCCGTGATGGCCTCTGTTTTTGCACCCTCCACGCGCCTGCCTTTCACATCATCACTCTCTCTCTCTTGCCCCACTTTCTCTCTCCAAGCTGTCCCCTTATATAAACTTCTCATTTGTTTGCCGCTTCTCGCCACAACCACTACTAGCATTGTTACACCTCCCTCCTATTACCTGAAGAAAAGAGCAAACCCTAATCCTAGCGGGTTACTTCTCTTGTATTTTTTAATTAAACTTTGTCTGGTTCCAAATATTTCCCTATGGAAGAGCTGCAAAACAATAAAAAACGAGTCAGGGATGACTCGTTCGAGCTGGAGTTGGATTTGCCGGAGGTGAAGAAAATCAGAGAGGATTTATTGGGCATCATCGATGATTCCGACCCTGACTCCCTGGGTCAGGATCTTGACTCCGTCATGAAGAGTTTTGAGCAAGAGATATCCGCGTATTCATCATCTCCGGTGCCCGTCGTCGACCTGACGTCCGAATCCGGCGAGTCCCGGCCTGATCTAGGGTACCTTCTAGAAGCTTCTGATGATGAGCTCGGCTTGCCCCCGTCCATTAATTCCTCGAGCGGGGAGGTCAAGGGTGAAGAAGAGACCGAGTTGGTCCGAGTTGACTCGGCCGAGTCATCCGGAATCGGTGGAGAGATATGGGGGTTTGAGGACCAGATTCCGACTTATGACTCGTTCGGGCTGGGAGCAGGGGACGTTGATTATAATAGCAGGTATGTGGCGTTCGATGATGGGTTGTTCGAGTACTCTAATGCTTGCTTCGACCCGACCGAGTTTGAGGATTTGTCGTGGCGGTTCGGCGGCATGCCGGCCGAGTAATTAAAGAAGGAATGGAGGGTGTCGGTTGTCGTTAATATGAAACGATTCCATTACCCTATTATTTTTGTAAAATATTTTTCACTTTATTAATCTTTAGAAACAAAGGAATTAATTTAAAAGGATATATATTTAGGCGTAGAATCCGAAAATGAGAGATGCCGTGGCTACGAGTGAGGAATTTTTTTTTTTTTTCTTTCCTGGGGACGATGAATTTTTTGGCAGTCTCTTGGATGCTATACTGAGGAATCTTGTCCCTATTCCTTGGCAAAGACGGGGAATTTGAATCTCTGGCAAAATCTGTTCCTTGTTTCAGAATAAACTTTAATCAAGTTAATTCCCGTGCTGTAAAGGAGTTGATTAATCAGCTGATTCTCAAATTTTTCTTGAGAAAACAGTACAAGTTCTTTACCATGAAGATAACAACCTGTTTCGTTTGGCGTGGCCTGGCAAATTATTTAAAGTTCCTCGTATGGCAAAACGAGACTGGAAAATTTGTCAATATCAATGAAAAAATACAATAACCACAACAATTTTTTAACCAGCTTAATGAACCTCTAGATGGATCAAGCCAATATAAGATCATTCTTCTTGCCTTTTGGGTTTTAAACGGTAGCTAAAAAATCAACTTTCAAGATATTTAATTCAAAATACTCCGTAATTGATATATCATCAGAAATTTCCATTCAAAGGAGGCATGGTATTACACATGATAAAAAAAGTGGGCCTTTGTATGGCATTGTTATTAAACCTTGCTGGATGCGTAGATCTTAGATTGAAAAGGTAATAACTAGATTGTTTTTGAATTTTTCAGCAATTACGGTCAACCTAAGCCAATTAAAAAGATATTTTATTTGTTTTAAATTAAAACAATAAAGAGAAGTTTTATTTATTTTTTAATTAAAATAATATTATTTTATTTTTTTAATTCAAATCAAGTTCGGAAGAATCAATAACCGATTAATTTTCACCATCTCTTAACCCCATTCGGATCAGATTCGAGGTGAATAACATCCCAAATCAATCGACGCGACAACACTATTGTACAGGACATGGCCATCTTCAGTCTATATTACTTGAAAGCAAAGACCAGTATGAATGAGAGAGGGATCCAAAGGTAAATTGACGAGAGAGCAGTTGATGGGGGTCGTCTGTCAAGTTTCGTGGTGTCCGGTTTATTTAATCAATTTAATTAGGTATAAGACCCGTTCAAGCTATAATATAACATCGCCAATGACGTATAAAATTAATGGCAGAACATGTGTGAATCAGCGTACGCTACAGAGGGGGTGGATTGGTGTATAATCAAAGAACTTTCTAGGGTTACAATAAAAGCATGAGAATGGGCCGCGATGACTTCACAAAAAGACACGCATACAATGTATAGAAGGATTCGCACTAGAGACTTGTGGATGCTTCAACAATTGACCAAGACAAAAGACACGAAGATTCAAAAGCCATCCAATTAATGATATGTTTTTGTAAGCCTCCAGTAATGGTCAAGCTTTGAAGATGATGTTGCCCCCCCTCTCATTCTCCGTTCCCAGAGGTTAATTTAGGGTTTTCTTCAAGCTAGCTAGGTAACAATTCGGACAACATTGCACGAGCACAAAAGAAATACCACTTTAATTAACAATGGTCCTAAAGCTAAACGGCACTATTGGGATTCCTTTTGCTGATTATTCTGGCTTCCCATCATATTCGAAAGCTGAAGACGTGGCTGCAACGTTCTTAACTCTTATCTCTAACATCCAAGCTCTAATCTTTTTGTTTTTTTTTATATACTTGGCTTGCCGTTTGGGCCATGGCCCAAAAGTCAAGCAATTCTTTCTTTGCTTGCAGTTTGGGCCATGCCCCCAGCGGCAGCTCAGGATAGCTTGCTTGCGAGGTGGAAATTCCTCAGAAGTCATGGCCTGAATCTCCAGCCTAACGCCTGGCTGTATGGCCTCACCCTCGTCACTATCCAAAAGAAAAGCCATTGTATTTCCAAGTTTCTAGAGGTCAAGTGGGTGCCACACGGACACGGTATCTACTGTGCCTTCGAAAGCACCACCCACTTCGCACACTTACACACCTTCAAAGTTCAAACTACCCAACGGTGTTCTCCGCATTCTCTATGCCAACCACCGGCCTTTGCACTAATCAATGACCGCACCAACTTCTCAACCAATTTTGCAGCTCAACTCTTCACACCATTGGATATCTACAACTTTCTTATACTATAAGGTATTTATAATACTATTTTTCATGCTCTACGAGATACATTGCCCACGCTACTCTTTCTACGTATGTTTCTACTGCTCCTCGCATTATTTGACTTTCTTTGTATTATTTTCTCTTATTATATTTATCAATTTAAACATCCAAAGATCCTTTTGTTTCAATAACGTGCTTGTTTTTTTAGAAATAATTAAGATCAAAGATCACATTACAACCTAGAACGTGGAAAGCTTAATCCCTACCGATAAAGTATATCGCGTGAGGAAAATCCTAATGCCTATTTCGTTAATTCTCCAATACCTTAATGATTCGTTCTATCCTTATAAGTAATTAGATAATCAAACATTTGTATCAATTTAAATGTTGACTGAGACACGTATTTCATCAATTCTCCAATAATCGTACTTCCCTTATAGTATAAGTAACTAGAAAATCAAACATTTGTTTCAATTTAAATGTTGATCGAGACACGTGATTTTTTACTACATCGACCCATATTTAGATTTTGAAAGCAAGAAAATAAAAATATATTCACCACTACCAGTAAAACTCTCCATCTTCTTACCAAAAAAACAAACTGATTAAAGCGGAAAAAAAAAAATACAAGAAGAAAGAACTAGCCAGCGCCAGTCATTACCCAAAATTAACACCCATCAATGTCCATCTGCAATCCAATCCAGCCACCGTCAACATCCACAATCAATTTACACCATCTTGTCTCACTTCTTCAAAATCAACAACCAACATCGATTTTATCCTTGAATTCAAATCCCAAAAACTTTCAAGACCTCTCAATGCGCGTGTCGATGATTTGTTGGTATTTTCAATGTGATTAATATTGTGACTGTGATGACAGTGATTTCAAAATATTTTTTATTTTAAGATGTATTTTAAAAAATAATTTATACCAGTATATTAAAATCATTGAAAAATATAAAAAATATTTTAATATTTTTCCAAGCTAAACACTCCAAATATAATTTTAAACATAAAAACAAATTGCTATAGAAAAGACATGTTTCTCCTGTTCTCACTGTAATTTTATTTTAAAATAATAACGAACACTGCAAAAAATGAAAATTATCGTTTAAAATATTATTATTAATCCCTTTTTTCTTTACTTAATATTAAGAAGACAGGTTTTAAATCATTTATGGTGTTTGAATATTGTATCACAATAATAAAAAATATCATGAGAGTTGGGATAAAGAGAATGAGTTGAAATAGGAAAAAAAATTATATTATATTTGATAGTAGTATAGAATACAAAGTAAATTTATTTGTATTTGTATTTATTAATAATGACAAGATAAAATAAATTGCAGAAAAATATATTTTATTTATTATCAAACTTATAATGTTTGAACAAGCATAATTCTTATTTTTTAATTAACATGAAATAGTAATTTCTTCATTCATCAAAAATCAAAATCATGTTAAAAAAGAATTTATAATCACAATAAATAAAGTATCAAGAAGATAATATAAATAAATTACGATTTATCCTGTCATCAAATTATTTTTTAGATATATTAATATTAAAATAAATATCTAAATAAATCAATATCACATAACATCAACACAATTAAAATATAATATAGTCGAAAATGCAAAATAATAATTTCATCACAAATGCATTTTTTTTCATTATCATTCAGTCCTCACATCTTCATTACTAAAACCAATTCCTTTGAGAATATGATAATTTTTCATTTCTCTATATTATACATGTTTTCATTATTATTTTAATTTTTCAATAATAATGTTCACTTTCTCTCATAATATTTAAATACTCGCTCATTCAGAAAAAAAATTCCTTCATGTGCTTTTCAATAAAAAATCACTCTTTGATTAATTAATTTTATTCATGTCGTAAAATGATTAATTTACTCTAATTTATTTATTTCTTAATTGTTATAAATAATTAAGATTGGATGAAATAATTTATTGTTTATTTTTGAGCAATTGATTTTTCCATATTGCTCTGATGAAATGAAAAAAAACCAAACCTTTAATACAATTACATTCTTAAAAAATATTTTTATAAATTAAAAATTGATGTGTGCGTGGTAAAATATATTTAAAAATTAGTAAAAAAAAACTAAAATTATTATATGGTTAAAGGAACACGTGTGAAAAAAAAAATTAACCTAGTTCTGTTTCTATCTTTTGTCTCTTTTTTCAGAAGAACGAGAAATTAGCTAAAAATTGTTCTCGGAATAGAGATAAAAACCCTTTTTTTCCTCTCTATCTCCACAGTTAAACAAGTTTATATCCTAGATGTCATCATCTTTTTTTATCCCGAAACAATATATCATAATACAGCCACTTGTGTTTATTTATTGAAGTTTAAAAATACTGGGATTTAAGTTTTATATGAGATCATAATCCTCTCCTCGTATATCTCTCACTTTAGGGCAAGCATAATTTGTTATGATCCATATGATATCATGTCAAAAAAGTTTCAGTTCAAACTAGCTAACAAATCTCATTTCATTTTACTGGTTAATTGGAAGCTTAAATAACACTCAGATATAATTCCGAGTTAACTCCAATTTATCCACTGAAGTCAAGCAGTTTCAGTGAATCCAGTATCAACATCTTTAATCAAGTTGTTCGAAGCAAGAGATAAAAGTGTTTCCAGTTCAATTTTTCAAGTTCGATCAAATATTTTTTTTTTTATCAAGTGCTCGTTCTTACATCCGAACCACTTCTATTTCATTTGTTTGTGCTGGAAAAACAAGCAATTTTTTTTAAAAGACACGATTTCAGTTTGAAAATATTAAGAACATCCCACCTCTTGGGTTGACAACAATTGCCCGTTGCGATATTAAAAATATCATCTAAACAATTCAGGTTTGAAAGGTTGCACGATGCAGTAGTGCACGCGACTAAACCTGGGACACGACTAATTTTCCGTCTATACAACAGTAGCAGGCACCTTGGAAGAAACCTGTTCCTGAAACTCAATTGAAGATCGATATATACAGAAGTTGTAAAGGTGCTATGGAGTTTCTCAGAGCCCTCGCCCCCTTTGCATAGACCTCTCAACAGCCGAAGAAGTGAAGTGTGAACAACGCCTTTTCATCCTTCGGAGCAGGATAAAAGGACGAGTTTCCCAGGTAGGTGTGATCATCAGGGGATAAAAAAGAAGAAAAAAGACCATCACTGTTTAAGCACATCAAACTATTTGAGCATGCGGAGCAGAATAAGTGTCAGGCAGAGACTACTGGTTAGGACCATAGCCTGGTAAATTCTCGGTGAATTTGATAGATGGCGCCAGAGTCCAGACAAAGATCATAAAATTTACATAGAAAAGTCAAATTTAACAAGATGACCATTTATATAAAAATATAAGGGACCTAACCAAGGAGAGAGCGGGATAGGGAGTTGACACGTCTCCCCTTTCCAGAAACTTCACATCATATTACTCCAAACCCCAAACTTGATACTGCAACGCAGTTGGGGGAAAGTAGAAAACGGGAAAAAATAGTGAGTAAATTTATCAAGGGGACGGGAGGATTGGCTACATTTCCACCAAATTCAATCCTCAAACTCATGTATGTGATCTAAGAGGTAGTTGGCTGCCAGCTCCTCATTCTTGTTGCAGGCAAAATACACCTCCAAAACAAGTGCAGGATCAAAACCCATAGCTCCAAGCTGAAATGGGTGCAAAGATGACAAAAAAAAAAGAGGTTAAATGATAATCATCCTGGTAGACAAAAGCGCCCTCCAAACCATCCACACAACTTAAAAAACAAGACATAATTAATGAAATCTAACTACAGTTAAAAGGTACTGTTATCAAAATCTTTCAAATAACAGTTTACAAGACTCCAGTTATTGTAAAAATGAGGCAGAACTTACACGTTCTATTGCTTCGCGCTCCTCAGGTGTGACTGTTACTGATTGCGGCATTGCTGCAGCAAGCGGCCCCGATACATTCCTATAGGCACATGAAAACAAATGAGCACAGCAATGTAGCATAATTAATAGGAAAAAAACAAAAAAGCAATTGATCTTACCCCTCTCCACCTTCAACAGGTTCATTGATCAGGCGGAGAAAGTCATCCTGGTGCTCTTGAATGAGCCTCATTAAGTGAGGATTTTGTTTCCCCAGTTCTTGGAGCATAGGCTGTCAAACAAAACGAATTAACACAACCTCTTTAGAGGAGGGAACATTAAATAACAAGAGGTAAAAAAAGAACCTGCAGTATCTGTGGGTTAGCCTGCACCATAGCTCGCAAGGCTTGGAACTGGCAATAATCACAGAACAAAGATTCAGTACCATTGGCTATGCATCAGTCAAAAGGTATCAGTTAACAAACAGGCAGAGAGAAAGAGAGAGAAACCTGTTGACTGTTCCTCAAAAAATCAAGAGTTCCTGCTTCAGCAGCCCCTGAACCAATGTTGGGAAGGCCCTTTGTGGGGAAAAACCATAACTTTCAGAGTCAACCACCCAGAAAATCTTACATAATTGATCAATAGTTATATACATGACAACTACCTGGGGGAAGAGATCTAAAGGATTTGCATTTGGTCCACCAGCAGGAACTGTAGTTGGTTGTGCTGGCTGCTGCAGAGGCTGGGTTGCAGGAGCTTGCTCGCTTACAGGGACTTGAGCCACAGGTGGGGCTTCTGCTTGTTCTGGGATTCCCTGATATTTGCAATTACCAAAGTTGAAACAACAAGATTGAAAATAACACAAATATAAGGGAGTGCTCTAAACATGCAGAACATTTAAAAAGTAACTTGGAAATGAAACTTCTACTTAAGAGACCCTCCTGGGACTTGGATGTTTGAGCAAAAGTAATGAACAGAGGACATGAAAAACTAAAATCAACAGCAACTTCATAAAGAAATTAACAGAAAAAAATTGTTCTTATTAACAACTGCTTCCCAGTCAATTCTTCAAAATTCAAAATCATTCAAAAGAACAGTTTGATTCATGCAACTCCAAGCAGCTCCTTACTTCTAATAAGATATTGTGCAATGGAACGCATTCACATTCCATGTTAACTAGATATAAAGTACAGCATCAATTATGTAGCACATTAACTTCTTCATTAATTAGAATGCATGCAAGAAATTACGTAACTACATACAAAGTTATTCAATCATATTCTTCGGTAAAATAAATATCACATAAACATGCACCGAACAAAACTTCAGGGCAATATTAGGTCCTCTCCTGAACCTTATTGCAACACCAGCAAAACCCACCCAGCATTTTGATGAATGTCTTCTTTCATAAATGAGATAACAAACAAATAAATCCACTGTCTTTCCCCAGAAAGAAAAGGAATTAAAAGAATCTCATAGACAGACAAAACTTACAGTATATAAATATTCTACGGCTCTCTCTGGATTATTGTAAGCAGCACGAAGAGCACGAACAACAGTATCTCTATCCCAAGAACCTCCACCCATATCAAGAATTTGCTGGACTGCTCCCTCCAAGTTATTTCCCGCAACAAGATTAGATGCTGCTTGGCCATATACACCAGACTCTGATCTGATTCAACAAATAATACCAAAATTAAAAAAAAAAAAAAAAACTATGTTGCACAGATAAAATGGGAGAGGGAGGTATCAAAGGAAAACAAAAGGATTAAAGGCACATTCCACCGTTCAAACATGCCAGACCACTAAACAAAGATCTAAAGAAGGAATAAAATACACACTCAGCAATAACTGACGAAACCAGAGCTGGAGCTGGCGCTGGCGCTGGAGCTGGAGCTGGAGCTGGAGCAGGAGCAGGAGCAGGAGCAGATGTTGGCCTGTTAAGTACAAACATATACAAAATGAGCAGATAACAGAATGCAAGATGTTAGAATCTTAGAGAAGTCAACAACTTTGCAGACAGAATTGGCATGGAACCCTTTAGACTCACAGTGCAGAAGTCACTGTGGAAGCTGGAGGTGCTGTTGACATTGGGGCACTTGTTGTGGGTGCCTGCACAAGCGCCAGTTTAATTCAAGACAGCGAATCGAGAGGGAGAGGGGGGGAACAAATATTTCTAATTGAGACCGATAAAACATTATGGCCAGTGTGCAGGTAACAAAAACTTTACAAATGAATTGCCAGGGGCTTCCCATAGAAGCAATAATGCAATTGAAGCCATTGTACTTCGAGCTGTTTAGTGCAAGTTGCAAAGGCATCAGAAACGACAACTATAGTGTTATTACCTTAGGGGTAGGAGCAGCTGATGCAGTTGAGCCCTCACCAGATGAGCTCTTAGCCTAACAATTTTTAAAGCAAACAATTAGAAAAGAAAAAAAACCTAGAAAACCTGAAAAATATAAATGTCACAACACAACATTGATCAGATATTTGGAGAAAGTAGCAAAAGGAAAGTGTTGAGATAAATAGTTTCACGCATACAAAGCATAAACATAACTCTAAACCACTTGCTAAAATACAATGTATGCATGCATGTATGAAATTAATAGTTTAACACAGGATGGGTACAACGTGACAAGATACATTGCTATTCTCCAGTCTAAAAACCCAAACAATAATTAGAAACACAACAAGTATTTTGCTGGTGTCGTGAGTGCATCTCTTGCAAGTTCAAATTAAATGTAGAGGAAACAGATTTCAAAAAGAGCACACAAGAGAAACAAATCTCACCTTCGATAACATGATAACAACAAAACTATTTTCAGCAACTTTATTTTCACCTAACGTGGTGTCATCTTTAAGAACTTTCCCCTGATAGATAAGCATTTGCTGTTCAGCAGGATAAACAGATGCCCCTTGAGCTGTTTCTATGTTCTTTTTGACATCAGCAACCTGTACACAACATAAAATAAAACCGAATTGCAATAAAAAAACCGAACAAACAAGACAAAAAAAAATAAAAAAATCAAATTATAGTGCCAAGCAGGAGGTATAATTCCGACAAAAACAACGGAAAGAAAACCTCAATTCACACAATAGGAGCATCAGTCCACTCAATTCCCAAAATCACAATCGAAAACACGCAGCAGCTTAAATTAAAACTAACAACTGATACAGATAAAAAAAATAACAATTTTGAATCTTAATTCAATTCCACAATTAGGCAATTCAAGTACAAGAAACAAGAAGAAGAACAAATCGTAATTAAAAATTAATGTTTAAGAAAAACCCTAGATAATTGAATTAGAATTGCAGACGTAAACAGAAAAATTAAAGAACAGATGCGAACCGTGTCTCCAGGTTGAACTTCGATGTCAAAAGTGCTGCCTTTCAAAGTCTTAACAAAAATCTTCATCCTTCTTCTTCTTCTTCACGATCTCCACTCTCGACCGGATTTTAATTCACTCCCCCGATCCGCAAGGGCTCTTGTTGTATATATACTGCTACTGTACCCAAAAGTGCGATGTTTAAAGGTATGCAGGCACGAACACAGACAAGCAAGGAATATCCGAGGGTATTTATGTCAATTAATGTCAAGCAGGTTTTAAAAAAAAAAACAATTCGGTGAGGTTTAGGAAAGATCTGGGGGAGACACGCGGGGTGTGAGTTGGGTCGGACGGGTGAGGTATTGCCATATGGCGAGGGTGACCCAGGTCGTCCTACATGGCGTGACGTGTGTGCTGTGTGTTGTGCTGTCGAGTAAGGCAAGGAAGGGATCGGTTTGTGTGCAGCGATAGTAAGAATGTTTGATTTTGTGATTCTAACTTGTTTTTTAAAATTATTTTTTATTTAAAAAATTATTAAATTTATGTTTTTTAATTGTTTCTTATAGTTTTAATATATTAATATAAATTTTTAAAAAATATATTATTTTTAATTTTTTTTTTAAAGCATAACCAAATAATACATGAGGTAACGATAACTCTAACTAAGAACTAAATTGACAAAGTAAGTGATAGATACGTATTAAAATCTCTAATTTTATATAACAAGAGCCCTCCAATATTTTTTTATTTTTTATATGGCTATAAATTATTTTATATAAAAATATTAATAATTAAATTTCACTAAAACAAAATAATTTAATAGTATAATTCCTCCTTTTCTTATTAATATTTCTTACCTCCGTTGTTTTTTTTTATATATTTCATTTATTTAATAAAAAATAAAAGCAAGAGACATAAAACTACTAAACAATTTAAAATAAAGATAAAAAAATGTCTTTTTAATTAGAACTCCTTTGTTCATTAACGGGGTCAATTTTTTTGATAATTTTTTACCATACCATTTGTTTTTTAAGAAAATATCTTTTCATGATTATAAGAATAAATTTTAAAATAAAAAAATAATATTATGATAATTTTAATTTGAATGTATTAGAAAAAACACAAGGATAATTTATTATTCGTCTACTGTTGTTATATGAAACTCTTTTGTTAATATGCTGAACTCAATCCAGCTCGACAGGTTAACCAAGAGACCACCCAACCGACTACTTGCTTGATCCAGGTTTCAAAATTAAATCATGTGTGATTTTACACAATATAACTAGGTTAATTTGACGAGGTCTAGACATTATATGGTAAACCCAATCAATACTTAGTTTGACTTAAAAAACTCAAGATTTTATGATTGATTTTTTTATCTAATTATCGAGGCCAACTTTGTAAATCAAACCTGAGTCTATGAGATACCATCACTTTAATTTTTTAAAATATTAAAATGATGATTTTTTAAATTGACCCAGTTACTCCATCAAATCCACGAACCAGGTCGTTAACTCTATTATGTTTAATAACTTTATTTTTTAAAAACAATTTTTATTTAATTATATAATAATAAAAAAACAAAAATGGCCTAATTAATTTTTTTTAAAAAAAAAAAGATCATGAAGGGCTCTACAAAGGAGAATGTGTATTAGTGTCATTAAAAATGCTATATTTTTATTAAAAAAGAGCAAAACTTGAATGAAATAAAATAAAATAATATCCTAGATATATATTTAACTAATTTACTTTAATTATATTTATTAAAATTAATGTGAAAAAAATAAAGACCGATAAAAGGCCATGTATCGGGCCTGGGTGGGCTAGCGAGCCCAGTTTATGAAAAAAAGCTAGGTATACATGCCTGGTCACCTTTATTTTTTTATTACAATAAACGAATGATGTGTCATCCACCTATTATTTAAAAAAAAACAAGAATAAATAATGAAACATCTACAGTGACGAGGATGCAACCTCCGTAATCATAATATAATAAGCAAATAACGCGTCATCCACCAGTTGTATTCTGGCCATTTTAGGTGGTATAAAATTCACTTGAAAATCAAATAACAACTCTAAG
>Ga0325400_1002063_pt1 | contig 17264 bp, 7 predicted proteins | sample PopdelMetagenome_2_FD_205662 | JGI IMG/M metagenome (GOLD analysis project Ga0325400, IMG submission 205662) | Populus deltoides microbial communities from Bellville, Georgia, United States - Xylem-PdKOR-R1 | ecosystem: Host-associated > Plants > Phyllosphere > Stem > Wood/Secondary xylem... | reverse complement strand
GGTTCTAGATGTGTACGAGGCAAGACTGTCTCAATCCAAGTACCTAGCCGGTGACAGCTTCACCTTGGCCGATCTGCACCACCTCCCTAACATCCAGGCCCTGTTGGGGACTCCATCCAAGAAATTGTTCGATTCTCGCCCCCATGTTAGCGCATGGGTTGCCAGTATCACTGGAAGGCCAGCTTGGGGCAAGGTGCTCGCTTTGCTTCCCAAGTAAATTAGAAAGTAACGATGCAGGGTCTCTTGTCCTGAATAAATAATAAAAAAGATGAGTGTGGTGTTTAGTCATCAATATATATTATTTCTGTTTACAGAAACAGCTAGAGTGAAAGGTCCCCTGTTTGCTTCTCGAGTTCTTGTGTATTTTGATCTTGTGTATGGTGTTTAGTCATCAATCTTCTATGCGAAGGATGGTTAAACTTGGAATAAAGTTTGTCTTTTCCTGCATCGGTTTGTAAAGTGTGACATTGATGAGCCTTGAAATTTCAGTTCAGATTTCATGGACCCATATCATTTCAACATCCTCAAGTTTTGATCTTAATTCTCTCTTCTTCTTTTTTGTAACGAATGCGTAGCGATCATTCTAGCTCCGGAAACGCACGAACGCTCCTTTGTGCTCTTTTGGTGTTGGGCCGATGACATTGTCAAAATAGGATGACTAGATATCAAAAACGCTCGATCTTCAGGTTTGGTCGAAATATGGCAGAAGCATTTGGTTCTATGCTAGCCATCCTCCTTCCCAAAGTAAAGCTGGAACTGGTTGTGCACACATGTAGGTAGTGAAGTGATGATTCGTCTTGCACTTGATCAAGACAGACCTTATCGTTTTGAAAAAAGAAGTGATCTTCTTCATATGTCTACATCATAAAACCTTTAATTTTCTACGAATTTGTGGGGCTGCTGGCTACTAGGCTTTTCGTCCGTGCCAGTCAAATCAATCGACACTAAATTGTAATTATTGAGTATCGAGTAGGAGCTATCTTACGCGTGTCCTTCCTCAAATGCATGTACGTGTTTCTACAACTATATGCGTGCATTTACTAATCTCAAAGTTAGCTCTTTTTGTGATGGCATGATATTGCAGGGAAATAACACTAGGCCCACCATTAATAATCAGGCCCAAACATTACAGCCTCTCCTCTTCCCTTTTCTATAGTTTCATTACTAGTGTTCCTATTATTACTCATGTAGATATAAACTTGATTGGTGGTTCATGCTTCACTGCAAGCCTGGCTGAATTTTCAGTAATGTAAAAAAATGATACTCAAACACTATCAATGCATTTTAAAAAAGAGGAAAAAAAAACCATGACTTAACATTATAAAAAGAAAATAAAAAAATTATGATTGTCAATCCCCAGGAATCAAACATATAAGAATGAAATCATGAAAAAAAATTAACTAACAAAGAAAAGTCTAAAACACCAAAGAACTTGTAAATCCAGATGAGGTCGCCAAAACTCACAAGTGAGATCATGCGAACGAGATAACCTAATAAAAGACAAAACGATGGATTGATCCGTGATTCAAATGACTTGGAGCTTAGGATGGGTCACGTTTTAAAAGAAATTTGGCGAGAATCGACCCGATGTGAAGCGATTAAAAACACTGGTTGACATGTGACCTGGTCAACCCGTGGCAAATCTAGTCAAAATCAGGTCAAAACTTGTTAACTTTTTTCTTTATTTTATTGTATTTTCAAAATAATGTAATTTTTACCTTTTTATATAAAACACAAAAATTTGTTTGACTTGGGTTAACTCATTTGACACGTGATATAGTATTTGTCTCGAATCGACTCTCAGACTGACTCATGAAAAATGAGAGGACAACCTAAAATTTTGAATTAAATAGCAAAATAAGAAAATCAAATTAAGATAAGAATCCTAAACAAAAAATAAAAATCAAGAGAATAATGCCAAAACTTGAAAAAATAAAATCAAAATTATAGATCCAACAATAAAATTAAAATCAACCTTCTTTCTTGTTTTTAATCAAACTTTAAAGTAAATTTAAAGCTTCATAGGATGACGTGAATGGTTAAAAAGAAAAAAAAAGAAATTATATATAAAACTAAAAGTTGTGGGGGAAAACACTTTTCCCCATGCCCAGATGAATTTTTTCAAACTCTCTTTTTTTTCGTTTATTTTTTCTCTTTTTATACAAATTTACTTTCCTTTTTTTTCAACTTTCCTTTTTTTTAATTTATTTTTTAAAAAAATTATCTTTATTGATTTTACTTTTTAAATATTGAGCTGGTTAAAAATTTCGCTTTGTAATTTTTTTTCCTTTAAAATACTATGGATTACTACGGTATTTTCCTACATAGTTTTTCTATTTTATTTTTTTATTTTTTAAAATTATACTTGTCGATTTTTTTTTATATTGAGCTGATTGAGAATTTAGTTTTGTAATTTTTTTCTTTAAAACATTGTTGATTGCTATAATATTTCTCCGCATGGTTTTTTTTGTTTTTGTTTTTTTTATGATTTTCTTTGAAATTATATTTTTTTATTTTATTTTTAATATTGAGCTAGTTAAAAAATACAGTTACAATATTTGAGGAAAACACTGTAACTTTCCTCGCAAATTACTGTGGATTGCTACAATGTTTTTTCTCGTATGGTTTTTTTCTGTTTTGTTATGTTTTTTTTCTAAAATTATCTTTGTCAATTTTATTTTTTAAATATTAAACTGATTAAGAATTGCAATTACAAACGAAACACTATGGATTGATACAATTTTTCCTCACATGGTTTTTTTTTCAGTTTCTTTTGTGTTTTCTTTTTTTGTAATATTTTTTTTCAAAATCATCTTCGTCGATTTTATTTTTTTTAATATTGAGTTGGTTAGAATTTAACTTTGTAATAAAGCTTAATCATGTGGAGAAAGCACTGTAACTTTCCTCACAAAATATTTTTGAAAATTACAATTCCAAGTCATTACAAATAAGGCTAAATCATGTGGGGAAGCACCGTAGCTTTCATCACAAAACACTGTGAATTGCTACAGTGTTTCCAACATGTTCCCCCCCTTTTTTGGTGTTTTTTTTGTTAATTTTTTTCTAAAATTGTCTCTGTCGATTTGATTTTTTTAATATTGAGCTGATTAAGAATTTAGCTTTGTAATTTTTTTCTTTAAAACACTGTGAATTGTTGCAGTGTTTTCCCATATGATTTTTTTTATAATTTTTTCCAAAATTTTTTTGTCTATTTTTTTTAATATTGAATTGGTTAAGAATTATAATTACAATAAAGCTAAATCATATGGGGAAAACGTTGTAGTTTTTCTCACAAAACACTATGGATTGCTACAATATTTCTCTAAATGGTTTTTTATTTTATTTTATTAGGGAAAACACTGTAGTTTCCTCACAAAACATTGTCAATTGCTACAACGTTTTTTCTCATGGGTTTTTTTTCTTCCAAAATTATCTTTATTAGTTTTTTTTAATATTAAGTTAGTAGAGAATTTAGCTTTGTAATGTTTTTTGCTTTTTATTAACAGAAAAGTTAAATCATGAGGCGAAAGCACTGTATCTTTCCTCCCAAAACACTGTGGATTGCTACAAATCATGTTATTCAGTCTCTAAGTTTTGATCACCAACACAACTTTTTCTCTATTATAAAATATTGACTCTATCATACTTTTAGTTTCTATTATTTATCTAGCGCTGATTCACAATTATAATATTATTAAATATATTTATTTTATAAACCCGAGACATTGAACAGGTATACCATCTCATATCCGCTGAAAGGAAAAAGAACAGGATCAGGAAGTTGTTTGAATTAGGTTTTTGTTTTGGCTAACTAATGGCCTCAATGTAAATAGAAAAAATAAAAGGATGACTATATTTCTAGGAATTTGTGGGGCTGTTAGCTACTAGGCTTTCATCCATGCCATTCCCAATTAATCGACAACAAATCGTCAAGTCCTTCAAATGTATGCTACGTGTTTCTACAACTATATGCGTGCGTTTACTAATCTCAAAGTTGGCTCCTTTTGTGATGGCATGATATTGCAGGGAAATAACACTAGGCCCACCATTAACGATCAATCACAAACATTACAGCCTCTCCTCTCTCTCTTCTATAATTTCATATTATTACTGTCACCACCACTGCAACCTTATTCAAAATTATGGTTATGATTTAAAATATTTTTTATTTAAAAATTTATTAAAATAATATTTATTTAAAAAATTATTTTAAGATTAGCATATTAAAACGATTCGAAAACATTAAAAAAATTAATTTTTAGTAAAAATAATTTTTTAGAAATGCGGGTTGGACCGCGTTTCCAAATGATCCCTACAGGTGACCACCACCACCACCACCACTACAACTACACCACCACCACTATCATCACCATCACTACCATCACCACTACCACTACCAGTAATCTAAATTGCTCATATGTAGATATAAATTTGATAGGTGGTTCACGCTTCACTATAACCTGGCTGAATTTTCAGTAATATAAAAAACAATACTCAAGTGCTGTCAATGCATTTTAAAGAAGATGAAAAAAATCCACAACTTAACATTATAGAAAGAAAATAAAAAAAATTATGATTGTCAATCCCTAAGAATTGAACATATAAGGATGAAATTGGGAAAAAAATCAGTTAACAAAAAGAAGTCTAAAAAACCAAAGAACCTGTAAATCCAGGTGAGGTTGCCAAAACTCGCGAGTGAGATCATGCGAATGAGATAACCTAATAGAAGGCAAAATGATAGGTTGATCTGTGATTTAGGTGACCTGAGGCATAGGATGAGTCAAGTTTCAAAAGAAATTTGGTCAGAATCAACCCGATGTGAAACGATTAAAAATACTGGTTGACCCGTGACCTGGTCAACCCATGACAAACCTAGTCAAAATCAGGTCAAAACTCGTTAACTATTTTTCTTTATTTTATTTTATTTTCAAAATAATATAATTTTTACCTTTTATATAAAACACAACAAATTGTTTAACTTGGGTTAACCCACTTGACACGTGATACAGTACTTGTCTCGAATCGACTCTCAGACTGACTTATGAAAAATGAGAGGACAACCTAAAATTTTGAATTAAATGGTAAAATAAAAAAAATCAAATTAACATAAGAATCCAAAATAAAAAATAAAAATGAAGAGAATGAGGCCTAAACTTGAAAAAATAAAACCAAAATTATGGATTCAATAATAAAATTAAAATTTGATTAAGGGGTTAAGAATCAAAATTTGAATCCAAAACATTGAGAGCCTAACCTTAAATATCATCAAACTTTGAATTGAAATGTAATATTGAAAAGAAAAATCGAATTAACAAAAGAATCCAAGACAAAAAAATAAAAATCAAGAGAACGAGGACCAAACTTGAAAAAACAAAATCAAGATTATAGATCTAAAGATGAAATTGAAAATAAATTAAAATTTGATAAAAGAGTTAAAAATTAAAATTTGAAATCACAACATTGAGATCCTAACCTTAAATATCATCAAACTTTGAATTAAAGGGTAAAATTAAAAAGAAAAATTAAATTCACAAAAGAATCCAAATAAAAAAAAATTCAAGATTATGGATCCAAAAATAAAATTGAAAACAAATTAAAATTTGATAAAAGAACTAATAATCAAACTTAAAAATCAAAATATTAAGGGCCAAATATGAAACGTCATAAAATAAAAGGATAAAATTGATTTTTTTTCATGACCAACACAAAATTCAATTGGGAGGAGAGAGAGAAAAGAAAAAGAAATGAAAAGGGCGGGCGATGACAGACCGTCATTGAAAACACCATACGTGCCATCCCACATGGAAGAGGACGTCGTGGAGCTTAAACACCGTAGCTAAAGCTGACTTTCTTTCATTGAACTACGACTCAAGCCTCGCGTCAACAATTTTTTTTTAATAATTTTTAAAAAGGGAGAAAGACTGAATCGTCCCTAACTCGACTTAATAATAACAAAAAAACTATAAGAAATGATAGAAACACCTTGGATCCGAAGCTTAAGGGTATTTGAGAGTGTGATAGCGGTTGCTTTTTAAATTATTTTTTGGCTAAAAAATGCATCAATTTTTTTAAATAATTTTTGACATCAGAACATTAAAATGATCTAAAAACACAAAAGAAATATTAATTTGAAGAAAAAAAATTCAATTTTTTTTAAAACATTTTTGAAACGCAAAAACAAACAGGTTATTAAAATTTTTTATTTTAGTGGCAATTTAGTCATTCTAATTTTTAAGAAAACATAAGAAACAAAAAATACACCTTGAAATAATTAAATGAAAATAACTTTCAAGACTAATTTAGTAATCCTACTATTCTAAAAAAAATTGAAATATGAGAAGAGTATAATAACCCTCGTGAATTTTACAAAGACGTTTGAGCTCTTACAAAAAGATTGAAGTATCCTCTCGGCAAAGTAAGTTGTTTTCGTAGGACAATGATAAAATAGTAGATTTATATTTCAAATCACAATGAAAATCTCATCTCTTTTAACTTTAGACTAGTTAGGTGTTAGGCGATGTATTATTCTTTGTTATGAAAAATATATTAAAAAACAAAAATTCAAAAGAGTTGGGCCTAAAATGATACTTTCGATCTCGCTACAATTACTGACCTAAGAATAATATTTATAATATTAATTATAATATCCATAGTAATATTTATAATACAAATAATAATATTTATAATATTAATAATAATATTAAACTTGTTTGATCCAATTTTAAGTGAGTGTAGCTGCAATGCCAGATCCAAAAGTCTTGGATGTGGATCTAACTGTAAGATCGTGTTATAAAAATATAATAACTAAATAGAAAAATATTTAATATTAAAGAATGAAATTAAAAAAACAAAGCAGAACACTATTACAATGACTAGTGTTTTGGGAGGAGAAGTACAGTAAAACCACCTTATGAAATCAGGATAATCTAATAAAAAGTAAACAAAATAAATCATGAAATTTAATTCTCAATCAAATCAATATTAAAAGATAAAATTGAAAGAAAAAAATTAATTGAGAAAAAAATTCTGAATCAGGTTAACTCATCAAATCAGGTTAACTCTTTAAATCTAAGATCCGTGTAATGAAAATACGATAACTAAGCAGAAAAAAATTAATATTAAAAAACTAAATTAAATAAATAAGAATAAATTAAAAAAAACTATAACTAAAAGCTATATTAATTTTTTTAAAAAAATACTACTAAAAGTAACCGCCTTTATTTAGACAGTGAAAAGCTGAGCTTTTTAGTTATAGTTAATACAAGGGTTTTATTATCTGATATTATTTCCTGGTCTCATCTCATCATTTTACATTAAAAAAGTCCAGCGCGAGGAAAATTGGCAGTGATTGTTACATCTCTTCTAACATGATTTGTTTAGTTTTTATAATTATTGACTGAAGTGACTAAAATTCATAACCTGTGAGATGCAGCTAATTTCTTCATAACTGGTGTTGTCAATTATTTTTCCTACATAACAGATAAAAGATAATGATTAACAAATAAACACGTAATTCAGGGATGGAACCAAGAGTACAGAAATAGTTTAAACAGCCATAATGTTAAATAAATATAGAAATCAAACCATAATTAAAAAAAACATACAACCTTGTTGGGGGCAAGGGGTGGTCTTTAAATGGTTCCGGGTCCCACGGTGCCTCAATTACCTATTTTCTTTCTTTATCATGTGGGGGGAAGACTTAGAGGTCGTGTGACGCAATAGCGTGCGTCGGAGGTAGGGCGGTGGTTGAGAGGTTTGAACTTGAAAGTTTCTACTTTTTAATTAAGGTTTTATGGCTACCAAACCCCCCTTTGTCCTCCCTGGGTGGGTTAGTTAATTATAACTTAGTTTTTCATGAAAGAAACTGATCAATTAATGAAGACGATCGAGTTGTTTTATGGCTACCAAACCCCAGCTGGTTATTATAACCATGGAAAAAAAGTGGCAGACCAACCACTGAATTTCAAAAGTCCCAAGTCAATAAAAGCCTGCAGCGGAAGGTAGACTATTATTGTTCATGAGTAGTGCCAAGAATATGTAGATATTTTATCATTTTAAAAATATATTTCATAATGAACACGACTCGGCATTTGTTTCTTTTAATCGCCCTCTCTCTCTTGTCTTTTTTTTATGGTGCAGAATTTCTTGTTTACTAGTCGTCACATGGAACCTTCTGGAGAAGGAACTATCTGGAGGTGTTTGAATAGGAGGTGACTTGTATTTTGTTTTTAGTAAAAAACATGTTTTTATAACTTTTAAAGATATGGTTTATGCTTAAAAGATACTGTTTCTTTAACAAAAAACCACCACACCTCCAAGCCAAACACACCCATATATATCATTGCCCGACTCCCCTTCATCGTCACTTGTGTGCTCAACTGTTCCTTGATCAGACTCCAATCAAAAAGATGGCAGAAATCATGAAAGTCCACGGAAGCGCCCTCTCAACAGCAGCACAACGGGTTTTTGCTTGCCTTTATGAGAAGGAGCTTGAGTTTGAGTTTATTCCTGTCAACATGGCGGTAGGGGAGCATAAGAAAGAACCATTCCTTGCCCTCAATGTAAGTGTGAAATTTAATTTCCATGTCTAATAAGTACAAAATGAAGACATTTCCCTAACCTCCATTCAGAATCTAATACTTCTTGGTGTGGATATATTAGCCATTTGGTCAAGTCCCAGCTTTTGAACAAGGAGATCTTAAACTCTTCGGTATACTTTCTCTACCTATTATTACTTAACTACTTGGTGAACATGTGTTTGGATGCGTACTGATCAGTGTTTATATGACAAATTGATCGTTTTGGAGCGCAGAATCAAGGGCAATCACTCAATACATCGCCCACGGGTATGCAGACAAGGGGACTCCGCTTGTTATCCCAGGCAAGCAGATGGCAACATTATCAGTGTGGATGGAGGTTGAGGCTCACCAATTTGACCCAGTAGCTTCAAAGCTGAACTGGGAGCTAGTTTTTAAGCCAATGTTTGGAATTCCCACAGATAATGCAGCGGTGGAGGAAAACGAGGCTAAGCTCGGTAAGGTTCTCGATGTCTACGAGTCAAGGTTGGCTCAGTCCAAGTACTTGGGAGGCGATATCTTCACCTTGGCTGATTTGCACCATCTCCCTAACATATCTTGCGCGATGAGGACACATGTGAAGAAACTATTCGATTCCCGACCCCATGTTAGCGCATGGGTAGCAGATATCACCTCGAGGCCAGCTTGGTCCAAGGTCGTTGCCATGAACAAGTAAAATTAAAGCAGCTGCTACCCACTTCAGTCACAATAAATTGTTGGTAGCCATAGTGCCCCTGAATAAGGTCTTTCTGTGTACCTGTCGATCTTTTTATCTTGCTGTTTTGTTGAGACTTCAATCCTCTAGTCGAGGACTGATTCTCTCGTCGCTGTTGAATTTGTATGGCACAATGGCTTTGTATTTTGTCGGTGGGCTTTTCCAATTCAGTACCCTTCAAGTTTTTGGTTTTTTGAGATGGATTTGGAAGCATGAATTTTAAATTAGATTATAGTAGTTAAATAGAATAAAACATGATAGTCTTCAACTGGAGAATGTCAGCACTCGTTATTTACAGTGTCGCCGGAAGGCAGCCTGGTTCCAACTCCATCTGAAAATATTCTGTCAAGAGGGTGGGCGACAATGCGTTTCTCAAAATACCCAAGTTCTTTAAAAAATGTAGCATATGTTTCTTATGGGCGATTCAGCGATTCAGTCAAATTTTAGCCTTACCAGCATAAAGGATCGAAGGCTATTTGGTACAGTTTTGTCTGAACCGACAAAACTTTTGCCATTCAAAAAGAGTCATTTGAAATGGATGGTCTGGAAACATGACACACCGTTCGGTTTGCATATGGCTCACGGTATGCTCGGACCAGTTCTCACCGGATTTTAAGTCAAAAAGACAGTCTTCGCCATGGGAGCCTTTAAAAGCCCACTGGTTCGGACGGTTTTCAGCCTATCTTCTATCAGAAGTGCTGGGAAATAGTGTCAAAAGTCCAAAAAGCATTCAACAACAGAGGAGGAGAGTCTCAACATACCTTCATCGTCCTTGAAAGAGGTAAATAGTGCTAGACTGTACTGTTAATGGACAAGGCAGCCTAAATAAAATCGCTCTTATAGCTGAATGAATTGATTGACCACAACCTCCTTGAACAGCCTCTTGAGAGGATCACGGAGGCGTTATTTCCTTAGTGAAATAGAGAAAGATAATTTTTTCCATTAACTATTTACTAAATGAGGTTAGAAACCGATTGGTGACCAAGCTTAGCTTTAAAAAGGTATGAAAGTCTTTTTCACTATATTAGTAATTATGTTAGAAAAAAAATATTAATTAATAATTTCATATTTTTTCTACAATATAATTATCCAATAATCCTTAAAAATAGTTTCCTTAAGGGGCTTTTCAAGCTTTTTATTTATTTTTTATATGTTAATTATTTAAATGTTCTTAAAAAATAAACTATCTTTATTATGGATGCAAAGTCATTTTAGGTTTTTTGGTATGATTTTTTTTGAAATTCTCATGTGGGGTTAGGGATAATTGTATTTTAATATATATAAATTAATATTAAATTTCAAAAGTTGCACGCGCCAGTAAGTGGGCGTGCTCGAGCCCTTCGCGCCGCCCACACAGTACTGGATGGCGGCATTCATTGTGCCTCACCACCGTGCCTCACCACCCCTGTCACGGTGGTGAGACGCTTGTTCTCTAGCGGCACACAGAGAAGCTCCGACAAGGAGTTTTTCCCTTCCTCTTTTTCCTCTCTCCACCTAGAAAAACATGTTGGCCATTGCATAAAAACAAGAAAGTCTAGCTATTTATTTCTTAATTTAAATTAGTTTTTTATTTTTTTGATTGCGATGTATTTGGTTTTGAATCATTTATTGAGTTAATTTATTTTTTAATTTCTTCCCTTAATATTTTATTTTTATATGAGGTTTGATCCTCATTCTTTTATTTGCAATGTATTTGGTCTTGGATCATTTATTAAGTCAATTGTGTTTTCAATTTCATCTCTTTACACTTTGTTTTTATATTAGTTTTGGCCCTCATTCTTTTAATTATGATCTTTTTGGTCTTGAATCCTTTATTGAATTAATTTGTCTTTGGATTTTATTTTTTGACATTTTATTTTTATATAAAATATGATCATAATTATTTTGATTGTTATTTTTAGTTCTTATTTTTTTCTTAATTGAAATTGTATTTCAATTTCATCCCATATGATTTGGTTGTATTTTTATTTTGTATCCAATTTGATTCTCTTTCTTTTCAAATCTACATTTTTCAAATCACCCTTTTTTTTTAATTTGTTTTTTCAAGTTTATCCCTAATTATTTTGGTTGGTTTGGAATTTTACATTGTTATTTTTTTGGGTTTGCCTTTTACATTGTGATCTAGCCTCATGATCCGTGTTATAAATTTTGAAGGTTGGACCGGGTTCGCTTTAGTCATTATTAATTATTTTAAAAAATTTCATCCATTATCATTAAGTTCGTTGAAAATTGTTTTTCTTTGTTTTTTTATGGTTTGGATTCTTTTGTGAATTTGATTTTTCTTTTTGATTTTGCCCTTCAATTCAATAGTTTTTGATATTTAAGGTTTGACATGATACTACTCACGGGTTTTGATGATCTCACTTAATTTTGCTAGTGTTTTGTTTTTTAATATTTTTTTCATTGATTTTTTCCCCGATTTCATCATTCTACAGTTTGATTCAAGGGGTTTGACAATCATTATTTTTTTTAGTTCTCTTTCTATTATGTCAAGTCATTGATTTTTTTTGCTCTTTAAAATACAATGATAATACTTTAGCATCCTTTTTTTCTCTACAAAGAAATTGGCCCGGTTCACGACGAAGCGCGGGCCATCAATCTAGTCTTATCTGAAAAAAAAAGAAGTAAAGGAATTTAAGCAACCATGACAACAAAATATGGAATTATCATTTACTTGTAATAAATTCCGAATACCAATGGCAGGTGGAGAGTTAAATAATGAGATAAATTGGGCAATTGGCATCTAATTTAGCGAAATAGCACAGTTTGAGGATGTTACAGTTGTGAATCGGGACATTAGTTGACGCGGTTTTGAAACGTGATATTTGATCAAATTTCGTGTTTCTAAACTGCGACACTATCGAAATGTCGCGTTTCTAAACCGTGACATTTGATTCAATGTTGCGGTTGAGAACCATGACATTTTCAAGGATATCGTTTTGAGAAATAACTGGACATTGGATAAAACGGCTGGGAAGTAGCCAAAATGATGAGACCATTTTGGCTATTGTAAGATTTTGGGTCATTTTTGTGTTTTTAGCCTAAAAACGTTTATAAAATCTTAGTTTTTGTTAATCTGAGATTTTATTTAATTTATGATTTTAGAGAGTTAGAAGTTTTATAATTTTATCAAAATTTGGATTGAGTTTCCTCTATATAGGAACTATACCAAAAATTTTATCCCGGTTAAAAAACTCTGCAAAAAATCACAATAACCCTAATCAACAAATTCTAACTAAACTCAACATATTCTAATATTCCTTAATCACAAGTAGTCCCAAAAATACAAAAACACACACACACACACACGCACACGCACACGCACACGCACACACACGCACGCACGCACACACGCACGCACGCACGCACGCACGCAAAATGAATAAAAAATAATTCAATAATACTCTCAAAATATATAAATATAACTCATTTATCTATCTATGTCTACGTCATCTACTATATGATCCGAGCTCATCAATAGCATGATTAGATCCAGCTTCTACTCCTACTTGAGTGGCATCGTCCTCTGTCATGACATTATTAAGAGTTAGCCTCTCTCTAAAGGCTTAAAGTCCAGTACGACAAACATTTAACCACTGAGACGCTACAATATGAACTTCACTTTCTTTGTTAGTACTACGCAGATAAAATCTGGTCTCTCGACCCTCCCATTAGAAGAAACCAACCTAATATTAATAAAACATTAATGTTAAATTAAAATATAAATACATAAAACTCAATGGTTAACATATATTAATCATTAAAAGACTTGTTACTTATGTGATGTTGAATCCATTGGGCATGTTGCAATACTGTATATATCCAAGTGGAGGAACCTGTTCGGGATCTAGAGCAATGATCCATCGTGTTATATATATGTACCAAATCATATACTCCTTATCAGTAATCACATGATGCATCTATATAAATATCTCATTTCTCTGTGCATCCCACTATGATACATAAGCATTATGCTAGCTTAACTAGTCGTAATCATAATTTTTACCACTACGAGTAATGGCATGCAAAGCATTACTTGTATTGATATAGACCGAAATGTGTTATCTTGTAGCTGAACTATCGCATTACTCGATTCAGACAATGTAGCTTGACAATCTCAAAACATTTAGCGAGACCACTATTATCCATATATCCATCCTGTTGGTGCAGACAGCTGGAGTAACGACCAATCTTTGTTCCGAGTAAGACATCCACATGACCTGCAGATTATAAGTTAAATTAATATCAAACAGTAATGATTCAGTGCAATTAATTATTTTAATTAACATATAGTTATAAAAAAACCTTGATAACATGTTGTCTATTTAGCTTGTTCAGATAAAATGCTAGCATATGTGCTAGATTATTTTCAAAAACTCGTCTAGCACACCACCTATCATTAACAACATGTTAGTTTAAATGTATTTTTTAAAGTTTTAAGAACACAATATAAATATATATAATTGCAAAAATAACATTGCAATACCTGCATCTTAGTGGGAGATGAAGTGTAACCCTTATAGTTTGGACTATTATATCCAATAATCTCGGTATCTGGGGCCTTCCCACATGAAGATATTCCCACGACCATAATTGTTATTAAATAAAAACATTTTGTTAATTTTGTTGTGCATGAAACATTCAAATCTAAATTGTTATTTAGATTTTTTTATTCATTCCTATAGAAGTAGCAAACATCCCCCAACTTGTTTGCCCCCTTTCATGTATGTAAGAGATAAATGTCTGTACAAGGTTGCCAATATAGTAGATCTCTAGCTATATGTGGGGATACCATCAAAATTTTCCAGGAGTGTTAAATAAAGCAAAGGAACATATCTCTTTGTGATGTTAGTGAATAATACACTAACAAATAAATGGAGTATATATGCTCTAGCATACTTACAAATAAATTAAAATTATCAAAATAATTAACACAATTATAATAAATAATCAACATATTTAAATCATAATTGATTTTTTACCTTTGCAAGACCTGCCCATCACCATCATCTAGTGATGTAAAAAATGTCTCCTGAATCCACTGAAGATGTATCCTACTCCCCCTTCAATTCAAAAAGAGGGGGTGCAAATTCAAATGACTACTTGTATAATGCAATCCTATTACAAACACTAGTAGATGTGACTGCTTGTCCATCAATAGACAATCCAAGCAAAACTGCCACATCCTGTAGTGTCAGTGTCATCTCTCCATATCTAAGATGGAACATGCGTGTCTCACGTCTCCATCACGCAATAGTGCATGGATCAAGTCGTGGTTAAGCTTGATGTGGTCAAGACAATTGACATACAAAAAACCAGCCTAGATCACATATGCTGGACTCACTCATGTAGTTGCATCTCTCTATATATACGACAATAAATAATGGTTTCATCCTGCATAACAATTTAAATTATAATTATTGAAAATATAACATTTAATGATAATTAAATTAAACATAAATTAAAAATATATTAAAATTAAATATTTTTACAATGCTAGCAATACATCTTCCAATCAATGTCGATCCTGAAACCACATGACAGAAGTGTCAGTGGGTCCGATAGGCATGTACTGTGACTCGTGCTCAAAATGTCATACTCATGCTCTATATGAATATCATAGGCATGCTCTCTATGCTCATAGTAATGCTCACCATGATTATCATCCAAATATGGATGCTCAACATGAGCAGACGATTTACCACCTCTAGTGTGTGCCATCCTATGTAATAGTACTTGTAATTGATGTGAAATTATATAAGTATAAATTTTTTTTAAAAATATCATAATATATCATAACATAATCTAACAAATTGTTATATATACGTTGTCGATTATGACATGTTTTTTTTATTATACCTTGTGTCATTGCATATGCCATATCTATAATGTGCATGACCTTCTCTTGCATCCATCTCATTATGCAAATGAGTAGACATTCATCGACCATGTCCTAATTTCCATCTAGATGAGTCTGCTTCAACTTTAGGTCCAGTGTAATCAGTCCATTCTAACTTGTCTGGTAAAGGACGAAATGAATTGTCATATGCTAACCTATAACTTTGAACTGTATAGTAATCATTAACAAACTGTGTGATCTCGGCACACCATGCAAGAACATGTGAACATAGATGATGAAATGTGTGCCATTTACCACATGTGCATATTCTATCATTCAATCTGGTTGCTCATCTAACTTCTTTCATAACACTCAGTTTAATAGAGGTGTTAGACCTGGAAAACCTGTTCCTCGGAGTTAAACAACATTGCAATATAATCTCTTAATCTATCCCTGCTTATTATCAATTCAAGCTGAATTGTTGGAGGCCAGATTACTCCACTTTGAATGACATCACTAGCTTCACATCTCTGTTTGACCCAATAACCATTACATTTATAAAATGTTAATTGAACTAGAACAGAAATAAGCATTACACGAGCATTTTTCAGAACATGATTAAATGATTTTGAAAGATTAGTTGTCATATTACCATATGATTCTAAAAGATTAGTTATCATATTACCATACTAGCAACCACCATCATAACATAAAGCCTATTTTTCTTTTGTCTCCCTTTCAAGTCATTCTTTATATGTTGGGTTCAAGTTGCATATTTTTTCATACCACAAATCACATTTGTGCCTAGAAGTTTTTTAACACATTCTCATTAAATCTATTTTGGTACTTGGGTATTTGAATTTATGGTTGAAGCTGCTAACAAGATATTTGGCACAATACTGATGATATCCTAAAGGTTGACACGAAATTTCTACGACTCCGTTATTGATGTCTGTATGTCTATCTGATATTATACATATACCAGTTCTACCACCAATAACATATTTTTATAAGTAAAGCAAAAAACCATCTTCAATTATCATTATTTTCTTCATTAATAATTTCAAAAGTTAACTGGAAAATCCAATTATTATTTGCATCAAAAGCAACCATAATCAATAACTCCTCATCATATCGATCATACAAATGTGTCCCATCAACATTGGTAAGTGGTCTACAGTACTTGAAACCTTTAATACAAGGTCCAAATTACCAAACTGTACTATTATCAAGATATCCTTTGTGTCTCGAATCAACAACTGTTCCAGGATTTGATTTCTTTATTTGCCAACAATAACCTAAGAAATTTCTCAAAAGACTCCTTATTTGAACCAAAAAGATGCTCAATCACCTTTTGTTTTGCAACCCATGCTTTGTCATATGATATTTTATACTTGTAATGCAATTTTATTTCATCTCGTATGCTTGCAATCATCATTGAAAGATTATTCATTATAAGAGTTGATATAACACTAGCAATAAAATTTGCATCAAGTTGATGGTGGTCTTTTTGGACAAAGGTTGAAACACATGTGTGTAATATACAATCAACCAATATTTATCGAATTTGAAACAGAGTCAGAAGAAATGGTTCGATCCTCTTATTTTTCTTTCTTGAATCGAGAGATATGATTAGTACTTAAAAGTGCATTTTTATCAAGGTTTTATATCATCATATTGCACTTAAAGTATCATGAAATTCCCTAACTTAAGCATGTTTTATAATAACAAGTATGATAACATAAGATATATTTAATTTATGGTAAATACTTATTTTGAATGCAATCATATTTCACAATTTAAAAGATTAATTGATGTGTTTGATTAGTACTTAAAAGTGCATTTTTATCAAGGTTTTATATCATCATTTTGCACTTGAAGTATTAATAACTCCTTAATTAGAGCATGTTTTATAATAATAGATTTGATAATATAAGATAGCTTTAATTTATGGTAAATGTTCCTTTCAAATGCAGGCATATCTCACAATTCAAAGGATTGATTGATTTGATTAACTATTGAAAGTGAAAGGACAAAGAAACGGCTAAGATTAGAAAGGAGATACCGATTCAATTCAAATTGGAACACTGTTCAGTTATTGGGTCATATCTGGAGCTGTAGATCTTGGATTTCA
>Ga0325400_1002061_pt1 | contig 17266 bp, 10 predicted proteins | sample PopdelMetagenome_2_FD_205662 | JGI IMG/M metagenome (GOLD analysis project Ga0325400, IMG submission 205662) | Populus deltoides microbial communities from Bellville, Georgia, United States - Xylem-PdKOR-R1 | ecosystem: Host-associated > Plants > Phyllosphere > Stem > Wood/Secondary xylem... | reverse complement strand
CACCGCCCTCCGCCGCATAGGCGCGCCCGAGCACGATCAGATCGTACTTCAGATTGTGCCCGATCTTGAGCACGCTCTCATCCTCGAGCAGCGGCTTCAGCTTCGCCAGCGCGACGTCGCGGTCGAGCTGCGCCGGGCGTTCCGCGAACATGTCGCTGCCGCCGTGGCCGAGCGGCATGTAGCAGGCGAGGTTGGGCGCGAGCGCGAGGCTGACCCCGACCAGCTCGGCCAACATCGGGTCCTTGGCGGTGGTCTCGGTGTCGATCGCGACCCAGCCCTGGTGACGCGCGACCTGGATCCAGCGGTCGAGCGCGGCCTCGTCGACCACGGTCTCATAACCGTCGTGGTCGCAGGCGGGCTCGTCGTCCTCGGCGGGTGCGCCGACCGTCTCGGGCTGGGTCGCCTCGGCGACCTCGCCGAGCCGGGTGAGCAGCGAGCGGAAGCCGTGATGCTCGAGGAAGGCGCGCAGCGGCGCCTGCGGGATGCCCTCGGCGGGCAGCGCGAGCGAGTCGAGCGTGTCGGGCAGCGGCACGTCGCACGCCAGCTCGACCAATTTGCGGCTCATCCGCGCCGCCTCGGCGTGCTCGATGAGGTTGTCGCGCAGCTTGCCCTTCTTCATCTCGGGCGCGGCGGCGAGCACCGCCTCGACGTCGCCGTGCTCGACGATCAGCTTGGCCGCGGTCTTGGGGCCGACCCCGGGGACGCCGGGGACGTTGTCGACGCTGTCGCCCATCAGCGCGAGGACGTCGCCGAGCTTGTCGGGGCCGACGCCGAACTTCTCCACCACCGCCTCGGGGCCGAGCCGGCGGTTGTTCATCGTGTCGAGCATGTCGACCGAGGGATCGGTCATCAGCTGCATCAGATCCTTGTCGGAGCTGACGATGGTCACCTGCCAGCCCTGCGCCAGCGCGGCCTTGGTGTAGCTGGCGATCAGGTCGTCCGCCTCCCAGCCCTGTTCCTCGATGCACGGCAGCGAGAAGGCGCGCGTCGCGTCGCGGATCATCGGGAACTGCGGGACGAGATCCTCGGGCGGCGCCGGGCGATGCGCTTTGTACTGGTCGTACAGCTCGTTGCGGAAGGTGGACGAGCTCTTGTCGAGGATCACCGCCATGTGCGTCGGCCCGTCGGCCTTGTGCAGCTCGTCGGCGAGCTTCCACAACATGGTGGTATAGCCGTAGACCGCACCGACGGGCTCGCCGTGCTTGTTGGTCAGCGGCGGCAGCCGGTGATAGGCGCGGAAGATGTAGCCCGATCCGTCGACGAGATAGAGGTGCGGCATCGCGCTGCCCTAAACCGGTTTGGCCGTGTGGGAAACCGGGGTTGTGGGGAGACCTCGTGTCGCCGGTGAAGGTCGGTGCTTCGGGGTAAGGCCCCGGTCTTCGTCGGCCCGGCTAAGGGCGGGACCTTTGCACGACCCTTCCGTCATCCTCCGTCATCCCGGACTTGTTCCGGGATTCACCGTGCCGCTTATCCCTAAGCCGCTGAGTTCGCGGCCGCCTGGATCCCGGAACAAGTCCGGGATGACGGTGGGTAGCGCGAGGATAGGGCGCCCTCCATTGCTCCCTCAGGTCCCGTCCTCGTCGCCACCCACTGCGCGCGGCTGCGCGCCGGTGAGCGCGGCACAGACGTTCTGGATCAGCTGCTGGCGCATCCGCATCGGCGCGGCGGTGTCGCCGATCATCACCGCGATGGCGTAGCGCCGCCCGTCCGGCGCGGTGAGCAGGCCGACGTCGTTGAAGCCCGCGTTGCGCGCGCCGAAATCCTGCCCCGTGCCGGTCTTGTGCGCCACCTTCCAGCCCGGCGGCGTCGCGGCGCGCAACCGCGCGTGGCCGGTGCGCGAGGCCGCCATCGTGTCGAGCAGGATCCGCGTCGAGGTCTCGCTGAGCAGCTCGCCGCGCGCCAGCCGCGCCAGCGCGCCCGCGATCGCCACCGGCGCGGCGCCGTCGGGCGGGTTGTCGATGTAGCGCTGGAGCGCGGCGCGGCGCACCGCCGGGTCGAGCCGGGCGCGCGCCGCCTCGAAGCCGCGCCCCATCGCCATCGACTGGCTCCAGGTCAGTCCCGCGGTGCCGCTCTGGAGCAGCCGCTCGCCGGGGCCGAACTTGATCGCGCCGAGCTGGTGCTGGGCGATGAAGCGCCGCACCGCGGCCGGGCCGCCCACTACCGTGAGCAGCCGGTCGTTCGCGGTATTGTCGCTCTGCGTCAGCGCGCGCGTCAGCAGCCCGCCCACCGTGGTGCGGTAGCCGTTGGCGCCGACCAGGCCGGCGATCGGCTGGTGGAACAGCGTGAGGTCGTCGCGCGTGACCAGCACCGGATCGTCGAGCGTGAGCCTCCCCGCGTCGCGCTGCGACAGCACCGTCATCGCCACCCAGGTCTTGCTGACGCTCTGCTGCGGCAGGCTGAGATCGCCGCCCTGCTGCACCACCCAGTCCTCGTCCACCGCGACGATCGCCGCGCCGGCCTTGCCCGGGAAATTGCGGATGAGCTGCTCGACCCGTGCCTGGAGCGCGCGCGGCGCGGCCGAGCGACGCGGCGGCGGGGGCGGCGGCACGACGGCGAGCGGCACCGGGATCGAGACGAGCGGCTTGGGGGGCGCCGCGGGGATGAGCGCGGAGCCCGCCCCGGCGCCGCAGCCCGCGATCAGCAGCGACCAGGCGATGATCGCGGCCCGGCGCCCGAAAGTCTTACTACCCATGTCCGCCGCCACCAACCCCGCTTGACTCGCGTCTGTGGACAATAATGGCGCGGACACAAAGTGCTGCGACTCGCCGCTGCGACGATCACCCTTGTCGGCGCGACGAACGGTGGGGCGCTCGACCGTCACGCGTCAGGCTCGCGGCACCAGCACCGTGTCGGCGGCCTCGGCGAGCGTGTCCGGCCAGTCCAGCGTGAAGTGCAGCCCGCGGCTCTCGTGCCGGTGCAGCGCCGAGCGGACGATCAGCTCGGCGACCTGGAGCAGGTTGCGCAGCTCGATCAGGTCGGGGGTGACGCGGAAGTGGCCGTAATAATCCTCCACCTCGCTGCGCAGCAGGTCGATGCGGTGCTGCGCGCGCTCGAGCCGCTTGGTGGTGCGGACGATCCCGACATAGTTCCACATGAAGCGGCGGATCTCGGTCCAGTTCTGCTTGATCACCACCTCCTCGTCGGAGTCGGTGACGCGGCTCTCGTCCCACGCGCGCACCGCCGGGGGCGGCGGCAGCGTGTCCCAGTGCTGCGCGATATGCTGCGCCGCCGCCTCGCCGAAGACGAAGCATTCCAGCAGCGAGTTGGAGGCGAGCCGGTTGGCGCCGTGCAGCCCCGACTGGGTGCACTCGCCCGCGGCGTAGAGCCCGGGCAGGTCGGTGCGGCCGTCACGGTCCACCACGATCCCGCCGCAGGTGTAATGCTGCGCCGGCACCACCGGGATCGGCTGGGTCGTCATGTCGATGCCGAGCCCGAGCAGCTTCTCGTGGATGTTGGGGAAGTGCGCGCGCACGAAGTCGGCGGGCATGTGGCTGATGTCGAGGTGGACGAAGTCGAGCCCGTAGCGCTTGATCTCGGCGTCGATCGCGCGCGCCACCACGTCGCGCGGGGCGAGCTCCAGCCGGTCGTCGTACCAGGGCATGAAGCGCCGCCCGGTGGTGGGGTTGATCAGATGCCCGCCCTCGCCGCGCACCGCCTCGGTGATCAGGAAGTTCTTGACCTCGAGATGGTACAGGCAGGTCGGGTGGAACTGCATGAATTCCATGTTCGCGACCCGGGCGCCGGCGCGCCACGCCATCGCGATCCCGTCCCCGGTGGCGCCGCGCGGCGCCGTGGAGAAGAGATAGGTCCGCCCCGCCCCGCCGGTCGCCAGGATCGTCGCGCGCGCGGTGTGCACCTCGACCGCGCCGGTGCGTCGGTCGATCGCGTAGACGCCCCAGACGTTGCCTGCGCCCGAGTAGCGTTCCTCGTGGCGGCTGGTGGCGAGGTCGATCGCGACCTGGTCGGGGACGAGCGTGATATTGGGATGCGCCTCGGCGGCGCGCTGGAGCGCCTCCTGCACCGCCCAGCCGGTCGCGTCGGCAACGTGGACGATGCGGCGATGCGAGTGACCGCCCTCGCGCGTGAGATGGAGCGCGCCGCCTTCTTCGGCGAACGGCACGCCCAGCGCGCGCAGCCGCGCGATCGCGGCGGGGGCGCGCTCGACGACGAACTCGACGATCGCGCGGTCGTTGAGCCCCGCGCCGGCGACCATCGTGTCCTCGACATGGTGCTCGAACGTGTCGCCGGGCTCGAGCACCGCGGCGATCCCGCCCTGCGCCCAGGCGGTGCTGCCCTCGTTGAGCGCGCCCTTGGCGAGCACGGTGACGGTGAAGCGGTCGGCCAGGTTGAGCGCCGCGGTGAGCCCGGCCGCGCCCGAACCGACGATCAGGACGTCGCTCTGTGTCATGCGCTTAGCCCGCGAATGTTGCGAATGTTGAGTCGCTGGCGCGAGTCGCGGCGGGTGTGAACGTTGAGTCGGCGGCGTGCGGGGCGCGGGTGGCGGTCGGGCTCGGGGAGGGGCATGACGCCCATGTGGCACAGCTGCGGGCGTTTAGGACAGCGTGAGTTGCGGCAACGATCCTCCCCGGCACGGGCAGGGGGCGCGCGGGCGAGATCGTATTCCCCGGACATGGTCTTGGCGTGCCGGGGGCGCGCCAAAGCCCCCACGCCGCGCGCTAGCGCGGTGGTGGAGGGGGGTTCCTCGCTCGCTGCGCGTCGTTGAGGAGACCCGCGGACGCCGGGATCCGCAGAGGACCCCCCTCCACCACGACGCTATGCGTCGCGGTCCCCTCCCCGCGAGCGGGGAGGAGTTACTGCGCCTCACTTCTTCGCCACGACCCTGGGCAGCCGGTCGATCGGCTCGACCGTGATATCGCGGAACCAGGTCTCGGCGCCCTCCGACTGGAGCTGCACGCTGCCATGCGTCAGCGCGGTCCGTTTCCCCGCGGCGTCGACCGTCGCCAGCCCCTCCACCACCATCACCGGCACGCCGTTGACGACGTGCACCGCGCGGTCGCCGAGCACGTAGAGGTCGAGCGTGTTCCACTGCCCCGCCGGCTTCTCCGCGTCGCGCGCGTTCTCGACGTTCCAGATCAGCGTGCCGTTGACGATCTCGACCGGCCGCCCGTCCTGGCGATAGCGCACCGGCGGCGAGACCAGCGACGGGTCGAGCGCGGCGGTGGTGCGCAGGCGCACGTCGCGCCCCACCGCCACCGCCATGCCGGTCGAGCCCTGCATGATCTCGAACTCGACCGAGGGCTGCCACGTGCCGAACACCGCGCCGGGTGTGCCATGGGTGTGGTAGAGCAGCCCGTTGTTGGGCGGCTGGCCGAGCCGCGGCGCCCAGCGCTTGGCACCCCAACGATACTGTAGCCGCAGGTGGTAGTCGCGCAGGTCGGCGTCGTGGACGAGCGCGCCCCAGGTCTCGCCCTTGACCCACAGCGCGGGGCGGCCGTCGATGGGGCGGATCGCGAAGTCGCCGGCGGTGTCGCGCGTCGTGCCGATCGGCGTCGCGCCGGGCCGGTCGCGATAGGTCACCGACGGGTCGGGATAGCCCAGCCACGGGTGCCAGCCGGCGAGGTCGCGCCCGTTCAGCAGCGCGCGTGCCTTACCGGTCGCGCGCGGCACGTCGGCGAGGACGAGGGACTGCGGGCGCGCGACCGTGTCGCCGACGGCCGCGCGCGCCTGGGCGAGCTGCTCGGGCGTGGCGGGCGCCTGCGCGGCGGCGGGGGCGGACAGCGCCGCGACGGCGAGCCCCATCACAATCGGTCGCACGCTGTTCCCCTCCGCTGGCGTTGTTTGCGGGGAGGTATCGCAGGCGCACGCCGCGAGAACAATGGGATATGGGAACGTTCCCGGTGTGAGGGTCAGCTCGCGTCCTTCGATCATGGCACGGCTGCGTACCATCTCGCTGTAAGTGTAGCGGCACGCATGTTCTTGCCCTGCCGTCGGGCGCCTCAACGACGAACCGGGAAAATGCCTCGACTTCCAAACTGCCGCCGAGGCATTCCACCGCGCGACGATCGGCGCACTTCAAGCGAGTATCCACGTCCCCGCCTTCGCGGGGATGACGAAAGAAGAGGGGTGAGGCAGCCCCGCGCCGCGTCCCGTGACGCACCTGCGCTGCGCGCTCACTGCGGCCACGCCACCCCCAACCCCGCCTTGCCCCGCCGCCGCCGCGCTGCCACAGCGGCGCGCCACAGCCAGGGGACAGCGACCATGATCGTGCGCAGCGACGAATATGAGGACGTGGCGGTGCCCGGCGCCGGCACGATGCGCACCCATCTGTTCCGCCCCGCGATCGACGGGCGCTTCCCCGGCGTGCTGTTCTTCTCCGAGATCTACCAGGTGACCGCGCCGATCCGTCGTTTGGCGACCCTGCTGGCGGGCAACGGCTATGTCGTCTCGGTCCCCGAGGTGTACCACGAGTATGAGCCCGCCGGCACGGTGCTCGCCTATGACCAGCCCGGCACCGACCGGGGCAACGCGCTCAAGTTCACCAAGCCGGTCGCACAGTACGACGCCGACTCGCGCGCCGCGCTCACCGCGCTGGCGGCGCACCCGGCGTGCGACGGGCGGCTCGCCACCTTCGGTGTGTGCCTCGGCGGGCATCTCGCCTATCGTGCCGCGCTCGACCGGCGCGTCGGCGCCGCCGCCTGTTTCTACGCCACCGACATCCACTCGGGCACGCTGGGCGAGGGCCGCGCCGACGACAGCCTCGCGCGCATGGACGCGCTCGAGGCCGAGACGATGTTCGTCTGGGGGCGGCAGGACCCGCACGTCCCGTTCGCCGGGCGCGAGGCGATCCGTGGGCGGCTGGAGGAGGTGGGCGCGCGCTACGAGTGGCACGAGGTCAACGCGCCGCATGCCTTCCTGCGCGACGAGGGGCCGCGCTACGATCCGGCGCTGTTCCTGCAGAGCGTGGCGTGGACGCTCGCGCTGTACCGCCGCGCGCTGGGGTGAGCGGTCGCCCCACCCGCGCGCCGCACCGCCCGCCTCACGCCGCGGCGCGCTGCTCCAGCGTCGCGACGAAGGCGTCCGCCACCATCGGGCGGCCGATCAGATAGCCCTGCACCAGGTCGCAGCCGGCGTCGCGCAGCAAGGCGAGGCAGCCGGGCTCCTCGATCCCCTCCGCCACCACCTTGAGCCCGAGCCCGTGCGCGAGGTCGATCGTCGAGCGCACCATCAGCGCGTCCGCCGGGTTGAGATGCGCATGCTGGACGAAGCTGCGGTCGATCTTGAGCTCGGACAGCGGCAGCTCGCGCAGATAGGTCAGCGTCGACTGGCCGGTGCCGTAATCGTCCATCGAGATCGCAACGCCCTTGGCGCGGAAGTGGCGCAGCTGCGCGGCGGCGCGCTCCGGATCGGCCAGCGTGGCGGACTCGGTCACCTCGAAGATCAGCCGGTCGGCCGGCACCGCGCCCGAGTCGAGCAGGGCGTCGACCGCGGCGCTGAACGCCGGCTCGGCGATCAGCATCGCGGAGAGGTTGATCGCGACCGAGACGTCGTGCCCGCGCGCGCGCCAGTCGGCGAGGTCGGCGACCGCGCGCGCGAGCACGTGGAGGGTCAGCGCGCCGATGCGGTCGGCCTGCTCGGCGAGCGGGATGAACAGGTCGGGCCGGATCATCCCGCGAGTCGGGTGGCGCCAGCGCACCAGCGCCTCGGCGCTGGCGACCCGGTCGGTCGCGAGGGCGAGCTTGGGCTGGTAATGCACCTCGATCTCGCCGTTGGCGATCGCCTGGTCGAGCTCGCCCATCAGCACCAGTCGCCGCTCCAGCGCATCGGCGTCGACGTGCGCGTGGCGCCAGAACGCGCCCGCCGCGGCGGCCTCGTCGGCGGCGCGGGTCGCGCTCACCAGCCGGTCATGGATCGTGCCCTCGCCCGCCGAGACGCCGAGATGCACCGCGGCGTCGGCGCGGCGGCCGAGGATCTCGACCGGCTCGATCAAGGTCGCGCGCAGCGCCGCGACCAGCGCCTCGATGTCCTCGCCCGGCGCGTTGACCGCGAGCAGCCGCTCGCCGACGCGATAGACGCTGGCGCCCACCGTCGCGTGCAGCCGGTCGGCGACGCGCAGCAGCAGGTCGTGCCCGGCGCGCTCGCCCAGCAGCGTGATGAGCGCGTCCGCGTTGCCGAGCGACGCCACCAGCAGCGGCGTCGGCGCGGCGGAGTCCCTGTCGTGGAGCAGCGCGCGGCGGTTGGGCAGGCCGGTGTCCTCGTCGACGCGGCGCTGGCGCTCGAAGCGGCGTGCGAGATCGAGCGCGACGCGCGCCAGCCCGGCCGCGACGACCAGCACCAGCGCCGGGGCCAGCGGGAACACCGCCTGGTCGGCGACCTGCGCCCGGACCGCGAGCGCGAACAGGACCACCGGAGCGGCCAGCGCCAGTCCCGCCGCGACCGGGCCGCGCCGCACCCACAGCATCGGTGCGGCGAGCAGCAGCGCGAGCAGCAGCGGCAGCGCGCTGCTCCATTCCGACGGCACGCCCGCGAGCAGCGTCTCGGCGGCGAGCGCCTGCACCACCACGCCGGGGATCACGCCCCAGTGCGGCGTGGCGTAGCGGTCACCCATCTCGATCGCGGTGGCGCCGATCAGTATGTCGCGCCCGCGCACCGCCGCCGGGTCGAAGCGGCCGTCACGCGCCGCGACGAAGCTCAGCCGCGGCAGCCGCGTCGGGTCGATCCCGCCGTCGATCGGGAAGAAGCTGTCGGCCGCGCCGGAGCGATGCGCGATCAGCGCGGAGAGCGACGGCCGCGGCGTGCCCGCGGTAATGGTGCCGAACGGCGCACGGCGGACGATGCCGTCCGCGTCGGGCTGCATGCTCACCGAGGCGAGCGCGGCACCGGCGCGCAGCGCGGGCAGCGGCAGCGAGTCGATCGTGCGGCGATCGCCCAGGCGCGCGCGCTGCGCGAAGGTGGGCAGCGCGACGAGGCCGGGCGCGCGCGCGATGGCCTGCGCCAGCGCGGCATCGCCCGCGCCGGGGCCGGCGGAGGAGAAGTCGACGTCAAAGGTGATCGAGGCGGCGCCCGCTTCGCGGAGCCGATCGACCGCGCGCGCATAATGGTCGCGCGACCAGGGCCACTCGCGGATCGCGGCGACGCTGGCGGCGTCCATCTCGACGACGACGACCTGCCCGCTCGGCGCGCGCACCCAGGCGGCGGCGCGCGGCGGGTCAAGCAGCCGATCGATCCGCGCGCCCAGCCCGCTGAGCGCGGTGAGCAGCGCGAGCGTGAGCGCCGCGGCGAGCGCGAGCGCGCGGCGGTGACGCAGCAGGGCGCGGGGGCGGGGGATCAGCATGCGGCGGCAGACCGGCGGGTGGTAAAGAGAGGCGTCGCGGAACCGCCGGTCAGAATGGCAGCTCGCAACGCGCCCGCCGCTCTGCGCCACGCACCACCCCGGCGAACGCCGGGGTCCAGTTGGGCGAATGGCAGTGACGTGCAAACGACGTTACGCAACTGGACCCCGGCGTCCACCGGGGTGGTCGGTGACGGCAGGAGATGGTCCATCACCCCACGAGCCTTCAGATGCTTCTCGCGTCCCACCCCGCCCCGCATCAGAACACCCGCGACAGCCGCAGCGAGATACGCGGCCGGCGGTTGCCGGTGTCGAACCGATCGGCGTTGAGCGGGAAGGCGACCTCGACCATGCCGTCGAGCCGACCCGCCCCAGCGCGCACGCCCAGCCCAGTCGACGCCAGCGTCCCGCCGCCGAACCCGTCGCGCAGGTTGCTGACATGCCCGCCGTCGACGAAGGCATAGCCCTGCGCGCGGTCGATCACGCCGGGCAGCACGCGCCCGGCGTCGGCGCGGAGCTCGGCCGAGGCCATCGCGCCCTGGTCGCCGGTGCGCTCGGCATAGTCATAGCCGCGCGCGAAGCCGGGGCCGCCCAGCCCGATCTCGGCGGTGGCGAGCAGCGGGCGCGAGGCGAGCTGCGCCGCGCCTGCCAGCACCGCGCTGAACGGCCCGCCGAGCCGGCGCGTGTAGTCCATCTGCCAGGTCGCCAGCACGAAGCGCGCGTCGCCGTCGGCGCGCGACAGCAGCGCGTCGCCGGCATGGCTCACCCCGGCGAGCGGCAGCCCGACCACGCCTGCCAGCTCGCCCCGCAACGTGCCGCCGGCGACGGCCGCCTGGCCGTTGAGCGAGGCGGTGGCGGTGGCGAGCCGGTCGCGGCGCAGCCGCGCGCCCCGGAGCGTCTGGGTCACCGTCACCGCGCGCAGCTCGGCCTGGCCCCACAGGCTGCGTGCGCGGGTGCGCACCAGCGCGCGTGTGTAGCTCACCGACAGGTCGCCGCTGCGCCCGACCACGTCGAGCGGGGCCAGCGCCGCCCCCGGGTTGGAGCGCGCCACGGAGCCGGCCACCGCCAGTACCGAACCGGCCGAGTCGACCGGTGCGGCGTAGCGCGCGCGCAGGAAGGCGAACTCGCTCGGCTCGAACGGCGTCTGCGCGACGATCAGCGACAGCTCGTCGCCGTCCCCCGCGAGCCCGCGCAGGCTGGCGAGCAGGGTGGAGCGCACAGGGCCGACCTCGGCGCTGCCGCGGTTGTCGAGCTGCGCATAGGCGCTGGCGCGGTCGCTCGCGATCGTCACCAGCAGGATGCCGAAACCGTCCTGACGGACGTAGCGCGTGTCGGTCACGCGCACGCCGGGCACGTCGCCGACCAGCAGCAGCGCGCGCTCCAGCATCTTCTGCGTCACCGCGCCGCGCCCGGTGAGCGCGTGGACCAGCAGCGTGTCGGCGGCGGCACTGCGCGCGCCGATCACGCGCACCGCATCGATGCGGCCGAGCTCGACCTCCACCGCGAGCACGCCGTCGGTCATCGGCTGCGCCGCGACCGAGGCGGTGGCGAAGGGATAGCCGCGCGCGCGCACCGCGCCCGCCACCTGGCCCGCGAGCGTCGCCAGCGCAGCGCGGTCGAGCGTGCGGCCGATCACCGGCGCCACCGCGGTGGCATAGGCCGACTCGGGCACGCTCTCCGCGCCGAGCACGCGCACCGCGCGCACCGGCGGAGTCAGCGTCGTGCCCGCGGCGGCGCGGCTGGCGGCGTCGACCTCGGTCGGGCGCGCGCGCTCGGGCTGCTCGAGCGAGGGACGCGGCAGCGCGCGCGCCGCGATCGTCGGATCGGCGCGGTCGAGCGCGGTCTGCGCCGCGGCGGGTGCGCCCGCCAGTGCGGCGCTGCCCAGCAGCGCCAGGCGGATCGTGGATGTAGCTCGCATGCGGACGCCCCTGTTATCGCGGCGCGGCCTAGGCGGGGGCGGGTTCCGATTTGGTTACGATGACCGCGGCATTTCGCTAACCATTTGCTCTAAGTTGTTCGCAACGCTCTCCTTCTACTCGGCTGAGTCGGCGCGCCTGGCGGGCCGAGGGAGAATAACATGCGTAAGCCGATCCTGGCGCTGCTCGCCGCTTCCACCGCTGGGCTCGCGATGCCCGCGAGTGCCGGCCCCGCCGGCTGGCGGATCAGCGAGGCGATGGGTGACGTGCAGGTGACGCGCGCGGGCGTGTCGAAGGTCGCCACGCGCGGCAGCGCGATCGCCGCCGGCGATACCGTCACCACCGCCAAGGGCGCGCGCGCGGTGCTGGTGCGCGGCACCGAATTCATGCTGGTCGCGCCGGGCTCGCGGCTGACGCTGCCCGCCGCGACCGAGGCCAAGGGGATGACGCGGATCGTCGAGGAGTTCGGCAACGTCGTCTTCATGATCAAGAAGAAGATGACGCCGCACTTCGAGGTGCAGACGCCGTACCTCGCCGCGGTGGTGAAGGGCACGACCTTCAGCGTCAGCGTCGGCGGCACCGGCAGCGCGCTGCAGGTGATCGAGGGCGCGGTCGAGGTTGCCACCAGCGACGGCGGCGCCCACGAACTGCTCACCCCGGGAGCGGTGGCGCAGGTCGGCGCCGACGACCGCTTCCGCATGGCGATCGAGCGCGACGGCGTGCGCCGCGTGATCGAGTCGCCGGCGCGGCCGAAGGAAGCGCCCGTACCGGCGCTGCCGGTCGCGGCCGAGACCGCCGCGGCGTCGGAGCCCGCGGCCGCCCCCGTCGACCAGGCGGCGCCACCGGCGCTCGCCGCCGCCGCCCCCGCCATCACGGCGGAGCCGGCCGTCGCGAGCGTCGCGCCGGCGGCGGACGCGCCGACGGTCGTCGCGGTGAGCGAGACGGTCTATGCCGCCCCAGTGGCGCTGGCGGACACCACCGGCGGACTCGTCCAGGGCACCACCGCCGCGGCGGGCGGCGCCAGCGCGGCGCTGGCGGCGGTGGCGAGCGCGACCCGCACCGCCACCGAGGCGTCCACTACCACGGTCAAGGCGGTCGAGATGGCCACCGAAGTTGCCGGCGCGCGTGCCGAACAGGCGAGTGCGAGCGCGGCGGCGGCGAAGAGCGCCGCGGAGAGTGCCGCTGCGGCTGAGGCCAAGGCCGGCGCCGAGCGTGCCGCGGTAGAGGCGGCGACACAGGCACGTGCGACCGAGGCCGCGGCGCAGTCCTCCGCGCTCGCGGCGGCCCAGGCCGGCGTGGAACAGGAGCAGGCCGCGGCGGCACGCGCCGCCGCCGCCGCGCAGGCCGAGGCGAGTGCGGAGGCGGCGCGGGCGGCACTGGCCGCGCAGCAGCAGGTCGCGGCGGAGCAGGCGGCGATGGCCGAGGCACAGGCCAAGGCAGTGGCCGAGCAGGCCGCGACCGCGGCGGCGCAGGTGCAGGCCGAGGCGACCGCGGCGGCGACCGCGCGCGCGGCCGAGGCCGCGCGGCAGGCGGCGGCCGACGCGGCGACCCAGGCGGCCGCGATGGTGGCGCAGCAGGCCGCGGCACAGGCCTCGGGCGACGCCGCGGCCCAGGCGGCGGCGGCGAGCCAGGCGCAGGCGGCGCAGGCCGCCGCCGCCGTGGCGGCGGCGCAGGCCGCACAGGCACAGGCGCAGGCGGAGAGCGCCGCCAAGGGCGCCGGCAACGCCGCCGCCGCGGCGCTGCAGGCAGCGATCGAGAAGGCCGCGCGCGACGCCGCCAAGGCCCTCTCCGACCTCGCCGCACAGAAGGCGGCGCAGGATGCCGCCAAGGCCGCCGATCAGGCGCAGAAGGCCGCCGATCAGGCCGCCAAGGCCGCCGCCGACAAGGCCGCCAAGGACGCGGAGAAGGCGGCACGCGACGCCGACAAGGCGGCCAAGGACGCGGACAAGGCGGCGAAGGACGCGGCCGACAAGGCCGCCAAGGCCGCGGCCGACGCCGCCAGGGAGCAGGAGAAGGCGGCACGCGACGCGCAGAAGGCCGCCGACGACGCGGCCAAGGCGGCGCAGAAGGCGGCGGACGACGCCGCCAAGAAGCCGCTACCGGGGCCGCTCGACCCGCTCAAGCAGGTGGTCGACCTGCTGCTGCCGAAGAAGCCCTGACACGCGACCGTTGCGCCGCCCGGGCGCGCGCGACATGAGGGCGTGTCGCACCGGGAGAGAGTGAATGCGCCTGAACGCCGCGCTGTTGTTGACGTCGACCCTCGCGCTGGTCGCCGCCGCGCCCGTGCCGCAGACGGCGCCGGCGGCGGCGCCCGCCGCTGCGACACAGGCAGCCGACCGGGCGCTGCTCGCCTTCCTCGATCAGAAGTTCGACGAGCAGCTCGCGCTCAGCCCGGAGGGCCAGACCCAGCTCGGGCTCAAGACCGGCGAGGACCGGCTCGACGATTATACCGACGCCGCGCAGGTGCGCGCGCGCGCGCTCGAGGAGCGCCAGCTCGCCGAGCTGCACCGGCGCTTCCGCCCCGAGCAGCTCGGCGAGTCGGCGCGGGTCAGCTATCGGCTGTTCGAGGAACAGGTAGCGCGCGACCGCGCCTCGTTCCGCTTCCGCCAGCTGCGCTTCCCGGTCTCGACCAACGGCAGCCCGGCGGGGGCGATCCCGGTGCTGCTGATCAACAACCACCGCGTCGACACCGTCGCCGACGCGCAGGCCTATGTCGCCCGGTTGCGCGACACCGAGCGCGTGATGCGCGAGGTTGCCGGGACGATGCGCGCGCAGGCGGCCAAGGGCATCATCCCCAACCAGGTCAATTTCGCCCCGGCCCGCGCCGACGCGCTCAAGGTGGTTACCGGCGCGCCGTTCGACGCCGGCCCCGACTCGACGCTGCTGGCCGATTTCCGCAAGAAGGTCGCCGCGCTCGACGCCCCGTCCGCGACCAAGGCGCAGCTGCTCGCCGACGCCACCGCCGCGCTCAAGGGCCCGTTCCGCCATGGCTATACCGTGCTGATCGCGGCGCTGGACGAGATCGCACCCAAGGCGACGGGCAATTACGGCGCCTGGCACCTGCCCGACGGCGCGGCCTATTACGCCGACCGGCTGCGCGAATCGACCACCACCGATCTCAGCGCCGAGCAGATCCACCAGCTTGGGCTCCAGCAGGTGGCGGCGATCCGCGGCGAGATGGAGGCGGTCAAGCGCCAGGTCGGCTTCACCGGCACGCTGGAGCAGTTCTTCGACAAGGTCCGTACCGACCCGTCGCTCAAATATCCCAACACCGCGGCCGGCCGCGAACAGTATCTCGGCGACGCGCGTGCGGTGATCGCGGGGGTGATGGCGGCGGCGCCGCGCTATTTCCGCGTGCTGCCCAGGGCGCCGCTGGAGGTGCGCGCGGTGGAGAAGTGGCGCGAGGGCACTGCCTCCACCGCCTTCTACAACCCGCCCTCGGCGGACGGCACGCGGCCCGGCATCTATTACGTCAACCTGGTCGACATGAACCAGACGCAGAAGGTGCAGGTCGCGGGCATCGCCGCGCACGAGGGCGCGCCCGGGCACCATTTCCAGATCGCGCGCCAGCAGGAGCTGACCGACCTGCCCAAGTTCCGCAAGTTCGGCGGCTATGGCGCGTATATGGAGGGCTGGGGCCTCTATTCGGAGCGGCTGGCGGACGAGATGGGCGTGTACAAGACGCCATACGATCGCTTCGGCATGCTGTCGCTGCAGGTGTGGCGCGCGATCCGCCTGGTGCTCGACACCGGCATCCATGCCAAGCGGTGGACGCGCGATCAGGCGATCGCCTATTTCCGCACCAACAGCTCGGTCTCGGACACCGATATCGCGCGCGAGGTCGACCGTTATTTCAACTGGCCGGGGCAGGCGACCAGCTACATGGTCGGCCAGCTCAAGATCGCCGAGCTGCGCGCGCGCGCCGAGCGCGAACTCGGGCCGAGGTTCGACATTCGCGACTTCCACGAGGCGGTGCTGAGCCAGGGAGCGCTGCCGCTCGGCGTGCTGGAGGAGCAGGTCGACCGCTATATCGCGGCGAAGAAGGGGTAAGCCGCGCGCCGGTCCATTCGCGCTTGACTGCGCCGCGCCCGGGGGGCACCCGGCGAGGATCGCGGGCGATCGTCCGCCCGCGCCCGGAGGAGTGATCCCGTGCGAGTCGCCATCGCCACCGACCATGCCGGCTTCGCGCTCAAGCAGGAGCTCAAGGCCTGGCTCAACGAGCAGGGCCATGCCGTCACCGACCTCGGCACCGACGGCACCGCCAGCGTCGATTATCCCGACTATGGCCGGGTGCTCGCCGAGGCGCTCGCTTCGGGCCGGGTCGAGCGGGGCATCGCGCTGTGCGGCTCCGGCATCGGCATCATGATCGCGGCAAACCGCAACCCGGCGGTGCGCTGCGCCCTGGTGTCGGAGCCTTACTCCGCCGCGCTCGCGCGCAGCCACAACGACGTCAACGCCATCGCGCTGGGCGCGCGGCTGATCGGCCTCGACATGGCCAAGCAGTGCGTCGCCACCTTTCTCGCGACCGATTTCCTCGGCGGGCGCCACGCCGCCCGCGTCGACATGCTCAAGGAGCCCGTATGAGCACCAACCCCGCCCACCAGCTCAGCACGGCGCCGAGCGGTTTCTTCGATCGCGGCCTCGCCGAGGCCGATCCGGCGGTGTTCGCCGGCGTGGAGCATGAGCTCACCCGCGAGCAGACCCAGATCGAGCTGATCGCGAGCGAGAATATCGTCAGCCGCGCGGTGCTCGAGGCGCAGGGCTCGGTGTTCACCAACAAATATGCCGAAGGCTATCCCGGCAAGCGCTATTACCAGGGCTGCCACCCGTCGGACGAGGTCGAGCAGCTCGCGATCGATCGCGCCAAGCAGCTGTTCGGCTGCGGCTTCGTCAATGTCCAGCCGCACTCCGGCGCGCAGGCCAACGGCGCGGTGATGCTGGCGCTGGCCAAGCCGGGCGACACGATCCTGGGGCTCAGCCTCGACGCCGGCGGCCACCTCACCCATGGCGCGCGCGCGGCGCTGAGCGGCAAGTGGTTCAACGCGGTGCAGTACGGCGTCGACGCCGAGACGCATCTCATCGACTATGACGCGGTCGAGCGGCTCGCCGCCGAGCACAAGCCGCGCGTCATCATCGCGGGCGGCTCAGCCTATCCGCGCCACATCGATTTCGCGCGCTTCCGCGCGATCGCCGACCAGGTCGGCGCGACCTTCATGGTCGACATGGCGCATTTCGCCGGTTTGGTCGCGGGCGGTGTTCACCCGACCCCGTTCGGCCACGCGCACGTCGTCACCACCACCACGCACAAGACGCTGCGCGGCCCGCGCGGCGGCATGATCCTCACCGACGACGAGGCGATCGCCAAGAAGATCAACTCGGCGGTGTTCCCCGGGCTGCAGGGCGGCCCGCTGATGCACGTCATCGCCGCCAAGGCGGTGGCGTTCGGCGAGGCGCTGCGCCCCGAGTTCCGCGGCTATGCCGCCGCGGTGGTGGAGAACGCCAAGGTGCTCGCGGCGACGCTGAAGGAGCGCGGCGCCGACCTGGTCTCGGGCGGCACCGACACGCACCTGGCGCTGGTCGACCTCACCCCGCTCGGCGTCACCGGCCGCGACGCCGACGAGGCGCTGGAGCGCGCGGGCATCACCTGCAACAAGAACGGCATCCCCAACGATCCGCTGCCCCCGGTGAAGACCAGCGGCATCCGGGTCGGCTCGCCCGCGGGCACCACGCGCGGCTTCGGCACGGGCGAGTTCCGCGAGATCGGCAACATGGTGGCCGACGTGCTCGACGGGCTGGCGCAGAAGGGCGAGGCGGGGGACCCGCAGGTCGAGGCGAGCGTTCGGGACCGCGTGCGTGCGCTGTGCGCGCGCTTCCCGATCTACCAATAAGGAGGTTCGCCGATGGCGTCGATCGACGAGAAGGCCCGCGAGGTGCAGAGCAACGTGCAGGGCACGCCCGGGCTGGGCAAGAGCATGGCCAAATGGGGCGCGCTCGGCGCGGTGGTGGCGATTCCGGTGCCCTTCATCGGTCCGGTGTTCGGCGCGATCGCGGGCGCGGCCTA
>Ga0325400_1002057_pt1 | contig 17280 bp, 25 predicted proteins | sample PopdelMetagenome_2_FD_205662 | JGI IMG/M metagenome (GOLD analysis project Ga0325400, IMG submission 205662) | Populus deltoides microbial communities from Bellville, Georgia, United States - Xylem-PdKOR-R1 | ecosystem: Host-associated > Plants > Phyllosphere > Stem > Wood/Secondary xylem... | reverse complement strand
GATCCTCGCATGATCCCCCGATCGCAGCACTTCGGGGATCGTGCGCCCTTCCCATTCATAAGGTCGGGTATAGTGCGGATATTCGAGGAGCCCCGTCTCGAAGCTCTCCTCCTCCCCGCTGGAGGCCGCGCCCATTACGCCGGGCAGCAGGCGAACGCAAGCGTCCAGCAGCACCAACGCCCCCATCTCGCCGCCGGACAGGACATAGTCGCCGATCGACACTTGCTCGACCGGGCGCGCGTCGAACAGGCGCTCGTCGAAGCCCTCGAACCGGCCGCACAGGATCGTCACTCCCGCCCCCGCGGCGAGATCGCGGACGCGGGCCTGCGACAGCGGCCGGCCTCTAGGGGTCATCGCCAGCACCGGCCGCCCGTCGGCGACGCTGTCCAGCGCGGCGGCGAGCACGTCGGCGCGGAGCACCATGCCGGCACCGCCGCCCGCAGGGGTGTCGTCGACCGAGCGGTGCCGGTCGGTCGCGAAGTCGCGGATCTGGACCGGCTGGCAGGACCAGCGGCCCTCGCGCAGGCCGCGGCCGGCGAGCGAATGGCCGAGCGGGCCGGGGAACATGTCCGGATAGAGCGTGAGAACGCTGGCACGCCAGGTCATGGCTGTTCGGAAAAGTCGAGCACCTGCAACGACAAGGCGGGGATCGGTGCGCGCTGCACGCGCCCGGCGATCCGCCCGCCGGCGCAGGTCCAGGTGAAGCGCCCCTCCATCGCCGACACGGGGACGATCGGCTCGGCGGCGGGGCACGCGCCGACCTTAGCCTTCAGCGTCGCGATCTCGGCCCGGCGGCGCGCCAGGTCGCGGTCCAGCGCGACGTTGCCGGCCAGCGGCGCGCGCGCGGGATCGCCGCTCCGCCAGGCGAGCCGCGCGGCATCATAGGCCTGGGCGAGGCCCGCGGCGATGGGCAGCGGCCGCTCGGCGGCCAAGCCGGCGGCCCGCATCGCGCTCAGCGCCTGGAACGCGGGCAGAGACGGCGCGGCATAGGTGCGGTTGGCGAAGGCGAACACCCCCACGCCCGCATCGGGCATCAGCGCCACCACCGATCCGTAACCGGGATAGCCGCCGGTATGGGTGACGACGCGGCCCAGGTCGCAGTCGTCGACCAAGTTCCACCCCATGGCATAGGCGAAGGCCTGGCGGCACGGAGCACCCAGCACCGCCGGCCGATCGCGCGCGGCGACGAAGTTGGCACCCTCCACGATCTGCCGCACCGTGGCGCGCTTCACCGGTCCGGTGTCCGCATCATCGCGCGCAGGCCAGGCGGACAGCAGAAACGCCACCCACCGCCAATAGTCGTTGGCGCTCGTCTGAAGCCCGCCCATCGCCCCGAAGGCACCATCGGCCATGTCGGGCTCGCGGACCCAGGCCTGGTCTTGCCATCGGTAGCCGAGCGCCCGCGCACCCTGCGGCACCGCGAGCGCGTCGTAGCCGGTCGCCGTCATGCCGAGCGGCGCGAGCAGCCGCCGGCCGATCCAGTCCTGGTAGCGCTCGCCGCCGACATTGGTGACGATCCGGCCCAGCGTGGCGTAGCCTAGGTTGGAATATTCCATGCGGATGCCGGGCGCCTGCGCGAACGCCACGCCGGTCGCCAGCAGGCGGGAGAAGTCCGCCTCGCTCATCGGCTGCTGGCGGTCGCCCCAAGGATTGTCCTCGACATAGCCGGCGACGTGGTGGAGGAGGTCGCGCACGGTGATCCGCCGGCTGTCCGCGGTCGGGTAGCGCCAGCCCTTCATCTCGGGAACATAGCTCTCGGCCGGCGTGTCGAGCGACAGCTTGCCCTCGTCGCGCAGTTGCAGGATCGCCATGGCGGTGAACGCCTTGGACATGGACGCGATGCGGAACCGGCTGTCGGCGGTGACCAGCGCCCGCGCCGCGACATCCTGGACGCCCATGCCCCTGACCAGCACCAGCCGTCCATCCTTGACCACGCCCCAAACCAGTCCGGGCACGTGCGACCGCCGCTGATAGTCGGCGAAGAACGCCTCCAGCTGCGGCGCCAGCGCGGCCAGATCGGCGGCGGGTGACGTCGCAGGGGCGGCGGGCGGGACCTGTGCCGCGACCGGTAGCGGAGCGGCGGCGAGCAGCGTGGCGGCGACGATCTGACGCATGGCAAGGGTCCCTTCGCCCGCTCCGTAGCGCGCGGAGGAACCCGCGGCCATGCCGAACGTCCGGATACCGGCATGGACGATTGCATCATCATCGGCGCCGGACCGGCAGGCCTGACCGCCGCCATCTACCTCGCGCGCTTCCACCTCTCCATCCGCCTGCTCGACTCGGGCGACAGTCGCGCGGGTTGGATCCCCAAAACCAACAACCATGCCGGTTATCCCGACGGGATCGCCGGACGGGACCTGCTGGCGCTGATGCTGCGGCAGGCGGAACGCTACGGCGCGGTGCGCGAGGCGGCGCTGGCGACCGCGATCGAGCGTAGCGGGCAGGACTTCGTCGTGCGCACCGGCGAGCGCGCGTTGCCGGCCCGATCGGTGCTGCTCGCCACCGGGGTGGTCAACCACCGGCCGAGCATCCCGGCGGACCTGCACGATGCGGCGTTGGCGCGGGGGCTGATCCGCTACTGCCCGATCTGCGACGGGTACGAGGTCACCGACCAGCGCGTGGGCGTGATCGGCACCGACAGCCACGGCATGAAGGAGGCCTTGTTCCTGCGCAGCTACACCCGCGACGTGACGTTGATCTCGCCGGACGAGAGCCACCGGCTCGACGATGCCTGCGTCCGCGCGCTGGAAGCCGCGGGTATCGAGCGGGTCGACGGGCCCTGCGGCGCCTGGGCGATCGAGGATGACGGCTTCGCCTTTGACACGGCGGGCGGGCGGATGCGCTTCGACAGCGTCTACCCGGCCATGGGGTCGCACATCCGCTCGGAATTGGCGGTCGCCGCGGGGGCGGCCGCGACTGAGGAGGGCTGCCTGCAGGTCGACGACCACCAGCGGACCAGCATCCCCGGCCTGTTCGCCGCCGGCGACGTGGTCAAGGGACTTGACCAGATCAGCCATGCCATGGGCGAGGCGGGGGTGGCCGCGACGACGATCCGCAATCTCCTGAACGACCGGGCGGCGCTGCGGCGATAATGGGCTCTGGCGTCGCCATCACCGGCGATGCGGCCGCCACGACGTTCCGAGCCGCTCATCCTCCGCCGCATGCAGCAGGACGGGAGCTTCGCCCGGTGGAACCTGTTTACGCCCCGGCACTGTTCCGACGCCCGAAGTTTACGCTCCAGCGCGGTGGCTGATCAATCAGAACCGCTTCTGGCGGGCGCCGTCCAAGCACCTGCCGTCCAAGTTTAACCTTCGGCTTCGCTCGAGACGAACGGAGACGGTGCCGCTTGGCCCAAAACAGGTCTTGGGTGCGGGGGCGTGCAGAGCGGTCGTCGGATGGGCGACGTCAGCCCAGGAACGCCGGGTCGATCACCAATCGCTCGCCGTCCCATTCGGGAACCGCCTCCACGCGCATCGGCGCCATGAACCGCTTGCCGCCCGGCTTCTCGACCTCGATCACGTCGCCCGCGCCGAAATTGTCGACGTCCACCACCGTGCCTACCGGCGAGCCGTCCGGCGTCGTCACCGTCAGGCCGATCAGGTCGGCATGGTAGTATTCACCCGCGTCCAACGGCGGCAACGCGGCGCGGGGTATGGTGAGCAGCGTGCCCCGCAGCGCCTCCGCGGCGGTGCGATCCCTTACCTCCGCGAAGCGCGCGACACTCCCGCCGCGCAACGCGGCCAACGTCAGCGCCCCGTCGTTGAAGGCGGTGAAGCCGGCGAGATTGTCGCTGAACGCCTTCAGCTTGACCTCGCCGCCGACGCCGTGCGCGCCGGTGACGACCGCCAGGACGACCCGGCCCTCAGCCGCCGGTGGTGCCGGCACCGAGCTCGGCGCCGTGCGGGGATCCGTCGGCGGGCGGGTTGGCGGCGTTGCTGCCTTCGGCCGGCGCTTGGGCCGACTCGCCCCGGTTGGTGGCATCCTCGTCGTCATCGGCGGCGGTGCGGGGGTCCGGCTCGGCGGTCATGCGCGAAGTCTCCTCTGGTGAGAGGGGGCAACGCTTCAACGCCCAGCCGGTGCCCTGCTTACGACTCGGCCGTCGCGTCGGCGGTGTCGTCGGCGGTGGCGGTGGCCGCCTCCTGCTGCGCCTTCAGCTTCTCCGCACGCTCCTCGGCGCGCTCGGTCGCCTTCTCACCCGGCTTGCCCTTGGTCGGGTTGTTGCGCGCGGCACGCTCGCGGACGCCGGCCTGGTCGAGGAAGCGGGCGACGCGGTCGGTCGGCTGGGCGCCGTTGCCCAGCCAATATTTGGCGCGCTCGGCATCCAGCGTGATACGCTGGTCCGAGTCCTTGGCGAGCAGCGGATTGTAGTTGCCGATCTTCTCGATGAACTTGCCGTCGCGCGGCGAGCGGGCATCGGCGACGACGATGCGGTAATAGGGACGCTTCTTGGAGCCGCCACGCGACAGACGAATGCTGAGTGCCATTGGTTCTTTCCTTCTTACGTCACCCCAGCGGAGGCTGGGGTCTATCTCCGGTTCAAATCTGCGGTGTCTCTCGTGAGAGAGAGAGACATGGACCCCAGCCTTCGCTGGGGTGACGGTGGTTATTTCTTCTTGTTGAACCCGCCGAACCCGGGCGGAAGCTTGGGCATGCCGCCCATCCCCCCGCCAAGGCCGGGCAGCCCCGGCAGGCTGCCCGCCTTCTGCATCGCGTCGCCCATGTCGGGACCGCCGATCGCGTTGCCCAGGCCGCCCAGGCCGCCCTTGCCCAGCATCGCCATCATGCCCTTGATGCCGCCCATCTTCTTGATGCGCTTCATCGCGGTGGCCATTTCCTGGTGCATCTTGAGGAGCTTGTTAACCTCCTGCACCGTCCGCCCGGCACCCTTGGCGATGCGGATCTTGCGCTTGGCGTTGACCAGCTCGGGCTTGGCGCGCTCCTTGAGAGTCATGGACGAGATGATCGCGTCCATGTGGAGGAGCATCTTGTCGCCGCCCGCCTCCGCCAGCTGGCCCTGCGCCTTTTTCATGCCCGGCATCATGCCCGCCAGCGCGCCGATGCCGCCCATCCGGCGCATCTGTGCGAACTGCGCACGCATGTCGTTGAGGTCGAACTGACCCTTGGCCATCTTGGCCGCCATGCGCTCGGCGTCCTCGGCCTCGATCGACTCGGCCGCGCGCTCCACCAGGCTGACGACGTCGCCCATGCCCAGGATGCGGCCGGCGACGCGCTCCGGGTGGAACCCCTCCAGCGCGTCCATCTTCTCGCCGGTGCCCGCGAACTTGATCGGCTTGCCGGTCACGCTGCGCATCGACAGGGCCGCGCCGCCGCGCGCGTCGCCGTCCATGCGGGTCAGGACCACGCCGGTCAGCGCCACCTGGTCGGAGAAGTTCTGCGCGACGTTGACTGCGTCCTGGCCGGTCAGCGCGTCGACGACCAGCAGGATCTCCTGCGGCGTCGTCACTTCGGCGACCGCACGCATCTCGTCCATCAGGGCCTGGTCGACGTGGAGCCGGCCGGCAGTGTCCAGCATCAGAACGTCGAAACCCTGCAGCTTCGCCGCCTGCAGTGCGCGGCGCGCGATCTCGACCGGCTGCTGGCCGGGCACGATCGGCAGCGTCGCCACATCGACCTGGGTGCCCAGCGTCGCCAGCTGCTCCTGCGCGTTGGGCCGGTTGACGTCGAGCGACGCCATCAGCACCTTTTTCCGATCGCGGGTGCTGAGCCGCTTGGCGATCTTGGCGGTGGTGGTGGTCTTGCCCGAACCCTGGAGACCGACGGTCATCACCACCGCGGGCGGGGTGACGTCGAGCAGCAGCTCGCTGGCGTCCGCGCCCAGCATCGCGACCAGCGCGTCGTGAACGATCTTGACGACCTGCTGCCCCGGCGTGACCGAGCGCAGCACGTTCTGGCCGATCGCCTGTTCGGTGACCTTGTCGACGAAGTCGCGCGCGACCGGCAGCGCCACGTCCGCCTCCAGCAGCGCGACGCGCACCTCGCGCATGGCGGTGCGCACGTCGGCCTCCGTCAGCGCGCCACGCCCGCGCAGACGGTCGAAGACGCCGCCCAGCCGGTCGCTCAAACTGTCGAACATGCGTGCCTCGACCTCCAAATGCCGCCAAACGCAAAACGCGCCGGCGGACGAAACCTCGTCGGCCGGCGTGCACCCGCGGGCGCCGCGCTTCACGCCCGGTGGCGGACGTGGACTGTCCCCTACGGGAAGCCCGCCCCAAACACAACCTCTACGCCTGCGGTGGCGGTCTCGTCCCGGCGAAGGGGTCGGCGGTCCTCAGGCGTAGCGCGCCGCGGTCTCGCGGATCAACGCGATCATGTTGGGTATGCCCTGCGTCCGGTTGGAACTGAGCTGCGCCTTGAGGTCGAACGGCGCCAGCGCGCCCTCGATGTCGGCCTGTCCGATCGCGGACGGTGTGCGATCCTGAACGGTCAGCAGCACCAGCGCGATGATCCCCTTGGTGATGGCAGCGTTCGAGTCGGCCAGGAAGTGGAGCGTGCCGTCGCCCCGCGCGGCCGGGTAGACCCACACCGCCGCGGAACAGCCCCGCACCAACGTCGCATCGGTCTTCAGCGCCGCCGGCATCGCCTCCAGCGCGCGGCCCAGATCGATGAGCAGGCGGTAGCGGTCGTCCGCGTCCAGGAAGTCGTATTCCTCGCGAAGGTCGTCAAGCGTCGGCATGGCGGGTGAGATAGGGGGCAAGCCGCCCCACGTCCATGCAACCGCGGCGCAAGGGGGCAAGGGCCCCGCGCTCCCCGCGATGGCCTAGAGGTCCACTCCGGCCGCGATCGCCTCCAGCTTGCGGATGCGCTCCTTCAGGTCCGCGATCTCGATCCGCGCGCCAGCGGACGGGAAGGTCGGCCACCTGCCCGCGGTCCAGCTCGGCCCGGCGCAGCTGCAGCCAGCCGCGCCAGCCCGCCAGCGTCGCTCCCGCCACCACGCCGACCCCGGTCAGCCCGGACAGCGCCATCGTCACGTACATCGCCTGGTCGGTCATTGTCTCCGCCTCCCTCAGCGGTCGCGCAGCTGCTCGATCTGGCGATCGAGCGAGACGCTGCCATGATTGTCGGTGACGACGCGTTCCAGCACCGCGATCCGCTCCTTAAGCTGGCGGATCTCCTGTTCCGCCCGCATCGCGTCGGCGGGCCTGACTTCCGTGTCGTCGCGACCAAGCGCCTGGTATCGCGCGCGCGAGGTCTTCGCGATCGCGGTGATGAGCACGATCATCACCACCATGAATGCAACGGACCAAGGCATGGTCGTCCCCTTCCCCCTGTTCAGTTGACCGCGCGCTGATCGCGCAGTCGCTCAATGGTGTCGGACAGGTCGGCGCCGCGATCGGTCGCGATGCGCTCGAGCACCTGTACCCGTTGTTCCAGCCGCTCGTTCTGCGCCGCGTACTGCGCCGCCTTCTCCGCGGCCTGGGCGTTCAGCGCGTCCACCATCCTCTCCCGGTGGCGCGTCCAGATGCGGAACGCCTCCAAGGAGATGCCGAGGATCACCGGCAGCCCGACCACGATCAGCGCGAGCATGAAGATGGTGAAACCGTTGAAACCGTTCATTGCCCGTCCTCCTCAGCGCAGGCCGTCAATGGCGCGGGCAGTGCGTTCGGCCGGATCGGTGGCGATCCGCTCCAGCACTGCGATCCGCTCCTCCAGCCGGCCGATCTGCCCGGCCATGCGCGCATTCTCGCTGGTCAGCAGTTCCACCTTGCGCGGTTCGGCGACGCCGCCGCCCTTGGTCATCATGTTCTCGATCGGATAGCCGTGGCGCGCCCTGATCCAGGTGTTGGCGACCCAGGCGGCGGGTCCGAAGGTGATCGCCGCCAGCGGGATCAGCAGTCCGAGTTCCATGGCTTCTACTCCCCTCCTATCCGGCTCAACGCAGGTCTTCGATGGCGCGGGCGGTGCGCTCGGCGGGATCGGTCGCGATCCGCTCCAGCACCGCGATCCGCTCCTCCAGCCGGCCGACCTGACCGTGCAGCCGCTCGTTCTCGCCCGTCAGCGCCGCGATCTTGCGCTCCGCCTTGGGATCGCTGGTGTTGCCCCAATCGTCGCTGGGGGCGTAGCCATGGCGAGCGCGGACCCAGTTGTTCAGCACCCAACCCGCGGTCGAGATGGCGATGATCGCCAGCACAAAGGTCGGTCCACCCCAGTCCATGTCATCCTCTCCCCATCCCGCCGCGGTTCAGCGCAGGCGTTCGATCTCGTCGGCGAGCCGCTGATTGCGGCTGGTGTAATGAAGCTCGATATCGGCCAGCCGCCGATCGAGCTCGCGGAACTTCGACCGGACCTCGCCCGTCGAGCGGCTGGGATTGGCGCGCACGCCCTGCCAGAACTTGGCGTCGGCCTGGTCCTGGTAGAGCCCGCCCGGCTTCTCGGGCGCCAAGTGCGCCGCGATGAAGTAGGCGACGACCGCCGCCCCCCCTGTGGCCCAGGCGAGCACCAGCATCATGACCCGGACGACCGTGGCATCGATGCCGGTATAGTCGGCGATGCCGGCGCAGACTCCGGAGACCTTCTTGTTCTGCTTGTCGACGTAGAAGGTGGTGCGCGGCGACATGTTAGTTCCTTCCTTCCAGGCGATAGTCGGTGCGGGGCTTGACCAGCGTCGGGCGATAGTCATCATGGCCGATCGCAGGCCGGAAGTCGGGGTTGTCGGCGGCGACGATCCGCTCCACCGTCTCGACCCGGGCCTCCAGCCGGCGGGCAAGATTGTACATCTCGTCCAACAACTTCTCGTCCTCGTCGGTGATCTTGGGTGCCTGCTTCCACTTGGTGACATAGTGCATGATCAGCCAGGGCAGCCCGATGATCGCGCACAGGATGGCGATGACTTCCTCCACGGCTCAGCCCTCCCCATTCTGTTGCTTGGTGCCGAGGCGACGCTTCAGCGCGGCGAGTTCCTCGTCGACGCGGTCCGACTGGCGCAGCTCGGCGATCTCGTCCTCCAGCGTCTTGACGACGCCCAGCCCCATCGCCTCGGCGCGGCCCTCCGCCTCGTCGGCGCGGCGCTCCAGCTGGTCGAACTTGGACAAGGCCTCCTGCGTCTTCGAGCCCGCATACATCTCGCGCAGGCGGAACCGGTTGTTGGCGCTCTCCAACCGGGTCTGGACGTTGGCCTGCTTGGCGCGCGCCTCGCGCAGCCGGTTCTGAAGCTTGGCGATGTCCTCCTCCGATGCGCGCAGCGCGTCGTCCAGGACATCGATCTCGGCGTTCAGCTGATCGGCCATGTCCGTCGCCTTCTGCCGCTCGCCCAGCGCCGCCTTGGCCAGGTCCTCACGGTCCTTGGACAGCGCCAGCTCGGCCTTCTCCGTCCAGCTCGCCTGCAGCGACTCCAGCTTGGATACGTGGCGCCGCATCTCCTTCTGGTCGGCGATGGTCCGCGCGGCGGAGGCGCGGACCTCCACCAGCGTTTCCTCCATCTCCAGGATGATCATGCGGATCATCTTGGCCGGGTCGTCCGCCTTTTCCAGCAGGTCGGCGAAGTTGGCGGCGACGATGTCGCGGGTGCGGCTGAAAATGCCCATGGGCGTGATACTCCGGTCTTTGTTACGCGACGATGCGGGCAGTCTCGGGCCCATGCAACCCCGCCTCCGCGGGTGCCAGCGCGCCGAACAGGAAGGTGCCGCTGGCGGCCAGGGTCAGGGCGACGGTGGCGACGGTGCGGAAGAAGGCGTTGGTCATGGCGTAATCTCCTGAAGCTCGGTGTGTCGGTATTGCCCATAGCTTTGCAGGAGGCGTGCCAATCGCACCTCCTTCACCGCCACCTCCACGAAAGCCGTGATCCTTCAGGCGCTTAGGCACTATCATAGCGGCACCCTGATTTCGCCGGCGCGTCGAGGGGTTAGTAGGGCTTGCCAACCCTCGGCATTCTGCGCCAATCCTTCGCCATGGAACGAGCGGCCCAGGTTATCGGCGAGTCCGGCGCTTTCCTCGATGCGCTGGAACGGGCGAGCCGCGCCGCCGCGCTGGACCGGCCGGTGCTGGTGATCGGGGAGCGCGGCACCGGCAAGGAGCTGGTGGCGGAGCGGCTCCACCGCCTTTCCCCGCGCTGGGACCAGCCGCTCGTGGTGATGAACTGCGCCGCCCTGCCCGAGACGCTGATCGAGGCGGAACTGTTCGGGCACGAGGCGGGCGCCTTCACCGGCGCCGCCAAGGCGCGCGCGGGTCGGTTTGAGGAGGCGGACGGCGGCACCTTGTTCCTGGACGAGCTCGGTACGCTGTCGATGGCGGCGCAGGACCGGCTGCTCCGCGCGGTCGAATATGGCGAGATCACCCGCATCGGTGCCAGTCGCCCGCTCCGCGTCGACGTGCGCATCGTTGCCGCCACCAACGAGCATCTGCCCGACAAGGTCGACCGGCACCAGTTCCGCGCCGACCTGCTCGACCGGCTCTCCTTCGAGGTAGTGACCTTGCCGCCGCTTCGCGCACGATCGGGCGACGTGGTCGTCCTTGCCGACCATTTCGGACGGCGCATGGCCGCGGAGATCGGGCGCGAGCGTTGGATGGGGTTCGGCCCGACCGCGCTCGACCAGCTCACCAGCCATCGCTGGCCGGGCAATGTGCGCGAACTGCGCAACGTCGTCGAGCGTGCGGTCTACCGCTGGGAACAGGAAGGCGCCATCGACCGGATCGAGATCGATCCCTTCGCCTCGCCCTATCGCCCGCAGGGTCAGTCCCCCGCATCGTCCTCGCCTGCCGCCATGCCAGACCTTCCGCCTCCCCAGCCCGGCGAGGCGAACGAGCCGGTGATCGCGTGCGAGACCGGCCCGTCCGACTTCAAGAGCCGCGTCGCGCGCTTCGAGCGCGAGCTGCTCGCCCGTGCTCTTGCCGAGAACCGCTTCAACCAGCGCACCACCGCCGACGCGCTCGGCCTGTCCTACGACCAGCTTCGCCATGCGCTGCGCCGCCACGATTTGATCGGTACGGTTTCGTAACGATCAGGGAGCCATCGCGCACGGTCGGCGTTACCTTCGCCAACATCCACGGGAGTTGACCATGGCCTTCGAACTGCCCCCGCTGCCATACGACTATGACGCGCTGGAGCCGACCATCTCCAAGGAGACGATGACTTTTCACCACGACAAGCACCACAAGGCCTATACCGACAAGCTCAACGAGGGTGTCGAAAAGGACCCGTCGCTCGCCGGCAAGACGATCGAGGAGATCCTGGGCAGCATTTCCTCGCAGCCGCCGCTGGTCCGCAACAATGGCGGCGGCTATTGGAACCACGACTTCTTCTGGAAGACGATGAAGAAGGATGGCGGCCAGCCTTCCGGCGCGCTTGCCGAGGCGATCGATCGCGATTTCGGCGGGCTCGACCAGCTCAAGGAGCAGTTCAACACCAAGGGCGCGGGCCAGTTCGGCTCGGGTTGGGCGTGGCTGATCGCGGACGATGCGGGCAAGCTCAAGGTGACGAGCACGCCCAATCAGGACAATCCGCTCATGGACGACGTGGCGGACCGCGGCACGCCGCTGCTCGGCAACGACGTGTGGGAGCACGCCTATTACCTCACCTACAAGAACGACCGGCCCGGCTATCTGAAGGCGTGGTGGGACGTGATCGACTGGGACACGGTGGGTCGGCGCTACGACGCGGTCGCAGGGTAGGCGTAGACCCTGCGCTTCCTTTCCGCCGCCCCAATAAAGGCTGGGGCGGCGGAACTCACTCCGGCGGCACCTCCGCCGCCGCCTCTCCGTCCGCCTGCAGTCCGTGCCGCAGCAGCATCGGCAGATTGGCGAGCGCGAACCCCAGCGTCAGCGGGATCGCCCCCCACAGCTTGAACCCTACCCAGACGTCCCACCCGGCCGAGCGCCAGACGACTTCGTTGAGCGCCGCCATGCCGGCGAAGAAGAACGCCCAGTTCCGCGTCAGCTTGCGCCAGCCCGTCGCGGTCAGCCCCGGATAGGCGCTGCCGAGCAGGCCTTCCAGCAACGGTCGCCCCGTTGCTAAGCCGAAGGCGAGCACCGCGGCGAAGGTAAGATAGACGATGGTCGGCTTCATCTGAATGAAGCGGGGATCGTGGAAGTAGATGGTGAGACCCCCAAACACCACGACCAGACCACCCGAGATCCACAGCATAGGCGATATGCGGCCCAGCCTGGCCTTGGAGACCGCCATGGCGATCAACGTGGCAACGACGAACCCCGCGGTCGCGCAGATCACTCGCGCGATCACCAGGGCCGCCACCCGGTCCATGTCCGACAGGAAGCCGCTGAACCGCGCTACCAGCATCATCATGGGGATGCCGGGCGCCAGAAAGTTGATCGCGAAGAACACCAGGAGCGGCGCGTAGTCGACCGCCAGCTTGAGCCCGGGGGAGGGGATTGGGCGGGTCATGCCATACCCTCGTCGCCCCAGCGGATGCTGGGGTCCACGGCTGCCGCCGCAAGCGGCGCCGTGCGTCGACGCAGACATGGACCCCAGCCTTCGCTGGGGCGACGAGGGGAAATCACGACCGCGTCCCTTCCACCCCGGCGATGATCCGGCTCACCTCGCCCGCATCGAAGGGGCGCAGGTCGGTCATCCCCTCGCCCACCCCGATCGCGTGGATGGGCAGGCCGTATCGCTCGGCCGCCGCGACCAGCACGCCGCCCCGCGCGGTCCCGTCCAGCTTGGTCATGACCAGGCCGGTAACGCCGGCGACCTCCTTGAACACCTCGATCTGGCTGAGCGCGTTTTGGCCGGTGGTGGCGTCTAGGACCAGTACCACGTCGTGCGGCGCCGAAGGGTTCAGCCGGCCGAGCACCCGCCGGATCTTGGCGAGTTCGTCCATCAGTTCGCGCTTGTTCTGGAGGCGGCCGGCGGTGTCGACGATCAGCACGTCGATGCCGGTGGCGGTCGCCTGGCGCACCGCCTCGAACACGATCCCGGCCGCGTCGCCCCCCTCCTTGCCGGTGACGATCGGCACGCCGACCCGGTCGGCCCAAGTCCTGAGCTGCCCGATTGCGGCGGCGCGGAACGTGTCGCCCGCCGCCAGCATGACGCCGTAATCCTGTTCGGTCAGCCAATGCGCCAGCTTGGCGATGGTGGTGGTCTTGCCCGAGCCGTTGACGCCGATCACCAGGATGACCTGCGGCCGCGGAAACGCCTCGATCTCCAGCGGGCGGGCGACGGGGGCCAGCGCGCGCTCCACCTCCTCCGCGACGACGAGGCGGATGCCGAGCTCCTCCATGTTGCGCTCGAACGTCCCCTCCGCCAGCCGCGCCCGGATGCGCGCCGCGGTCTCCGGACCCAGATCGGAGGCGATCAGCGCCTCCTCGATCTCGTCAAGCGTCGCCTGGTCCAGCCGCGCACCGCCCAGGCCGGCCAGGTTGCCGACCAGCCGGTCGGACGTCTTGCGAAAGCCGCCGAGCAGCCGATCGTGCCAGGTTGGTGTGGAGCTCATGCCGCTGCCCTTGCCTTGACTTCGTCACCCCCGCCCGTGCGGACATGACCGGTATTGTCGTGCGTCAGCGCGACATCGACGATCGAACCCGGCGCCTGCCACGCGTCCAGCCGAATGGCCGCGAACTGCTCGTCATGCCCGCGGTCGCCCGGCCGTTCCACCAGCACGCGCGCGACCGTCCCGACCCTATCCGCCAGCCAAGCCGCCTTGCGCCCAGCCGCCGCCTCCCGGAGCAGCGCCGCCCGTTCGCGCCGCACATCGGGCGCGACCTGCGGCATCCGCGCCGCCGGCGTGCCTTCGCGCGGGGAGTAGGGGAAGATGTGGGCGTGGACCACGTCGCAGTCGCCCAGCAGCGCCAGCGTGTCGGCGAACATGCCCGCATCCTCGGTCGGGAAGCCGGCGATCAGGTCCGCCCCGATCGCGACGTCGCGCCGCGCCTTGATCCGGTCGACCAGCCGCACCGCGTCGGCGCGCAGATGCCGCCGCCTCATCCGCTTGAGCACCATGTCGCTGCCCGCCTGGAGCGAGAGATGGAGGTGCGGCATGACCCGCGCCTCGCCGGTGACGAGGTCGAACAGACGATCGTCGATCTCGACCGCGTCGAGCGACGACAGCCGGAGCCGTGGCAGCCCCGGCACGCCCACCAGCACCGCCTCCACCAGCGACCCCAGCACCGGCGCACCGGGCAGCTCCTGCCCCCAACTCGTCACGTCGACCCCGGTCAGCACCACTTCGCGGTGCCCGGCCGCGACCAGCGTCCGCACCCGCTCCACCACCGTGTCGGCCGGGACCGACCGGCTCGACCCGCGCCCTGCCGGGATGATGCAGAAGGTGCACGCATGGTCGCAGCCGTTCTGCACCTCCACGAACGCGCGCGCATGGCCGGCGAATGCGGCGGGGCGGATCGGGCGGTCCCGGCCCCAGGCGGCGGGCGACAGCTTGTCCGCCTGGCGCACCACCCGCGCGACCTCCGGCATCGTCGCGAACCCGTCCGGGTCGATCTCCGCCGCGCAGCCGGTCACCACCACCGGCACGCCGGGGCGCTCGCGATGCGCGCGGCGGACCGCGGCGCGGGTCTGCTTCACCGCGTCTGCCGTCACCGCGCAGCTGTTGACCACCGTGGCCGCGGCCTCCCCCAGCAGCAGGCGGATGGTCTCGCTCTCGGCTAGGTTGAGGCGGCATCCTAGGGTAACGACCATGGCGGAGGCCGAGGAGGGAGGCAGCATGACGGGCGATCTAGGGGTGGAAGACGTGCAAGTCGAGGCGCAGGCCGTGCTCGACTTCTGGTTCGGGCTGTCGAAGGAGCAGCACTTCGCCAAGGACGAGGCGCTGGATCGCGAGATCGCCCGGCGGTTCGGCGACCTGCGCGACCGGGTGCTGGCGGACGGGGCGGCGGCGTGGCGGGATGATCCCGACACGCTGCTGGCGGCGGTGATCCTGTTGGACCAGTTCTCGCGCAACCTCCACCGCGGCTCGGCACAGGCGTTCGCGGCCGACGATCTGGCGGTCACGCTGACCCTGCAGGCGATCGAGCGCGGCTGGGACGACCGCCTGCCGCCCGAGCGCCGCGTCTTTCTCTATCTGCCGCTGATGCACGCGGAGCATCAACACCTCCAGGCCTTGTCGGTCGAACGGTACGAGGCACTCGGCCTGGAGGAGAACGCCGCCTTTGCGCGCGACCACCGCGACGCGATCCTAGCATTCGGCCGCTTTCCCGGCCGCAACGCCGCGCTGGGCCGCACGACCACCGCGGACGAACGCGCCTGGCTGGAGGCGCATGGCGGCTGGTAGCGGGACTAGGCTCCTCTGGCCCGGTCGGTTAGCCCAAGCGCTTCGGCGACCTGGGCGACCGGCGTTCCCGGCTCCACCAGCCGCCACTCGCCGGGTCGGGCCGCGTCGATCGCCACCACCCGCCCTTTCGGACACAGGCCGAGGCACCTGACCTCGACCACGCCGGCGACGGCCTTGCGTCCCTTTTTCAGGTCCAAGTGACGCCGCAACGCCTTGGCAAGCGGCACGTCGCGGTCCGGCCCGAACCCGCCGCCGACCCGCTTGGAGCATTTGCCGCAGACCAGGACCACCGCCTGCCAGCGGCTCGCGACCGTGCGCATCAGCGCGGCGGCGCCCGGCGTTCCTCGGCGGCGCGCAACACCTCATAGGCGGCCTGCACCGTGCGGAAGCGGGCGGCGGCGGCCGGGTCGTCGCCGGCGACATCGGGATGGTTCGCCTTGGCCAGCCGGCGCCAGGCGGCGCGGATCGCGTCGAAATCGGCATCCGCCTCCAGGTCCAACGCCTCCAGCGCGCGCATCTCGTCGCGGCTGCGCGAGCCGTCGCCGGCGCCGCCCCACGCATAGTGCCCCGCCGACGCGTAGCCGTCAGCGGTGCGCCGCTCGCCCTGCTCGCGCGCGGCCGCCTCCTCCGCATCGAGGCCCGCGAAATAGTCCCAGCCCTTGTTGTACTCGGCGGCGTGCTCGCGGCAGAAATACCAGCGCTCGGGACTGTTGGGCGATTTGGGGGCGGGGCAGTCGCCCGGCGCGTCGCAGCCGTGACGATCGCACAGCCGCACCGCCTTCGCCTCGCGCGCGGCGCCATAGGCCCGCCAGCGGGGAAAGCCCCAATCGTTCGAACGGGTCGTGGTTCGCGGCATTCGCCCCGCAGATAGAGCGGGTTGCGGGCGGTTGCCAGAGGTCGCGTGGTGCAAGCGGACTTGTGCCGCCCCGCATCCTTCCTCTACCGCTCCTGGGCATGGACGCGCTCGTCTCGACCGCCTGGCTCGCCGACGCGCTGGACGCGCCCGATCTCCGCATCCTCGACTGCACCTATCTGGATCCGGCCCTTGGCCGCGATGCGACCGCGGAGCACCGGGCCGGCCACATACCCGGTGCGCGCTACCTGGACCTCGCCCGCATCAGCGACCCCGACACGGTGCTGCCAACCATGTTGCCGCCGCCCGCGCTGTTCGCGGCCGAAGTCGGGGCGCTCGGGGTCGGCGACGGCGACCGGGTCGTCCTCTACGACGAAAGCCCATGGCGCACCGCGGCGCGGGCCTGGTTCAGCTTTCGCAGCTTCGGCCTGCGCGCCGCGATCCTGGACGGCGGGCTTGCCAAGTGGCGCGCGGAGGGGCGGCCACTCGCCACCGGCATCGGGCCGGCGACCCAGCGCCCGCTCACCTTGCGAACCGCGCGATCGGGGGTGCGCGACCTCGCGGCGGTGCGCGCCGGTCTGGCATCAGGGGGCGAGCAGCTGGTCGACGCCCGCTCCGCCCCGCGCTTCACCGGCACCGAGCCCGATCCCCGGCCCGGCGTCGCGGCCGGCCACATTCCCGGATCGGTCAACCTCCCCTATCCGCGGCTGTTCGCGCCCGACGGCACCTACCTGCCCCGGCCGGAGCTGGCGCGCGCGTTCGCGGCGGCGGGCGTCGACCTGGATCGGCCGGTGGTCGCGACCTGCGGCTCGGGCGTCACCGCCGCCACGATCGCCTTCGCCGCGCACCTGCTCGGCCGCGACGTGCCCGTGTACGACGGCAGCTGGACCGAATGGGGCGGCGACCCCGCGACGCCCAAGGCGCGCGCGTGAAGAAGGACGATCTCCGCCCGGCCACCAGGGTCGTGTCCGCCGGCCGCCGCCGCGAATGGACCGGCGGGGTGGTCAGCGCCCCCGTCTGGCGCGCCTCCACCATCCTCTACGACTCGGTCGCCGACCTGCGGGCGAGCGCCGGGCGCGATACCCATCACCGGCTATTCTACGGCCGGCGCGGCACCCCGACCCAGTGGAGCCTGGCCGACGCGCTGACCGAGCTGGAGCCGGGCGCGGAGGCGACGTTCCTCTACCCGTCCGGCGTCGCCGCGATCGCCGCCGCGCTCCTGTCGGTGCTGTC
>Ga0325400_1002056_pt1 | contig 17284 bp, 8 predicted proteins | sample PopdelMetagenome_2_FD_205662 | JGI IMG/M metagenome (GOLD analysis project Ga0325400, IMG submission 205662) | Populus deltoides microbial communities from Bellville, Georgia, United States - Xylem-PdKOR-R1 | ecosystem: Host-associated > Plants > Phyllosphere > Stem > Wood/Secondary xylem... | reverse complement strand
TTACAACAACATTTATCCAATTATTAAGAACAAAAACAATTAAAAATAAAATAAAAAACAAATATAGTGAAACAAATCATGAAAAAAGAAGAAAAATCTTACCTTAATATAGTTGCAAGTGAAGCTAAGGAGAGAAAAAAAATTTCGTGAAGCATATTAATTAAAAAAAAATTAAGAGGATAAAAGAAGAAAGAAGAAGAAGACATACCCGAGCATGAAGGAGAAGAGAAGGAGATAAGGATAGAAAAAAAGAAAAAGATATAGATATTGATGTTTTTTACATATAGTGAAGAAGAAAAAGAAGAAGAAGAAGAAGAATAAGAAATTAGTCTGTCTCTTGTGAAATAAGGAGATTCAGGTTTTTTATTGGGGCACGTTAACGACGAAATTACCGACGGATAATTAAATATTAATATTTAAATTAAATTTTCAATTTCATAAAAAGTTTTCAAAAACCACCAACAATCACCGATGATTTTTCAATCTGTTGGTGATTTCGTCGGTGATATTTAAATGAAAATTTTAAATTAATTGATTTATTTAGAAAACCGCCAAATAACACCGACGACTTTTCAATTCGTCGGTGATTTTGTCTGTAAAGAACAACAATAAACAGTGCAATTGGAAAGTGAACAGTTCTGGAGCTCTCTGGAAAATACCGACGGAATTTTTCATCTGTGATTCCCTTTGTAATTGACATGATGAACAATGTTCACAATTTGCCGACGGATAAATTCTGTTGGTAATTCTGTTGGTAAAAATGACACGTCATTATTTTTTTTTGCTTTGTTTTATTTTTTTTTCCCACTATAATTCCCTCAGTATATACCGAGGGAATATTTCCGTCGGTAAAATCCCTCGAAAATTTACCAATGGAAATATTCCCTCGATATTTCCGTTTGTGTTTATCAATTTTCTGGTAGTGTCATTTCTTCTTTTTTTTTCTTTTTTTTTACCAATGACCAATGTAAACCAAATAATAAAGGCTTGAGTTTCTTAAGGTGAATCCAAAAAGAACAGTGAAGCCTACACCTTGGATGGACTGAAATTATATATTTTCAGCAAAAATAATGATATTGATCTTGTAGGCTATGAAACCTCACACACATCCAGCTGGCCATCATAATTGTACTGATGAGTAAGTATATCTGATTAATTATTTTTGTGTTTTGAGAAAGCTAGACCTTATCTAAAGTTTAACCCTTTTAGATGTGGATCTGGTAAGCTGTTATATTTATATATTTGGGTTCATTTTTTAGATGAACTTAAAACAACATGTATCTGCTAAAATGCTAGACACAATATACTTGGATTCATCCTCGAGATGAATCCAACATTATGTCGGTCTGGTAAAGTACCTGACCCAATACAATTCTATTCAATCTTAAGGTGAACCCAAAACAATGTGGATCTGGTAAGGTGTCGGACTTAATATACATGGATTCACTCTTAAGGTGAACCTAAGGTAACATGGATCAAACAAGGTGTACTTAGGTCCACTCTTGAGGGGAACTTAAGGCAAGGTGAGTCTGGTAAGGTGCTAGATCCAATATACATGGTTTCACTCTTGAGGTGAACCCAAGGCAATATGGATCTAGCAAAGCACTAGACCCACTGCAATTAGGTTTAGCCGTTAGCTGAGCCTAAGGTACTATGAGTCCGAGGAACTGCAAGACCCATCTCATATGAGTTTGACTACATGCCAAGTCTAATTGGTCTTAGAAATCCAAGATTATGGAGCTCTATTTTTAGATTAATAACATGACCTACTCATGTCAGCGATAATCATCTCCCTACATCTATAGAGGTATAAAACGTCTCTTAAAGGGCCTACCATATTTTTCATATTATTAATAATGTGTAATGAATATTTTTCTCTCATTAATGATGTTTAAGAGATCTTTATCCCTTATTAAAGTCGCCAAGTGGAAATGACTCTTCAAGCCCTCCTAACTTTATAAAAAAAGACAAGGTTCAAGGTGTATAAATATTGAACCATCCAGGTAAAGGGTTCAAAACTTTTCTTACTATAAAAAGCTTGTATATTTAAAGAGCATTAATCACACCAAAAATCAAGAATAAATACTCTTGTTCTTGGAATTTAAGGCATTTTCTTTCATTTATTGCCTTTCCCCTTTAAAGTTATTGACTTTATCATGGGAAAGTCTTCAAGTCTCACCGATAAAGACTGTTTTTGCAGGTGTTGTAACCCAATTTTTGACCCCCTGTTTTTCTAAATATTTTCAACCAATAAAAAAAAAATATTCTTGACGTATTTGCGTTAGTTTCAACGTTGTCTCAAAAGGATTCAAATTTCAAATTTCTTTTCAGTGAGTTCAACTTTTAACACGTTATTTTTAAAATTGTTGATTTTTCACATTGAGTCGGTGTTGATGTTGCCTTTAAAAAAAACAAAATACAAAAAATAAAAAATAAAACATATTTGGACACAGGTACCAAAATGAAAAGGAAGAAACCAAGGAACTAAAGTGAATTTAGGTTGCTTGTTAGACTAAGCAATTAGAAAAGAAGATAAAAGTTTTCACCTATAAGAAGGTGTTTATCTAATACAAACGAAAAGGGGGAGGAGGCCGTAACAAAGAAAAACAAAACAAAAAAAAAACTCTTTAGCTCACACACTCTCTCCCAAAATATATACACAAAAAAACCTTATACCTAATATACTTAAAACCCTAACCGTCAACCACCAACCACCAATCACCGAACATCAACCTTTTATTTCCCTTACCCTTACTGTAAGAGAAGAAGCATACATGAAAGGCCATTCAAAACACTAATGGCCTTTATCGATCAAGCCTTTCTCTATAAGCAGCTAATATCCCTTCATCAACACTAGTGAAGAACTTCAATGACAACCTCCACTAAGAAGAGCCAAATACTGATAGACCAAAGACCCATCATTATCTCCTATAAACACAGTTGTACAAGGCTTTTCATCCTTCTTTTTCTCTACCATATTCAGCTTCTCACACCTGAGACTCAATCTCCCTAGCTAAGCTTCATCTTTCTCCTCAGATCTATCGTTAGTAATGACAGACCTACACCAACAACAAGACCACCTCTGTAGCAACAATCTTTTCCTCTCCAACCCAACTGAGGACCAACGGCCAATCCTTACCCACAACGCCGACCTCTACCATACCTCTCTCCCACTGTTTATAGTTAAAGCAACCAGAAAGGGGAATAAAAATTGATAAAACTAACCTGTGAAATAGATCTATGAAAAAGAAAAAAATAAAACCAATTGTTTGTGTTTTTTTCTTTACTTTACAGGTGATGGTGTATGACATTGCCGATACAGATGTAAAGTGGAAGAGGTGATCTGTTCGATCCACCCATTTTTCACTTCACCAACAATAGCTCGTGGGTTCATGCGCCATCAATAGCAATGGCGTATGAAGCATATGCGCACCACTGTTCTGCCGCTATTCTTCTAGCCCTAGAGTTTTTCAATGTGCTTCCTAAGTTCCCAGCAGTCTCTCCAACCTATTTCCAGCCTTTGAAAGGACCATTTTGCAAATTTTAAATTTTTAGTGTGTTTGAATTTTTTTTAATCTTGGATTTTTATTAGTTGTAAACATGTAATTGTGGGGTATGTGAGTAAAATATAGTAAAAAAAAATGTGTGTGTTTTTTCTTTTTATTACGTTTTATTTTGTGTTATATGAATGATAAAAAAAAAAAGAGGAAAGGGATAAAAAAATTAATTAACAAAATGTTTTAATTACATATGACCAACAATCCTAAAAAATAGTTTGAGCATTTATTTTAAAAATCTAAAATACTTTTGCATGGATTTTACTACGAGTTTGTAAAATTCCAAAGAATTTTGGCTTACATTTTAAAAATACCAAAACAAATTATTATTTTTAATATATGAGATTATGAATTTATATGTAAGACATATTCATGATATTAAATAAGAATACAATTTATTTTTATATTGGCAGTAGAATGGGTAAGTTTTTAGCATAATAAAATAATGACCTTCTTACTAAGGAGAACTTTTTTTCAACCTTAAACAAACCAATGGTTAAAAAATAAAACTTTTTCTTTGTTTATATCAGACAAATAAACAATGCAGTTTACCTCGGGTAAGGTGTATTAGGGGTGCTAATTCGTTTCCTTTATTCAAGCAGTCTCATTTCCCAGACTTTGAGACTAATTAGGATTCCTAGGGACCAAAATATTATATGGAAACTCACATTTTTTTTTTACTCATAAAGGACAAGAATTTCTTGTCCTTTCCTTCCACATCATTCCCGATTATCTTATTCCAGGAGGATGATCATTGCAATGCCGCACACGTGCAACAGCAGATACTAAGGCTTTTACCAATAATTTACTACTTCCTAAGCTAAGAAAAAGAGAAGTATATGAACATGTTGATTAACCACTATCCGAACATCAAATAACATGTTTCTTGAACATAGTGGATCTTAGGATATCGTCGGTGGCGTTGTCTATGAGAAACTTCCAAAAAGTAATTGATAACTCTATTGGTTTATTGATTTCCCCACTTGTTGTAACTCAATTATGGCCCATTGGCTTTTTAATATAATTTTACAGGGTTTAAAATGTAAAATTAAAATATCAGAGATTTATTTCGATGAAAAGTGTGATTTGGCAACTTGCGTGAAAACTAGGGACTACAATGTACTTTTGTCATTTTATCCTTATCTTCAAGATAATGATAGTTATTCGCTTTCAAATTTGATTTTTAATCAAATTCAAACTTCAAAAAAAAGAATGAGTTTGATTGAAACATTGTTTCTCACACGCGAAGGGACTCTGACACTATAAATACAGACCTCAGTGATGCAAATGAGGACGATTAGAAAGAAACCCTAAAAGAAGAGACCCCAAAAGGAGGCCATTACCAGAAACCCTAAAAGAGAGAAACATAAAAAAAAAGGGGGCGGCAAACTCTATACTAGCTGCCGCCCCCCTTAACCCTTTTTTTTAAGCCCAGTCTCCCTCAACTTCGCCTCCAGCAGTCGCACGCCTAGGTAAGTTCCCTTCCTTCCTTTGTAAAATAATTAATTGGTTACTATTGCATGCATGCGTGAACCTTTCACGCATGGCTTGGCTAGATCCAGCCCCGAAAGGAAAAAAAAAAAGAGTGGGCCGGGTCTGGGCTTTAGGCCTAGCCCACTCAAATTGTGTTTGCTAAGGGTGTGCTTGGCAAAACACACCCTTATGCCTTGGTCATAATTTTTATGTCCATTCTAATTTGATATTTGACCAAACGAACCCTTTTTCGATAACAGAAAATTCCAAAAATATTTGGGGCCTTCGTTGATTTATTTGTGGGCCCCTCGCACTTTGTTTTATTTTTTTTCTTTGTGTTTGTATTTTTTGTAGATGTGCTCAATCTGTGAACTATTATTGTTAAATGCAAATATGTCGTGCAATTTTTTTTTACTTCCATCTAAAAAGAGCAAATAATAATAAAGGATAAACAAGAAAAAATGACATAAAAAATTTCTTCTTCAAATTCATTTTTTGCGAAAATATTCACTGACGCCAGAGTCAGGAGTATCTTATTTTTTGGATTTGTGTGATATTTACCAACGCCAGAGTTGGAAATAGTCGTAGGAATTGTTCACTGACGCTAGAGTTAGGAACATGAAAGGAAGAATAAAAAAAGAGAGAAAGGAGAACAAATTCTTAGCAATTTTCGACAAAACCAGCAATGCAGCCTGCCTTAGGAAGGATGTTTAAGGGGTGATAACATCTTCCTTTTTGCATAACTAGTCCCGTACCATAGAATCTATGCTGACCAGTTAGGGTTCATATTGACCATTATACTAGGTGGCGACTCCTTGAACAAGACCTTTTCCCCTAAAAGAACAAGATGCCAGATATCTGTTTCTTTTCCAGTCGAGATTATTTTTTTAATCGGTCACCACGATGTCCGGGTGTGACACTACTCATCATCATTATTGGCAGATAATCAGGACAATCCTGGAATAGGAGGAGTTACTAATCTCCCTGCCACAACAAATACTCTTGTACGGCCAACCCTTCAATAACTTATTAATTAAGTGTGACTCCTTACCAAAGTAGTGTTGACAAATCAACAAGCAAGAGAAAATATACAATAGATCCCAGTGCCATCTCAACAAGTCGTTGCATCCTCCTTACCACCTCCATAATAACAGGTTGTACCCAGAAAAAGAGGGCCAGAAAGAGTTTATGGGGGGTTTTCAACCTCAGAGGTCATCCAACCATTCTAAAAAACATATGTGTCCTCATGATGGTTGAGCATGTAGTGGATACTCTAGACATCTATCTAACCAACATGAGAAGGAGGCCATCTATGAATCACGTCATTCCACACTAGAAACCTCAATCTTCTTAGAACCCTATAAGAATAAGAGTGGAAATCAGCCAGAAAAAAAATATGCAAAAAGATGTCTACACCTCCCATCAGATTAAAAACTCTCATCTATTTAGATGGGTGTTAAACACTCACATACCTAGGGACTATATTGATATGAAGATGACTCTAGATAATTATAACTAGCTTACAAACCTCGAGGAGCATGTACAAAATATATAAAGTAGTCTAGAATTGGTCATTCAGGACAACCATGCCATATGCAAAATCCTCCTAATAACCTTCAAGGGTTCAGTACGAGTATGGTATAATAATGTAGAGTCAGGTCTAGTCACGAGTTTCAATGACCTTTGTGTCAAGCTAGTGACACATTTCAATATAAGTATCCCAACCAGAATAAGTTCCACTAAACTTTTTGGAATTACTCAAACATATGATGAGTCTACACGAGCATACCTGAAACAGTTTAATGAGGAGATCATTAAGGTTAAAAAATTGATAGAGTATGCAGCCTATGAAGGCCTTATCAATGGAGGGAAGGAAAAAACTCTATAGAAGGAGTTGTAAGCCCTACTAGACATAAGGTTGTTAAAAGTGAAGCAAGTCATGGAGAACCATATTCGAGTACAAGAGGTGAGTGTGTTGCATCATGGTCTTCCCTACTTCTTTAGAGATAAATAGTCTAAGAGGTCATTAAAGCGAGATCACCCTCTTAGAAGGGACAATAACCCTAGGAAGGGTTAAAAGAGACCAATTAGGGAAAGCCTAGGATACCTTGAAATGCATACTCCTCCACTAAACACCACCCTCGCTGAAGTCTTCGCGATAATCCAAGGCAAGGAGTTTGTTCACTATCTTTCACTCATGAAGTCTCCTCTCAACACCCGCTCATCTAAAAGATACAGTTTTTTTTTTCCATAAAGACAAAAGACATGATACAAAAGACTATTATGTCTTGAAAAAGAAAACTAAAAGATTGATAGCTAAAGGTTATTTTCACTAGTTTCTAAAGAAAAATTTCCATCCTGGGCAGAATAGAGAAGAGTTCGGTCAATCTATATTGGCTCTGCTTGAGATCAGTGTGATCTTAAGAGGTACCTCTATAAGAAGTGACTCTAGCAATGGAAAGACAAAGTATGGGAAATAAATCCTAACAACTTCTCGACTGCTAAACGAATTGTCTTTAATCTTGAAGATTGGAAGGGAGTAACCTTTCCACACGATAACAACCTTGTCATCACTACTATTCTTTCGAACCATTGAGTACATCGGGTGTTGATGAATGATGATAGTGTAGTCAACATCCTCTTCATATAAGTCATGACCTAGATGAGGATCCTTTTTTCAAGATTGACACTAGTAAAGACTCCCCTCACGAAATAAAAGGCTCAAGCGTGTTGGTGAAGGGCACCTCGAAACTCTCTAATATGATTAAAACTCCCCCAAAATGTGTATCCCTCAAGCAAAGCTTCATAGTAATTGATATGACATTAGCCTACAATGCCATCTTGGGCGGACCTTTTCTACATCAAATCAATGTTGTCATCAGTACTAGTACTTGACACTAAAGTTCCCAACTTAGAAGGGAGTGGCCATGGTGTAGGGAAATCACGTAACTTCAAGACAGTGCTCGCTTGAAGGGCAAGAAAGTACTGGTATCAGACTACCAAGGGTCTTTAAAGAAAAGAGTAAAGATTAAAATTGAATCCATTAAAAAGTTAAGGGATGTTTCTCTAGGAGAAGATGAACATGCCATCATAAAAGTAGGCTCTACCCTGACACCAACACAATAGCAATCACTAAGAGAGCTTTTGCACATCTAAAAGTCTAATTTTGCAACAAACACCTCAAGCATACTAGGAATCAACCCTAAAGTTACCACTCACAAGTTGAAGGTGGATCCAACTACTCATCTAGTCCGCAAGAAAAAAGAGGACCTTTGAGGGTAAGAGATAGAAAGCCATAACACAATAGGTAGACAAAAAGCCAAGTCAAAATAGGCAAAGCTGCTCAATGAAATCTTATGGGCCTAGAGAACAACTCAAAAGACATCCACGGGAAAAACTCTTTTTCTCCTCACGTATGGGACCAAAATGCTAGACCCAATATATTTGGATTCATCCTTGAGATATAACAAAGATAATGCGGGTCTAGCAACGTGCCGGACCCAATATACTTGGGTTCAATCTTGAGGTGAACCTAAGGAAATATAGGTCTCGGAAAATGTCAAATCCAATATACTTGGTTCCACTCCAGAGGTTAACCCAAGGTGATGTGGGTGTGGCAAGATGTCATATCCAATATACTTTGTTCCACATTAGAGGTGAACCTAAGGCAACGTGAGCCTAACAAGTGTCAGACCAAATATAATTGGGTCCACTCTGAAGGTGAACTCAAGGTAACATGGGCCTGGCAAGGTACCAGATTCAACATACTTAGGTGTTCTCTAGAGGTGAATCCAAGGTAATGTGGGTCTAACAAAGCACTAGATCAAGTGCAATTAGGTTCAGTCATGAGCTGAGCCTAAGGACTATGGGTTTAAAGAGCTATCAGGCATATCTCATCTAAGTTTAGCTACATGCCATGTCCAATTGGTCTTAGAAATCCAAGACTATGGAACTCTATTTTTATATTAATGATATGATCTACTCGTGTTAGAGATAATCATCTCCCTACATCTATATATGTATAAAAGGTCTCTCAAAAGGCCTACCATATTTTCCATCTCATTAATAATGTGTAAGGGATATTTAACTTTCATTAATGATGTGTAAGAGATCTTTATCTCTCAATGTCACCAAGTGGAAATAATTCTTCAAGCCCTCCTGACTCTATCAAAATGATAAGGTTCAAGGAGTATAAATACCCTTTAAACCACCCAGGTAAAAGATTCCAAACTTTTCTTACTCTAAAAAGCTTGTATTGTAACGACTTGACTTTTTTAAGGCCAAAATCGATGGATTTTTTTTATATATTTCTCGCAATGACATTTTATGAATTAGTAATTATGTTCCTTACTTATCATGACTTCATAGGGATATGGTTCTCGTAAAACAACATTCTCATACAATAGATACTCAATACACATGTCCATAATATTATATTTTCATATTCATATATTTACATTACGTCATATTGGCATACCCGTGTGTTTGCATTCCTATTCCAATCTCGTTATCAACACACGTTTATAATCGACAATCTTACACAACTAGTACTTTCTTTCAAACAATCCTCATGTGATTTCACAATATAACATCCCCATAAAAGGAATTACCACATAAATGTATTCATAGCATCGTGACTACATGTTCGCACATCCCCATCCGTGCTCCATTACAATTTCTATTACAAGTCCTTACAAAAGTGTTGAATGGCAAATATTCAACATAATAGCTAAGTCATACTATTACATAGCACTTTCAAAATATATGAACTTGTGGGATAGGATTTCATATGCACCTTGATTGTGTGATGTCCCTGTTACAAAACAACATGGGTATAAGAATTGTAAACAATCTAACATAATAATAAACATCTAGAAGTACATTGTCGTTGCTTTTTGTTATTAACTTAGAATGTGAAGATTCCTTCTTATACTTCTTATATACATTGTACATCTCTTACTATTTTGTTAACTGTACTTTTCTCACTCATACACCCCAACCTCTCCATGAGGTTGTGGTGCTGAAGTTTAACATCGATAGGGGTTAAATACTTCACCTTAACCTGATCATCCACCTTGGATACTTATAGCCGTATCTAATTGCAACATTTAAATTCGGTCATCCGTCTTGGATGCCATTAACAAAAACTAATCACGAAATCAACCTCGTCATTCCTATAGATACCATTAACCAAAGCTAATTTTTTTTTATAATCAATTCAACCATCCACCATGGATGCCATTAGCCAAAGCAAATCATCAAACACGACCCGATCATCCATCATGGATGCCATTAGCCGAAGCTAATCATCAATCACAACTCGGTCATCCGTTTCGGATGCCATTAGTCAAAGCTGATTAAACATTTATCCCAGTTATCCATCTCGAATGCCATTACCTGAAACTGATCAACAATCACAACCTAGTCATCCATCTCGGATGCCATTAGCCGAAGCTAATCATCATTTATCCCGACCATCCACTTAGGATGTCGTTAGTTAAACTAATTAATCAATTGTCTCAGTCATCCATTCGGATGCCATTAGCCGAAGCAAACATTTGTCCCGGTCATCCATTTGGATTCCATTAGCCAAAGCTAATCATCATTTATCTCGGTCATCCACTTAGGATGTCATTAGCTGAAGCTAATCAATTAATTGTCTCGGTCATCCATCTTGGATGCCATTAGCCAAAGCTAATCAACATTTATCCTGGTCATCCACTTAGATGCCATTAGCCGAAGTTAATCAATTAATTTTCCTAGTCATCCATCTCGGATGCCATTAGCCGAAGCTAATCAACATTTATCATGGTCATCCACTTAGGATGCCATTAGCCGAAACTGATCAACAATCATAACCCAGTCATCCATCTTGGATGCCATTAGCCGAAGCTAATCATCATTTATCCCGGTCATCCACTTAGGATGGCATTAGCCAAAACTAATCAATCAATGATCTCGGTCATCTATTCAAGTGTCATTAGTCGAAGCTAATCAAACATTTGTCCCGATCATCCATTCGGATGCCATTAGCCAAAGCTAATCATCATTTATCCTGGTCATCCACTTAGGATGCCATTAACTAAAGCTAATCAAACATTTGTCTCGATCATCCATTCAAATGCCATTAGCCGAAGCTAATCATTAACCAATCCAACGTTTCAAAGGAAGTTTATAAGATCACTATAACATGGTAATATCCTTTGAATTGCTCATTCAAACGTTCATAACAATTTGACATTCACTGTAACATAATAGTAGACCCTTCGTGATACTCATACAAACGACCCGTGAGTAAACATGATAATAGATCCTTTATAATACACATACAAACATTCCATAATAGTTTAACATTCAGAATAACACAACAGTACACCCTTTGTATTACTCATCCAACCATTCATGATAGTTAATGATCAAAAGAATACAACAATAGATCCCTCGTAATACTCATACAACCATTCATGATAATTAACTTTCAGTATAATATAATAGTAGATCATTCGTAATACTCATATAACCATTCGTCATAATTACATTCAATATAATACGACGGTAGATCCGTCGTAATACCCATACAACCATTCGTCACAATTACATTCAATAAAATATGACAGTAGATCCTTTGTAATACTCATACAACCATTCGTCACAATTACATTCAATAAAATACAACGGTAGATCCTTCGTAATACTCATACAACCATTCGTCAGCAGCCCAATCACCATCTCATAGTCAGTTTAATATTCATCGCAACGCAATAATATAACCACCTCAAACGGGTCATTTCAGAACATTAACATTTTCATCATCGTCTCAATTCATCAAGAACTCGATCAACATTTTATAGTCATTCCGACAATCATCAAGAATTCAATCAGACATTTCATTGTTGTTTCATCATTCATCAAGGATTCAATAATATATCATCATAAGTAAATCATTTCAAAACATAAACATCATACAAGAAGGTGGAAAACACCTACCTGTTGCACCTACGGTTTGTCCTTGTCTTGGCAATGGTCTGATCCTGGTCGCATCACCTAAGACATCAATGCCACAATTCAGTATATTTGCATCCTTAAATCACATTCATCACCATACTTATTTCAAGACTCTATATGTTCATATTCAAGTGTTCCACATATTACACCATCATACAATGAAATTGTTGCAAGCATTTGAGTCCTTTCTACCCAGGAGGCCTATTGTAGAAATCAGTAGCGAAAACTGACTCACTACAAGTTAGACAGTTCAGCAGTGAAAACTGGTTCGCTGTAAGCTGCGCAATTCAGCAGCGAAAACTGGTTCGTTGAAAGCTACCATTTCGGCAGCAAAAACTGTTTCGCTGTTGGCGCCACAATTTCGGCAATGAATGCTACTTCGCTGTAACCAACATGTTTTCGACAGTGAATGCTAATTCCCTGCAGACAACTCAATTCCGGCAGCAAGTCACAAATTCACTGCAGACAATACAACTTCGACAATGAATCACAATTTCGTTGTAGAACATATAATTCGACAACGAATGTTAATTCGCTGCAAACAACTCAATTTCAGCAGCGAATTTTAAACTCGGTGCAGACCATAGAACTTCAGCAGCAAACCTAAATTCGATGTAGGACACATAATTGAGCAACGGATGTTAATTCGCTACAAACAACTCAACTTTGACAGCGAATTTGAAATTCACTGCAGGCAATTCAACTTCGGTAGTGAATCCCAAATTCGCTGTAGAACACACAATTCGGCAGCGAATGTTAATTCGCTGCAAACAATTCAATTTCAGCAAAGAATTTCAATTTCGCTGCAGACCATACAACTTCAGTAGCGAATCCTAAATTCGCTGCAAAACACATAATTCGGCAACGAATGTTAATTCGCTGCAAACAACTCAACTTCGACAATAAATTTCAAATTCACTGCAGACAATTCAACTTCGGCAGTGAATCCTAAATTCGCTGTAGAACATACAATTTGGAAGTGAATGTTAATTCGCTGCAAACAACTCAATTTCATAAATGAATCCCAAATTCGTTCCAGAACACACAATTCGGCAGCGAATGTTAATTCGATGTAAACAACTCACTTTCGGTAGAAATTCGCTGTAGACCATATAACTTCGGCAGCGAATCCCAAATTTGCTACAGAACACATAATTCGGTAGTGAATGTTAATTCGTTGCAAACAACTCAATTTCAGCAGCGAATCACAAATTCGCTACAGGACAATGCAATTTCAGCAGCGAATGCTGATTCGCTGCAGACAACACGATTCGACAACGAAACTGATTCGCTGCAGGCAACAACATTCAGTAACGGAACTAATTCATTGCTAACAACACAATTCGACAGCGAAAATTCCTTTGCTGCAGATAACACAAATCGACAACGAAACTAATTCGCTGCAGACCACTTAATTCGGCAGTGAAACTAATTCGCTGCATACAACCTAACTTTGCACATAACATCATCTTAACATATTATTATATAATTTCATTAAACACAAATAGAAATTTATGTTATTAACACCAACATAGTTCTAGTTTTGGTTTCAGCAGGGTCTAAGGTCCCAATGACTGCACAATTTTGTACATAACCCTTTCTAACACAAGTTCTTCTATTATATATGCAAGAATCAAGATAATAACACCATTATACATTATGTTTTTGTTCAATTATGTCCTTAAGGGTTCAATAAGATCATAATTTTTGCATTTCTTCATCTCATTCCCCTTAGATCTTCCATTTAATTATTTCTAAAACTATAAGTGCATGAACACTAAACCTTCTGCTTTGGGGTTTTCATCCCCTCCTTGTTCTGAAATCGTGAGGCAGCAACCAGCCAAGGAAAACTACTTCTCTTACCTCACGTTTTTTACAACTTTAGAGCAAGTTTTGGTGACATGGTCTTTCCTCATTCTCAGTTTTTCCATCTCTTCCATCTTTGTTGTACAGCGAGTCTGTCACACTCTCTCTCCTCTCATAGTTTCAGTCATCAACGTAACTCCCTAGCTTTCTTCTTCTTCAAACACTAAAGACAGGGGACATGCAGCTAGTGTAAGTGGGTCTTCTCCTTGGAGAGGGTGGCTGTTGTTGCAGTCACAACTGCTGGCCGGTTATGAGGAAGGGGCCTAGACCCTTCTCCTTACATAGCTTCAGCCACTTCTATCTTTCCATTGGTCACCCTTCTTCTCTAGCATTCAAAGGTGGTGCATGCAATTGGGTATGCAGTTGTTGCGGCAGATTTTTGGGGAGAGGAAGAAGGCAAGAGCATGCAACCCCTTTTGGAAAGAGTGCCCCTTTCTCTCTCTTTGCTGCATTTATACCCCTCTTAAATATAAAGGGGTGTTTGAACGTTAGACCAAGGTTGTCCTTATCCCTCTTTTGGGTTATTTTTGGGTTGGTTTCTATTTTCATTCTCTCCTAGGATAGGTTGGTCCAAAAATAATTTTTTGCTAGGTTTGATAGTGTTGCTGCCAATTTAGAAATCAGCAGCCATAGACTGCGTCGCTGCCGATTTAAAAATTGGCAGCGAGAGCTGCGCTGCTGTTGATTCAAAAATCGGCAGCCAAAAACTGTGTCGCTGCCAATTCTGAAATCGGCAACTTAAAACTTTGCTGGTGCCTATTCTAAAATCGACAGCCAAGTACTGTGCCGCTGCCGATTCAAAAATCAGCAGCAAAACTGCGTCGCTGCCGATTCAAAAATCGACAGCCAAAAGCTTTGCTGCTGCTGATTCTGAAATCAACGGCCAAATATTGTGCCACTGTTGAGAAATCGATAGCAAGAACTGTGTCGCTGCTGATCCAGAAATCAGCAGAAAAATTACGTCGCTGTTGATTCAGAAATCGGCAGTCCCAAACTATGCCGCTATCGATTCAGAAATCGGCAGCCAAAAACTTTGTTGCTGCCGATCCAGAAATCGGCAGTAACGGTGAAGTTGTTTTAGCTTAGCTCTTTTTTTTTTTTGGTGTTCACATGTATATTTCAGAGCATTAATCACACCCAAAAAATAACAAACACTTTTATTCTTGGAATTTAAGGCTCTTTCTTTCATTTATTGTCTTTCCCCTTTAAAGTTACTAACTTTATCACTCCATCTTTAAGTTATATAGATAGGAACTGCTTTTGTAGGTATTAAGGCTTTTACCAGTATTTCAATACTTCCTAAGCTAAGGAGAAGACAACTAAGTAAATGAACATGTTGACCAACCACTATCCAAACACCAAATAACTCGTTCATTGAATATACTGGATTTTAGAATATCATTATTTACCAAATTTAATTCCATAAAGTGATTTGGTGCCAAGATTGGTTTGTTTCTATGTTTTAACATAGTTGTCATACCTCATTCGGTGACCAATCCAGAAGAAAAAAAACTTTAGTCATTAAGTTATTAAGCAAACTCGTTGGTTATCGAGTCAACTTAAGTCAACTAATTTATTAAAATGATGTCATCTCATTCTTTTAAAAAATCATTTAATGTTGACTCGACTTAGTTTTACCATGTCAATTGGATCGCTAAAAATCTAGGAGCTTAACCAAGTTTTAGTGAGTTAATGTTTTATTTGATTCAACTAAAAACCTAGCCCGGATCAGGTTCAGTATCTAACCTTTTCTAAATCAACCCACTTAACCAGAAATGACATAACAATTATGCTATGAAGTTTCAAAATTATCTATTTATCTATAAGTCATTCTTCTTTTGATTAAATATGATTAATTTCCAATGTTCATAATTCAAATTAATTTCATCATTAGTTCATATATATTCAAAATCTAGCCCATAAGTATATTTCATTACAATTATAATTACAATTACAAAGAAATCGTGCGTGTTTATTGTTTATCAGCCTTTCATCTTTTACTGTGGATTACATTAGTGCCAATTATTTTTATTTTGGTCATCAAATTTTTTTTATTACATCTTTTTGTGGGCTATCTTGGGTGTTTTGTCAATTAGTAGTCTCTTATCTTTATATTTTTTAATGATTTAAAGCTTTTTGATAAATTTTTAAACTTGATTCGAAGCCAATTTAATGAGATATAGTTTGACATTGTAGGAAAAAAAAACATAATTAAAAGGAGGATCAAACTGGAAAACAGAAGAAAATTGCATGGCCAATTTCACATTCATACAAAAAAGTACTTTTTTGTCCATCTTTTTTTTTTTACGGTCCCTTTTGTTTTTAGCATTGTTATTTTTGTCCTGCCCTTTATTTTGTTCTTTTTTGGTCATTAGGTTAGAGAGATGAGGGCGAAATTCACTGAAAAAACATGAAAGGGAGAGAAAGTTATTGAATGACTATATTCTAGCAATAAAAAAAAGTTGATCCTACTGTGAACGAGTTTCATTTTATGAGAGGAATTTTTTTGAGGTATTTTTTAACATTTATCTTGCCAAAAAAATAGATCAAGGTTAAGAAAGAACTTTTTTTGGTTTAATTTTACAGTTTTTAATCTATTTAGGGGTAGTTTGAGTTGAAAAATTGATTTATTGAAATTTTTAGGGTGTTTCTTATCTTTTTTTTAGGTTGAAAATGAATTTTGAGGTTAAAATATCTCTATATAATTTTCTAGACATCTCTATAGTGATCACAATATTGGCAAGAAAACTACGCATTATTTGTCACAAGTGATGACATGTCGTCTACATTTTATTTTCAAAAATAAAAAAGCAAATGACATGTTATCCACCCTTTTAAACAAACAAATCATAATTAGTTTAAGGTGATTGGAGGCTTTAGGCAAAATGTGCTGTTGAAAAGAAATTATGTTGTTGTTGTTAAGAAGGTTAAGAAAGATGATATTATCAATTATTTTAAGGTTAATTATGTATAAGTTTGATATGCTGAATTTTTTTATATATTTTACTCATTAACTTAAATATTAAATGAGAATAAAATTTATGTTTTCTTAATCTTTTAAATTATAAATTCTTTATATAATATTTTTCAAATTTATTGTTTTTATTTTTTTCATGTAGTTGAGAGAATTTTTTAACATTTTTTAATCATATGGAATACTATATTTTATCTTGGTGTCCTTCGTTTATTTGCTCAGTCTATAGATGATATGACAAATTAAGTCTATTTACCGATTTTCAGAATAAAATCAATTAGCCATACACCTAATGGGTGTGTGGTCTGTTATGATTTTTATAGTTTAATATTAAGGATATTTTCAAGTTAGTTTTTTTATAACAAGATTAAGCCTCTATTTAATAAGATCTTAAAGCATACCATTTATA
>Ga0325400_1002055_pt1 | contig 17286 bp, 12 predicted proteins | sample PopdelMetagenome_2_FD_205662 | JGI IMG/M metagenome (GOLD analysis project Ga0325400, IMG submission 205662) | Populus deltoides microbial communities from Bellville, Georgia, United States - Xylem-PdKOR-R1 | ecosystem: Host-associated > Plants > Phyllosphere > Stem > Wood/Secondary xylem... | reverse complement strand
CCGACTTCCTGCTGGAACTGCTGTCGCAGGAGATACCGGCGCGGATGCAGGAGCGCGTCCAGGCCGATCTCCAGCGCCTGTTTGAGGGCGAGCTGGCCAAGGCCGGGCTGCGCGCGGACGCGATCGAAACCTATGCCACGCCGCGCCGGCTGGCGCTGATCGCGCGGGGCTTGCCGCTCGCCACCGCGCCCACGCGCGAGGAGACCAAGGGGCCGCGCGCGTCGGCTCCGCCGCAGGCGCTGGAAGGCTTCCTGCGCAAGACGGGCTTGACGCGCGACGCGCTGGAGGAGCGCGACGGCGTGCTGTTCGCGGTGGCCGAGCGGCCGGGCCGCGCCGCCGCCGCCGTGCTGGTGGAGGCGGTGCCCGCGATCGTGCGCGCCTTTCCCTGGCCCAAGTCGATGCGCTGGGGTGCGGCGTCCGCGTCGACCGCCAGCCTGCGGTGGGTGCGGCCGTTGCAGGGCATCGTGGCATTGCTGGGCGAGATGGTGGTGCCGTGCGAGGTCGACGGCATCGTCGCGGGCGCAGTCACCTATGGTCATCGCTTCCACCATCCGGGGCCGATCACGATCGGTTCGGCGGACGATTACGCGTTCAAGCTGCGCACGGCGCATGTCGTGCTCGATCCCGCCGAGCGGCGCACCACCATCGTGGAGGGCGCGCGCGCGCTGGCGGAGGCGGCGGGACTGGCGCTGGTGCCCGACGACGGGCTGGTGGCGGAAAATGCCGGGCTGACCGAATGGCCGGTGCCGCTGCTGGGCGCGTTCGACCCCGCGTTTCTGGAGGTGCCGCGCGAGGTGATCCAGCTCACCATGCGCACCAACCAGAAATATTTCGCGTGCGTGGGAAGCGACGGACGGCTGGCGCCCGCCTTTGTCTGCACCGCCAACATCGAGGCGGCGGACGGGGGTGTCGCGATCGTCGCCGGCAATCGCAAGGTGCTGGCGGCGCGGCTGTCGGACGCGCGCTTCTTCTGGGAGCAGGACCTGAAGGTGCCGCTGGCCGCACAGGCGGAGAGGCTCGGCCAAATCGTTTTCCACGAGAAGCTGGGAACGGTGGCGGACAAGGTCGCGCGCGTCGCCAAGCTCGCCCGCTGGCTGGTGGACGAGGAGATCGTCGGCGCGGACATGGCTGACCGAGCGGGCCTGGCGCGCGAGGCGGAGCAGGCGGCCTTGCTGTGCAAGGCCGACCTCGTCACGGGCATGGTCGGCGAGTTCCCCGAGCTGCAAGGCGTGATGGGCGGCTATTACGCCCGCTCCGAGGGCCTGGGCGATGCGGTCGCGGATGCGATTCGCGACCATTACAAGCCGGTCGGGCAGGGCGATGCGGTGCCGACCGCGCCGGTGACGGTGGCGGTGGCGCTGGCGGACAAGCTCGATACGCTGACCACCTTCTTCTTCGAAGGCATGGAGCCGACCGGGTCCAAGGACCCCTTCGCGCTCCGCCGCAGCGCTCTCGGCGTTTTGGCCATGCTGCTGGACAATGGTGTCCGTCTGCCGCTGACGCGGCTCTTCGAGGAGCATGTCGGCGGCTTTGCCGGCACGCAGGTCGGGCGCGAGGGTGCGGCGGCGATCGAAGCCTATGCGACGGCGGCGAGCGACGTCGGCCTGGACGTGGACGAGGCGCTGCGCGAGCGCGAGATCGCCCGGCGTACGGGTGAGCGTGCGGCGGAGGAGCGTTTCATCGCGCCCGCGACGCGTGCGCTGGGCAGCCTCGTCGCGTTCATGGCCGAGCGGCTGAAGGTGCAGCAGCGCGAGGCAGGGGTGCGACACGACCTGATCGATGCGGTGTTCGCGCTCGGCGGAGAGGATGATCTCGTTCGCCTGCTCGCACGGGTAAAGGCGTTGCAGGCGTTCGTGGGTAGCGAGGACGGGGCCAACCTGCTCGCGGGCTACAAGCGGGCGGCCAACATCCTGAAGAAGGAAGGGTGGGACGGAACGGGCGACGTCCAGGCGTCCACCGATGCGCCGGCACCGGCCGAGGCGGCGCTGGTGGCGGCGCTGGAGGGGGCGGAACCCGCAGCGGAGCGGGCCGTGGCCGAGGAGCGGTTCGGCGACGCAATGCGCGCGCTTGCCTCGCTGCGCGCGCCGATCGACGCCTTCTTCGACCAGGTCACGGTCAACGACCCCGATGCGGGCGTGCGCGCGCGGCGGCTGGCGCTGCTCGCGCGCATCCGCGACGCGGTCGGCCGAGTCGCTGACTTCTCCCGCATCGAGGGCTGATTCGGGCGATTTTGCGCTGCAGCACGGGATCGGGCATGGGAGGCGCCACCGGTTCCAGGGGGCGTAGCATGGCGAGCGTGCAGATGGCGGACGAGATGGTGGCAGGCGTGCACGTTTACCGGTTCGGCGGCGGCGTGTCGGACGGCGGGCGCGGCGACAAGGCGCTGCTCGGCGGCAAGGGCGCGAACCTGGCCGAGATGGCGGCGATCGGCCTGCCCGTGCCGCCGGGCTTCACCATCGCCACGCCGGTCTGCGCCTTGTTCTATGCCGCCGGGCAGAGCTTCCCCGACGCGTTGCGCGGCGAAGTGGCGGATGGCCTCCGCCAAATCGAGCAGGTGACGGGCAAGCACTTCGGAGACGCAGGCGATCCGCTGCTGGTGTCCGTGCGGTCGGGCGCGCGCATCTCCATGCCCGGCATGTTGGACACGGTGCTCAACCTCGGGCTCAACGACCGGACCGTCGAGGGGCTGGCCGCCGTGTCGGGCGACGCGCGCTTCGCGTGGGACAGCTATCGCCGCTTCATCCAGATGTATGCCGACGTCGTGCTGGGGCTCGATCACGGCGCGTTCGAGGAAGCGCTGGAGATCGCCAAGGAGGATCGCGGCGTCGACCTCGACACCGAGCTTTCCGCCGACGACCTGCGCGCGCTGGTCGCGACCTACAAGGCGCTGGTGCTGGGCGAGTGGGGCAAGCCCTTCCCGCAGGACGTGCACGAGCAATTGTGGGGGGCGGTGGGCGCGGTGTTCGCGTCCTGGCAGTCGGATCGCGCCAAGGTCTATCGCCGGCTCCACGACATTCCCGGCGATTGGGGCACGGCCGTCAACGTCCAGGCGATGGTGTTCGGCAACATGGGCGAGACGTCCGCCACCGGCGTCGCCTTCACGCGCGATCCGTCGACGGGCGAGCGCGCCTACTACGGCGAGTTCCTGGTCAACGCGCAGGGCGAGGACGTCGTCGCCGGCATCCGCACGCCGCAATATCTGACGCAGGCGGCGCGTGAGGCGGCGGGCGCGCGCGCGGCGTCGATGGAGGAGGCGATGCCCGGCGCCTATGCCGAGCTGGCCGAGGTGTTCGACCTGCTGGAGCGCCATTACCGCGACATGCAGGACATCGAGTTCACGGTGGAGCGCGGCCGGCTGTGGATGCTGCAGACGCGGTCGGGCAAGCGCACGGCCAAGGCTGCGCTGCGCATCGCGGTCGAGATGGCGGACGAGGGGTTGATCACACGGGGCGAAGCCGTGGCGCGCGTCGATCCCGCCAGCCTGGACCAGCTGCTTCACCCGACGCTCGATCCGCAGGCGCCCCGCCAGGTGATCGCGCGCGGCCTGCCGGCCAGCCCCGGCGCGGCATCGGGCCGGGCGGTGTTCGATGCGGACGCGGCGGAGAAGCGCGCGGCGGCGGGCGAGTCGGTCATCCTGGTGCGGACGGAGACGAGCCCGGAGGACATTCACGGCATGCACGCGGCGCGCGGCATCCTCACCGCGCGCGGCGGCATGACCAGCCACGCAGCGGTGGTGGCGCGCGGCATGGGGCGGCCCTGCGTGTCCGGCGTGGGCGCGCTCGCCATCGACATGGTTAGCCGGTCGTTCCGCGTCGGCGGGCAGGACGTGCGCGAGGGCGATATCCTGACGATCGACGGCGCCACGGGCGAGGTGATGCTGGGCCAGGTGGCGACGGTTGAGCCCGAGCTGGCCGGCGACTTCGGCGTGCTGATGGGCTGGGCGGACGAGGTGCGGCGGCTGAAGGTGCGCGCCAACGCCGAAACGCCGGCCGACTGCCGCACCGCGCGCGCGTTCGGCGCAGAAGGCGTGGGTCTCTGCCGCACCGAGCACATGTTCTTCGACGCCGAGCGGATCACCGCCGTCCGCCAGATGATCCTGGCGGAGGACGAGACAGGCCGCCGCGCCGCGCTCGATCGGCTGCTGCCGGCCCAGCGCGCCGACTTCGCCGAGATCTTCGGCGTCATGGCAGGGCTGCCCGTCACCGTGCGCCTGCTCGATCCGCCGCTGCACGAATTCCTGCCGCAGGGCGATGCGGAGTTTGCGGAGGTGGCGACGGCGACGGGGCTGCCGCTCGACCGGCTGCGGCGGCGCGCGGCGGAGCTGCACGAGTTCAACCCGATGCTGGGCCATCGCGGCTGCCGGCTGGGCATCACCTTCCCCGAAATCTACGAGATGCAGGCGCGTGCCATCTTCGAGGCGGCGGTGGCGGTCGCGCGCGACAGCGGCGCTGCGCCAGTGCCGGAGGTGATGGTGCCGCTGGTGGCGACGCGCGCCGAGCTCGCCATCATCAAGGCGCTAGTGGACCGTACGGCGGAGGCGGTGTTTGCGGAGGCGGGCGCGCGCGTCGACTATCTGGTCGGCACGATGATCGAGCTGCCGCGCGCCGCGTTGCAGGCGGGCGCGATCGCGGAGGAGGCGACCTTCTTCTCGTTCGGCACCAACGACCTGACCCAGACGGCGCTCGGTGTCAGCCGCGACGATGCCGCGCGCTTCCTGGGCGCCTATGTCGAGCAGGGCATCTATCCCAAGGACCCGTTCGTCAGCCTGGACGTGGAGGGCGTGGGCGAGCTGGTGCGGATCGGCGCGGAGCGGGGGCGGGCGGTGCGGCCCACGCTGAAGCTCGGCATCTGCGGCGAGCATGGCGGCGACCCCGCCTCCATCGCCTTCTGCGAGTCGCTCGGGCTCGATTATGTCAGCGCGTCGCCCTATCGCGTGCCGATCGCGCGTCTGGCGGCGGCGCAGGCGGCGATCGGCGGGCAGTAGCGCGGCGGATCAGGCGCGGATCAGGCCCTCGGGCGCGCGGCCCACGGGCACGCCGCCGAACACGGCGCGGCGGACGCGAGCGGGGTCGAGCGTGAAGCATTCGGCCGCGGCGGCGGCGATCACTTCGTCCAGCGCCGCCGTGGGCCTGAGGTCGCGGCCCTCGTAGAGCGACCCCGGCGCCAGGCCCGGCCAGTCGGCCACGACGCGGCCGCCCTTCACCGCCCCACCGAGGAGCATGGCGCAGGAGGCGGTGCCATGGTCGGTGCCGCCGGTGCCGTTCGCGGCGGCGGTGCGGCCGAACTCGGTCGCGACCAGGACTACCGTGTCGCGCCACACCGGCCCGAGCCCCTCGCGCAAGGCCGCGACCGTGGTGTCGAGCGCGCGCAGCTGGCCATTGAGCCGGCCGGCCTGGCCGGTATGCGTGTCCCACCCGCTCGTTTCCAGCATGGCGATGCGCGGCCCATTGGGCTTGAGCAGGAAGCGTGCGGCGAGGCGGCCAAGGTCGGCGGGGTTCTGGCCCTTCGGCCGATCGCCGGCGATGTCGCGCGCCGCCAGCGCGGCCTCCCACAAGCCATGGAGCTGCGCGTCGGGCTGGTAGAGCCGACCGACCCGCGCGAGCAGGTCGTCGCTGGGCTCGGGCAGGCCGGACGGCGCGAACGAGGTGACGTCCGCCCGGCCGCGCAGGGCGGGGGGCAGCGTGGGGGCGAGCGCCACCGCGCGCTCCTCGCCGCCGGGCATCAGCGCGGCCAGCCGGTTGAGCCAGCCGTCGCGCTCGCGATAGGGCGCGGTGCCGCCCGTCTCGAGCACGTTCTGCCCGTCGAAATGCGACCGCTCGCGATAGGGCGAGGCGGCGGCGTGGACGAACAGGGCCTCGCCCGCGGCGTAGAGGCGCGCGGTCTCGGCTAGCGCGGGATGGAGCATGAAGGTGCCGTCGAGCTTGGCGCCGCCCTCCGACGCGGCGGCCAGCCCGCCACGCAAGGCGGCGTAGTTCGGGTCGCCGGCCGGGATCACGGTGGCGAGCCCGTCGGCGGCGCCACGCTGGATCACGAACACGAAGCGCCGTTCGCCCGGCACGGTGGCGAGCGCCATGTGCGGCGCGACCAGCATCGCGCCCGCGCCGGTGGCGGCGAACTGGAGGAAGCGGCGGCGGGGGAGCATGACGGTCATCTCCTCTGGAACTCGGGGCTGACCAGCAGCAGCGCGAGCGCAGTGGGGCCGCTTTCCGCCTGGGCGAGCTGCATGGCGGTGGCGGCGGAAAGCGTGCCGGGCAGCAGACGCGGGCCGAGCATGCGGGCATCCAGCCCCGGACCCGCCAGCGCGACGAAGCGCTGGGCCAGGCCGAGCCGCTGGAACAGCGCATCGGGCGCGGCCCAAGTCGCTGCGAGATCGTCGAAGCCGGCCGGCTGGCCCGGCCGCCAGATGGGCTGGCCGAGCTGGCGCAGCGTGGGCAGGGCGTCGAGTCGATCGGGCGCCTGCCGGCCCAGCCCGCGCAACGCGGACACCGTCCAGTCCCACGGCGTCTTGAACTTGGGCAGGCCGGGCTGCCACGCCTCCGGCGAATCGATCAGCGTGCGGTAAAGCGTGGGCAGGTCGCCGCCGCTCGCCAGGAAGGCGGCGCTCAGCCGTGCGACCAGCGCGGGCGGGGGATCGTCGGCGACGAAGTGGCGGGCGAGCTTGGTGGCGAGGTGGCGCGCGGTGGCGGGCGCAAGCGCGAGGTCCTGCAGCACCGCCGCAGCCTGTGCTTCGCCCGCCTGCGGGTAGGCGCGGCCGAGTACGGTGCGCGTGCCGGGCTCGTGCGTGCCCTCGCGGAACACGAAGCCGAAGGTGGTGGGCGTGCCGTTGCGGCCGGCTTCGTCCACCGCCCAGCCGGTCAGGGCGCGGGCGAACTCGGTGACGTCGCCTTGGCTGTAGCCGCTGCGGACCCCCAACGTGTGCAGTTCCAGTATCTCGCGCGCCAGATTCTCATTGAGGCCGGTGCGGCGCTCGGGGCGCGTGGCGCTGACGCGGATTGCACGCGGGCTGTTCGGGCCGGCCGACCCGGTCTGGTCGAGGTAGAACAGCATGGCCGGATGCCGCTCGACTGCGAGCAGCATGTCGGCGAAGCGGCCGAAGATGTGCGGCCGGATCGCGTCCGCCTCGAAATCGGGCGCCATCGCCTGAACCGGCACCTTCTCGGTCGAGATGGCGAAATGGTTGGACCAGAAGGCCACCAGCCGCTCTGCGAACGGGGTAGGCGTCACCAGCGCGTGGGCGAGACGCGCGTTGACCGCGGCGCGCAACCGATCGTTGATGCGGCGGCGCAGCGCCTGGTAGGGATCGTCGCCCATCGGGGAGGCGGGAGGCGTCGCGGCGAGGCCCGGCGCGACCGTCGCCGGAGCGTTCGCGCGGAGCCGCGCGGCGTCGCGGCTGGCGAGCCCCGTTGGGCGGATCTCCGCGCCGAGCGGCGCCCCCGGCCCGACAGCGGCCAGCACGGCGGGACGGGGATCGTAGCGGTCGAACTGCGCCAGCAGCCAGCGGCGCGCATCGGCAGGCGCGGGCTCGTCGGGGCGGGCGCCAAGGCCGAAGCGGTTGAGGGCGATGGCGAGCGGCGCAGGGGTCACGGCGGTCTCCGCCACGTATCCCCCATCATCGTGGTGGACACGCGCAGTCGTGCCCTAGGCTTCCACGATGAACCGGGGCTGCACGGCGCGGCCGATCAGCGGGGTACGCCGATGCGCGTGCCGATTTCCGTGCGGATTTCCGTGCGGATGGGTGTGCCGATCGTTACCTGAAAGGTGCGTTGGCGGATGGCGGTGCCGCCACGGCCGGCGAGCGAGGCAGGGTCGTTGGCCTGCTCGCGGCCGGGGTCGGGATCGTCGCGGATCGATCGGGCGCTGGTGCCCGTTTCCGCGGCGGTGGCGTAGGGATCGTCGGGCAGCTGCGCCGCGGCCGGCGTCGTCAGTGCGAGCAGGATCAAGGGCAAACGGCGCATCATCCCTCCACCGCGCGCGCGTCGCCGCCTTCGCAGGCGAGGTGCAGCCGCCAGGCGAGCCAGGCCGAGACCAGGCACATCGCCGCCACGAACCACAGGCACTGGATCACTGTGGCGCCCGCTGCCGCAAGCGCGATCGCGCCAAGCGACCCCACCACCATCGCGCCCGAATTGACGATGTTGTTTGCCGCCACGGTGCGCGCGGCATGGTCCGCCTCCACCGTGGTGGTGAGGAAGGCGTAAAGCGGCACCACGAACATGCCGCCGGACGTGGCCACGCCCAGCAGCGCCAGCGCGGCGAGCGGCGCGCGCGGCTGGCGGACGAACTCGGCCAGCGAATAGAGTTCGCCACCCGGCGCGGGCGGCCAATGGTGCGCCACCAGCGCCATCAGCAACACGAACGCACCCATGACGATGACCGATCCCGGCGCGTAGCGGGCGGACACGCACCCATCCAGCAGCCGATTGACGAGCACGGAACCGACCGCGACGCCGACGGAGAAGATCGCGAGGAACAGGCTCGCCACCTGCTTGTCGGCTGTGAAGACGTTCTTCACCAGCGGCGGAAACTCGATAACCAGCACCGCGCCGATCGTCCAGAAGAAGGAGATGGCGCAGATTGCCAGAAACAGGCGGGGGACGTGCAAGGTCGCTGCCACCAGCCGGATGGATGCGCGCACCACGTGAAAGTCGAGCGGCGGCCGCTCGCCCGGTGGCGGTGCCGCGGGAACGCCGCGCGCGGTGAGCCAGCCCAGGCCGGCCACCGCCAGCACCAGCACCGCCACCTCGCGCGCGTCCACCAGCCCGGCCAGGATCGTGCCCGAGAGGATGGCGAGGTAGGTGCCTGCCTCCACCAGGCCGGTGCCGCCCAGCACCTCGTCGCGATGCAGGTGCTGCGGCAGGATGGCGTATTTGATCGGGCCGAAGAAGGTGGAATGCACCCCCATCGCCAGCACCGCGCCCAGCATCAGCGGCACGGAGGCGAGCAGCAGCCCGGCCGCGCCCGCCAGCATGATGGCGATCTCCGCCGTCTTGACGATGCGCACGATGCCCGCCTTGTCGCGGCTGTCGGCGAGCTGCCCGGACAACGCGGACAGCAGAAAGAAGGGCAGGATGAACAGGGCGGTGGCAAGCGCGCTGAACGCGCTCTCCACCTTGGGATTGCTGTAGATCGAATAGGTGGCGAACAGGATCATCGCCTGCTTGAACAGGTTGTCGTTAAACGCACCCAGAAACTGCGTCGCGAACAGCGGCAGGAAGCGCCGACGGCCGAGCAGGTGCAGGGACGGGATCATCGCGCGGCGTTGCCGGCGTGGCGGGCTTCGGTCACGACGCCGGCCCATAGCCGATCGGTGGCCCGCGCGCCAAGTCGCAAGGACGGCGCACGAACGGCTCCCCTTGCGCCGCCAAGCGCGCTAGGGTCGCGCCGCCCATGCTGACCATCCCCAACCTGCTCACGCTGTCGCGCATCGTGGCGATGCCGGTGCTGGTGCTGCTGCTGTGGCGGCCGCAGCCGGCCGACTATCTGGCCGCGTTCGGCCTCTACCTGCTGGTGGCGGTGACCGATTATTTCGACGGCTATCTCGCGCGCGCGCAGGGCGCGGTGTCCAAGCTCGGCATCTTCCTTGATCCGATCGCCGACAAGATCATGGTCGCGACCGTGATCGTGATGCTGGTGTTCACGCGTGCGATCGACGGGCCGCCGGTGGTGGCGGCGCTGGTAATCCTGCTGCGCGAGATCGCCGTTTCCGGCCTGCGCGAGTTTCTGGCGGGTGTGCAGGTGTCGGTGCCGGTGAGCCGGCTAGCCAAGTGGAAGACGACCTTCCAACTTGTGGCGCTGGGCGCGCTCATCCTCGCGGGCGCGTTACCGCGGCAGGAGTGGATCGGCTGGGTCGGGCTCGGCAGCCTGTGGGCGGCGGCCGGGCTGACGCTGGTGACTGGCTGGGACTATCTGCGCTTCGGCCTCAGGCACATGGATTGACGATGACGACGTTGCGAATCCTCTATTTCGCCTGGGTGCGCGAGCGCGTGGGGCACGATGCGGAAACGGTGGAGCCGCCACTGGAGGTGATCGACGTGTCGCGGCTGGTGACGTGGCTGGCGAGCAGGAGTGCGGGGCATGCCGAGGCCTTCGCCGAGCCGCACCGACTACGTGCCGCAATCGACGGACGCTTCGTGTCGCTCGAGGCGTCGCTCGAGGGCGCGCGCGAAGTCTCACTGTTCCCCCCGGTCACGGGCGGATGATCCGCGTCGCGGTGCAGGCTGGCGCGTTCGACGCCGGCAAGGAGCTCGCGTCGCTGGCGGAAAGCGGCGCGGGCGGGATCGCTTCATTCACGGGCGTGGTGCGTGGCGAGGGCGGGCTGGTCGAACTGTTCCTGGAGCATCATCCCGCGCTGACCGAAGCGGTGCTGCGCGACATGGTTGAAGCGGCGGTGGCAAGGTGGGACCTCTCGGCGGCGACGGTGATCCACCGCGTCGGTGCGCTGGCGCCCGGCGAGCCGATCGTCCTGGTCGCCACCGCCGCGCGGCACCGTGGCGCGGCGCTCGACGCCTGTGCGGCGCTGATCGACCGGTTGAAGACCGAAGCGCCGTTCTGGAAGCGGGAGCGTTTCGATGACGGGCGCACCGGGTGGGTGGAGCCGCGCGAGGCGGACGAGGCTGCGGCCGCGCGCTGGCGCTGACGACGGGGACGGGGGGGGGCACGTTGCGCCTTGCACACGGGCCCGCTACCTGCCGCCCCATGCTCAAGCCCATCCGCATCGGCCCGGTGGAGATTGCCGCGCCCGTGATCCTGGCGCCGATGACGGGCGTGAGCGACCTGCCGTTCCGCCGGCTGGTGCGCTCCTACGGCTCGGGCCTGAACGTGACGGAGATGATCGCCAGCCAGGCCGCCATCCGCGAAACGCGGCAGTCGCGGCAGAAGGCGTTGTGGGATCCGAGCGAGGAGCCCGTCTCCATGCAGCTCGTCGGGTGCGACCCCGTTTCGATGGGGGAAGCGGCGCGACTGGCAGAGGACAAGGGCGCTGCCATCGTCGACATCAACATGGGCTGCCCCGTGCGCAAGGTGGTGAACGGCGACGCGGGCTCCGCGCTGATGGCCAAGCCGAAGCTCGCGGCGGAGCTGATCGCGGCGACGGTGCGCGCGGTATCCGTGCCCGTGACGTTGAAGATGCGCATGGGCTGGGACCATGCGAGCCTGAACGCGCCCGAGCTGGCGCGCATCGCCGAGGATCTGGGCGTGCGCATGATCACCGTGCACGGACGCACGCGCTGCCAGATGTACAAGGGGCAGGCCAACTGGGACTTCATACGGCGTGTGAAGGATGCGGTCGCCGTGCCCGTGATCGTCAACGGCGACATCTGCTCGCCCGCCCACGCGGCGGAAGCGCTCGCCCGTTCGGGAGCGGACGGGGTGATGATCGGGCGCGGCAGCTATGGGCGGCCGTGGCTGCTGGCGCAGGTCATGGCTTGGCTGGGCCGTGGCGAGCGCATCGCCGATCCGTCGCCGGACGAGCAATATCGAGCGCTGTCTGTGCATTACGATGAGATGCTGACGCTCTATGGCAAGGAAGTAGGCGTCGGCATCGCGCGCAAGCATATCGGCTGGTACACCAAGGGCCTGCCCGGATCGGCCGAGTTCAGAAACCGTGTCAATGTCGAGCCCGACCCCGCGCGGGTTCGCGTCATGCTGGCCGACTTCTACGCCCCATGGACGCACCGGGCGGCCGCCTGACCCGGCTGCGGGCCCGCCCGCAGGAGGCGCGTCCCGCTCCGGCCGAGGCTCTGGTGGCGGCGCTGCCGACGCCGCTGTTGCTGCTGGACGGCGCCGGCACGATCCTGGACGGCAATGCCGCGGCGGAGGCGTTTCTCAACCTTTCGCGCCAGGTGGTGATCGGCATGGGCGTGGAGGAGGCGATTGGCCATGCGCTGCGCGGCGTACCGACTGACACGCCGTTCGTAGCCTATGACCTGCCGTTGGCGCTGCCCGGCGGCCGGCGAGTGCGCGCCGACCTGATGGCCGGGCCCTTGCCCGAATGGCCGGGCTGGCGCGTGCTGACGATCCACCCGCTTCCCGGTGCGGTCCCGCTGGCGCGCGCGGCCGGGCAGTCGGGCGTCGCGCCGGGCGCGGCGGGCGTGGCCGCGGTGCTGGCGCACGAGATCAAGAACCCGCTGTCGGGCATTCGCGGCGCGGCGCAGCTGCTGGAGCGCGACGATGATCCCGACGGTGCCGCGCTAACCCGGCTGATCCGGGAGGAGGTGGACCGGGTGGCGGCGCTGCTCGACCGGATGGAGGATCTGTCCGACACGCGCCCGCTCGCACTGGCGCCGCAGAACATCCATGCGGTGCTGGACCATGCGCTGACCGTCGCGCGCCAGGGCTTCGCGCGCGATGCGCAGATCCGCGAGGTGTACGACCCATCGCTGCCGCCGGTGCTGGGCCATCGCGATTCGCTGGTGCAGGTCGTCATCAACCTGCTCAAGAACGCGGTGGAGGCGACGGACGGGCGCGGCACCATCATGCTCACCACCGCCTATCGCCACGGCCTGCACATGCTGACGGGCAACGGTGCGGGCCGGCGTCCGCTGCCGATCGAACTGTGCGTGGTCGATGACGGGCCGGGCGCGCCGCCGGGTGTAGCAGCGCACCTGTTTGATCCGTTCGTCAGCTCCAAGGCGGCGGGCAAGGGGCTGGGCCTGGCGGTCGTGCATAAGCTGGTGGCCGACATGGGCGGGCTGATCGACTATGCGCGCGAACCGCGCGACGGACGCGAGCATACGGTGTTCCGGCTGATGCTGCCGCGTGCGGCCCGGAGCTGAGCGCGATGGGCGGGCGCGTGCTGGTGGTGGACGATGACGGCGCGATCCGCACGGTGGTGCGCGAGGCGCTGCGCCGCGCGGGCCATGAGGTGGAGACCGCCGCCAGCGCTGCCGACCTGCGTCGTGCGCTCCGCGGCGGCCGCGCGCAGGTGCTGGTGACGGACGTAGTGCTGCCGGACGGCAACGGGCTTGACCTCTTGCCGCGGCTACGGGCGGAGCATCCGACCCTGCCCATCATCGTCATGTCGGCGCAGAACACCTTCACCACCGCGCTCCGCGCGGCGGAGGGCGGGGCGTTCGAATATCTGCCCAAGCCGTTCGACCTGGCCGAGCTGGCGCGCGCCGTGTCCGATGCGCTGGTCCGCCGCGCCGATGACGCGCCGCCCATGCCCGCGGGCGAGGACATGGCGATCATCGGCCGATCACCGCCGATGCAGGAGCTGTTCCGCACGGTTGCCCGGCTGGTCGCGACCGACCTCACCGCGCTGGTGCTGGGTGAATCGGGTACCGGCAAGGAATTGGTGGCGCGCGCGATCCACGATTTCGGACCGCGCCGCGGCAGGCCTTTCGTGGCCGTCAACGTCGCTGCCATCCCGCGCGAGCTGATTGAGAGCGAGCTGTTCGGCCACGAGCGCGGCGCCTTCACGGGTGCGGCCGCGCGCACCGCCGGCCGCTTCGAGCAGGCGGAAGGAGGCACGCTGTTCCTGGACGAGATCGGCGACATGCCCGCCGAGGCGCAGACCCGGCTGCTGCGCGTGCTGCAATCGGGCGAGTTCTCGCCGGTAGGCTCCGCGCGCGCGGTGCGGGCCGACGTACGGGTGATCGCGGCGACGCACCAGGACCTGCCCCGGCTGATCGAGGAAGGCTTGTTCCGGCAGGATCTCTACTACCGCCTGAACGTGGTGCCCGTCCGCGTGCCCCCCCTGCGCGAGCGTGGCGGTGATGTGGGGGAGCTTGCCCGCCACTTCCTCGATCGGGCGACCGCGGACGGCCTGCCGCGCAAGGAACTGGACGCAGGCGCGGTTGCGCGATTGGAGCGCCACGCCTGGCCCGGCAACGTGCGCGAGCTGGAGAACTTGATGCGCCGGCTCGCCGCGCTCGCGCGCGATCCGGTCGTGACCGCCGCGGTGGTGGAAGGCCAGCTCGGCGTGACCGAAGAGCCGGTCCAGACCGACGCCACGCTTGCCGAGCAGCTGGAACAGCAGCTCGCCCGCCACTTTGCGGGCTATGGCGCCGCGCTGCCGCCCGATGGCCTGTACGACCGCCTGCTGGCGGAATTTGAGCGGCCGCTGCTGCGGCTGACGCTGGCCGCCGTGCGCGGCAACCAGGTGCGCGCGGCCCGCCTGCTCGGCATCAACCGCAACACGTTGCGCAAGAAGCTGACCGACCTCGGCTTGGCGCCGTCGCCGCGCCGCTGACCGGCGAAGCGACGGCTGGACGCCGCCAATCGAGCCGGGCTTGTGTTCCCAAAGCCACGCCCTTGTGGTAGCTCGGACACGATGGACCAGGCGTTCGCGCGCACGATGCGGATGCCGCCGCGCTTGCGGCGGCGGATGGCGCTGATCCGGCGGCTGGCGTGGCTGGCGGAGCCGGCCGTGCTGCTCGCGGTGGTCGCCACCATCGCCGGTACCTGGTTCGCGACGCGCCATGGGTCGGCGCCGCAGCGTCCGCTGAGCCCGATCGTGGTGGCGCTGCTGCTGGTGGCCAACCTGCTGCCCGCCATGGGCCTGCTGGTGCTGCTCGCCCGCCGCATCGCGCGCGCGCGCTCCGCCCGGTCGGCGCTGGGCAGCCGCGGGCGGCTGCACGTGCGGCTGGTTGCCCTGTTCTCCGTGTTGGCCGCGCTGCCGACCCTGCTAGTGGTGATCTTCGCCTCGCTTCTGTTCCAATATGGCGTGCAGTTCTGGTTCTCGAACAATGCGCGCACCGTGCTGACCAACGCCGACCGGGTCGCCACCACCTATGTCGACGAGCATCGCGAGGCGCTGGCCGACGAGCAGGTCGCGATGGTGGGCGACATCCTCAACTTTCTGACCAACGCCACGCCGAGCGATCCGCGGCGCGACCAATATCTCGCCAGCCAATTCTACTATCGCAAGCTCGACCAGGCGGTGATGGTGCGGTTCGGCTCCGACGGGGCGGAACAGCTGCTGTGGGGCGCCAACCTGGATCAGCGGCCGCTGGAGCAGCGCCTGCCGCGCGCGCTGCTGCCGCGGCTGGCGGACGGCAAGCCGCATGTCCGCGTCCTGCGCGACCGGCTTGAGTCGGCGATGCGCATCGACCCCGGTACGCGTACTTATCTGTGGATCGAGCGCCGGGCGGACCCGCTCGTCCTGGCGCAGGTCGGGCGCACCAACTCGGCGCTGGACAACTATACCGCCTACACTGCGCGTGCGCGGACGCTGCAGTTCCGCTTCAACGCGGCGCTCTATCTCGTATCCTTGCTGATCGTGGCGCTGGCGATCTGGGTCGCGCTGTCGATCGCCGACCGGCTGGTGCGCCCGATCGGCGAGCTGGTCGGCGCGGCGCGCGCGGTTGCGGGCGGCGATCTGTCCGCGCGCGTGCGCGGGCCGGTGGCGCCCGACGAGGTCGGCACGCTCGCCAACGCGTTCAATCGCATGACGCGGCGGCTGCAGGAGCAGACGGGCGCGCTGGAGAACCGCCGCGCGCTCATGGAGGCGGTGCTGGCGGGCGTGTCGGCCGGCGTGATCTCGGTCGATCGCGACGGGGTCGTCACGCTCAGCAATCTGTCGGCGCATGCGCTGCTGCGCACCGATGGGCCGGGCGCCATAGGGCGGCGCCTGGCGGAGGTTGCGCCCGAGCTGAGCGAGCTGCTGGCGTCGGGCGAGCGCGAAGGCGTGGTGCAGGTGGCGGGCGAGGGGGGGCCGCGCACACTGGCCGTCAACATCGTGGGCGCCGGCCATGGCCATGTGCTGACCTTCGACGACATCACCCAGCAGCTTGCCGACCAGCGCCGCGCCGCCTGGGCCGACGTCGCGCGCCGCATCGCGCACGAGATCAAGAACCCGCTCACCCCGATCCAGCTCGCCGCCGAGCGGCTGCAGCGGCGCTACGGCACGCAGGTGGCGGACGAGAGCGGCACGTTCGAGCGGCTGGTCTCGACCATCGTCCGGCAGGTTGGCGACATCCGCCGCATGATCGATGAATTCTCCGCCTTCGCGCGCATGCCCAAGCCCGTGTTCCGCTGGGACAATCTGCTGGAGGCGGCGCGGCAGGCGGTTTTCCTGCAGGAAGTGGCGCATCCCGCCATCCGCTTCCGCCTCCACGCGCCCGAGCGGCTGGATGCGATCGTGTGCGACCGCCGCCAGATCGGCCAGGCGCTGACCAACGTGCTCAAGAACGCGGTGGAGGCGATCGAGGCGCGCGGCGGCGAGGGTGCGTCCGGCGAGATCGTGATGACCGTCGCCCGCGATGGTGCACGGCTGGTACTGGAAGTAGCGGACGACGGCGTCGGCCTGCCCGCCGAGCGCGCGCGGCTGACCGAACCCTATATGACGACCCGTGCCAAAGGCACGGGGCTCGGCCTCGCCATCGTGCGGCGCATCGTCGAGGAGCATCACGGCCAGCTGTCGTTCAGCGATCGGCCCGGCGGCGGCACGGTGGTGCGCGCCGAGTTCGACCTTGGCGCGTTGCAACAATTGGCCGAGGATGACGCCACGCCCGAACCCACCACGGCAAGGAGCCGCTGAACCACATGGCACTCGATATCCTGGTCGTCGACGACGAGGCTGACATCCGCGAACTCGTCGCCGGCGTGCTGGAAGACGAAGGCTATGCGCCGCGTACCGCCGCCAACAGTGATCAGGTGCTTGCCGCTATGGCCGAGCGGCGGCCGAGCCTGGTGCTGCTCGACGTATGGTTGCAGGGATCGCGCCTAGACGGGCTGCAATTGCTGTCGGAGATCAAGCGCCGCGATGCGACGCTGCCCGTGATCGTGTTCTCCGGCCACGGCACGATCGACACCGCGGTCGCCGCGGTGCGCGAGGGCGCGGTCGACTTCATCGAGAAGCCGTTTGAGAGCACGCGGTTGCTCCACCTCGTCGCGCGCGCGACGGAGACGGACCGGCTCAGGCGCGAGAATGCGACGTTGCGCGCGCAGATCGGCCAGGAGGACGAGCTGACCGGCACCTCGTCCGCCATCAACGGCGTGCGCGCGACGTTGAAGCGCGTCGCGGGCACGGGCAGCCGCGTGCTGATCGCCGGGCCTGCGGGGGCGGGCAAGGAAGTGGCGGCGCGGCTGCTGCATGCGTGGAGCCCGCGCAGCGGCGCGCCCTTCACCGTCGTGTCCGCGGCGCGCATGGCGCCCGAACGAGTCGAAGAGGAATTGTTCGGCGTGGAGGAGGCGGGCGAGCTGGTCCGCCCCGGCCTGCTGGAGCAGGCGCATGGCGGCACGCTCTTCCTGGACGAGATCGCCGACATGCCGCTGTCGACGCAGGGCAAGATCCTGCGCGTGCTGACCGACCAGAGCTTCACGCGCATCGGCGGCACGCGCACG
>Ga0325400_1002054_pt1 | contig 17286 bp, 13 predicted proteins | sample PopdelMetagenome_2_FD_205662 | JGI IMG/M metagenome (GOLD analysis project Ga0325400, IMG submission 205662) | Populus deltoides microbial communities from Bellville, Georgia, United States - Xylem-PdKOR-R1 | ecosystem: Host-associated > Plants > Phyllosphere > Stem > Wood/Secondary xylem... | reverse complement strand
CGTTACGCACCCGTGCGCCGCTAATGGCCCGAAGGCCACCCGCTCGACTTGCATGTATTAGGCCTGCCGCTAGCGTTCATCCTGAGCCAGGATCAAACTCTCCATTGTAAAGATTGTCAACATACTAGTGTTGGCTGCCTTTCAAACAACGTACTCACTTATGAATCCATTCTGTCAAAGAACATGCCCTGCTCCCGTTGGAGCAGGCTGGTGGCTAAAGCGAAGCGCTTAACCGGGGTCCCGTACGATGGCCGGCGGCCTTCTCTCAAACGGGACTGCAAAGGTAACACATCAGGCGCCGTTTGTCAAGGGAAAGCAACAATTTATTTTGTTTGCTTTCGGGTTAGCTGCTGGCGTGAAGCGGGTCTAAGGCACTGGTAGTCAGTGGGCTAGGTGCTTTCGCTGGCGGCTTTTTCCCTGAATGGGACTGCAAAAGTAGGGCATTGGTGGTTCATTGTCAAGTAGGGGCTTAAAAATAGTTTTGTGGTGCGGGGGTAGCTCCTGGCTTTTTTGAGGGGAAGCCCCTCCAGCGGGCACTGAGCGATAACGGGATTGGCTGGCTGCATCGTTTCTTACCAAGAAAAAATAATTTAGGTGGGTTTTATTCTAATCACTTTCTATACTTCCCTAAATCGAAGAGCTTGTATACCTATTATAGTGAGCATGATGCCGGGGCACCTGCCACCAGCTGAGACCTACCGGAACTAACGATTCATTGGGGTCACCGACGACCAGACGCTGAACAATCGCTGCCAGTTAGTGCCTCCGGCTGTCCGCTGCTGGCATTAAGGACGCCAAGCTCATAAAGGTCTCTCGGCGGGTAAGCGACAATCTCAGCCGTACAGATTGAGTAAGGCCCATACTGTTACTGCCCGACCATCAGCTTTCGCCTGTTGCGTACCTGGCCAATCTCGCTTAGTCAACTCATTTGCGGTATCCCCCAGGTGCGCTTCGGTAATGACGATCAGCAGGCCGTAACGCTGCCAGAATTTCATCACAAACTACCAATGCCCGTACGTTGCTCCGGAACCGCCCGCACCATCTTTGTATCGGCGTACCGGTGCCAACGATTGCCGCCAAAGCGCGCTGTCGTCAGCAGCCCATCAATTGACGTGTAAGCATCAATCCAAAGATATTTTTGGGCATAACGGACGAGCTACTATTCAAAATCCGGTTCATCGTAGGTCGCATAACGGGGTCCACAGCCGTGGTGAACCAAGTCCGCAATCGGTCTGATGCCTAACTGACGCCTTCGGCCGAGTCGCTCGTCGGGCTAGTCCATTTGGTCCGGGTAATCGGGGCGGTCCGCCCCCACAAAAGAAGGTAGCGCAGCATAGGAATCCCTAAGTAGGCAATCAAATCCGAATTGGCGGTTCGGTGGTGATGACCGCAACGAATTGCCTAATCCTGATAGGTATCTCTCACTCATTCACCGTACACTCAAGTCCTCTCCATACAGCAAGGCCATCTTTGCGGAGCGGTGAGTCAACGGTCCTTGAGAAAGCCTTACGCTGTACCGCTCCGGCACGATGATTTTCCAGAGCCGTTGGCTCACCGGTTCTCTTCATTTTTAGTAAGGGGATGAAGCGCCGGGGTTAAGCTCTCAAAATTCGTTGGATTGCCTACCGAATCGTAGGCAGTTGGGCTCGTAGTCTCTTAAGCTTTATTGATCGATATGGTTAATCTTTCAACACAACCTAATGCCTCACCGTCCCAGCCGAAGGCTCCCGTAAAAAATGCAGTTCCCTCCGATAGCCTAAGCCGTTCTCAGCCCGTAAAGGATCTACTTTGTTTTTCTCATCTGCGCTGGAACTTCGTCTATCAGCGACCCCAGCACTTACTAAGCCGGGCCAGTCCGCAATGGCGCATCTGGTACATCGAGGAACCGCAGGAAGACCCCAGCCTGTGGATGGAGGTCCGGCCCGTTAGGGATCAGATCCGCGTGGTGGTGCCCTACCTACCCGCTGGCATTGACCCCCAGACCGCCCTGCGGCTGCAGCGGCAACTGGTTAATCAGCTCATTGAACGAGAAAGCCTTACCAACTTTATCGCCTGGTACTACACACCAATGGCACTCTTATTTTCGGATCATCTACAACCCCGGTTAACAGTCTATGACTGCATGGATGAGCTGTCTGCCTTTGCCGGTGCTTCTCCGCTACTGCTTGAGCAGGAAGAAAAACTCCTGCGGCAGGCCGATGTCGTCTATACGGGGGGTATAGTTTGTACGAAGCCAAGCAACACCGCCATCCGCGCGTGTTTGCCTTTCCGAGCTGCATTGACGTGGCTCATTTTATGCCCAGTCGGGTCGGAAAACGGGCTCCTGAAGATCAGCAGTCGCTGGGTGGTCCCCGCATTGGTTTTTGTGGCGTGATTGATGAACGCCTTGACTTAGATCTGCCCCGGCAGCTGGCCCAGCGCCGACCAGACTGGCAATTCATTTTGCTGGAACCGGTGGTCAAGATTGATCCCGCCACGCTGCCGCAGGGCCCTAACCTGCACTACCTGGGCATGAAGGATTACCGGGATTGCCGGCCTACTTTGCCAACTGGCAGGTGGCCCTCCTGCCGTTTGCCATCAACGAAGCCACGCGTTACATCAGTCCAACCAAAACGCCGGAGTACCTCGCAGCGGGGTTGCCCGTCGTCTCCACGCCCATCCGGGATGTGGTTCGTAGTTACGGTGGCTGGGGACCGGTCATGATCGCGGATTCGGCGCCAGCTTTCGAAAAGGCGATTGAACGGGCGCTTAAAAATGACCAAAGTTCGGAATGGACCGCCGTTGAGGGACGACTACGGGAGCAGTCCTGGGACAATACCTGGCAGCAAATGCAACGATTAATAATCGCCCAGCTTCGAGAAGTCAATCAAGAACAATAAACCCATACGCTGACTCAGCAACGGCCATGAAAAAACAGGAAATTCACCTTGATGACTGGAAACGCATTCTTTTTGGCAATGCGCCAACGGAGTTCATGCTCGAAGTGCTGCTTCGTTCTGTGATTATTATTCTGGCCTTTATTCTTGTTGTCCGGCTGATGGGTAAGCGCATGAACGGGCAGCTGACAATTACGGAGATGGCGGTCATGGTTTCGCTGGGGGCCATTATCTCGCCCATTATGCAGTTGCCCGACCGGGGTATTCTGCTGGGACTGCTGGTTCTGGCTTGTGCCCTCCTTTTCCAGCGTGGGCTTACCTGGCTGGATTTTAAAAGCACAAAGGTAGAAGAAGTCACCCAGGGTAAAGAGATTATCCTGATTGAGGACGGTATTCTGCAGCTCGATGCGATGGCGTCAGCCCGTATTTCGAAACAACAGATTTTTGCCACACTGCGGGGCGAAAAGATCCATAACATTCAGAAAGTGAAGCGGCTTTACCTGGAAGCCTGCGGGCTGTTCAGTATTTATACGGAGGAAGAAGAGAAGCCCGGCTTATCGCTTTTTCCCACTACGGACGAGGAGGTGCACCAGCTGCAGCACGAAGCCGGGCATGATCTGGTTGCCTGCATGAACTGCGGCAAAACTATTGAGACCAGAGACCCGCATGTGTCCTGCCCCGTTTGTCACGAAGTCGAATGGACACAGGCCGTTTGTTAATAACCCTTTTATGAAACCGCAGGAAATTCACGTAACCGACTGGGCCCGTATTTTTGTTGGCCATGTTCCGGGTAGCTTCTACCTGGAAGTTATTTTTCGCACGGCGGTGGTCTACGCCTTTCTGACCATTTCTATGCGCCTGATGGGCAAGCGGATGGCTTCGCAGCTAAGCCGAACGGAGATGATCGCCATGGTCGTTTTGGCGGCCTCCATCGGTATTCCCATTATGGCCCCCGATCGGGGCGTAATCCCGGGCATCATTTCCGCAGCGGTCATTGTAATCATTGAACGAATCCTGAGCCGGATAGCGTCTAAAAACGAAAAGGCCGAGTTTCGCTTCGAAGGCGGACTGGAAATTCTGATTGAGGATTCGGTGCTGCAACTGGACGCTATGCTCCATTGCCGCGTTACGCGGGAGCGGCTGCTGGCCCAGCTCAGATCCGAGGGGCTTTATCATCTGGGTGCTCTGAAGCGGGTATACATGGAAGCCGACGGTTCGTTCTCGCTCGTTGAAAATCCGGAACCGATACCCGGTCTGTCGGTCTTACTTGATCTGGACCGCAAGTTTCGAAACCTGCAAAAAAAGCACCCGGCCACTGGGTTTGTGCCCTTTGCGGCAACCCCAGCGCCCTGCCTAACCCGGGTCAGCCCTGTCCGAACTGCGGCAAGCAGACCTGGACGGAGGCTGTTTTATAAACCAAACCACCCGTCGTCCTGCCGGTTCCGAGCGCAGAACAAAGGACCTGAGCGATTGATCCGTAACTACCTGCCTAATACGGTAACGCAAAAGAAGAGGTATCATAGCGGCTTCCTCCAAAAGTCTAAAGGGGTTAAACCGGGTCAATTCCTTTAGAGCACATGTTCGGGACTGAGCCCATTGAACACACCCGCAAGCCGGTATCCTTGATACCGGCTTGCGGATGTTTGAATCCATTAAACCGTAAGAGCCACAAAAACGGCGTGGGTGTTTTCCTTATCCTGCGCGGTTTCGAATGCCTTGTTAATTTCGTCCAGCGGAAAGCGGTGGCTAATCAGCTTTTTTGCGTTTAATTTTCCCTTGGCCAGCAAGTCCAGACACATCTGCATTTCGGGATAAATACCCAAGAACGAATAGCTGGCGCTGGAAATAATCTGAATCTCCGCCATCTGGATGTGTTGCCATTCCAGTTCGATGGCCGTCTTTCCGGCTTCAAAGCCGCCAACCCGGGCGAATGAGGTAGCCTGCGGCAGCGTGACGGGCATCGAGGGTCCACCGGCGCATTCAAAGGCAATGTCGACCCCACGGTTGTTGGTAAATCCCATCACTTTTTTGTAACCATCTTCCGTCTTAGTGTTCACGACAACGTCGGCCCCCAGTTCCTTCGCCAGCTCCAGCGACGTATCAACTACGTCCATCACAATCACGTCGGCCCCGCCGATTTTGGCCAGTTGCAGCTGACCCAGCCCAATGGGCCCGGCGCCAATCACCGCTACCTGGTCGTTTATTTTCAGGCCACTGACGTGCATGGCGTGCAGACAAACCGAGAAGGTGTCGAGCAGCGTAGCTTCCTCAAAACTCACGTGGTCGGGCAGTTTATAAAATTTTTTAGCCGGTGCAATCACGGAGTTAGCGAAGTCTCTGGAAACCGTTTCTGTCCGCACGGGATAGAGATTGGGACAGAGATTGTATTGCTGAACCTGGCACCAGTCGCAGGTGTCGTCGCCCAGTACGGTTTCGATAACCACCCGGTCGCCGGGTTTGACGTTGGTTACCTGATCACCGACTTCCACGACCTCAGCCGCAACCTTGTGGCCCCTAATCTTGCCCACCAAATTAGGTTCTTCTTTTTTCCAGTGTCGCAGATCCGTTCCGCAGATACCCGCCACCCGGACGCGCGCCAGTACCCAGTCTGATTTCGGAATTTTCGGCGTTTCAACGTCGGTTACTTCAAATTCACCCTGGGCTGTTTTCAGCGCAGCCTTCATGGTATCATGCATACCGTTTGCTTTTCAGAACCCATAAATCGCAGGCTGATTACTTCCGCAACAACGGATCGCCCGGATTATATTCTATCTATCAAACGTTTACCGCCGGAATGTTCACGTTCATCGGGGCAGAATGAGGCTCCGGAGCCAACCAGTCAATCCACCGTCTGAAGCCTATCCATTCCAGGTTGTGATTGACAAGGAGTGCGTTTAGTTGATTTTGGTCAGAAACAGATAATAAGGCTCATGGCCGCTAAATGTAGGGGCATCAATGCCGGAGCCATCGCGGTATTCTCCGCTGAACACCACCTCTTTGCCTTCCACTTTATAGATCTCGGGCAAATTGCAGACAAACCCCATCCAAACGCTGTCGTACGTGCCGGGTAAAGCATAATTGATGAAGTACAATCCGGTTTGCGGAGAAAGCCAAACGCGGCCGGTTAGGTTGGTTACCCGACGAATCACGGGCCGCGATTCAAAACAGGCGGACTGAGTGGCCGTCAGGGGCAAAACCGGATCCACCTTTTCGACACGATCCTTATGACAGCCGAACAGGCTAAGAATGAGGAGCGAACAGACAATACGTTGCATAGGCACGGATTTTCTAACAAGATTCGCCGGGGCCGTCAACCGTTGTAAGGATGCCCCAAAATTGCTGACTGGTCGTATTGTTATCCGAAAGCAATGACGCAATACCGACCGGTTGACTAAGCGAACCGGCTGCGTTAATTTCCTTAAAAAGAACAGCATCAACCCGTTAATCCGGTTGGGGCGTAAAATAAAATAAGGCGAATCACAAACTTTACCGCCCACAACGAGTAATATGATTATTTATAGCACCGAATTTAATGAACGATAACAGTCCAATACTCATCCTGGAAGATGATGATGATGATCAATTTTTTCTGACCTCAATACTAGAGAAAATTGCGCCTACAAATCCAGTCATTTGCTTCGCAGAAGGTCAGAAAGCGCTCGATTATTTAAAGACCACTACTGACCGTCCCTTCATGATTCTGTCGGATATAAATATTTCTCCTATGTCGGGTTTAGAATTTCGCCGGGAGATTGAGCAGGACCCTCAGCTAAAGCCCAAGTCCATTCCCTTTATTTTCATGACCCATCCTGTTTATGACGAGCAGGTGCAGGAAGCTTACGAGTTAACCATCCAGGGGTATTTTGAAAAAGGCAACCAACTGGCTAAAATGCAATCCGACCTGGAAACCATTATCACGTACTGGTCGAAATGTGTCCGTCCCAACAATATCAGTAAATAAGAAAGCTGGCTATGTGTTAACTTTTTAGAACCAGCACTGAATTATTCGGTCACCCCCTTTGTTAAAAAGGCTAATTCAAAACACCTATCGCTATGGCTCAACGAATGAATAATTATATGCTGATAGTTGATGACGACGATGATGATCAATTCCTGCTGCAACAAATTTTTAAAAAACACAGCCCGGACACGACGGTCGAGGGATTAGGCAACGGAGAGGAGTTGTTGCAGTCGCTGGTAGAATCGCAGTGTTTGCCTCGTCTCGTGTTGCTGGACATTAATATGCCGCTGATGGATGGTCTGGAAGCGCTCCAGCACATTCGCTCCCGGACCGAATACGAAACCTTACCCATCGTGATGCTGACCACCTCTAACCGGGAAAGCGACCGGCAGCGGGCTAACGAGCTAAACGCCAACGGTTACTTTGTCAAGCCAGGATCCCTGGAAGATATCAATCAGGTGGTTTTAACCCTTAAACAACAGTGGCTCTAGTCGCAGAACAGCCGGTTGACGGCTCCTCAGGCTACTGCTTATCTCTTTTACTCCTCTAATAATGAAGGCGTTTTATTGCATTGGTCTGTTGATCGTGTCCAACACCTTTATGACCCTGGCCTGGTACGGTCACCTTCAGTTAAAGCAATTTCCGATGCTGGCTAAACTGTCGCTTTTCGGCATTATCCTGTTGAGCTGGGGACTGGCTTTTTTTGAATACGTTTTTCAGGTACCAGCCAACCGTCAGGGCTCCAGCGAAACCGGCGGTCCTTTTTCGCTTTTTGAATTGAAAGTGATTCAGGAAGCTGTTTCGCTGACGGTTTTTACGCTGATCACCGTTTACTTTTTCAAGACCGATAAACTGGCCTGGAATCACCTGGTTGGCTTTGTGCTGATGATCGTTGCCGTCTTTTTTATTTTCAAGAAGTGGTAAAAGGCCTCCCGCGCAGGCTTTCATAGCGGAGAATTCTACCAAAAAAATGGTCGGCCCGGCGAGCTGCCAAACCGACTCTAAACGTATCTCCCTGCTTTTTCTCCTTTCCTTTTTATTCCGCTGGATTGGCGTATAATTCAAGATTAGCGATCTCAGGATTGGCGCGACTTTCCAGAATCCGGACCCGTAACTGGCGGGTTGTGGTTGGTTTAAACCGCAGGATTCGCTTATAACCGATGGTGGTGCCTTTGCTTACTTCCTGCCACGACTGCCCATCGAAGGCTTCTACCACGAATGACTCTATGCGCTGCCCATTGGCGATATGCTCCTGTAAAACAATCTGATCAACGGTAACCGGCTTTTTCCAGGTCAGTTCCAGCGCCCCGGCGGTCTGCCCCTCGGGCGTAGTCCAGTACGTATCGAACTGGCCATCCACCACCGCCTGGGCTTTCGAGCCGGAGCGCCCGTTGGTTGCCTGTACCGTGGCCCCCGCCGTCAGGTTACGGCTGAAAACCTTGTCGAATCGCTGGCGGTAAGCGTGCAGCGTTTTGACGTCTTCTTCGTTGAGCAAACCGCGCTTGTCGGGGCTGAAGTTCAGGAGCCAAACCGCATTCTTACCCACCGACGCGTAATAGTTATCCATCAACTTCGCCACGTTCCGCTGCTTGCCGTCTTCCTTAGCGTGGTAAAACCAGCCGGGCCGGAAGGAGTTGTTGACCACCGCCGGGTACCAGATCAAGGTCGTTGCTTCCAGAATTTTGGCGCGGCTGCCCAGGTCATTATCCATCCGGTCACCCGCCGGAATAAAGACGCCCGATCCAGCTTCCTGCTGCGAATTGGCCGCAATCCGGTCGTTTTCTGACGCGCTGATGGGCACCACCAACCATTCCGTATCCCGGCCTTCGCCTTCTTCGTTGCCCACCCAGCGCACGTCGGGGCCACTGATGGAAACTACGGCGTTGGGCTGCAGTTCGCGGACGAGCTTATAGTAGCTTTCCCAGTCGTAAATCTGCTTCTTCCCGTTTTTGCCTTCACCGTTGGCCCCGTCGAACCAGACCTCGGCAATGGGTCCGTACTGGGTCAGCAATTCCCGAAGCTGGGTCCGGAACAGTTCGTTATAGGCTTCGGAACCGTACACGCCGTACTTGGCCTGGTTGCGGTCCCAGGGCGAGAGGTAAACGCCAAATTTAAGACCATACTCCTTGCAGGCGTTGGCCACCTCCCGAATCACGTCTCCTTTGCCTTCTTTCCAGGGGCTGCTTTTTACGGAGTGATTGGTGGTTTTGGTGGGCCACAGGCAAAAACCGTCATGGTGTTTAGTGGTCATGACCAGTTCTTTCATGCCAAAATCTTTGGCTGCCTTCACCCACTGCCGGGCGTCGAGCTGCGCCGGGTTGAAAAGTTTTGGGTCCTCGGTGCCATCGCCCCATTCGCGGTCGGTGAAGGTGTTCATTCCGAAGTGGACGAAACCCGTCACTTCGTACCGCTGCCAGGTCATCTGCCGGGCACTCGGGCGAACGTGGGCGGCTTTTTGAATTTTAGTCTCTTTTGAATCCGTGGGCAGAAGCGTCACGCGGTTAACCGTTTCGCTCGATTGAGCCAGCCCGGGTTGCGGCAGCAGGGTTCCACCGGCGACCAGTGTCAGCAGGAAGAGGGTGTTTCGGTTGACGCGCTTTATCGAAGTCAGCATTGTGTTGGAGTAAATACTTAAACGAAGAAGATAGGGTTAGTCCAGGGTTTTGACGCCATGAACGGGCGAGGGCGTTAGCTGGTGCAGATCAAAAACAACAATGTCGTTCTGGCCTTTTTTCAACCAGGTAGCCGGGCAATAGAGTCGTTTCTGCGGACCAATCTCCCAATAGCGACCCAAGTTATGACCATTCACGTAAACAACGCCTTTTTTGTACCGACTCAGGTCAAAATACGTGTCGGCCACGGCGTTGAGCGAGAACGTACCCCTGAAGAAATGGCCCGGCCGGTCGGCGTCCTGGTTTGTTGTTTTTAATTGGCTGACGTACCGGCCGTCGAAGGGCAGGTTATACACTTCCCAGTTCATCAGGGTCATGTTGTTCAGCGAAACGCGGTCGGTGATGCCTTTGCGGTCGATCATGAACTGCGCGAAATTGATGCGGCCCATGCCTTCAACCAGAATGTCCAGCACCGGCTCTTTGTTGTCGGTTTTAGGCAGGTCGATGCTCCATTTGCCGCCGTCGCGGTAGATGTGCCCGATGTATTTGCCATCCAGAAACACCATTGCGTAATCGTGCGGCTCGGTCAGCGTCAGGGTACCGCTCTGGTAGCCCACAATTTTGGTTCGGTACAGAATAAAGCCTTCGTACTGGTCGAACAGCTCCATCGGTTTAGGCTGCGCGACTTTCACCGGTTTGGGGAGATTCTGCCAGACCGTACTGAACGCTTCGAGTTTGATTTCCGGAACATCCATCGTCGGAATAGGCGCCGGAATTTCGGGTAACGCGCCCACGTGCTGCCCAATCAGGCGACGGAGCGCGTGGTATTTCGGCGTGGCTCCACCCTGTTCGTTGATCGGGGCATCGTAGTCGTAGCTGGTAATGTCGGGCTGGTATTCGGTTGGCTTGAACCCATTGGCGCCCGCCGTGAAGCCGAAATTGGTGCCGCCGTGTACCACGTACAGGTTAAAGGACTTCTTCGTATCCAGCAAAAACCGAATCTCCTTCAGGAAACCGGCCGTGTCGGGACGCGCCCATTTTTCGCCCCAGTGCGTCAGCCAGCCGGGGTACGACTCACTACTGAACACGGGCACGCCGGGGTTGTTGCGCTGCGCCAGATCGAAGTTGCCCTGGTTGGCCCCGGGGTCCAGTCCCACGGCCACGCCCGGCAGCGAACCCGCCGTCAGGTTGGGAACGGCCGGCCCGTCGGCGGTGTAAAACGGAACGTCAATGCCGTTATTGAGCCAGAGCTGATGGATGCGTTTCATGTACTCCCGGTCGTTGGCGTAACTGCCGTACTCGTTTTCCACCTGCACCATCACAATGGGGCCGCCCTTCGTGATTTGCAGCGGTTTGACCAGAGCCGCCAGTTTTTTAATGTACCGCTCGGCAGCCGCCATGTAGGTAGGATCGAGGCACCGGACTTTCAGATCCGTGTTTTTGAGCAGGTAAGGGGGCAAACCGCCGAAATCCCACTCGGCGCAGACGTACGGTCCCGGCCGCAGCAGCACCCACATGCCTTCCTGCTGCACCAGCCGGATAAACTCCACAATGTCTCGGTTGTCGGTTTTAAAATCAAACACGCCGGGCTTCGACTCGTGGTAATTCCAGAATACATAGGCCGCAATGGTGTTGCAGCCCATCGCCTTTGCCATCCGGATGCGCTGGGGCCAGTACTCGCGCGGGATGCGGGCGGGGTGCATTTCGCCCCCGATTAACTGAAAAGGCTTGCCATCCAGCAGAAAGTCGGTTTTGCCCAGCGCAAACGTGTGCTGACTCCGCTGGGCCAGCGCTGAGGAAACAGCCAGGGTACTCCCGCCCAAAAAAGCAGTGAACAGGTAAAAAACTAATCGGATTCGATTCATTGAAGAAGAATGGAGGGTACGTAAAAAGAGAGCCGAACCCTGCTGTGCGTGTCCGGCTCTCCGACAAAAGTATACGTTTACCAGTTAGGATTCTGTTGCAGACTCCGGTTAACGTCGATTTCCGTCTGCGGAATCGCCCAGAGGTAATCCCGTTCGGGCCGGAACGTGCGTTTCTCGATCTGAATGTTCTTGCCGTAATCGCCCCGCGACGGATCCCAGTTGCTGAGAATGCCTTTCGCGTCGGCGTTCAGCACCTGCTCGGCAATTTTCCAGCGCCGAATGTCAAACAGGCGGTGCTCTTCGAGCGGGAACTCGACCCGGCGTTCGTGCCGGACAATATCCCGCAGCTGAGCCTGCGACTTTCCGGTCGGGATGGCGGGCATGTTGACGCCCGGCCGGTTCCGAACGGCGTTGATGGCGTCGTAAACCGATTGGTCGATTGCCCCCGCTTCGATCTGCGCTTCGGCGTAGATGAGCAGCACCTCGGCGTAGCGCATCAGCACAAAATCATTCCAGGAGTTGCTGTCCCAGTTTCCTTCAATCACGTTCGGAATGTATTTGCGGTAGTAATAGCCCGAATACGACGCGTTGTTTTTGCCCGGCGCATCCAGGGAACCCGGCGCCGTCACATCAATGGTCTTGCCGTTGATCACGCTACCGGGTGTCAGGATCGTCATTTTCAAACGTGGGTCGCGGTTCTCAAACGGTTTGGCCGGATCATATGCCGTTGAGGCCGTGATGGGCTGACCGTCTATTGTCTCGTAGGCATCTACCAGCGATTGCAGCGGGACAACCTGTCCCCAGCCACCCAGCGTCGGACCACCCACCCAGGTTGCCAGCGCCGTGGCGTACAGGTTTTTGATGTGCTGATCGGCCAGGATGATCTCCTTGCTGGTTTTGTTGGTGCCATCAAACAGGCTAACGTAGTTGTTGTCCAGCGCATACTGGCCCAGATCCATCACCGCTTTGGCCGCCGTGGCGGCTTCGGCCCATTTGCCTTCGTACAGCATCGTGCGGGCTTTCAGCGTCAGAGCCGCGCCCCGCGTAATGCGTCCCCCATCCGTGGCCGGGTACGACAACGGCAAGGCCTCATCAATCGCATCCATTTCGGCGGCAACAAACGCAGCCACTTCGGCCCGGGGTGTCCGCGGTACGTTGAACTCACTCGTCGACTGCAATTGGGTGATCAGCGGCACATCCCCGTACAAACCAATCAGTTGCTGGTAGGCATACGCCCGAATAAAGCGGGCTTCGGCGGTCAGCCGGGCTTTCAGAGCCGCGTCCATGTTCGGCACCCGGTCAATGTTTTGAACCACGGTATTCGCGCGGGCGATGGCCTGGTAGAAAAATGACCAGAAATGTCCGAAAACGCCCACGTTAGTGGTGGCGCTGCCGTTACCGATAAACTGAATGTCACTCGGCCAGTTCGACCAGGAATAGCTGTCGTCGGTGGCGCAGGAAAGAAAAATGCGCTGGTCGGAGTCGGACAGAAACCGGTAACAGGCATTCACGGCCTGCACCGCTTCGTCGCTGGTGGTCCAGTAGGTTTCGTTGGAAAGGGCATCCAGGGGCTGCTTGTCCAGAAAATCCTCCTGACAGGAGGTGGTTACCAGCCCGAAACCCAGCAGTAAAAGATAACAGAGTTTTTTCATGACAATTGGTTAAATATCCAGGTTAAAGCCAAACGTGTAGATTTTAACCTGCGGGTAATACCGGCTTTCGTTCGGCGATTCCGGATCAATGTCTTTTTGGAGTTTAGAGAAAGTAAGCAGGTTCTGGCCCCCGACGAAAACACGGCCCCGCGACAGACCAATGCGCTTGATCAGCGTTGACGGCACGGTGTAACCCAGCTGAACTGTTTTCAACCGCAAGTAAGCCCCGCTCTCGATCCAGTACGATGAGGATACGTAGTTGTAGTTATAGGTCGACAGGCGAGGGAATTTGGCGTCCGGATTGTCGGGCGTCCAGCTATCGAGGTGAATCTGCCGGAAGTTACCGTCGGGGCTGGTGGGGGCTTTTTTCATCACAATGGTGTTAATGTCCACCTTGGCGACGCCCTGGAAAAAGGCCGACAGGTCGAAGTTTTTAAAACCGGCGTTCAGGTTGATCCCGTACGTGTAGCGTGGAATGTCGCTGCCCAGCACCACGCGGTCACTGGCGTTAATAACCCCGTCGCCGTTCTGATCCTTGAATTTCAGATCGCCGGGCGCGACGTTACCGGGCTGGGTGGCGTGGGCGGCCACTTCGTCGGCCGTCTTGAATATCCCTTCGGCCTGATACCCGAAGAACGCACCGATGGGCTGCCCAACCTGGTAGGCCCGGACCCGGTTGTCATTATCCTGGGTGATGTAATCCGCGTTTTGCAGGTTCGTGATTTCGTTATGAACATCCGAAATGTTGAATCCAATGCCGTAGGTAAAGTCCTTTTTCAACCGGTCGCGGTAATTAACCGAAAACTCCCAGCCCCGGTTACGGATGCTCCCCGCGTTCTGGTAAGGCGCCGACAATCCGACGGAACTCGGGATGGGCAATTGCAGCAAAACGTCGTTGGTATTTTTAACGTAGTAGTCGAACGTGAAGCTTAGTTTTCCTTTCAGAACCGTTGCGTCCAAACCAATATCGGCCATATCCGACGTTTCCCAGCCCAGATTCGTGTTGGGGTAAGCCGTCAGAGCCGCGCCGGGGTTGATGGTTCCGCCGAACGGATAACTGTAGCTGCTGCCCAGGTTGATGAGCGACTGGTACGGATAATTGGACCGAATGGTATTGGAAGCCGACGCCAGTTCGTGGTTACCCAACCGGCCCCACGACGCCCGCAGTTTCAAGTCCTGGAACGCTTTCACGCTCTGCATAAATTCCTCGGCCGAAATCCGCCAGCCCGCCGAGAACGACGGGAACGTACCCCAGCGCTTATTTTCGGCAAACCGCGACGTTCCATCGCGCCGGATGTTGGCCTCCAGCAGGTACTTGTCTTTATAGGAGTAATTGACCCGGCCAAAAAACGAGAGGATATTATAGGCGTAGGCCGTTCCGTTGGCCCGCTGGCCTTCCACGGCTCCCGCGTCGATCTGCGACAGGTCGCCGTTGATGTCCCGGCGGTAACCCGTCAGCTGGTCGTTGTTTTCGCCCAGCGTCGAGATACCACCCAGCACATTAAAGGAGTGGCTGCCAATGGCCTTTTTGTATTCGGCCAGTCCCTGGAAGTTCCGGAACCAGTTGCCGGTGTAGCGCTTGGTCAGCTCGTTCAGCCCCTGCGAGAAATACACCTGCTTGGTCGTGAAATCGGTGTAAGCCAGTCGTTTGTTCCGGTACGAATCAAAGCCCGCGCTGTAGTTCACCGACGCAATACCGCTCAGCGATAGCCCTTTCAGGATCTCGTAGTTCAGCCGGAAGTTACCCGACATCAGGTTGTTTTTGTAAGTATAAGTCCCGCCTTCTTCCTGCAATCGAATGGGGTTACCGTCGCGGCCTTTGCCCCAGATGCCGTCGCTGTAGCGAATCACCTGCAGCGGGTTGGTGACGGCCGCCTGGCCAAACTGAAACCACATGCCATCTGATAAAGTCCCGGTACCGCTCTGGGGCTCATTGCGGTCGGAGAGCCGCGTTGAAATATCGGCGCTGAAAGTCAGTTTGTCCGTCAGTGTAATATCTGTGTTGAGCCGAAGCGTTAACCGCTGGAAGTCCGTGCGTTTAACAAGTCCGTTCTGGTCGAAGTAGTTGGTTGAGAACCGGTAGCGGTTCCGCTTGTTTCCGCCCGCAACGGCAACGCTGTGTTCCTGCTGGAAACCACTGCCGGTCAGGATGTCGCCAATCCAGTAGTTGTCCGGGTACAGGTCGGTGTTCCGGTTCGGGTTGTTGTACTGATTGATGGCGTCGTTGGTGAAAATGCTGCCCCCGCCCGAGTTCGTGTTCAGCAGGTTGACCAGCTGCATGTACTGCTGGGCGCCCACGTAGTTTGGTAGGCGGGTTGGTTTCTGCCAGCCGAAATAGTTGGAATACGACACCTTCAACTGGTCGCTCAGCCCGCGCTTGGTCGTGATCAGAATAACGCCATTGGCCGCCCGCACCCCGTAAATCGACGCGGCAGCCGCATCTTTTAGGACTGAAATGGACTCGACATCATTGGGGTCTACGTCGTTGATGTTAAACTGAATGCCGTCGACCAATACCAGCGGGGCGTTGTTGTTCAGCGTTCCAATCCCGCGAATGTTGATGGCTCCGGCATCGGCGCCCGGCTGACCACTCCGCTGGGTGATGGTCACCCCCGGCGCTACCCCCTGCAGGGCCGTTGATAACTGGCCCACCGGTTTTTGCACAATGTCCTTGCTTTCAATGGCCGAAACCGAGCCCGTTACGTTAATCTTTTTCTGAACCCCGTAGCCCACCACCACGACTTCCGACAGCGACTTCACATCCGGCACCATCTTAACGTCAATCGTCTGGCGGTTGCCAATGGCCATCTCCACGGATGCGTAGCCAATGGACGAAAACGTCAGCGTGGCGCTCCCGTCCGGTGCGTTCAGGGTATAGGCCCCTTTCACGTCGGTTGTGGTTCCGTTGGTGGTTCCTTTGACGAGTACCGTGACGCCGGGCAGCCCTTCGCCATTCTCGTCCGTGACGCGGCCACGCACCGCAAAAACGGCGGCTTGTCTGGCATCCAGCGTCAGGGTACTCAGCGTTTCGTTCAGGGCGGGTTGCGTTGCTTCCGGCCCGTTATCCGGCACAAAACCCGTCCGATTCTGACCGACCGTCTTCTCCGCCGTTTCTTTCGTAATCACGTACCCCTGACTCCGGGTGGTCTTGTAGGTCAGCCCCAGGGGGCGCAAAATAGCTTCCAGATTTGTTTCCAGACTGGCTTCCCACTTAACGGCGTCGACGGGTACGCGGTAGCCGCTGACAACCCGATCAAAAAACAGAATATCGACTTTGTAATGGTTCTTCAAGTCCTGCAAAACGGTTCGCAGTTCCTGCTGGGCTTTCCGGCTCCGGTGCGGTTGCATAGCCTGCGCGCGGGCCAGCACCTGAGCGAACCCCGGCTGAACTTCCGCCAGCAGCAGAGCGGCCAGCACCAGCTTTGGTAAGTGTCTTCTCATGGTAACGGTTGGTTGTCTGATTGGGTAATAAGAATATGATGATCGGATTGGGTATACGTAAGCGAGGAGGCTTCCATCAGCGTTTCCAGCAGCTCCTGGCCGCTGCGGGCGGTGAACGAGCCGGACACGGTCCACTGGGCCAGCTGGGGGTCCGGAATCACGAGGGTCATGCCGTAATTGTCGGCAAACAGGCGCACGATTTCCTGGAGCGAGGTTTCTTCAAAGACGTACCGGTTGTTGCGCCAGGCGGCATAGTTTTCCGGTCGGGCCGTCGGTCGGCAGCGGGCGTGCCCTTTTTTGTCGAGCGTAACCAGATCACCCGGTTGCATCGTCAGTTGACGCTGGCTTTTTCCTTCCTTGTAATTGAGCTGCACTTTCCCCGTTTTAAGCACCACGCGGGCGTCCTGCTGGCGGTTGTAGACGGTAAACTCGGTGCCCAGCACCACCACGTCGAGCCCTTTGCCGGTTTTGACCACAAAGCGCCGGTGGTCGACCGTGTGCCTGACACTAAAGTCAGCCTCCCCCATCAGCTTTACTTCGCGGTCGGCGCGGCCCAGATCAAAGCGGGGTTCTTTCAGGGATGAATTGGCATTCAGGGTCACCTCACTCCCATCCGACAAAGTCAGGTGACGGATTTCACCGTAGGCCGTTGTGTAAGTTCGGTACAGCAGGTAATCCTGAAAAAGCCAGCCCACGCCCACCGTCAAGCCGATCAGCGTCGAAGCGGCCACGAGCCAGAGCGACCAATGGCGCCCAACCATCAAGGAGGTTTGCTGCGTATGTTGGTCATTGTCAGGCACCCTGTCGTCCTGACCCGTCAGGCGGGCCCGGTGGCGTTCCAGGGCTTTTTGCGGGTCGGCCAGATACTGTGGCTGCTGA
>Ga0325400_1002049_pt1 | contig 17303 bp, 10 predicted proteins | sample PopdelMetagenome_2_FD_205662 | JGI IMG/M metagenome (GOLD analysis project Ga0325400, IMG submission 205662) | Populus deltoides microbial communities from Bellville, Georgia, United States - Xylem-PdKOR-R1 | ecosystem: Host-associated > Plants > Phyllosphere > Stem > Wood/Secondary xylem... | reverse complement strand
TTTCGCACCCAAGTATAAAACCTCGTGATAGACCAGCAAGTGATATAAATTTGCTAACTATCTATTCACCAAAGAATTCTCATGCAGGCTTGAGAACCTAAGAATTCCCAGACAGGCTTGGGATGTAAAACGGCAATGATGCCTCAAACAAAGCAGTGTATCACATGCTAAGTGGCTACAGATAACCAATCAACTTAAATCACCATACTGGCATAATCTCTTTAACTAGAAGTTACAGAATTTGCTAGCCAGAAGGTGGGTCAATTATCAGATTATTAGTGAGGGCAGCTGCCATGAGAATCATAATATAACTCTACAAGGATTCACCAACTCTACAGTAGCTAATTATATAACAATATGAATTGGAATGTGGTTCTATAATAGCATCTTGTTTGGAAATGTCACTGTGTACTAATAAGAGCTTCTTGTCGGATAAAACGATAAATAATACATTGGAAAATCTCATTGTAACTTCCTTGTCTCCCAGATGCTAGTTTGTCCCCAAAACAGAGCTTCAGTGTCAGAGTGATTGCATGATATCTAATATTTTTGTTTCATCTGTCAGTTGGTCCAATTGGCAGGAAGGCGGTCAGACATAACAGGAGGCAAGGCACGAACATTGATGTCAAGAGGAAGCAAGCGATATTGAATGTCAAGCTCCCTGAAAATCTTCATCATCTCATCCAGCAAGAGAGATCTTCTTATAAACCTCTCTCCCATGTCTTGGTGGTTCATCCTATGTGTCAACCAAACTGCTATCCGCACCCTGGTCAAGTCTTCTGCATCCTTGAATATAATCAAGGGAGAAGGATACCAGTGGTCCTTTTTGCTTTCAATATAACTGCAGTGACAGATGCAAGGTTATTCTTAGCATAGATAATCAATTAAAAGAAAATATCTATTGAACTAAATGCGTGCCTGTATAAACTAATGAAAGAACAATAGATAATTGAACCAAGAATCTTAACAGAAAAGAAAATTAAAAACAAAGATTCTCTTTATATGAACACGCAATCATGCATATATGTAACCGTACTTGTGTGTATCTGCTGTTTACCAAGTTTCTAGGTTCCAGTCAGTCAATCAACAATAACTAATTGTTCATAGATAGTATCCATCTGTACAGTAATCTCCAACTCATTCAAAAGACAATTATATTGGATTTAATCTTCCAGAAGGCATAAATTTACGAGGGAAAAGTGCTTTCGGAACAAAACCACAACCTGAAAGAATCGCAGCCATTGAATCCGTGGGCTCCACATGTAGATCCCAGAAAGCAAGGGCTGAGATTATTTTTTGCCAAGGTTTTCATGTTGCATAGCACGATTTATTTTTTAATGTAACTTTATTAATGTGTTCGGATTTAAGAGAACAAACTGTTGTCCAATCAAATGTTAAAATACCATTATCACTTCAGTAAAGAAAACTTGACAAGGCAAAAAAAGGCCTCCCATTTATGTGCTTACCTGCTTATTCTTTGTTTGACAATGGCGATCTTTTCAGCTGGAGTAGCTAGGTGGATGAGGAACTCAACTGCATCCCCCATATCAGGGCTACGGTAGTAGTTGCCAATGGCTTTGGTAGCGAGAACACTGTTTGTGATTATTATCTTCTGGTTGTCAAATCTTAAAAAGACAGTAGTTAAAATGTTCATCTCTTCTACCACCATCTGAAATTTGTTGAAAAACAAATTAAGCCCATAATATATAGAAGTCAAAATTTCTGTCATGGTAAATCCATGAAATTGGGATTCAGTTCATATGTTAGCTTACATACCTGAACTCCATCTATTTCACAGCGATCGCCCACATCAAATGGATGGATCACAAACAAGAAAATAATAGATTCAAACACGGTTTTGCAGGTGTTTCCAAATATGAAAGCCACGAGAAGAAGTTGTGAACTTAGAAAGAGGAGAAACTTGCTTGTAGCAATTCCTAGTATAAGAAGCCAAATAATTGCTATTACAATCCCAACCAGAAAGTTCACCATACGATGCAGTTTGTTCACAGCTGTTTTTGTGTCATTGAGTGTCAAAGCAAGTGCTCTCCGTTCTCTGAAAGCATTGACCTGACAGAATCATACAGCACCTTGTCATATGACCATAAAATAAAAATCATACAAGAATATGCCTACACATGACAGTAGTTTGAACAATTACACTCCCATGTCAAGAAAATATGGAAGCAGACAAACTTCACAATTATCCAATCAAATATGAGTCTGCAAAGCAGGCTTCCTTTTTGCATAATCCATGACAAGAAAATCCTCATTTAAGAGAGGAGATCATCCAACTGAAAATAAAGTTATGCTTCTAGGAAATCACAATCTTAGTTTAATGTGAAAAGTGCATAGAACCATTAAAATTTTACATTATTTCAAAGACAAACATCTAGAAAAATCATGTCCACACTCTGACGTTCTTATAGACCTATGGATTGTTAAAAGGTTCCCAGTCCAATCCCATAAATTTACGAGTTCAGGTGCACTTACTACACATTTAGATACCTTGAGATATTTGTAAACGCTACAAGCAAAAGAAGATTCTAGAACCTAATAAGGAATACAAATTAAAAGGAGAAAAAAGAAAAAAATATTATTACTTTGTTCTTACCACCCAATTTTTCAAACATTTTTTGCTGATTTTGTTGCTTTCAGATGCTCCCTCAAAGAGGCTCATGGCTTTTGAAGCCTCATCTTCTTGCATGAAACGCATGATGTCATCCAGGTAGATATACCTGCATGGTAAAGTATGACAGAGGATCAATACAGGATGACAATGGTACCACAGAGAAGAACACCATCATAGAAACAAACAGTTCCTTTATAATTATCAAGCACCTGTCATCATAAACACATATCAAGTATCTCTAGTGTTCCGTGTCCTAGAAGACATTCTATGATCCGTAGATAAAAAAAATTTACATGGATTTTTTCAAGCAAAACTGTACAGAACAATACATATTGCATCGTTCACATCAAAATGACTACTTTCATATCAAAGATAATCCTAACGAAACTTGGAAATCAGTTAAATTTCATATAGCAATGCCCAAATTATCCAACAAGAAGCTGAGACTCGTGGAGCAAGTCAGATACTAGAATAGAGTGAAAGTAGATTAAATCAAACACACTAACTAGATTGTAAATGTAGAGAAAAGCATGACCTGACTAGACAGCATTTAACAAAGGACTCAGAATATGAAAATTTGGGTGGAATTAATGACTTACCGAGACCTTTGCCTAGCAACATTTGTGAATATGTTCCTTGCTGCAGCTTTTGCCTCAAATTCGCTTCTAATCTTTGTAGCTGACTCTTCATCACCGTGATTAGAATTTTGTATCTGCTCATCCAGTGTGGACAGAGCACCATGTCGAATTATATTCACTAGCCTCTTCATATTCCAAGCAGAAACATTCTTAGGATTCAATTTGTGCAAGTGGTTGATTGTTATCCCCTCATCTCCCTCATCAACTTTGTTGGAAAGTGCACGAGAAAGCTTGGGGTTGGGGGTACCAATTCGAGGGCTTTTCTGGAAACTACCACTTCCTATCACCTTTGCACTCTGTGGTGGTGACGGGCTCGCTGTTGCCTTAAGGCCAGGGGGCACGGTGGCACCTGCATTCTGCAACTTTTTTACCTCTGCAAGAAGTCTCTCTTCCTCCTCTTCATTTCTTTTCATTTCAACCAATGGGGGGCCAGATAAGGTTTCGATTACATACTGATTAAACAGCGACTCCTGAATCCGATCAAAGTAAGTGCTCACATGAAATGAAGATGCAAGTACTTTAACCACTAAGGTCTTCACCAACCACAGCAAGGTACCCACCACTAGACACACCAAAACCTTAGTCACAAACCTAAGTGTCGTACTCCTAGTTTCCCTCTCAACTCTTTTGTCAAATAAGTAGTGCCAAGCAATCAAAACAAGCCCTAACCACAAACAATTCTGCACAGCATTCCTAATTCCATAAACAAAATATAAAACCCTTTTTCGCAAAAGAAAATTTCTCTCGATGAAAAAAACAATAACCTTAATAACCCAACCAGAAACCAGTCTCCCACAAATCAAAACCAGAACCAAAACCTCCCATTTCCACAATCGAAGTCTCCACAAATTCTTAGTTCTCAAATATGGAATTGCAAGACTACAAACTAAAGCAGCAATAATAACAATCAAACTCAACCATTCAAGCAAAATCCAAATATCAAGCTTATCTTTTTTATACTCATCAGGCAAATCCTCTTCCAATAAAGGGTCATCTTCCTCTTCATCAAAAACACTCCCTTTCCCTAAAAATCCAGACTTCAACTGCCCTGACCTCCCAACAACCACTCTCCCTGACTTCTCCGGTGGATGCGGCGGTGGGTCCATCAATCTAGACTTTGTCCTCTCCTTCAACAAACTAGACCTCCTCTTAAACGAGGAATTGCTACAAAACGATCCGTCGTTGCTAGAGCTACACTTCAAAATCTCACCATCACCATTATTTTGATTACGTGGAGAAGAATTCTTGAAGTCCCTTCTCCTCCTCAAGGACTCACTTGAGCCGGGTGGGTTTGGGTCAAAAGAAACCCGATTCGTATTAGTGGTAGGAGACTCAGAAACAGGAGGTAAATTCTTATGAGGAACAACAGTATCGTTTTGAAGATGAGTCATCATCTCTAAGTCCATATCTAAACAAAACTCACCTGATGCTTTCTGTCTGTGCAAGAAATGACCAATCAGCTTCGAGGGTGGATCTTCCTCCTCCATTACTGAACCGCTATCACTAGCACCAGCAGTAACACCACCGTTACTGTTCTGATGACCATTAAAATCAAGTTTGTAGCATCTACTTCCATTAGTAATGGCACTGTTGTTGTCGCCAGTCATGAGAGGTCGCTTGTCCTTGTTATTTGCATTGTTCAAGAAATCATAGCTTGACTCCCTCCAAATTCTACCTCCTCCTCCTCCAGTGTTGTTGTTATTTGACCCCACGTTAACACCTTCATCACAGAACTCGTCCATACTCAAAATCACATCTTTCCGATCAGTTGAATTGAGGGCCATGATGGGTTATTATTACTCAACAGTGAGAATATAAATAATAAACTGTGATAATGTGGAGCTAAGGAGGTGGTGTTTGGAACGTGAGAAATTGTGAGAAAGGAATTTTGTTTTATAGGATTCTTAGCAGTGAGGACGCGTGTATTCATAGGGTGAATAAAGAAAGCATTGAAGTTAACTGCTGCTGTTGAATTCTGCAAAGAGAAATAATAAAAATATAAAAGACAGAGAGAAGCGGAGGGAGGAAGAAGGAAGTGTAACAGGTGGCCCCTTGGGTTTTGAGCTTTCAAAGACTGAAAGCGATTGTATGCGGGGGGGAATTGATTTTGTGTCTTGGGGTTCTTAAACAAAAACCCTAGTTTCCTCCTAAATTATGAGGTTGCCATTAGGTTTTAAAAAAGGAAATCATGAAAGTTTTCTCTTCTCTTTCGGTTTTGGGAGAATTAACTCTATAATTTATGCCTAAACTAGAGCTGTGAATCTTTAGTTTATATTTGATGAAGAACGCATTAAATTTGTATATAAAAGTATATATTCTCCTGAAATTCAAAATGCAATTACACGTGAAATCCTAGAAATTATTCGAAAAACCAAACAATTTTTTCTCCGTAGAAACAAAAAAGAAGAAGAAGAAGAAACTGCAGCAATCCCAAACCAACCTGCAGCCATGTTTATTAGCTTACACGGGAAGATAAAGCAAATTACAAGGGAGTTATTGGAAGTTCATCAAACCGCATGCAACATGGTGACACTCATTATTATCTACAGAAACGTATTCAATGTCTTTAAGATCACTAGAAACGCATTTTGTCTCGGGCAAGAGATGGTCAAATGGGGACACAATCCATGCAGATGGGCAGTTATGATCTGCTTTTAATAATTTAATGTCGCCTAACACAATTCGCAATCTCGGCGACGGTAATAAGAGGACAAAACAAAAGAACAAATGATTGGGATTTGGGAATTTTTTGACTTGGTGTCGAGTTGGCAATGGTTACTGTTTTTCTTGGTGAGAACCCGTGGCGCTTCCGGGGTGTTTACGGACCCGGTTGTTATTTTAAAAGTTTTTTTAAATAAAATTATATTTTTTTAAAAAATTAATATTTTTAATATTTTAGATATCAAATATCCTTATATCAAAAATAATTTTTTAAAAATAAAAAAATTATTTTAATATATTTTCAAATAAAAAACACTTTAAAAAATAATCGTTGCGACACTTTTAAATACTCCAAATATAATACCGGTTGTAATTTAAAATATTTTTGTTCGGAAATAAATTAAAATAATATTTTTTTATTTTATAAAAATTATTTTTAACATCCACATATCAAAATAATTTAAAAATAAAAAAAAATAATTTTTAAAAACATAATTTTAACGAGAAATCATGTTTCAAACAATTTCCTACAAACCATGTTTATGGTTTCCAAACAATACCTTCCACTTCTATTTGTTAGCGGCTCCAAGAAAGCAATATTCGTGATGCTGACAGGAGAAGACACTAGAAGGGATGGGATTTCAATATCTTCTTCCTCCTTTTCTTTTTCTCCACCATGTCAGAAAACCAAACCAAGAATTTTGAAATTGAAGTGGGATGGTCTTTTCGCTCCCTTCTTGTTTTTCTTTTTCTTTTTCAAAGGCGTGTTGTGGAAAGTAGGATATGCAAAATGCTAGTGATTATAATTTTAAGTAATTCATTTAATGGTTAAAGATATTTATTCCATTATTTGATTTTCTGAATATATATATATATATATATATATATATATATATATAAAATTCGTCCAAATATACTAAATCAATGTGAGGGATACATTCTTAAAATTGCTTCGAGAAGAGATTTAGCTCTGAAAATATATAAGTTGATACAATAATATTTTTATTATTGAATTAAAAAAATAATTCTATAAGACAATTAAAAAATATTATTGATGGTTTTAGCCATCAATGATGATTTTGATTCCTAATATGGTCTTTTAGTTGATTATATTTGGGCTAAATTTTACATAATAAAATTAAATCTATCTTTTTGATACAATATATAGTGTGATAGTAATTAGAGCTTCTTAATCCCTAAAGTTTTAGGATCCTAAGCTCTGCAGAAAGAAACTATAGAGAAAACCATGTTATATTTATATATATATATATATATATATAAAAAAAAACTTTAATTCCATAATCTTTAAGGGGAAAAAGAGAGCCAGGCATCTTTATTTATATCAATCTAGACCAAAAATCTTTATAAAAAATGATTTTTATTGAAAGTTACATAGCTAATAGGATATGATTAGAATTAGGAGTCCTAAACTTAACATATCCTTATAAATCCTAATAATTAATTAAATATTATAATAAAGATAATTATGCCATAAAATTAAAAAAAATAGCATCCCACGTTAGTCCCCCCTACTAGCAAAAAATTTTACCTCGAGTTAATTGTCAAAAATTAACTTGATCATACCAAAAAGATACATACTTTGAATATAGCATTGTAGCTAGCTTAATCACATAGTAACATGTTTTTGGCCCGTGAATTTTAAAATTTAATTTATAGTATGTGCATGCTAAAAAAATATCTTATCTAATTTTATACTATTTTGTTCTTATAAAATCTACTTGTAATTCCTTCACACATTCTTTTACTTCAAACTTGACTTCCTTATCATTTACGACTCCTGCTAGTATTTTAACCTTTGTATGTCAAACAACTCCAAAATAATTTTTCATAATACCTCTAGAAAACTTGTAGAAATTAACATGTCTTTCATGTCCTTATTTGCAAGATTTTCATCCATAACAGAAAGGACACAGTTTGCTATTATATTCTCTAACTTAACATTAAAAGATTGAAACTTTTTTTCAACTCCCTCCTTGGCCCATGCTATCTACTAACTTTGATTTTGTTTCACCAAGATCTCCCACATGAATAAGTGGTTGTCCAGGTAGGACTTCAAGAATAGGTATAAAGTTAGGTATGCTCCAAGATAACTTTCCATGCATTTTCCTCTTGTATCCTTGCTTTCACCTCCCAAAAGCTAAACTAGATATTTCAAGTTATTTGACATAAAACAATCTAATGTATGCTTTGAGTTATTTACACTACCTCTTAAGGTCTCATAGCATTTCAGATGAGCTCCACTCTTGCATTGGATCGCAAAATGAGTTGCTATCATTTTTATCCATCAAATAAGATAACCTATTCTGATACCAATTAACTTGATTTATAGTGTGGATAGAAATTATTACTCATCAATTCGATAAAAGAAAAAAAAACTATAGTTACAGCCTATAAAGAAAACCATGATATATTCATAAAAAACTTTAATTCAATAATATTTAATAAGAAAAAAAAATTATACATCCCTATTTATATTAGTCTAAACCTAAAATTCTTATAAAAAAAGTATTTTTTATTAAAAGTTACATGGCTAGAGAATCCAAACTAAACAAACCCTTATAAATCTTAATACAATAAAAATAACTATACTATAAAATTAGCATCCCTTGTCGCTATTCACTCTTAGCGAATACACGAGAGTTCTATTTTTCACACCAGCTACATGTTGGGTTGGTTGCCATTAATGTGCAACAACCATTGACAATTGCAGCAGCTGTAGCTGGAGTTGCACCAACCATATACACCCATCCAAGATGTCAAAGGTTGGCTGCCACCATTGTTGAAGAAGAGCTGGAGTTGGCAGCCACCTTTGTTGAAGAAGAGTAGGAACTGGTAGCACCATTGTTGCCTATAAAAGGGCACCGGGAGTGAGAGCAAAATGAGATGAGAGTGGTGAGAAATGTAGAGAACAAGAGAGAAAGTGGAGAGCTGCAATGGCAACCAAGAGAGCTCAGAGTTGAGTTTGAGTAAAGTGATCCTCCTCCTCCATGTATTTGTAATGTATCTTTTTTCTAATCTCTAAATAATATAAACTCTCTCCCGTGGATGTAGGCGGTTTTGTCGAACTACGTTAAATATTGTGTCTCAGTGTGCTTAGCCTCCTTTGAGCAAATATCAGTACATCACCGGTTGGAATTCCCAACATTACATAATCAAAATCAAGTGAGGTTGACAATTTTTATTTTATTTTTTTCAAGCAGAGATAATCAAATCCAAGCTCAATTTCAGTTACTTAGCAGGGCATCAAATCCAGAAAAACATTTAGAGTTTTAACCCATTACTAAAGTAGCCCTCCCATAAAACAGTCAGATGCCCAGCCCTCCTCTTGCAAAGCTGTGACCCTCCCCAGTTAATTAGGCAATTAATTTGTAGACAAGGAAGGTAATCAGCATGGTAAGATTGTATTACTGTTCGGTGAATAATTCCTCCAATCTTGACGGGTTATGGAATGCAGCATGTATACATACATATATGGTAAAAAAGATCACCTTGAGAAACAAAAATCTCAAGCTAGCTAGCTCCTCTCTTGCAGCCTGTAAGAACCCAGAAGGGGGATTTCCTATGAAACACACAAACAGTAAACAATGATGCAGCCTTAAGATTATTCTCTCTATCATAACCTTTTGCCTATATGATCATAATATAACTCCAGTAGGTGGAAATAGTAGTTACCATTCGATGATACACCTCAAAGTCGTTTTTGGATACAGAATGGGGTGTATACCGCAGATTTGGTATAAATTATTGTGATTTTCTTACTAGGAATAAAGCTTAAGGTTCTACTTTGATGATGAACAGGATTAGTCTGTGAAACTTGAAACCTAACGCGAAAATGGTCTTGTTCTTGCCACGTGAACCAACCCACCTTCCTAGTTTAACAGGTGTATAAAGAAAGCGAATTGCTGATGATATTAGTAACCTCGTTTTCAACGCCCAAGACCAAAAATCCAACCTTAACATGGAATCCACGTTTGCCCCAAGTAAAATCGCAAAAAAAAAAAAAAAACAAAAAACAAAAAAAAAATCGCAAGACATCCTTTATATTATTTATTGCATGCCCAGTAGCCAGTAGTCCCACCTGAAGAAAATGTCTTCTTCTCGTGAGATTGTCCTTACTAGCTCTCCTGACGGCCCCATTACTGCTTATGACATCTTCTCAGGCACCACCCTAGCTCGCTTCTCTGGCAGCAGGTCACCACGCCATGGCCTTGTCCTTGCAGGAAAGGCTTATATTGCTGCATCTCATATCTCCTCAGCCACTGCCTCAGGCTCAATTCACCTGTACAATTGGTGGTCCTCGACAGCTTTTCACCATCTGCCTGTCCCTGAACCTGTGGCTCCACTTGCTGCCACTCCTGATGGGTCATTTTTATTTGCTGGTGGCGTTTCTGGCAATGTCTATGTTCTCTCCATCCCTTCAGGTAACATTCTGAAATCATTTCCTGCCCACACCAAACCTGTATCCTGCCTCACAATCAGCAATGACGGGTCACTCCTAATTTCTGGTGGTGATGATGGTACCATACTTGTTGTTCCAATCTTTCAACTTGTTGAGCAAACAACGGATGGGAATTGCAGCGATTTGATGTTGCATAGCTTTGTTGCACATGATGGTTCAGTTACGTCTATTACTTGTATTGGGTTCTGCCACTATACTGTAATTTCATGCTCAACAGATTGCACATGCAAGTTGTGGAGCCTTTTGGATGGAACAAGCCTGCGCAAAATTACATTTCCATGTGCAATTTCAAGGATTGCTTTGGACCCAACAGGGACAGAATTCTATGCTGCAGGGGCAGATGGTTCGATTTATAAGGGATTTTTGAAAGTCGGAAGCAGAAAACAAGTGAGCCGCATGCTTGAATTGGCGATCTTGGCTGACAAACATGGTGGAGCAATCATATCTGTGGTGATGACGAATGCGGGGAAGAATCTGGTATCTGCTGCAGAAGATGGGAGGGTGTATTTGTGGGAAGTTGAAAGAGGGCTGGTGATTATGGTTCTTGGCAATAACATGGAAAGCATAAGCGATCTGGTTGTCGCCAGTGGGATTGGTGATGCTAGAAGACATGGTGTTAGAGCTGGCGATAACATGAATAAATCTGTTGGTGGAGGTATTGTGCTATCTGGAAAAGAGTTTACCAGATCAATAAAGGATACAGTAGAGATAGAGGATGTCTTATCTGTGGCAGCAAAAGATAGGAGCAAAGCCATTGATATGCTGGAGTCTGCGATTGGAGTGTACGAGAGACTATTGGAACTCATTCTCAAGGAAGCCAAGGGAGGCACTAGCAGGAATAGCCATGAGGACAACGGTGACATGTAAACAGATTAGAAATTACAAAACCTAAATGGAGTAGGGAAATCCATAGGCCAAAGCACTTGTCATGTGTGAGCAGCGCTAAATTAGGCATATTAGCTGCTTAATAAAAGCTTAGTGTGTAAAACGTTCCCCTAAATTATTTGTCACTGTTTCAGCTATTCGGAGGTTGTGAATTCAAAATTACATCGTTTCCATCAGAAAATTGCCACAAAAGAAGATTAAAAATTCACATTGTAGAGTTGTCACTCTGTTGTCGCTGATCTCTTAACAAAGGACTAATGCATCAGCTAATAAGAATAAATATACAAATAAAAATGGAAACATTTTGTATCTAACAACTATACAAAGAATATTATCCCAAATAGATCCAGAAGTGCTTATAAATACCTCCTTGTTTGGCACTCTGTTGCAAAGTAGCAGAGAGCTTTGTATGCAGATCACCAAACAGTCAATCTCACAGCTCGAAGTGAAACAGGGCATTAAACTTTAACAGCACCTGATCATGCTTTGTTTATCAATAGAACTTGCGGGTGGCTGGAATGATGTTGACGCTAATATCCAAAATGTTCAGGCATTTGTATTCCGCTGATTCATAGATTTAAGCACCCCATTTTTGGAGAATGACTAGCTGCATCAGTACTGCTAAAATGCTGCCCACGGATATGTTGATGACATTGACAGCATCATTGTTGAGCTGCGGAAAAGGAGCAGAAGCATCAAACTATATAATGTACGAGGCAGAAGTTTATTGGTGAACACAGACTCAAACATCCTATCAAATGATTGATGAAATCCTGAACCTAAGCAACATCAAGCCAGGTACACACTGGCTGCAATAGAGTTTTCAATACTCGACAGGGCGATGAATTATTCCAATAATCTATAGAAACTCAGAGAAGTGGAATATTCTTTCTTAACATGCCCATTTCATAGTGGAGGGTCCGGACAAGCTAGGAGCCAAACAATGGCCTCATTTTTTTTTTTTATTACTCTTTGGTTAAAAGAGGTTCCACAATACAGTAAGTATATCCATGAGGTACATCCAAAACCAACCAGATGCTTCATATCAACTCAGGTGATAATCCTCAATACCAAACTAGTCAGGTAAGCTACATGAATCCAAATTTGAATTCAAAGCTAACCACAATCTAACATAAATAATTAATTTAAGGTTCAAGCTGGTTAATGGTCTCCAAACAGTCATTGACAACAATGATCAGAATTCAGAACATATATTGACAACAGCAGATAAACATAACAAGTACAACTGCTGGCTTTATTCCATAGGTTGGTACACCAGTGACTGCTGAGTTTGAGCCTTCTATGGCTCCTGGAACAGGGAAAAGGGGTGCGTTATGGGTAAGTAGTCCTTTAAACTCCTCAATCCCCCTCATAGGAGAAAAACAAAAAGGGATTGTGAGTGCAATATGAGAAATTAAGTGATCTGTTTTTTGCTTGCTTACCCATTGAAACCCTTCTTTATCCTGGAAGGCAGCACCTATTATGCTCTCACCAACATTAGCAATTTGGGAAGCTATCACACATATAACTACATCAGGTACATTAATCTGATCCATAGAAAAGAAAAGGAGAAAGATCAGGAAAATGTCAAAGCAGTTACACAATAAAATAGTGTGGCATGATCTGAACGAGATTAATAAATAATCTGAAGAAACAGCATATGATTCAGATCAATAAATAATCTGAAGAAACAGCATACAATTCAGATCAATACATAATCTGAAGAAACAGCATGCAAATGTTGTCAAAAATGGATGCACCTACCTGGTAAAGTCTCCTTGAATCCTGTTCAGACAGAGGATGCTCAGTTTAGAAGATGAAGAGGCTGCCCCTATTTGGCAGCCCATCATTAGACCAAGGGTTCTCTGCTGATGCACCAAAAACATCTTTTCATGCTGATGCACAATGCTTCCTTCAAAATCAAGTAACTTCCTAATTCTTACAGGGAAGTTTTTTACTAAAAAATACTTTTTGTTCATTCTTTAAATTTTAATTGTTTATGTCAAATATAGGGAGAGGGAGAAGGAAGGTTTAACTGAGGGATAAGTTGGACCATGAGCATCATAAAAGCCCAATTCAAAGAACTATATAAAAAAGAATTACAAAAAAAGAGGGGTAATCGTCCTCTGCAGATAACAGGAGTGACTCCATAATACTAGGTTCCTTCCAAATCTCTTTTGGCAAGGTTTCTTCCAAATCGTTTTTGGCAAGGTTTCCACCAAGTTGATCTTTTTTGGCAAGGCTTCGGAAATAAAATGGTGATCACAACAAAGAGCTAACTTTCTCATAACAATCTGTATGATTGGGGGCAGAAATTAAATGGAGAATATAAAGATCTATGGATCAAGCTAAACCGTGTTTTTAGATTTTACATTTGGCAGTAACTATCAGCACTACCTTGTTATAACAACATAATCTGCGAATATGAAACTATGATAATGCTACTAGCATCAGGTCACAAAACAGTGTGATGATCCCCAAAGCAATGTGAGAAAGAAGAAGGAAAGAGGCAGGAAAGAAAAGCTCATATTGCTAACAGCCATTTGGTTGTACGTGCAACAATTATTTTCTTATGCTTAAAAAGAATACGAGTCAACCTAAAGAAGAATACATTATACACATAAAGAGTCATTTAAGCAATAAAAATGGATGTGCATAATTAAAGACAAGATGATAAACAATACCTCACCCATGAGACAACCAATGGAGGCAAGAAGTATAGAGGCCAACAATCCAGCTAGTGTTCCCTCAGCACTGATAGCCCCTTCTGTTCCCGTTGGAACTACCTTAAATGTTGTAACAAGGCACCTACTCAAGCCACATAAATGTGAAATTATAGACTTCTTACAGTCCATAGACAAAACAAAAGATTGAGAAAGGCATCAAAGAATTTCATTAAAATCAATTTTTTTTCCTATAAAATACAAGCTTCACTAAACACTGAAACCCTTGAAAGTGCAATGATCAAATAACAAGAAATAATTCCAACCAGCATTTCTAGATTATCAAGTTAAGCTCTCATAAAAATGTTAACCCTCATAAACTATAGTGTAACTACAACATGTAAGGAATTACTCAACTTGTGCATGCATATGTGCGTGCACTTGTGTCTGGGAGTGTGCAAGAACATGTTGCCTCGTAGGAAGGTTTCTATTTAATTTTTTCCGTTTTTTTTTTCTATCAGTTATAAATTGGATAATAAAAAATGCAATACATTGGATATGAGTCATATATAACAAATGCACTAAACAGATTTTACAGGTAAATGATGCAATACTGCTGATTGTCATTGGGATGGCATAATACTACATGCTTTCTTTTCAAGTGAATGAGATGAAACATAAACATATGATCTGATTATGCTTATTGTACATGTCTCCGATATTCCATAAAAAAATTTAGAATGGGAACATATCACTCATTCTTTTGAAAACCATCTGAAAATAAGAAATGCAAACCTCAAACAGAAAATTGTTCTCAAAATAAGGTAGTTAATCATTGGAAAGTTTAGTCAATCAAATATATCTCCAAAATAACCAGTCTATTTCTTATCGCATAAACAGCCCTCCTTGAAAGGGTTAGTACATCAATCTAAACTGTACCCAAACAATGCAGACTACATACACAAATCTTCTATTCCATCTTTTACTTCTAAGTCAAACCTTAGTTTCTTAAATCAGTCCTAGTTTTCCTATCCCAGATACCTTCTTAAGCAAGATAGTCCTTGTCTCAAGGCTTACAAGGCTACCATTAGTGCAACAGCTACAAATGTTCCAAATTCAGATCCGACTAGATGATCAAACTTCTAAATCATCTACAAGTACTGCTTCTAAGTTATTTCTGGAGAAGCTATCGCCTATAAAATAATGAAAAAACTAAATAGAACTGGCTGATGACTGATGCTGTAAGTAGCAATAGGTTAATGCCATTTAAAGCCACTGAATTCAAAATCCTTCTTAATCACGAGTGACCGAATTAAAGTCTAAAAATTCAGAATGAACTGCCAAATCCTCACCAAACAGAAAAGCAATGCTTACGTAATTTTGCCATATGCCTTCCCTATCTCACTTGAGACTGTATCACTCAGCTTGGTACAGAAACTGGCAACAAACCCAAGTCGCCAAAGTGCAAGAAATGCCTCATCCCCTACTCGAAATATTGACAGAAAAATCGCACACACAACCAGCAGCACTTGAACCAATCACACTGCCTGGTCCTCTTCTTCCCTTCCTTTTCTCAGCCACTCCTTGAGCTTCCTTCTGTGCCATTTCACTTTTGTAGCTGCAGTTCCCTAACAGCATAAATTAACTGAATCCTATTAAGAACAAGGTCTTAAATAACAAAAAAAAATGCAATTACTAATAAAACACTCTCTAAATCAGGCATTTTGTTTTGTAAACATTCGGTTGCTAAAAGTAATATCTAATTTTTACCATTCAAATCTTGCACAATAGAAATACAGAATAAGATATAAGATTGGAGAGAGAGAGAAGAGAAAATCAAAATCCCACATAATATTTTTAAACCATTTAAAGAAATGAAAGGAATTACAAATTAAACCCAGAAAGGACCGAAATTTAGAACAAAATAACTAAAAAAATCCCAACACAATGGCAGACTGGAAAATTAATTCTTACACAAAAAAAGAACCAAAATTAAATTCACAAAAGATGGAAAGTGGTTTTATGAAAACTATTTTCCAAATTTTCTTGTGCTTATTTATTATTAGAAAAACCAATTAACAGAAAAACTTTTCAGTTAAAGAAAAATTTGGCTTGATTTTCAGGAAAGTGTTTTTCTTTTATTTTGAGCGAAAAACACTTTTCAGAAATTATAAAAAATTTAAAAATATTATATTATTTACTAATTATATCAAATTTGATCTCAAACTTTTAATTACTATATATTTATTTTGAATATTTTTTTAATTTTATCTCTTAAAATATGATTTAATTTGATTTTTATATTAATTTTAATGTTTATTTTTATGATTGTTATTTACTTTTCTCTTATTATTTTTTTAATTGAAATTTTTATCTATTAAATTTAGTACTTATTCTTTTGATTGTTATTTATTTTATTTGAAATAATTTATTAAATTATTATTATTTTAATTTCATTATTTTTTAATTTTTTTTATTTATTAAAATTTGATCTTTATTATTTTGATTACTATTTATTTTATTTGAGATAATTTATAAAATTAGATTTTTTTTCAATTTCAGTTGCATTCAACTTTATAATTTGTAAAATTTGTTTCTTATTATTTTAATAAAATTAAAAAAAATATTAATAAGTTATTTTTTAAATTATTTTTCATAACATAATCAAACATTAAAAAAAATATTTTACATAACACTATTAAATATCAGAAAATAATTTTTTTTTTTAAATTTACATTTCAAAAAAAACTATTTTTAAAAAAAAAATAATTTTCATAAAAAAAAAAACTCAAGCAACGTAAACATGCATAAATATTATACAAATAACTAGAAAAGACGGGGCATAAAATGTAACGCCTGAATCACTTAAACAAAAGGAATTCAATTACTTTAGCCATTAAGAAAAAACCCAATAAAACGAATCACCAAAACCCAACAAAAACAACCCAAAACATAAATCGATTTACATGCAAGTAAAGATTCAGTCCTTTTCTTTTCCAACTCACAATAATAAAGTAAGAGGCAACAAGGAGGAACCCAGAAGGACCAAAAGCGCGCCAAGTTAGAGTACCCAACAAAAAAGCAGCAAAAATCCCAGAAAGAGAGAGCCCAGATACCAAAATTGGAGACCCAACAAGAAAAATAGAGAGATTACTGAAAAGCGCTGATTGCCAAGTGGGTGGTGCTGATTGGATCAATCTCATAGCCTCTGATAGAACTCCTTGCGTTGAGATTGCATTTGGTCTGTGAGGGAGCATTTTGTTGTGGGATTTAGGTGTTGGGATGGAAGTGGGGATTAATGGTTTTCTGGGGTGGATTTGAGATTTGGAGAAGTGGAGAGGAGC
>Ga0325400_1002047_pt1 | contig 17306 bp, 10 predicted proteins | sample PopdelMetagenome_2_FD_205662 | JGI IMG/M metagenome (GOLD analysis project Ga0325400, IMG submission 205662) | Populus deltoides microbial communities from Bellville, Georgia, United States - Xylem-PdKOR-R1 | ecosystem: Host-associated > Plants > Phyllosphere > Stem > Wood/Secondary xylem... | reverse complement strand
TAATTGTAATAATAATAAATTAATATACATAATTAATTATAATGAATAGCTTTTTTGAAGCAGATAACATTTAGTTATTATTTCAAAAGGAAAAAAACAAAAACAATAGTAGAAAAAAGAGGACATATCTCTTGTAACTTATTTTAAAACTATAAAAATTAATCTTAAAACTGTATTGGAAATATATTTATTATATATTATTTTTTTTTGTTCCCTTAACAAAATAGGTTTTCTAACATAATATTGACAGATATATGAGAAGGTGCTAGCAGTTTTATTTTTAAAATAATTTTTATTTAAAAATATATTAAAATAATATATTTTTTAAAAAATTATTTTTGATATTAATACATTTAAATAATATAAAAATATAAAAAAATTAATTTTAAACTATTTATTTTTTCAAAATACAGCAAAAAAATGGCTACACGCCCACACCACTCAGCAAAACACCCCCCCGTAATCTAAGCGCCTGTAGAAAGTTGTATCAACTTCTAGAAAACTTGGAGTCATTCTACAAAATAAGACAATTCTAGAAAACTACAGCAATTTTGAAGAGAAAAAAAAATCTGAAATTTCTAGGATTGACGTGATTGCCGAACATATTCTTGAAGACATTAGGGTCCAGAGACATAGAACTTGAGTTTTACGTTAATTTTGATTTTCACAATAACCCATTTTCTTGACTTTAGTCGTGTTTGTATTGTAGTGTTCAAAGCTTTTTAGTATTTGCTATTTCCATGTCATAAAAAAGAAAGAAAGAAAGAAAGAAGTTTCGAAAGTAATTTGACGAGGATTAAACTCGAAGGTTGGACTTGGACCCGTTAGGAGGAATCAAAGCAGATGACAAGAATTTTCAAACGGTCAATAATGTCCAACACCAACACCTTGGTCTTATGCAATGACAAGAAAAAAAAATAATAAAATTCATGGCAATGATTTACATAATTACCCAACCATGGCCATCCTTTTGCTTTTATTTTTTTTTCCTTGTTCAAAACAAAAACATATGTCTGGGGCCGGTCAGACAATCTTTTGCTTCTTTCTTTAAAGTTTACTTTGGTTTTTATTGCTTCTCCCAACCAACAGAAACATCTCTCTCATAAATAGCCGCCTTTTTGTCCTCAGGTATGGTTTTGTCAATGCTATCTATCTGTATGTAAGTTGTGATATTTATATGGTTGTTTCTGCTCCTTGCTGTGGTTGTATGTTGTTTTTTAGTGTTGGATTGTGAGGTTTTTTTATTGTTATTATTCTGTTTTCTGGGTTTGATTCAGTTCATGATTTGGTGAGGTGGGTGGAAGAGAATTTGGTTCCACTTTGAGTTTTTTGCTATTTTTGGAAGGTTGGGGTTTTGATCAGTAACTGTTGTCGCAACTGGGGTTTGAATTTTGAATATTATGTTGGTTTGATGATCAGTTTGTGAAGGACTTTGGTTGGATTCTGTGGCTGTTGCCAGGGATTGAATTTATCTATTGTTATTATTCTGTTTTCTGGGTTTGATTCAGTTCATGATTTGGTGAAGTGGGTGGAAGAGAATTTGGTTCCACTTTGAGTTTTTTGCTATTTTTGGAAGGTTGGGGTTTTGATCAGTAACTGTTGTCGCAACTGGGGTTTGAATTTTGAATATTATGTTGGTTTGATGATCAGTTTGTGAAGGACTTTGGTTGGATTCTGTGGCTGTTGCCAGGGATTGAATTTATCTATTGTTATTATTCTGTTTTCTGGGTTTGATTCAGTTCATGATTTGGTGAAGTGGGTGGAAGAGAATTTGGTTCCACTTTGAGTTTTTTGCTATTTTTGGAAGGTTGGGGTTTTGATCAGTAACTGTTGTCGCAACTGGGGTTTGAATTTTGAATATTATGTTGGTTTGGTGATCAGTTTGTGAAGGACTTTGGTTGGATTCTGTGGCTGTTGCCAGGGATTGAATTTATCTGTTGTTTAGAACAAATTTTGAGGAGTTAGAAAGTCATCATCAGTGTTTTATCAATTTGGTGAACTTGGTCTGAAGACAATTTTTGGTTTTTGTGGTAATTGTGAGAAGTTGAACTTGCCTGTTTAAGCAGCTTCAATTCTTGAACTGGAAGTATTTATGGGGTTTTAAGTTTCAGTTACTTTTTTATCTGGACTGCTGTCTTCTGTTGATTTGGTGGAGTGGGTTTTGAGCAATTCAGCCGAGTTTCATGGTGATTGTAAAAAATTGTGGTACCTGGAACTTACGAATTCAAAGATCAGTGGGTTTTGAACTTCCAGCTCCGTTTGTTTCTGTGTATTTGCTACAGAGTTGGATGCGCTGGGCATGAAAGTATGAGCCGCATTGTTTGAATTTCTTAAGATTTCCGGGGTTGCAGTTTTGTATATTCTGTCCATTTAGCTTAGTTTGGTCTATATCCTGCAATGTTTCCATCATCTTTAAATTCCCAAAGATTGAAATAAATCACAATTTTATTTATTGAGGATGGCCACGGCTGCATTAATTATATTCTTATTGATGCAATTTCGGATTATACTGGCCTCGGGGTTTGTGATACAGTCAAAGGTTTGTGGTTCTGATCATATAGCCTATTCAAATTGTCACGGTCATGAATTGTTCTACATTAACGGGGAGCTCAAAGAAAAAGAATCATTTTGCAAGGCCCTCCATTCCTTCGACGTAAATGATTGTACCTTTGAGAACTACCTTGGGAGTAGCTGCAGTGGATTGGACCTGGATCTTTCATTAGGTATGCACTTGAACTAAGATTCATGTTTTGGTTTCTAGTTAAGAAGTAAAGCATATTAATGTTGTAAGCTTATACCTCAATGAAATGAGCCAATATTCAATTGCCAACAGTCAACATAAGTTCCTCATTTACTGTTGTTTTGGCAGCTGACACTCCTCTCAAGCCTGAAAGAAGTCTTTTGCAAAAGGAGGTAAGAGAAGAATCCACGACTCATGATCTTAGTCAGGATACTCCAAAAGAGAAAACTCTTTCACCCCCCTATAAAGCTGGGATAGGAGCAGCAGGAGTTCTTGTGATGTGTTGTACTTTTCTCTGCCCCTGTCTATATAAGAAAAAGAAAGCAACCACACACACTGTTCTTGAAAAGGATCCAAAGTCAAGTGAGTCTAAAATGATCCAATCTACATCTCAAATATTTGAAGTTCATGGATACTATTAAGTTGTAACTTGGGAGTTCACTATTTATATACAGTTCTATGATTAGGGAGTTCAATAGGAAGCCAATGAATAAGCTCTCTCGTATTTTTTACTATTTTGTGACATTGTATTTAATCTTATACAATTTCCTTGCTATTTATTGATGATATAATTGACTATTCACTCAATTATGGTCTGGCAGCGGATTCAATATCCCCTTTCAATGTGAATTCTGCTTCTGAAAAAGTGCCGCCTAGTCCACTTCGGGTGCCCCCTAGTCCCTCTAGATTCTCTCAGTCTCCAAAACTCAGTAGATTAGGATCAGTTCATCTCAATTTGAATCAGGTTGCCAGAGCCACACGTAATTTTTCGCCATCACTTCAGATAGGAGAAGGAGGCTTTGGAACTGTATACAAGGCCGAACTAGATGACGGCCAGGTGGTTGCCATAAAACGAGCAAAGAAGGTAAGCAGTAATACCCTTCATGATGATTGCCATTTTTTCTGATTACCCTACTGTTGGTTATTATGAAAACATTATGTAGGAACACTTTGCAAACTTGCGAACTGAATTCAGCAGTGAAGTTGAACTTCTGGCCAAAATTGATCATCGGAATCTGGTGAAGTTGCTTGGTTATGTTGATAAAGGAAATGAACGGCTTATTATTACAGAGTATGTGCCCAATGGTACTCTCAGAGAACATTTGGATGGTAAGCATATGCAATTATAGGAGAGGTAAAGTTCAATCTATGACAACCTTTATGCTAATAGTTCTGATATTCCTTGCAGTCCAGCGTGGCAAAATCCTGGATTTCAACCAGCGGCTTGAAATATCTATTGATGTTGCTCATGGATTAACTTATCTCCATCTATATGCAGGTCGGTTATGTTATTTCTAAGAAATTTCATGCATTGAATGTCAATTCAACTTGAATAATGGCTTTCCAGGAAAGCAAAGAAGAGTGCTTAAAACATACAAATGTACATGGTTGGAATTTTTGTACATGCACAGGTGGCTCTGTTATTCTGGGGAGAACTAATTTGATTTAACAAGTTATACATAGAGAGCTCTTTTGGAACTGAAGATTTCTTGTGGGTTTACTTATTGGATTCTGTTTAATACCCCTGATCGAAACCCTTGTTAAATTGGAACAATGTTCTGCTTCCCCCTTTCCAGATATTCCCATAGATCTATCTCATGGCTATCCGTACCTTTTCTTTTGAAAGCTATTTATCTGCCTGTACTCTGCATTGTATAATTGTCAACTATTTAATTGCTTTTGTGTTGCGCATCTCACAACAGAGAAGCAAATTATCCATCGAGATGTGAAGTCATCCAACATTCTGTTGACAGAGAGTATGAGAGCTAAAGTAGCAGACTTTGGATTCGCAAGGATGGGTCCAGTAGACTCTGATCAAACTCATATCTCAACCAAAGTGAAAGGGACAGTGGGTTACCTAGACCCAGAATATATGAGGACCTATCAACTTACCCCCATGAGTGACGTGTACTCATTTGGGATTTTACTTCTAGAAATCCTGACAGGACGCCGCCCTGTGGAGCCGAGGAAACCTGCTGATGAGCGGGTGACACTGAGATGGGTAAGCTTTCCTTATCTTAAATGGATAATGTGTATTTTGTGGTTACTGGTGCGCACTTATTGTGACGTCAAAACATGTGCAATTACCACACCCTGGATGACAAACGTTCCTCATAGAAGAGAGCCCTTGGCAAATGAGCTGATGATGATAATGATAATGACCCTGACCACTGTAAATGAGATGGCCAACATTTTGTGTGGCTAGAAGCCAATTTTAGTTCTGGTCCAATCTCAGGCACATGCTTCAAAAGCAACTAACAGTGAGAAATCAGCCTTCATGATGACTGAGTCCTGCCCAAATTGCAATGGTTCTCATTGAGAGTTATGCTGGACCATTCTAAGCATGTCAAATCTCTAATGTTTTCGCTTTCCTTGTGCTGATCATCACCATTTGAGAACGCTAACTAAAATAATGTGGTTGTCTACTCTTTGTTTTTTAATCACTGGGGACTTTTATATTGTAGTTTATGTTTTATTTCTTACAAGGATATTATGCTAACATTGAGTGTTGAACCTGCATTAGGAAGCACTGCTTGATTATATTAGACAGTTAACAAGCAATTCCAATGCAAAAGATCAATTGGACTCCCAGGATGCATTCTTGCAGGACTGAGAGTCTGAATTTGCTGCCTGGGAGTATCTGAGTGTTGATCCCTTTTCTACATCTGTGGATATATCTAACCACCTACAGAGTATTTCCATGAAAACTTGTGTATTTTTCAAAACAGTATGTCATCTCTTCCTTGAAGAGCACGACGGAGCATTCTTGTTTTTCTTTTCAGTGTGATTAGCTAATTGAATTTCTCAAAACCTAAATGCTGCTAACTATGGCACAGAGAAAGTCATGCTCCAATTTCAGTTGCCACTGTTCTTTTGTCCCTTCTGTATAATATGTGCGAACTTGCCTCCAAGCACTAAGTCATGATAGAGCACTAAGTCATTCATATCATATGGTAATTTGTGCAGGTCTTTAAGAAGTACAACGAAGGAAATGTAGTGGACATGGTGGATCCGCTTATGGAAGAAAAGGTGGACACGGAGGTGCTGTACAGCATGTTTACATTAGCAATCCAGTGTGCAGCACCCATCCGATCTGAACGACCAGACATGAAAGTAGTTGTAGAGCATTTGTGGGGAATAAGGGCAGACTACCTGAAAGGTGTAAAGAAAGGGTAAGAGGACAGCACAAAATTTCGGTGTTCTACTGGTCGTCTTCCATCTCATTCCATTCCATTCTGTTCTTTTGTTACCTTTTCTTTTAGCCTACCTGTAAACAAATTGTGTTTTTTACCTTGAGACAGAGACTACTTCCTCTCAGATCTTTATTCTCCACTTTGTCGCTCATCGTTTTATTAACATACTTCGAAATATGCTGTTCACCTCGTTATGTTGAGGGATCCTGTTATGAGAAACATAAACAAAGTTAAGTCCTAACATGTCAACATGTGAGGAGATAATCATTGCAGTTCTTCTGTCAAGTATCAGCCACTTGTTCCAGGATTATTAAAAAATAATGTTGCATTGCTTGATTCGTCCCTAGTTAACTTGGCCCGAATCATAATTAATGCCTAGAAGATTTACATTTTAGATAAGTGCGACATGGATTATTAATCTTTTCCACCACTCCAAACAGAGGATGCAGGCCCAGTATATGTTCTGGCATGATATCATGCCTTGTCAACTTAGCCACGATTGAAGGAGATTAAATATTAACATTTGCATGTGAACTTATTGGGGACAAATTCTCTGCATGGATTAGACTAGAACAATGTCAGCAACCCATTACTAAAAACAAGAAATAATTAGAGCCATGGTGAGATGCACAGAGAGGACACAAGGCAAGGAAACCGAGTAGCTACAGCATGGAGAATCCCATAGGCACACAAAAAACTAGGGCTTCTGAAATGAGGCAAATTGGACACAATACAAGCATTAAGGAAACAAGGAATCAAGTCAATCAACTGTCTGTAACAAGAAAAAAAGTGGCATGGGTCGAGTCATTCAAACTAATTTTTTAAAATCAATTTGGAATTATAAAAGGATCACGTTGGTGGAGAATTCCATCTGCAAGCATGTCGGACACCTTCTGGTTCCAAAACAAAATTATTGAACTAAAAGCAGCTTTCTTTCTTCATAGGATTTATGAAGATTCATGCATTTTACTTGTTCTGTTTTTTAAAATGTTAGCCCGGATAAGCGTATTTGAATCTATTTTTTATTTTTAATGGGTCAAGTACCTTATCCATGGCCAATATTTTCTTGTGATTTTTTTCAACTACTTGTGTTCAGTTACAATAACCCCCTGATCGGTTTGCATTTTAGAGCTGTTGAAACATGGCTTTTGGCAGAAAGAGATAGAAGGATCGCTCATCTTGTAAAGCAGAAGGAAACCGTTTCATCAAGCAAGGCCGTGATGACATTCCGGGAAGCAAGAAGCCTGTAAGTATACTGTAGTAAATTCCAAGTTCTCTGTATTTTTATGTAATGAAATGGACGGCCCAGCTGGTAATACTAATTCAGCATGCTGTGAACGAGTTGGACGCTTTGAGGAAGGTATGGAAGATGGAGACTATCTTGAATTCTTGGCTAAATTTTCAAAAGAAAAATCAGAAGTATCCCCTTCAGTGTCCAAGTCCGAGTCTGATTCACCTCGTTGTATGATTCACGTAGTTATATAAAAACCTTTTTTTTTTTTTTTGTGTTAAAACAATCCATACCTTCAAAAACACTAAAAATCTCCCTATAATCGGAAAATAGAGTATAATTGCTTTAATAAGGTTATATTAAAAATAAGTTTATATATATATATATATATATAAATTTAGTATATTTATATTTTTATATTACTTTTAATATGTGCAACTTGTATAATATATATTTTTTATTTTTTTCAATAAATTTTATGTATATTAATTTTTATTACAAATTAATTTTAATAAATAAATTTAGTAGACATAACTAAGTAAATAACTCATATTGCGATATTAAATATTTCAATTTATTTTTATCTCTTAAATTTTTTGAATTACATTTTTATTTATTGTTCATGAATTTTTTTTGTAAAATTTATTTACAAAATAGTTTATAATTTATTTGATTTGATGTGTATATAAATTTTTCGAGTTATATTTATTATTTTTTTAATGTAAAGAAAGGCGCCGAGAAATTCATCAAATTTTAACATATATTAACGTTTTCAATTTATTCTTATTCTTCAAATTTCTTAGTTTTTTTTTTCTAAAATCCTTTTATAAATTTTTTATTTTTTATAATTCCACCCTCCAATCTAAATTGATAATTATATTATTTTTATAAAAACTAACTTATTTAATTTATCGAGACTATACCCGAATGATTAGATTTCTATTCTTTCAAAACGTGCTTGCGACGTTAGTTTTCAACTATAAAGAGGCATCATTTGTACGAGCAAAGTAGAGCCGATTGTAGAAAGAATAGAGAGGTAGAGTGCTGTCTTGGCAACAGCTTGTAGTGGCAAGCTGAGTGAGAGTCATGGGAGTACAGTGAGAGTAAACTATAAATTAATGGTGAACTTTCACATGAATAATCTCTCTCCCTAATCATCCGTTGCCCTAACTATACAGTATCTCTGATACTCAGATAAATTTTTAGCCTGCCTGATGAATGATGAATAGCTTCTGGCTTCAATTTCAACTTTTGGTCCTCCTTCCTTGTATTTTCTTGAAAACTGGGTGAAGCAAAGCAAGAAAAATGATAAGAGTTTGTGGATAAATTTATATACAATATATACCCAATTATTTTTAAGGTGTGATGGTAGGAAAGATGTTTTTCAACAAACTTGTATCCTATAATTTTATATGCTTTGGCTGAACATGAGAATAAATTCAAACTAGACATGGCAGAATGAGAAGGTGATCCTAGAAATAATCCTATCATGTATCACCTACTGCAGTGAGGATTTATTTGAAAGAATCAAGTGTCGCAGGTTCCCTCCTGTAAACTATAAATCCATGCATCATTATGAACTCGTCTCAATGGCTTGACGGTGGTAAAACAAAAAAAATAAATAATTCAAAGTGAATAGAAAAAAAACCCACTAAAGGGCAATTGCATTTATTCACAACGTCTCCCTGGCTATCAATGCACCATGAAACAATGATTTACCTCCTCGCATACATCATACTAACTATAAATAGCCGAATGATTTAATGAATGTTCTTATCTGATCTTCTTTAGTTCTGGTTTATATGAAAGAGTTTGAAAATAGTGAAAGCATGATACCATACTGTGGAGCTCAAATAAGAGAATGAACAAATATCATTTTCAAGGGGCGAGCTCCGTCTGCTTGACTCCAACGCTCTAGAAGAGTTTGAATAAACGAGGTGCCTGGATTCTTAATCTTTTCCACCTGCTTCTAATCAGCATAGGATGCAGACCAAGTATATGCCCCGGCATGAAATCGTGCCTAGTCAATATACCCACAACAGGGGACCTCTGCAGCGAAGGAGAAATAACATTAAAACGTAGACAGCTTATCTCACATTAACTAAAAGAGTGACATCGATCTCATTGCTACAACTAATGAAACACAAAAAAAAAGCGCCAAAATTACATCCACAAAGAGGACAAAGATAAGGCAACCAACAAGTAATCCCATATGAAATCTCATAGGCACACCAGAAACGAGGTGTACTGAAATAGCAGGTAAATTGAATGCAAAAGGAGAAGCCAAGTGAAAGAAGAAATCATCTGCAACGAAGATTTGCTAGTGCATTGGTAATTCAAGGTGTTGCAGCAGGAATAGTTTTGTGAATAAATAATTACTGGAAAATAGTATTTTGTTGCATGCAATTTACAGTGCAAGTGCAAATCACATGCAAACTTCAGGAATGGCGAAATTATTTGAGCATGATTTAAGTGAATAAAGCTTTCAAGGGAGCGAGAAGCAAAAGGAGGAGATTACAGATCTAGCAGAACATACATGATCAAGGAGACAGAATCAACAAGACATTAATTAATATCAAGTGCAGAGCAACAACTTGTAAAGTGCCTTAAATTTGTGTAAGCTACAAGTAGAAATTTTAAAAAACAAAAAAGCGAGGATAGAATTCCTTACACCAGATATCTTGGGTATCACCAGTAAATGCCTCAAACCAACTTCTCGGAAAAGTATGAGAGCCTTAGCCAGTGACATTGTCTCCGCAACAGTATAAGGTGAAGCATTCGTAAATGGATGTAAATCTAAAAACATCTCCATCTCTTCTTCGGTAAATTGCAGATCCTCTATCTTGTCTCCATTGCCTGAGCCCCTCTTTGCAAAATCACCAGCTAAGAACAGCTTGAAGGCATCAGTGCCTGTTGGCACTGGAGTTGGCACAAAAGCTTTCTTCTTTAGCAATTCAATTAGATGAGCACGGAGGATTAGACCATAAAGAACAGGAGACTCAGAAAGCGGAGGCTCATCAATTACGGGAAATCCATTATGCCTCGTAGTTCTTAGAACATGTACTATTTTGCCAACCTTTTCAATGCCCTGAAAGATCTGAAGTGGACCCCTAACTACGTCACCAACTGTCAACTGCCTCATATAAGGCTCAGTGTGAGCTTCTAGGTAAGGAAAACCCTTTGCATTCATGATAAGGTCATAAATATTACCATTGAAAGCATCAGCCACAGTCTTGGAAGTAAGAAGAACAAGCATTATCAAGGGTAGCAGCAACAGATTATTTGTCAATTCTAGAATAATGACACACAGAGAAACTGTCATCCTCATAGATCCACCTAGAAATGAAGCAGCACCTAAGACAGCATAGAGGCCGTGATCAAGATTTGAGTGTGGACCAACTAGCATTCCAACAAAACGTCCATAAGATGCACCCGTCACGATAACTGGTATGAATAAACCCGCGGGGGCAACAATCCCATAGCTAAAGATACTAAGAAAGAAGCAGGTCACAAAGAATATGAGAATTGACGAATATTGAAACTCAGAGTTGGTGTCCTGGCTGAAAAGATTTCTAACAGAATCATCATTTGTGTTAAATATAAGGCTGGCCAGATCATTGTACTGTCCAGGAGGACATTTAAATTTCTTGAAATTACCAGACCGGCCTATTGTTGGACAAGCTTCCGACGCATCAGATGGACAGGGTTGGCAAGAGGCAAGCCATGGTAGTCCAAAAAGAAGACAGGATGTGAAAATGGAAATTGCACAAGCAAGTAAAATTTTGTAAACAACGCCTTTCCTGGAAAAGGGAAAATATCAAGAAATATTATTCAGAAATCATATGTTGTCATATTGGACAATGATTTTGTTAAAACAGCGCTGAAGAGAGCTTACTCATTGATGAGATTGTAAATTCGAAGAACCTTGTCTAGAAGGAAGTTATACAAACTTCCCAATATGCCTCCTATAACTCCAAGGGTGAGCACAGGTGGTACATCAATGAGGTGGTACGTAACACTTGCTGAATACACATCAAACATTATGAGCCCTCCTTTTCCAAATAGCCCACATTTTCCACTTAAACAAACGTCAATCAGAGCCCGAAGCACTATTGCAACTACTGCTGTTGTGAAGAAAGCTCTCCAAAGAAGGGCACTTCTCCACCTGCAGAAGAATATCTTGACATTAATGTTGAAGATAAGTACATACGAATTTTTCATGTCGTCTGATGGACAACAAAAATTAAGCCAAATAACCAATTGCTGCATTGATATGAAGAAATATTTCAGCTTCAAGCCTTGATATCTTACTCCAACCAGAAAGGAACTAGATGGAGATGATTGGTAAGACGTTCAACTCAAACACATTTCCTAGGAGCAAATTTTTATGTCCGTATAGATGCAATATAAATGTAGAAGTAACAGTAACAGATAAAAATTGACATGGTCCGTGAATCAACATGCACAAGCCATTGAAAGTGATAGTCAATTGATAACAGGCAGCAAACTGTAGCAATTTTTTGTAATTCAGATCAGTCCATTCTAGAGGGGAGAGGGGAGGCTATTAGCTGATCCACATTACTATTTGCTCAGGTGGACATCCTGATATTCTTCTGTCATACATCTGAGAATCCACTCATAAAATTTTACAAGAAAATGATGAGGAAACTCATCCTGGTACATGATTTTTCAATACCAAGAAAATAAGTACTCTTCAAAAAAAGTTGTGATAAAAATCGTAATCATGACAAGCTACAATAATAGCAACAGGAAAGGAAAATTACAGAAGGCTCAGTTCAATAGCATTTACTATGTAAGAAACATACCAAGATGCCATTTCTTCAAGTGCAAACAGCACACCTCCAACTGGGGCACGGAAGGCAGCAGCTATTCCAGCAGCTGATCCACATGTTACAAGATCCCGTCGGTCTCGGTCATTTTTGAAAAAACGAAGCCATCTCCATGTTAATTTAAATCTCTTGGATCCACCCTGACCAAGCAATGCTGCAACACATGCTCCAGTGTGCACCATTGGCCCTGCCTTTCCAACAAAAAGAGACGAGGACACCGCAGAAATGCTTCCAATAATCTGCAAAATGAGCAAAAATATATGAGACTTTCTGTTGCTATGCAAACAACAAATTTCTCTTAAATTTGATATGAGTTCCGCAGAAAACTTCAACAAGAAATCAAATTAGCCAAATCACCCATCATTAAAAAAAAAAAACATAAATGGGCACCTCCATTACCAGATAGAATACATAGTGAGCCAATGCAAGTTATAGAACCCAAGCTATTGAAAGCAATCTAAACTGAAAGAAAGAACTCCCCAAATCTCACCTTAATAACCAAAGTTCGCAAGGAAAAAATTCCAGGTGCATCCACACCATTCAGGTAAGCCTTAACTTCTGGAATACCTGAACCAGCAGCGGCTGGTGCTATAAAAGCCGTGATGATGGATGCAAACAGGGTAAGAATCAAATTAGAAACTGAGAACACAAGAAAAGCCATCCCAAACCTACACAATAATTCAAAAAAAATGCATCAAATATCATTCCCATTCTCCTCAAACTCAAATTCTTTTCTCCTCTTTCCCAAAAAACATGAAAAGGATTAAAAAAGAAGAAGAGAGGAAGCTAAATTAGCTCTAAGAAACAAATCATTCTAAGGAAAATTAATTCTTCACTTCATGATACAACTTAATTTCCATTAAAAAAATACACAACCAGGAGAAAATTCCAAACTTTGATAGAAACCAAGGTTACTATAATTACTAAAGCATTACCTATTGGCCAGCATCATATTGGAGGTGACCACAAACTTCAAGCCAGCAATATTTTCAACAGCAAGATTGTTAAAAAACCCAATAAGGCTAACAATCAGTCCGATCAAGAAACAAAGCGACCACTTCATGAACACATACTGAAATGTTTGTATCTTTCCACGACTCCTCCAATCTTGTTTAAAGAACTCATTCTCAGCAATCCTATCAAAAGAGACAAAAAAAAAAGTTCAAAAATTTAAGTCAAATAAACCTAAAAAAGAGAAAAGTAATGAAAAGATGAGATTTTAGCATGTTGGTTTTACTCATAATCAAGACTTTCGATGGGGCAGACATCAGCTCCAACGATGGCAACTTGAGAAGTGGAGTTAATGAGTGATCTTCGAGGGGACAGGAGAGGAATTATAAGAGACTCTTGGTCTGTGTTTGCTTCCCCATTGATAGAATTTGTTGACATGGTATGGTGTTTTCTCTTTTCTTTTCTTTTCTTTTCTTTTCTTTTTAAGGTTTTACAACTGGTTTTTTCAATTATTGATGACCATTGGCACATACAACGAGAGAGAGAGGGAGGAGGAGAGAGAGTTGAGTGTTCTGAATTGTGAGGAAGTGAAGGCGTCTGTGTAGTGTGTATGTGACAGGATGGAACTCTGGCTTTGGTGAGGGGCTAAGGCCTGGTGGAAAATGATAGGCTGGTGTGGTGGTTACGGGAGTTCTCATGGGTGCTCTGATTTTTAATAACATCTCTTGCCATCAAAGAATATATAAAAAAAAAGGAAGAAAATGGTGAGTGAAATAAATTCACCAAAACCTATATTCAAAGTATTAAAAACTTAGGGCATAGGCTGATGGATTCTACTCTTCCGTAAGACAACGAACGGTCCCCCCCCAAAAGAAAAGGACTCCATTGCCATATCTGTCAAACTAGGACATAACTTTTATCCTGAACATTCAGACAAAATTTGTCACCATCCCATGAAAATAGTGGTCTGAAGAAGTGAGAAAATCAAACGGATAGGGCAAGCAACACCCCATTAGCTTTTTATGTCCTTCACAGGCATGGTGCTGTGGGATTTTGCGGTCAATTCTAGAGGGATTGTGAGAAAAGGGGGAAAGAAGAAGAGGAATGCAGCACTTGTTTTGTAGGTTGTTAGGGGGTTTGTAAATAAATAGGAAAAAAAAAATGTAGCCTTGTTTTGTCATCTCAGTCATTTGTAATAGTTGATTTATAAGGTTATTTAGGAATATAATGATTTTCTAAAAAAATAAAGTAGAAAAAGAAAAAAAATTAAAGTTTCTATTTAAATATTATAGAAAACTAGTTTTTTTTAAATAAAATTATAACGAGTTTGAAAAACAAAGTTTAGAGGTTCTCCATTTTTTTTAATTTCATTGTTTTTTAAATGAAAAAATAACATGAATAATACAATTCTTTTTGTACATACAAGCATTTTTTAGTAAAGTAAAAGATTAAGATATTTTTTTATTTTTATATTTAGTTAGTGTCGTAAATTTATTTTTTATTATATATTTAATGTATAAAAAATTTTCTTTTTAGTAAAGTAAAAATATTATTTTAATACTTGTGTTTAATTAAAATCCGGGTAATCTTTTTTTTTAAGAGTGATTAACAATTCAGTTCATCGGGTCCCAAGAAACATAGCATGATGGTAAAGGATTTGAGATCTGCACAGCAGGTCTCGAGTTCGAGTCAGGACATGCATCTCTTGTAAAAGTCTGAAACAGCCAGAGTTTTACTCCCTCACCTGGACCCATAAAATACACTTTCTAAAAATAAGATTTTCTCCAATCAAAAAAAAAAAAAACAAATTCAGTCCATCGGGGCACTTCAACATTTCTAACACGCTAACCCAGTAACACTAATTTCTTGACTATCTAATCGTTGACTTTGGATTGCAAGATCCTCTCTCTCTCTCTCTCACACACACACACACACACACACACGTGAAGGAAAGCACGGTAAGAAAGATAAGCACAACAATATGAGGTTCTCATAAGAGTACCACGAGAGTGGCGTCCTCGTAAATTAATATTGTTATTATTCTTATTTTCTTTTATTATAGCATCTCCAAAAAAAATATTATTTAAAAGAGCTAAATTGAATTTTTAAATAATATAAATATAATTTAATTTTATTCATATGTATTTTAATAGTAAAAAAAACTAAATGTATTTTAATACATTTGATACATAATTATTTTAATAAGTTGACTTAGTTAATTTAACATGTTTAAAAATAACTTAAATAATTTTTAATTAATTTGATATTAGAAAATGAAATTAAAAAAAAACTATAATTAATCTATATGAACCTGTCAAACTCATTATATGAATAATAAGATTAAGATAATCTTATAAAAAATAAACTAAAAAATTATAATTAATTTTAAAATTTAAAAAAGAACTAGTGCAGCAAATTTTATTCCAATGTTTTAGTATTTTTAAAAGAAACATAGTATCAGTATTTTTGCAAGAGAAATAATAAAATAATATTTTATTAGGAATTCCTTTTAAAAACATGTAAAACAAACATAAAAAATAAAATAATATTTTTTTATTCTTAATTTTTTATTATTTAGCATTTACATAAGATGCTGTTACAAGACGTCACTCTCTTCTCCTGCTTTATCCTAACAGCACCAAGTTGATGTCATCTTGCATGCATCCGATTATTTTTGTTTTATTTTAAAAGCGTTATAAAAAATTAATTTTTTTTTAATTTTTATGTCATTTTAATGTGTCAAAATTAAAAATAAAATTTAAAAAATAAAAAAATATTATTTTAATAATTAAAGAGTGAGAAACCACTTTGCTTGGAACCCAGGGATTGGTCGTAACAATTAATTGCATCAATTGAATTGGAAGAAAAGGAAAGCAATCATTGCTTTCAAAATTCGAAATGTCCTGTAACAGTTATCCATTATTAGTAGTGCTTCCTGTTCCTGGCGTCGAATTATTGAGCAATAAATAATGCTCGATTCTGACTGGTCGTTCAAAATCCAGGTCGCTACTGGTAGCTGGGTACAGCAGGCAACTTCTAAACCACGTGAGAAACACCGGTTACGGTCCTTTGTTTTATCTTAATACGGTGCGGTTTGGCTTGGCTTGTGTTTCATCTTAATTATATTTTCGAAAATATTTTATCAATTAAAATACATCACGAGTTTCATAAAATCTTTTTAAAAAACTTTAATTAACAAGAAATTATAATTTTTTTAAAATTATTTTTAAATTGTAATAATAAAAATTATCATAATATTAAATACACGTTTAATTTCACTTAATTTGATTTGATTTTTATTCTCTCAGCTCAATTATATATCATTTTATATTTAAATATGAATCTTTTTTATTTATCTCAAGAATACACGTTTTTTTTTATTTCTTTTCTTCAACGTGATACAAAATAAGTTAGCTGAACATTTAATATTCCTGGCTTCAAGAAATCGGTTCAAATAATAATAAATATTCAGCTTGATGTCCAAATCTCAATTCATATCATAGTTTTATGAAGAACTGACAAAATACATCCCATTAATAAATAGTTTTATTCATAAAAGTATTTCAAGCTTGATTTTGATATAAATATAATTTGGATTTTTATAGGTATTTGTGAATACAAAAATATAATGTTTTCACTTTTCATAGATTAATATGTAAAAAATATCTTGCATTGGTGCTTTTCCCACGTAACATGTATTCGGAAAAGGGGGATAGAACATTACAATTAATATAATATTTGAGGTTGAGTTTCAACTTGTTTTTTATTAAAATTAAAATTTTTTTATTTTTTATTATTAAATTGTTTTGATTCTAATATTAAAAGTAAAATTTAAAAATTTAAAAAATATATAATTTTAATAAAGAATTTTTTTAAAAAACAACCATCAGTGCACTAAAAATATACTAAAAACGTACCTCCATGAAATGACCATTAGAAAGTAGATATCATCCCCCTCCTACCGATGGTGAAATTGTCTCTTGCGTGCAGCACTTTGTAAAGGAAAAGGAGGGTTCCCGTCTTGTGACGTTCATCGCTCGTAGAAAAGTAAAAGAAGGAAAGGGTACCCATTTGTTGGTCTGCAAATTTCGGCAGATCACAGTGGGAGGTAGTGCGCTTCACCAAACATAAAATCAGTAATTACTACATAAGTCTGAAACCCCACTTGCCTGTAATTAATTTGGCAATGGAGTTCTCATAGAATCAAGAGAAAGCAAAAAGAGAGAGAGAGAGAGAGAGAGAGAGAGAGAGAGAGAGAGAGCAAAACCTAATTGTGATACCTTTAGGACCATACAGCATAGTCCAGGTATTCTTAAAAAAACACAAAACCTAGTGGTCCG
>Ga0325400_1002044_pt1 | contig 17309 bp, 5 predicted proteins | sample PopdelMetagenome_2_FD_205662 | JGI IMG/M metagenome (GOLD analysis project Ga0325400, IMG submission 205662) | Populus deltoides microbial communities from Bellville, Georgia, United States - Xylem-PdKOR-R1 | ecosystem: Host-associated > Plants > Phyllosphere > Stem > Wood/Secondary xylem... | reverse complement strand
TCATGACCAAACCATTGCCACGAATTGTTTTTGAGAAGCTACGTATGTTGATGGGTGTCTGTGAAGATCCAAAAGTAAACTGAATACAATATCTTCAGTTTAAGGGAGGGAATGTTACCAAAGCTTAGGTGGTGACTCAACATTTCTGTTTTGTATATCATGACCAAACCATTGCCACGAATTGTTTTTGAGAAGCTACGTATGTTGATGGGTGTCTGTGAAGATCCAAAAGTAAACTGAATACAATATCTTCAGTTTAAGGGAGGGAATGTTACCAAAGCTTAAGTGATGACTCAACATTTCTGTTTTGTATTCTGTTAGTTGTTAAACAAACGGTTTCCAATTCTGTTATTCGGTTATTCTGTTGTAACCGTAGCTTTCTATATGGCTATATATAGTCACAATAATAAAGAATAAGACAGACTTTTGGCTCCTGAAAACTAAGGTTCAACAAATCTCTATAAAGATTGGATATTAATTAGAGTTATTGAAACTTATACATATTATATTATTTCTTTTATGAAAAAAAACAGTTGTTCTCATAAGTTGAAGTATGAAAAATACCCTAGAACTAATATGTTGGTGCTTGTTAAATGACATGTACACTGAACTAACCCCGTATAAAAATTTCATATGGAAATATCACATGTGTCTATAAAAAAGCTCACATGACGGTTGTGTAAATGACCCTTAAACTTGAGATCACAAAGTTATCTTATACATAGAATGTTATACTTTGATTATACTACATGTTATTCTAATCAAGGGTAACAAACGGGTATATATTGAGCAAAACTTGTACTATAATTGAGAGAAGATTTATCATTCTACGTAAATTAAGAAAATGTTATATTTATTCTTAAATAGTATTGATTGTAAATTTTTACGCAAAGTGGAATGAGATTTGAAAAGAGTTTCAAATTTTATTTAAATAATCAATGAATGTGGTGTTGAGAACGGTATAATTTGACATAATGGACATACTTCATGCTATAATATCTAAATCAAAACATTGTTGATGAAGGGATAATAATTATACTAAGAAATTAGTCACTCAAAGGTTAAATTAAATCATGTATTACTTTTTTAATATTTAGAGGATCATGACATGTTGCTGGATATTGTACTTGATCTTTAAATATAAATGAATCAATTGTTGCAACAATTGATAATAAATTAATTTAATTCTATTTTATTTAAGATTATGATTTATATTTAGGCTAACTTGTTAGGGAACCTAATGGTTCACACACATAAGAACCATTTATCAGAAATTAAAATAGAATGATTAATCAAGTGTAACTTGATTGTAAATAAGTTTTAGAAATTGAGAATTAAAGTGTAATTTATACAAGGAATTACAATTCTAGACCCAAAAAAATCAAGTAGGGACTTGATTGAACAAGTTTCTAAAATTACCCTGAAATAATATGTGTGATATTATTTAGGGGCAAATTGATATTTTTTATTTATAAAGTTTTCATGTTTTCTTATAAATAAAATGTCATGCCTCTTATTTTCTATGTAGCACACGATACGAAAACTACATAAGTTACAAAACACTTAAAAAACATAAAAGAAAAGAGCTAGCACTTAAAGGCATAACGCAAAATGCCTATCTTCAAGAGAATCTTACCAAACGAGCTACTTTCTTTGTTGCTTCACTTTAGGAACAATAAGGGCCAAAAAGAACATAAAGAAGTCTATGAGCGCCTATCTATTCTCTTATCCACGCATATCGGTCTTTCTCTGGCTGCTCCAGGTAGTGCTCTTGGCTACTACTTGCTTGGGACATTCTCTACTTACGACTCTCAGTGGCATAGGGGTGTGCATTCGGATCCCTTCATCCCCGGAAAGCTTGGCCTACGAATAGGAAGAACCTAAGAACAAAATGAGAGGTAGCTACACTTAAAGACATAACAAGTCCTTTCTCCTAAAAAGATTTAGAAGATTTTTTAATGGTGCTTCATGTGGATTACCATTAGAGATCGGACACTTGGATGACTAGTGGTTTACGACAACTTAGTCTTGAAGCAATTATCTCAATCTGAAAAGAACATCTGATCTTCAAGTAATCTTTGTATAAACCTTAAACAACCCTAGATCTTTCTAACAAGATCTTGAAACGCCTAAAAAAATTCATAATTTATTATTTTCACTACAAGTATGTGTTTCGAGGAAATCCAGCAGTGGTATAAGAACCATTATTAGACAATTAAGGTTGTTGATTGCATGTTTTAATTATTATTGGCATTAGTTGTGTGTACAAATTAATACAAATTTTTTGAGTTTGGTAATATCCTAATAAGATTAGGAGTTAGTTAAAATGTTTAATTATATAATGTTTAGAAAATTAGTTTTTCTAAAATAAAGAGAGTTTTCAAGATGAAGAATTTTATTTAATTGATCCTAAAATAGTTTAGGATATTAATAAGAATCTTAATATGATTAATTTTCTATTGAATTAAAAAAAACTATTTTTCAAAGAAAATTTATATTAAATAAAATTTATTATGTTTAGGAAATTATTAAATTAGATTTGATTTAATATTTCTATGTGTTAGAAATATTATTTTAAAATTTCACATAAAGCCATTAATTAGAATTGAACCATGCAATGTATTTATTTATACATATTAATGTCTTATTATGCATGATGGATGATTATGGACATTAAAAGACCAATGTGAATGTGTTTTTAATGGTTGGATGATTGTAATTTTAAATATAACTTGTGTGTCTTGTCTTTTCTCTATTTTTCTTCTGGGTTGTAAAATTGTTTTCTTATCTAACCCCTCTCGAATGTAACTCAAAGTTTCTTATATAATTATGTAAATGTTATGTAATTTAGAAATGTAGAAATTTCAATATGAAAATCTATTTTGTAATCCAAAATAAATAAAGAACGACAAAATAGGCTATAATCATGGTGCTTGTGGAGGACTTATAAAGTTTTGCAATAACTATCTAAGTTTTAATCACATAATTCCCTTTGATGGCCCGAGGGAATTAGTCTAGATATGTCCATAATCATCCAACTAGAATAGCATACTAAGGGTGTATGTTTATATATAATTATTATGTATGATATATCACTAATGTCATGGAATGAGACTCAATTAAAATAATAAATTTCTCATTAATATACTAAGTATACATTGAGAACTAAAAAAAATTTTGCTTCAATTTTTTTTTTGTGTTTTTGGATCATTGTGATGTGTTACTGTTAAAAATAATTTTTTTTAAATAAAAAAATATTATTTTAATGCATTTCCAAGCGAAAAACACTTTGAAAAACAACCGCTGCTACAATCTCAAATGGGCTCTTATTTAATATGACCCTAAATAACTAAATAAATTAAAATAAATTAAATTAGATAGATAACATAGCTTATATGACTCCTAGAACAGTTAGGTGACAACTCATTGTCTAACTACTGCCTCTAATTTTATATGATCATAAGTAACTCATACAAATCATATAAGATAGTTATGTAGGATCCAATTTTATAGCATTAAATATATTCAATTAACGGTAACCTTAAGTAGCTCAACAAGTTATCCATGAATAGAACTCTGGTTCTATGCATATAAATCACAAAGCAACAAATCATGGGGAATTGTTTTTTTCATTGTTTTAGAAAATTTATGTGCATTTTTTAGAACTTATAATAAGTTTGTAAAATCCTTAAGGATTTGACCAATTTTTGCATTAACCCTAAAAATTTTAATTCTTGAAAATTAATTGTTAACATTATGGTATAAATGTTTGACCTACCAGTAGTCTGATTTCAAGTATTAGGATTTTACTAGAAAATTTTTAGAATTATTTTGGATATTCACCAATTTTAATTAGAAGTATTTTTCACCATAATATATGAGTTATGGAAAACACTTTCGCCTTCTAAGATAAGTGAATCTTATCAAGGCACCTACTTTATTTGAGCATACAAGCCTATAATAAATTTGAAATATTAGATTTATTCATAAGTATAAATCTTCATTCTGAATTATAGACGGACTAGTGATTAGGAACTCATTAACACCTTTAACCATATGCAGACTATACAATGCAGCTTATCTCCGGTAAAGTGTGCTATGAGTGCTCATATATTCTTTAGCCACAACTAATCTTTTATCCTAAAATTTCAGAAAAAACCAGTTCACCCAGATCTCCTAATAATTTTAAATTAAATAACTAGATGATGACTTTTTAATCTCAATAACGCAACTCCACACGCATACTTGTGATACAACTTATAAATGGATGAAACTTAAAGTTGTGATGCCACTAAGGGACACCCAGTAGAAGCAGGAACGATGGAATTATTAGAGATTGGCAAGGTCATTTTTTTTTGAAAAGGAAAAGAAATTCTTGTTCTTTATCAATATAAAAAGGGATGGAGTCGTCACCTAATATTTTGATCACTAGAAACCCTAACTGGTCTTAGAGTATAGATAAAAGGGACTTATTGTGTATAAGAAGGACATATCGCTCCTATTATATCTTAACTAAGGTAAGTTGCACTATTTATTTGTCTTATACAAACTGAAGTGTTGTTGTGTTTTTTAATCGTTGATATGTCTAATGGTTAAAGTTGGTACACCCCAGTAGAGTGGATCATAACTTTAAGGGTCAAACCTAGTCATTCTAGAGTCAAAACATAAAAATAAAAGAAATTACCTTTTTATTTAATATCAGGAATACGTCTTATGTATAAGTTTATAATCTTGTATATTAAAAGAAACAAAATAATTTTTTGGTGTTTCTAAAATGTAGACCAAGTTCTCATGATATTAATAAACTAGTTATTAAATCCAAAAATATATGCAAAGATATCATCAACAAAACTATTTTTATTTAATTTAAGGATGTTAATATATATATATATATATATATATATATATATATATGTTGTTGATGCAAATATGAGTTTTATTTTTATTTTTGAGAGACTTAGCCATATGTAATTTATTATATTGTATTTTTTAAAGAAAATTTTTTTTGTTTTTTGTGGAAGGAAATTATTTTATTTAATACTGAAAAAGTGTCTCGCATGTAGATCACAATTTTTTTGAGGTTATGAATCGACCTTTCAAGTGTTTAACATGTCCAAGGACTACTAGAATCAAGGTTGGAGGTCTACTGGAACAGTGGCAATGCATGCATCATGCAACACCGCCACTATCGAGTCATGGATTCACGTGTTGTTGTCGCTAGAAGAGCACCACCCACAAGATCTCAAGCACCTCTCCTTCCTCCTTCTATTTACACTAGTTGTGTAACAAATAGCAACCAGGAACAAAAGAAACAAGCACAACAAGTTTCAGTTTTTTTTCTTCCATTCTCTCTCAGATTTGTTGAGACCATAGTTTGTTGCAATTGGAGGTGTTGGTCATCATTGAAGGAGGTGAAATAGGGTTGTCATAGCGTTATAAAGAGGATGATTGCATAGTTACTAGAGGATTAGTTGTTGGAATTGTCGTGGGTATGTTGTTGACTGATAGGATGAAGAGGAGATTTAATGTTGAAAAAAATCAATCGATCTCCTACTCTCTTAGGAAAAGTTGAAGATTATGAGAGTGGTGCTCTTTGGGTTAGACAGATTATGAGCTATCTTTTAGATCTTATAGTGAACGGGGAAGAAATTATTAGCTAAATAGTTGTTTGTCCAGGTGTTGTGGTTTGTTGTGTGTATTAATGTTGAGTGTAAGGTTGAGAAAGGGGAAATGAATACCATTTTTTTTCTAGGTGAGGGTGGTGGCCTCGTTTAAAAAAATGGGTTAGGGTTTTTGTATTGTATGGGTATGTGAGTGGGTAGGTAGAAAAGTGTTTTTGTATATGTGTGATTTTTTCTCTAACTAATTCTCTCTTTTTTATTTTTGGGAAAATGCTTTCTCCCTTTTGCTTTTGCTTGTGAGATTCTTTCACTATTTATTTTGTCTCTTCCTAATTGCTTAGTTCGCAAGCAACTCAATATCATTTTAGTCCCTCATTTTATTTCTTCGCACTCTTTGTCCTCTTGTCCATATTTTTTTTATTTTATTTATTTTTTTGAAAAAGGCAATGTCAATGTGGACTCGATTAGAAAATAAATAGTGATTTTGAAATGAACCCATTAAAAAATGAACGTGTTGAAAGTAAAGTTTTAAATTTTAATTTTTTTTATAAAAAGACACTGAAAATATAGAAAATGATTCAAATACATCAAAAATATTTTTTTTATTTTATGTTGTTTTCGTTATTTTTTGGATTTTGTTTTTAAAAATGTTAAAAAAATAAGATAAAAAATCAGGTTATTACACCAGTTATTATTTTTATTTTATATATTTTATTTTATTTATCTTCAAGGTTAATTCTACTTGTTAGGTACATATGATTTTATTGTTATAAATAAAAAAATATAAATACAACTTATCTATCTAAAACTTGAGATGAAAAAAAATTAAAGATAAATTAAATAATCTCTTTGAAATATTATGAAATTATAGAAAATATAAATTTATATTTTAAAAAGATTTAAGTTAAAAATATTAAAAAATAAAAGAGTGGGTATTAATTAAAAAAATTTAAAAAGAAGAGGTTGGGGCTCAACTAAGCCTCACAAGTCAAACTTGAGTGTCTTTTTTTTTTTTTTAAGAGATTGTTTTTGTTTTTGTTTTTTTTAATAGAAGACACATTATTTGGCATGGCATACGCGATGTTATCCGTGTATAAGTCACTTGTAGTAGTAAAACAAATCAGGATCTAAGTATTGGGATATCAAAAACATCCTAGAAATTGCACTAAATATATTTTAAGTCTAAAACACACTCTAATCACTTTAAAACCTAAAATCAAACTGGATAAGAAAAACTAATTATCTGATCCTAATCTAGTTTTTCCGACATGTTTAAAAAGAGATACCACCTAAACTAAATTATTCTCTTTAAGACGAATCAATTAACACTAAATTTGGTCACTTTGATGGTTAGGTTATGATCAATAGAATACTTTCTCTCTCTTTCCTTAAATGGTTGAAGTGTAAGAAAATGAAGATTTGGACTGAAACTAAAAACAATATAAAATAACGTGGACTAAACTTGTATATTTCAAAACTTCATGAGCAATATCTAATTTTTTATAGTTTTATTTTGTAAAAATAGCCCTATCTATTTTTTTAGTTGTATTATGTTTAGTCGTTGTTCTTCAATTTAATTCTTACAATAAATTTATAACATATTTTTTAAATAGATCTTTAATTTAATATTAAAATACTCTCATACTTACATGCAAGGAAATAGAAATAAAAAAAAACATTATAGCTCCTATCCCAGATAAATTTGGATTTGAGCAATGTTTTCCTTTTCCTTTTCTTTTTTCTTTTTTTTTTGTCTTAGAAGTTTTTTCTATTCAGATCATTTTTTTTTAATTTCATCATTTTACTTTGTGTTGAGTAAGAATTAGCTTTGATGTAAAAAAAAATATCTCGACATTGAATTGATGCTTGATTTATATAAAAAAAAAATTGATTTTATTGCTTGTTAAAAATAGAAAATGTGGGGAACAAAATTGTCGTTAAGGCAAAAATGCAAGTTTTCTTTATTGTTCATTAAGTGACTTTTTTTAAATTGTTGTCTCTAGAGTTTTTTTTTTTGGTCCCTTTAGTTTAAAACTTTTATCTTTGGATCCAAGATTTCATTTTATTCACATTTCAATCTTTAAGTTTGAGATAAGAGAGAGAGTTGTTGGAAAATGGCAAAGGAGAGAGAAAATAATTGGTTACCTGGATTATATGAATAATAAAGCCAAATTTAATAGAAAAAGTGTCGTTGAGGTGTTTTTAATATTTTATATTGCCAAAAAAGTATATCAAAATTGATAAAGATTTTCTTAAAAAAACCATTTTAGGAGATTTTTGAGTTGAGAAATTAGTTTACTAAGATTCTAAGAGTGTTTTTTATTATTATTATTTATGAGAAATTAAGTTAAAAATTGATTTTTTAGGTCCAAGAAACCCTAGCAAAAATTTTCAGCCACCTTTTGTAGCTAAAATCTAGAAAAGCAAATAACGTGTCGTTTGCAATAACAGATGATGCATCGTTTTTCATAGTAGACAAAACTATGTTTGCTTTATTTTACAAAAATCAAAAGGAGAATGACATTTCGTCCACCCATAAGAAAATAAAATCAGAGAAAAGGTTAAGTTAATGGGTCTGGCCTTACAGGTCCACGCATGCCAAAACTTTGTTTTATTTTGTCAGGTATGCAGTCCTCCATCTCTTCAGCCTAGGTGCTTGTCTTTTTTATATATATGAATTTTGATTGAAAAGCACTATAAAAGAAAGGCTCAATATGATATTTGAATCACAACTCAATTTCTCCATGGTTCTTAAAAAATATTATAGGTTTTTATGGAAAGTTAATATTTTTTCCAATTATAATATACCTAATATGCAAATAAATAAATAAATAAATGTTCATGAAAATTAAATGAAAATAAAATATTAATCCTTTAAATTTTTTGATGGATTTTTTACATGATTTTATCACATTTAAAAAATATTATTATTATTTTCCTTCAATGAATTAAAAATTATTGAGAAATTATATATATAGTTTTGAGATCATGATAGGTTTTATTGAAAATCAATGCTTACCATGAAAACATATTTTCACAAAAATAGTAAAAAGATATTTTAATAAGAAAATGAAGTTTAGATTAAAGAAATGTATTGCTTCTTGATAATTTTATTCATTGTCTTTTCTGCAAATGATTATTTTTATATTTTTTTAATTAAATAAAAAATAGATTAAAAAAGAAAGGTTATTAAACCCGATCAGAGCAATGACTTAGGTTATGGGTTAGGCAGGTTAACCCAATTTGATCCAAGTGAATCTAAAACATCATCATTCCCATTTTGTTTATAAAAAAATTAAATTGATGTCCTTTTATATTTTTTAAAAAATCATATTGAGTTTTGGTTGGTTTGACTGAGTCACGTGTGCGCTTGCCATTTCAATTGGCTCATACTATGTCACCAAGGACCATTCAAGCTTAATTGAGTTTAATAACATTGTCTAAAATTTATCCATGACCGGGCACAAACAAATGACTAGTTAAGACTTATAACTATGGAAACAAAATTTACAAGGATGTGATTAAAAATAAATTAAATATGATGACCAAAATTTAAGGAAGAAAAAACTTTAGATACCAAGGAAGGGAAAATCGACTATAAATATTGATATAGCTCCTATCAACAATTAAATGCCTCTCTCCTTTAGTTTTTGTTACTAGTTAGTTATTTGCGTGCTGGCATGAAGAAATTTTTAACAATGTTATTAAACTCAATCAAGATTCAGAGGTCCACATAGTGACTCATCAACCTAGCCAAAACCCAGTTTGATTTTAAAAAATGATGTCGATTTAATTTTTTTTATAAGAAAATAATGAAACGATGGAGTTTTTTATTAACTTGAGTCAAATCGAATGAACCTGCTCAACTCGTAACCTAGGTTATTACCCTTGCTAATTTTAAAAACCTTGCTTTTGGAATTCATTTCTTTATATAATTAAATGATTATAAAAATAGATATTTATAGGCAAGAAAACATATAAAATTATCGAGGAAAAATATATTTTTCTCATCAAATTTTTCTTTTATAATTCATGTAATTTGTAACAATAGTTTTTTCTTAACAGCATGGTTCATTGAATAAAAAACAACAATACTCAAGAAATAAAATTTAAGAAAAACTATAACAATTTGAAATAAAAAGGAAAAGATATTTTTTAATAAAAAACTAAATTTTCTTATTCATGCCTTTTTTTTCTTTTTATGTAAATAGTTTTTTAGAAGCATTGTTTTTCCCAAAAAAACTCATTATGATCATGAAAGCAAGCTTTAATTAGAAAAATAAAAATCATAAATCGATAATTTCTTTGCAACTATATGAAAAACATAAGAATAAAAAATAAAAAATATATATATAATATTAAAAATTAAGAAAATATATGTTTTTCTCTCATTTATTATTAAAGATAAGATTATTTGGAAAATTCTACATATTATACTAGTACATAATTATCCATAAAACAAACAATACTATCATCATAAAAAAGCTCTAATCTTTTAAAAAACAATGACATATATATTTTTTTTATTAGGAACATGTTTTTAGAATAAAAAGCAGCGAAAATTGAAATAAACATTTGTTAAAATTTTCATCAATTTGAAATATATATTTCTTCGATCTAAACTTTATTTTCTTATTAATGAATCTCTTAATGTTTTTTTTTTAACAAAAACATGTTTTTAAATTGTAAGCAGTATTTTTTAAAACAAAAAACTATCATGATGTTAATAGTAAGATTTTTTAACAATATTAAAATAATATCTCAATATTTTATATTTTATTTAAGGCAAATAAAAATTAATAAATGTGATAAAATTATATTAGAAATGTATTAATATTTAAAAAAAAATTATTAAAAAATCATGTACATAAAAATTAAAAGAATTTTGTTAAAATCCCTATAAAACTTATAATATTATTTATGAACCATATAAAAAATAAATAATAATTGGAATATCATGATAAACATTTTTTTTATAGTGCATTAATAAATGTGATAAAATTATATTAAAATTTTTATTAATATTTTAAAAATAATTAAAAACAATCATGTACATAAAAATTAAAAGAATTTTGTTAAAATCCCCATAAAACTTATAATATTATTTATGAACCATATAAAATATGAATAATAATTGAAATATCATGTTAAGCATTTTTAATTGTTGTGCATTTCAATCAAAATCTAAAAATAATAAATTGAAAAAAAAACCAAACAAAAAAGTTAGGCACCTAAGCCAAAGAGATGGGGGAAGGCCTAACAAGTGTGGGCTTGCAAAGCTAGCCCACGGGCCTAGCTATTTTCTTTCATTTTTGTGTTCGCACTTTCTCTTTTTTCTTTTAAATAAAGTAGATGATGCATTGTTTGTTGAGGTAAACAATAGGTTATTTGCTTGTTAAATTCTAACAATTGGAGAGGTGATTGAGAAGCTAGGCTAGGATATTTTTAATTTAACAAACTATTTGTCAACCTAGTAAATATTTTTATAACCTCAATAAACTAATTTGTCAACTCAAAATACCCCTAATCGGTCTAAAAATATAAAATTAAAAAAAATATTTCTCAACTCATATCTATGTTTTCCAGAAAAATAAAAGCTTAAAAACACCTTAATAAAAAGTCATCTCGCCAAATGAAACCCATTGATTACTTTTTTTTATTTATTGAAGTGTGGTCAACCAACAACTTTATATTTCTTTCATCTTTTTCCAACAAGACTTTCTCTTTTCTTAAACTAAAGATTGAAAATTGAACAAAATGAAGTTTGAAACCAAAACTATAACTCAAAAAACTAAAAGGATTGTAAAAGAATAAAAAGGAAAGTATATAAACCAAAACCCTTTTTTTCTCTCAAATTAAAGATTTGCCACACGACTTTCTTTTGTTTTTCAGCCTAATCCTTTATCTTTTAATTGTGTTTTTTTTTATTACAAATTAAAAAAAATGATTAGGGTAGTAAATTCTTTATACACCTAGACACACTTCAAGAATAATAAATTAACTCTATTGTCCTTAAAAAAAAAAACCCATTAGGTAGTTATTAGGAGCAATACTATAATTTTATAAAAACCAATTAGTCATTATCATATTAATTACTAGAATATTCTTAAATCAAAATAAATGCAACTGAAATTTAGGGGTTGATTCCTCTTTTTGCATTAAAATGCACAATAAATTTACTTTGCTATCATTTGAGTCAGATTTTTAAAATCTCAGAATACAGGTTGATTCTTCTTTTCTCATGGCTTTTTTGGTAGTAATCAGGTCATGTCAGGGATAATTTTGTACTTTTTATAAGATTAAATAACATTTTTTAAGAAAAATTATTGGTATGTGCATAGCACTTACCAGCTTGTTAAGTCATTTCAAGCGCTTTTAGCAATGCGTGTGATGATGTAAGGTGGTGAAAATTAACCATCCATAACAATATTAGGAAGCTCATGACATCTTCTTCCTAATGAGGTGGCACATACAATGATTTTATACATTGGCTTGGATTTGAGAACCTTTTTATTTTTTATTTTTTTTCTTTTTTCTTTTCTCCTCAAAAAAACAAGTTGCATAGTAAAAAAGTCTTATGTTGTCCTCTTATTTTGTTTAGGCTTCTAATTTAATTCTCTTGCTTTTGATTGTTTGATTTTCATATTGATTTCTTTTGTTGACTTTTTTTATTTCAATTTTGCCTTTCATTAAAATCTTATTTTTCCTTTTATTTTGTTTTGGTTTTGAATTTGTTCCTTTTTATTTTTATTTTTATTTTAAATTTTTGTTTTGATTTGTTTTGAAAAGTGTTTGATTTTTTTTATATTTCACTCTTAAATAAAATAATATACCCCCATTCTTCTTGTTTATCATTCTATCCTCTTGTTCTTTTAGCTTGTTATATTTTGTTTTTGAGCATTTTATTAAATTGAATTATTTTTTAATTTTATCTTTTAATTTGAGTTGGTTAAAAATTAAATATTGTAATTTTTTCTAATTAAATTATACTAGGATTATAACTCAGGTTACGAATTTGAAAAGTTAAACTAAATGATATCAGTTTTTAATTTTTTTTTACACTTTTTTTCATTTTATTATTTGACGCTTTTTATTTTATCTTTTATTTTGTTTCTTTAAAAATTATTACCACCTCGTGAACAGGTTGCTTGTTGGGCATGTGCACTTAGATTGATAAATTTAATTATTATTTTTTTTTTATGATCACCCTTTTCTTTTTAGTTCAATACATCTAATGCCATTACTTTTTTTTTTTTTTTGTCATCATCCCTAGCCAGTGTCTATAACCCATTGTGCAGGCTGGGAACGTGATCGGTAAAAGCATGTATGGAAAAACAAAACGAGCTTCCTTTGTAATTGTAATGTAATAATAATAATAATAATAATAATAATAATAAATTCCAACCGAGTCCATTAACAAGGATAAATTAACAGCCCTGTGGACATCAAGAAACAAAACAATCATAATATAATAATAGAATCATAGAGAGATCAGTCAACTAGACACATACATTAGAGCAACTCCAAATGAAACTCTAATCTTCGTACTCCTGGTATAACCTGAGAAGCTCAGTGCAGCCAGACATGGGCTGTGCTGCCATGAAACCCATAGCATTGGCATAACGGGTAGTTGACACAAGTCCATTGTCATTGGTCAGGATAACACGGGCACGATCACGGCCAGCAGATGGTGATCGGCAGTCCTTCCGGGGGCTGCTAACTAGCATGCAATCGCAAATCTGATCCTCATGGTCCTCATCAACAGTGATGGTGTATTTTCCAGTTGAGTCTGTTGTTCCTTCCTTGCTGTAGACAAGATCTTGTGTCTTTCTGTCCTTGCATTCCAGTCTAACCTTGGCACCTATTAAGAGAAAAAGAAAAACCCAACAACATATTAAGGATCCATTGAGCAGTTCTCGACTTTATATCAGAAACCCATTATACAACATTACTATTCTAACAGGAATGCCATTATATCTAAATATGCCCAACACTTGTATTGGTGTTCGATCAATCTGAACTAACTTTTTAACATGGCAATTACAGCTACAATATTAATTGTAGCACGATTTTGTCTTTTCTACAATCAAACCACCCTAAACACCTCTGTGTCCTTGAGGGCCAGATCTAATCACCAACATAAGTCTAACACTAACTAACCATACATCTAGACTTTCCTCATTCCATTTCTCCTTTTTTCAATAAAAAGAAAGGATAAATCAACCAAATATACATTAAATGAAGTCTGATATATTCAGTAAGATGTAGAAATCTTAAGCCATGGAGACATCGGAACGAAAAATAAAATGATTACCTGCAATGTTAGTGGTCTTGGAGGTTTCAAAACCAGCGAGGCAAGTGTCACAGTAGACGCTTCCTTGAACCACAAATGGGTTTCTCGCTGGGCGAGCAGCTCTTACGAGGGCTGGTAGCACACATAGAGCAAGCAACAAAAGCACTCGAGCCATTTTTTGTGAATTATTGTTAGAGATCTCTTGAGAGAGAGAGAGAGAGAGAGAGAGAGAGAGAGAGAGACTACCTTGAAACTGAAAAGCAAATGGCGGTGTTGAATGGAGAAGATAAAGCGATAATGGTAATAAAATAAAAATAAAATAAAATAAAAAAGAGGGAGGAAATGGAAAAAAGAATGGGAGAAATTTAAAAACTAAACTGTGGTGTCTAATTTCCAAAAGCACAGGCGGTGATTACGCGTTGAGAAATATCTGGGTGCACCAACGCGGTCTTCAGCAACGTGTACTTGGAGGTGTTTTCCTCATTTCCAGGGGTTAGAACGGGGTCGTTTTGTTGCGTGGTATATCTTAATTGGATAGATAATTGAAATGTGCAGTGAATGAGATCGGAGGTAGCGTCGAGCAGTGATGGAGTACAGCTGGGAAATGTCGGTGCTCACATGGTGGGGGGTTGCCACATTCTCTCTCTCTTTCAAGCACCAAATCCACTATTTTGACAGTTTGTAAATCATAATTGGAATGGAGTTTTAAACTCCTCGAAAATATATAGTCAAGAGGGTAGGGTTCAATGGTATTATTAGTAGCTTTTTTTTTTTTTTAATTTCAATCTTAAAGTTTTCAAAAAATCTTCTGAATCAATTTCTAATATTTACTGTCTGTTTAGAAGTAAATCATATCTGGAATTAAATTTAATTTTACACATGATTTAAATTTAATTAATAACTTATTATAATTTTTATATTTAAAATAAAATATTAAATCACATAATTAAATTTAATTATATTATTTAAAATACTTGTGGAAATAAATTGAATTCACAATTTTTATTATTTTTCTCTTAATTAAAAAAATTATTACAAATACTCTTATATTTAATTTACCCTTAATTCTTTATTAAATACTGATCCTCGAATTAACAAGTAATTTGAAAGCATAGTTTTTAAACTGGTCAGGTAGGTTGATCTGGTCGACCCGATAACTGGACCGATCCGGATTTACTACAAAACCGTTTGGGACAATAACCCGATAAAATCCGGTCAACCCGACGGGTCGATCCATGACCCGGACGACCCAGACAAACCCGGACAAGACCCGGTGTTTTGGAGCTGGATCCGCGATCTAAGTTTGGAGATCTTGAGGGTAGGCGTTGGTGATCTATGAAAAACTTCGAATCCTTGTTGCGTTCTCGCTTTATTACTTTGGACTTTCTATTACTTTTGAAGAAAGTGACAACTCCACTCACTGCTCATCAATAGGCGTAGGAAAGTAAGAACAGTGGTGCTATTGTTCCCATTTGTTCCTTCTAGCTGATGAATGTAACTTAAATAGGACCAAACTCACAGTTTCAAGAGAGAGAGAAAGGCAATAGAGACCAAACTCACAATTTCAAGAGAGAGAGAGAGGCAACAGGTAGTACCAGCACCATCAAGTCTTTAACATCTGTCTCTCTCTCTTTCTGGCTAATGTTTTAAAGCATGTAGAAACCAGATCGTGTTCATGGGGGCGTCTAGGAGTAAGGACTGTGCTTCTGGGCTTTCAACAGATCATGTTTATCCCTGCACAAAACAAATGATTCAAAAAAAAGAGACAGCTGGTTGCTTGTGATGAAGCCACAGAAGGAAGATAAACTTTGTGAGAAGATGGTGATGAGATTAAGTGCCCTTTCTCTGCATAAAATAACCGACAATATCATATTTATTCCTCTCCCACGCCTTGCCGGTCCCACTTTACCCCTTCATTACTGCCTCTCCTTTTCATTTCTTATTTTTAACTATACAGACTCGCTCGGGGTTGACCCGGGTTGATCTATACAACCTGAAACTCGGTCTCTTGACCAGATCACTTTCACATCAAGTTTAAAAACTCTACTTGAAAGCACAACATATGAAAAGGTTACTACCATTATATATATATATATATATATATATATATATATATATATATATATATATATAAAGGTTACTACCATTTTTCTCGAAGCTTGACAAACATACAATTGCACCCCTTTATGGTAACAAAGCCATTTATCTCTATTAGCACGTTATGTATTTTTTTTTATTTGGGTTCAATCCTAGCTTTAAATAAATGGAAATTAGCATTCTAACCCAATTTTAGATTCCTCAAAAAAAAAAATTTATAATATATATATATATATTCTTTTTATTCAAAAATATAAAAATAATCATAAATTTAAAATCTAAAAATATATTTCGGGACATGTGTAAATAAGTTTTTGAGTTATAAATAAGACAAAACACAATATGAACATTCAGGTTGGGATATTGTTGACGATATATGCTGAACAAGAACTTGTTTGAAACAAAGTTTAAGATTGAAATCCTACTTGATCAAAATTAGAAGAATTAATTAAATTTAAGGACTTGATTAAACTTCTAATGGGTTTAGTTGTCTTAATCAAGAATCGGATTAATTTACAATAATTAGAAGATGAGGGACCCAATTGAAACTTAAGATAGCCTCATTGCTGCAATTAAGAGTTTAATTGAAATAAAACTGAAGTCTGAAAGTCAATTAAGTACCATAGGAAAGCTAAAGAAAATGGAAAATGGAGTTGAATTCAACCTTTGGTTGCCGTAGCTAGATATTATTGTTCATAGGAATGGATTGGAGTGGAGAATCTCCTTCAAATGAATGACCATTAAGCTATAATATCAATATCAAAGTCATGATTTATCTGCTCCACTAGTGTTATATGAAGCTCTTTTTTCCTGCAATCGACCATTTGCAAGTGGATTCCATTCGATTGTCTCCACTGGAACCATCTTCAGGAGTTGTTTATTTTTGTGATTCAAATAGTATTTTATGATTCTTTGAATTTGTTTTTGTTTGAAATTAAATGTTTTAGTATCTTTTAATTATTTTAATATGTTGATATCAAAAATAATTTTTAAAAAATAATAAAAAATATTATTTTCATGTATTTCTAAAGTAAAAGTATTTTAAAAACTAACGATTATTATATTTTCAAAAGCTGCATCGTAATGACTTTTCTTTAATTTATACTTTGTTGACGAAATGAAAGAAGAAAACTTCTCGTCAAATCAGTTCTGGTGAATATAAAATGGGTTCAACATCTTAAAGCAAAGTTCCATTAAAAATGGTAGATGGCCGTCTCATCAGAAGTGCAGGTTTAAATATTGCAGAATAGCTAATAGTTTATTCTATTTGCTATGAAGAACTCGTTTCATTGCAAAAA